>LXNJ01002122.1_pt1 | contig 11088 bp, 11 predicted proteins | sample 809081 | NCBI WGS metagenome assembly LXNJ01 (sample SAMN04870510, study PRJNA318959) | sponge metagenome | biome: sponge; feature: marine sponge reef; material: water | host: Petrosia ficiformis | place: Greece: Milos, Mediterranean Sea | collected 2013-05-29 | depth 5-7 m
TCCCGGTCAGAGCACGTCCCGCATGGCGCGCCAAAGAGCGCACCAAGGGCGAGTTGGGCTGGCGTACCGCCACCGTGCCCAGGCCAGCCGTGACCAAAGACGAAGCGCGGTCGCTCGCTGGCAGCACCATTGTCAGCGGTCCCGGCCAGAATGCTCGCGCCAGCACAGCGAACTCCGGGGGGAAACCCCGCACGAGCCGAGCCAACTGTGTCCTGGAATCGACCAAGACCAAGATCGGCTTGTTTTCAGGGCGCCCCTTGGCGCGGAAGACCCGGCGCACTGCGGCCTCATCGGAGGCGTCGGCTAACAGCCCGTAAAGGGTGTCGGTACGAACCGCGACGACGTGGCCGAGACGGATCAGCGAGCTCGCCCGCCGTACGGCGTCAAGCGGCGGACAGCGCGCGTTGACGGGCAGCCGCGCGCACTCCTGCATAGCTGATCATATTACGCTGAAGCTTACGGGCTGCCCCGCCCGGCCCCCGACCAGTGTCCTACCGCCAAGAAACAATCACCAGCCGGAGCAACGCCTGGCTGAAGCAGCTGCGCCAGGTTGCCGCGCGCGGCACCACCACGGCCGATGGTTTTGCACTAGCGGAATCTCCGCATCTGCTACAGGAAGCGATTCGCTCCGAAGTCCGCATCCAACGCGTGTTTGCGAGTGAACGCGTGCAGGAGAGCGTTGGCGCCTCCATGCCGCCACACCGCCAGGTGCCGCTGCATCCAGTCGCCGACCGGCTTTTCCAAGACCTTGCCACGACCACTCGTAACCAAGGTGTACTCGCGCTGGTACAGCTACGGAACTGGGACGCCGCAACGGTGCTGTCGGGACTCACGGTCGTATTGGACGGCGTCCAGGACCCGGGCAACGCCGGCACGATCGCCCGCACGGCAGAGGCCTTCGGCGCGTCCGGCATCGTATTCCTCAAAGGCTCGGCAGCCCCCACCAATCCGAAGGCCCTGAGGGCCTCAGCCGGATCGCTGTTCCGCGTGCCCTTCTTGCACAAGCTCGGGGCAGCGGAATTCCTGGCTCTGGCCCAACAGCACGGCAAGACCGTGCTCGCCGCTACGACCGGCCAAGGGCTGGCACTCGCCGAGGCCGATCTATCCGCCAACGCAGCCATTGTGATCGGCTCGGAGACGCACGGTGTCAGCCCGCTCCTGCTGGCCGCCGCGACACCAGTGGCCATCCCGACCCAGTCGGTCGAGTCTCTCAACGCGGCGATCGCCGCGGCGATCGTTCTGTACGAGTCCGCACGCCGGGCTCAACTTCCGTGAGCCTGTTCGAGCCCCGTGCCAACGATGCTGCCGCCGATGGCGCAAGGCCTCTGCCCGAGCGCATGCGTCCCCGCACATTGGACGAAATTTTCGGCCAGCAGCACTTGATCGGACCTGGCAAGCCATTGCGCGGCCAGATTGAAGCGGACGAACTCGGCTCCATGATCCTGTGGGGTCCGCCCGGAGTCGGCAAGACATCGCTGGCGCGCGTCATCGCCGAGACAACGAGCTGCGAATTCGTGGCCTTCAGCGGCGTGTTGAGCAGCATCAAGGATGTCAAGGCGGTGCTCGCCGACGCCCAGCGGCTACGCCGTGCGGGTCGTCGCACCATCGTGTTCGTCGACGAGATTCACCGCTTCAACAAGGCGCAACAAGACGCCTTCCTTCCATTCGTGGAACGCGGCGACATCATCTTGATCGGAGCCACTACCGAGAACCCGTCCTTCGAAGTCATCGCGCCCCTGCTATCGCGCGCCAAGGTCTACACGCTTGAGCCGCTTAGCCTGGAGCAGTTGCTCAAACTCCAACTCGCGGCCCTGAATGACGCCGAGCGCGGACTCGCCACCTACGCGGCTCAAGTGCCACAAGCTCTGCTGGAGCGCATCGCAACCTATGCAGGCGGGGACGCGAGAGCTGCGCTGCTCGCACTGGAAGCGCTGGCGCAAGCCGCCGCCGGCAAGACCGCCACCGAGGAGTTACTCCGGGATGTGCTGCAGCGTCGCCTGCCCCGCTACGACAAGCATGGCGATGCACATTTCAACCTGATCTCGGCGTTGCACAAATCAGTGCGCTCCAGTGATCCAGACGCCGCACTGTACTGGCTCGCCTGCATGCTAGAAGGCGGAGAGGATCGGCTCTACATCGGGCGCAGGCTGGTACGCATGGCGGCCGAGGACATCGGGCTCGCGGACCCACGCGCAGTCGAACTGGCGACTGCGGCGGTAGACGCGTTCCGCCTCGTGGGTGAGCCCGAGGGGGATCTCTTCTTGGCGCAAGTCGCGGTGTACCTCGCCGTGGCACCCAAGTCGGACGCGGTCTACAAGGCGCTTGGAAACGCACGCTCCGACGTGCGCACCGGTCCAGCGCGCCCGGTACCGCTGCATCTGCGCAACGCACCGACCAAGCTGATGCGCGACGAAGGCTACGCCAAAGGTTATGAACACGCGCACGCGAGCGAAGGCGCCCTCGTCGGCATGAGCTGCCTGCCTGAGGGACTGGAAGGGAAGCGCTACTACGCTCCAACGAGTCGCGGGATCGAGGAACGCATTGCCAAGCGGCTCGAGGAGATCCTGTCCGCGCGGGCCAAGCTGCGTCCACAACGCCCGGGCTAATCGGCCGGGGCGCTAGGCGGATCCCGCGCCGGCCACGGGCACGGGCTGTTGTGCCCGCAGCAGTTCGAGCCGCACCGAATCGCACAGGGCGTTCCAGCTCGCTTCAAGCACGTCGTCCGACACGCCCACCGTCGTCCAATTGTCCGCGTGATCGGCCCAATTGATCAGCACCCTCACCTTCGCCGCCGTGCCCTTGCCGGGGTCCAGTACGCGCACCTTGTAGTCCACCAAGCGAATTTCCGCCACTTCTGGGTAGTCGCTTGACAAGCACTGCCGCAACGCCCCCGCCATGGCGTCGAAGGGCCCGGCCGCACAGACCTGGGCTCTCTTCGTGCCCCCCGGCGTTTCCACGCACATGCTCACCTGGCACCGGCTGTGGTCCCGCCCCTGCTTTTGCAGTGACATCTCCATTGAGTCGAGCTTGAACAGTTCGCGCCGGTCAGAGAGGGCCTGCCGAATCAACAATTCGAACGAGCCATCGGCCGTCTCCAACTCGTAGCCCTCAAACTCGAGCTGCTTGATGCGCTCGAGCACGTCCCTGCGAGCGTCCGCGGTCAACTTGCCGTCCCAGCCCTTCTCCTGCAGCTTGAAGGTGATGTTGCTGCGCCCGGACAGGTCGCTGACCAGCACGCGCCGCTCGTTGCCGACCTCCTCCGGCTTGATGTGCTCGTACGTTTCCGCGTCCCGCAGTACGGCGCTGACATGGATGCCGCCCTTATGGGCGAAGGCGCTCTTGCCCACAAAAGCGCTGCCGTTGGCAAGCCTCAGATTGGCGGTGTCAGCGATGTAATTGGCGAACGCCGTCAGCTTGGCCACGTTCTCCCGACCGATGACAGTGTGTCCGAGCTTTAGCTCCAAGTTGCAGATCGTGGGGACCAAATTGCAGTTGCCGCAGCGTTCTCCATAGCCGTTGACGGTGCCCTGGACATGCGTGGCGCCAAGTTCCACAGCCGCGATGGCGTTCGCCACGGCCAACTCGGAGTCATTGTGCGTGTGGATGCCGATCACACCGTCGAAGTGCTTGCGCACGTCCTCGACGATCTCCCCCAATCGTGCCGTCAGCGTGCCGCCGTTGGTGTCGCATAAGACCAAGCTGTCGGCTCCGGCCGTCTGTGCCGCTTCCAACGTCCGCAGCGCAAAGTCCCTGTCGGTCTGGTAGCCATCGAAGAAATGCTCGGCATCGTAGATCACCTCGCGCCCGAGCGACTTCAGGTACGCCACCGTTGAGTGGATCATGTCCAAGTTCTGGCGCTCGCTGACGCGCAGCGCGCGCTCGGTGTGCAAGCTCCAGCTCTTGCCGAAGATCGCGACGGCGGGAGTGTCAGACTCAACGAGTTTGCGCACGTTGTCGTCACGTTCGACCGCGTTGGCAGCATGACGCGTCGAGCCAAAGGCGACCAGCCTGGCCCGCGACAGGCGCAAGTCCGTCTTGGCGCGCTCGAAGAACTCCTCGTCGCGCGGGTTTGATCCCGGCCAGCCACCCTCGATGTAATCGATGCCGATCTCGTCCAACTTGTGCGCGATGGCCAGTTTGTCGGCCACCGAGAACGAGACGTGCTCGCCTTGCGTGCCGTCCCGCAGCGTCGTGTCGTAAACGAAGACTCGCATCAGATTCACCCCGCTCTGCTCAATCGTTCGCCCCGGGTGCCAGCGGCGTTGAGTCGGGCTTCTCCTTCCGCAGGAATGGCATCATCGCCCGCAGCTTGCCGCCGACTTCCTCGATCAGCTGGCTCTCCTGCTCTGAACGCATGGACAGGAACTTCTCCCGCCCCGCGCGATTCTCGTCCATCCACTCCTTCGCGAACTGTCCGGACTGGATCTCGCCCAAGATCGTTCGCATGCGCTCGCGCACGGCCGGGTCGACCACGCGCCTGCCGCGCGAGTAGTCGCCGTATTCGGCCGTGTCGGAAACCGAATAGCGCATGTAGCTGAGTCCGCCTTCATAGATCAGGTCGACAATCAGCTTCAACTCGTGCAAGCACTCAAAGTAGGCGATCTCCGGCTGGTAGCCGGCATCGACCAAGGTCTGAAAGCCGGCACGGATCAGCTCGGCGCAGCCGCCGCACAGCACTGCTTGCTCGCCAAAGAGGTCGCTCTCGGTCTCCTCCTTGAATGTCGTCTCGATCACGCCCGCCTTGAGGCATCCCAAGCCCAGCGCGTAGGCCAGGGCCTGCTGCTTGGCATGGCCCGAGACATCCTGCGCAACCGCCACCAGCCCGGGCACGCCAACGCCTTCCACGAACAACTCGCGCACGCGATGCCCGGGCGCCTTGGGAGCGATCATCGACACATCCACACCCGGCGGGGGGGTGATCTCCTGCCAGTGGATTGTGAAGCCGTGCGCGAACATCATCGTGTCGCCCGGCGACAGGTTGGGCTCGATCTCGCTCTTGTAGAGATCCGGCTGGATGTGGTCCGGCAGCAGGATCATCACGACCTGCGCCGCCTTGGACGCCTCGGCCGCGGTGCGCACCTCCAAGCCGGCGCGCTCGGCCTTGGGCCAGGACTTGGAGCCCTGGTAGAGGCCGACCACCACGTCGAGGCCGCTCTCCTGGAGATTGAGCGCATGGGCGTGGCCTTGGCTGCCATAGCCGATGATGGCGATCTTCTTGCCTTTGAGCAGGTTCAGGTCGCCGTCTGGCTCGTAGTAGATGGTTGCGGGCATTGGATTGCTTGTGTTCCTTTCCTGTGTGGGCCTGTTCGCCGAGCCAGCCTTAGCCTTCCGACAGGGCTGCCTCGGTGTAGCTCGGCACCGGTAGCTTGTTCTGCTTCGCGCGCGCCATCGCCATCGCCCCCGAACGGACCATTTCGATCGGCCCGTACGAGCGCAGCACCGCGATGAGCGCGTTGAGTTTGTCCGGAGAGCCGGTCGCCTCGATCGTGTACGCCTCCGGGGAGGCGTCAACGACGTGCGCTCGGAAGATCTCCGCGTCAGTCAGCAGCGCTGGGCGCCGCCCCTCCTCGACATAGATCTTGATCAGCACCAGCTCGCGGCGCACGGCCCGCGACTCGGTCAGGTCAACCGCCTTGATCACGTTGACCAGACGGCTGATCTGCTTGATCAGCAGGTCCCGACCACCGTCGCCGACCTCGGCCACGATCGTCATGATCGACAGGGTGGGATCAACAGTCTTGGCCACCGTGAGGCTCTCGATGTTGTAACCCCGCGAAGTGAGCACGCCCGCCACCCGCATCAATGCCCCGGGCTTGTTCTCCACAAGCAGGGAAATCAGTTGTTGCATGGTTGTCTCAGCCGCCTAGTCGCCAGTCACGGCTTCGGCCGGCTCGGGCTCCGGCTTCAAAATCATCTCGTTGACCGCGCCGCCGGCTGGAACCATCGGATAGACGCACTCCTCGGGCGTCACCTGCACGTTCAGCAGGTATGGGCCGGGCTCGCCAAAGGCGTGCGCCAAGGCGTCGTCCAGATCCGCCGGATCAGCCACGGAACCGCCGGCAATGCCGAAGGCGGCAGCCAGCAGCGACGCGTCCGGGAACGAGGCCACATCGACCTCCGAATAGCGCTTGCCGTAAAAGAGCTGCTGCCACTGGCGCACCATGCCGAGCGTGTTGTTGTTCATCACGATGATCTTCACCGGCAGCCGGTTGGCAGCGATCGTGCCCAGTTCTGGAAGCGACATCATGAAGCCGCCATCGCCGACGATCGCCATCACCGTCTTGTCGGGACAGGCGAACTTGGCGCCCACGGCCGCGGGCAGGCCGAATCCCATCGAGCCCAAGCCGCTGGAGGACTGCCACAGGCGAGGCTGGTTGAAGCGCAGGTGCTGCGCGGCCCACATCTGGTGCTGGCCGACGTCAACCGTGACGATGGCCTCGCCGCCTGAAATCTGGTCCAGCTTGCGCATCAGCGTCTGTGGCTTGATCTCGTCGGCCGACTCTTCGTACAGGTAGGGGTGGTCGCGCTTCATCGCGCGCACGTGCTCCATCCAAGCCACGCGCTCCTCGCGGCGTTCCCGTCCCAGCGTCGCGCGCGTGTGAGCGAGGCCTTCGTTGAGCAGCCTCAGGACGGATTTGGCATCTCCGACCACGCCGAGGTCGGCACGGCGGTTCTTGTTGATCTCGGCCGGATCGATGTCAACATGCAACACCTTGGCGGCGGGCGCGAACTTGTCTAGGCGCCCGGTCACGCGGTCGTCGAAGCGCACGCCAAGGCCGATCAGCGCATCGCACTGGGTCACGCCCATGTTGGCGGCGTAGCTGCCGTGCATGCCCAGCATCGAGATGAAGTTCGGGTGGTCGGTGGGCATGGCACCGAGCCCCATCACCGTGTGCGCCAGCGGTGCCTCGAGCAATTCCGAAAAGCGCACGAGTTCGGCGCTGGCGGAGGAGGAGATCACGCCTCCCCCGGCATAGATGTAGGGCCGCTCGGCCTGCCACAAGAATTCAACCGCGCGCTGGATGGCGTCCGCTGCGGGCTCGTCGGCGAGGCGGTAGCCCCGCAACGGCAGCATGGCCTGCTCGTCGCTGTAGTCGGCCTCGCTGAGCAGCACGTCCTTGGTGATGTCCACCAACACCGGCCCCGGGCGTCCGCTGACCGCGATATGGAACGCTTCATGTACGGTCTGCGCGAGTTCGCCGATGTCCTTGACCAAATAATTGTGCTTGGTGGCCGAGCGCGAGATCCCGAAGGTGTCGGCCTCTTGGAAGGCATCGCGCCCAATCAGCGCCTGAGGCACCTGCCCGGTGATAGCCACCACCGGGATCGAGTCCATCAGGGCATCGACCAAGCCGGTGGTAAGGTTAGTCGCTCCCGGCCCAGACGTTGCCATGCACACGCCCGCCTTGCCCGTTGCCCGGGCATAGCCCTGGGCGGCAAAGGCGGCATTTTGCTCGTGCCGCACGAGGACGTGACGCAACGGGTGCGAATACAGCACGTCGTAGATCGGCAGCGTGACGCCGCCGGGATACCCGAACACCGCTTCGGCGCCCTCGCGCACCAAGCTCTCGATCAGGATTTGCGCTCCGCTCAACATCGCCATGGTGAGAATCCCTCGCTTTGTTTTCCCCTAGCTTCCATCTTCCTCAATTCTGGAAACGAGAGGAAACCTGCCCGCGCCCCAGACCTCGTGCCCCGGTCTACGACCTCTTCACCACGAACTGGGAGAGGTCTTAACCGGGGCACGCTACAGCGACAGGAATGATCAAGCTGCCAATGCGGGTTATGGCGAATCCAGCACCCACCGGACGACGCCGCGTGCACCGCTCCCGCATCTGGACGAGCGGCCAGGGTGCCGCTGCGACACAGGAGCTCTGTGTCGCCGTCGTCCGATATTGGCCCTGGGATGGCATGATGCGCTTCGGCCTGCTCGCGGGCCGAGCTTTCTACTATTGTAGCGGCGGTGGCAGCGGCGGTCAAGCACTGCGCCGCAGTCAAAAAACGCCCGGTCTGCCGTGCACGGACGGATGGATCGCCAAGCGGTTGACGCGTCCCGGGCGTCGATTCGGCGTTGGGCAGGTGCGCTTGGCTGTGGTCAGGGCGCGAGCGGCGGGAACCGCGACCGCCGCCACGCTGCGGCCTCAACTTCCAGCCGCTCTGGCAGTCGCCACGGAATTCTCGACAGCGTGGCGCACGTGCATTCAGGGGCCGCCATTCCAGATCAGCGCGGGCCTACACCGCGGTCCGGGGCTTCGGCCGGGTGAGCGATCGGCCCGCCTAGCCGCGAGGCCAAGGCCTGGCACCACGACAGCGGCCGACTCAGTCAGACGGCCTGGGCTCAAAAGCCGGACAGCACTGCGGACACGAGCGTGGCAGCCATGGAGCGGCTGGCACGCTGGATCGCCGCATCGCGCTCATTCACGTAGCTCTCCGGGTCGCTGCTCACTTCGTAGTTCTCGCGATGGGCCAGATCCGGATTGCTGTACAGGAGACTGCCGTCGGACCTGTCATACAGGGCGACATTCAGGCGCGTGACAGTCATCACGCTCGTAGCCCGTCCGGTCAGCGGATCGAAATTCTGCGGGATGGCGTCAAACAGCATCACGGTTCCCACCAACCTCGCGTCAGCCGATTCGTCGTCGCTCACGACGTGATACCTAGTGCGCGAGAGGACTTCGCGAACTACTGCAGCGGTGAGGTACTGCTCGACCTTGAATTCCGACGTGGCATTGGTGAAGGCGGGCACTGCAATGGTGCGGATCCGCTCCGGGAGCAAGTCGGCTGTGCCGACCACGCGGTAGCCGCAGCAGAGCGTTGCAGCCAGACACGTCAGCCCGACCGCCGTGAGGCGGTGTCCGCGCGCGAGCCGACACGTTCCAACCCATCCGCACATGGGCTAGCTCGGAAATTGCGGACCATCGACCGCGGCTGTGCTTTCCACGTCCAACGGACGCCTCCGGAACAGACCCGCGATCCGCGTCAAGACCCCACTGGCCGCAAAGGTCGCGGCCATGGTCAGCAGTACCGGGCGCGAGAAGTTCCAGATCAAGAAGATCAGGCTGGCGAAGAAAACGACGGTGACTCGCCGCTGCATGAAACTGAGTTCCTTGAAGCTTCGATAGCGCCAACTGGAGATCATCAACAGCCCGAGGCTTGCGAGCAACAGGCACCAGAGCAGGCCGCCCGGCCACCACTGCTCAATCGGCCGCCCGGACGAGAAATGCACGAACGCCCCGAGCAGTCCGGCAGACGGGGGCGACGGGATGCCAACAAAATACCCCCGATGGGACAACCCCGGATTCTTTGGCTGCGGATCCGTCTGCACGTTGAAACGGGCTAGGCGGGCGGCGGCGCAGGTGAGGTACAAGAACGTGGAAAAATAGCCGAGTGGGGGCAGCAGCTCCAGCAGTGGCGAGGCGCCGGAAGGGAGCGCGCCTCGCATCCCCCACGCGAAGGCCAGCAGCGCCGGACCGGCCCCGAATGTGATGCAATCGGCGAGCGAGTCGAGTTCGCCACCGAACTTGCTGGTCGAATTGGTCAAGCGGGCGATGCGGCCGTCCAAGCCGTCGGTAAGCATGGCAATCCCGATCGCGATGGCGGCGTAGTCAAACAGCCGAGCCGCCTCGGCCGCTTGGTGCGGCGGCAACGACACCGCCTTGATGGTCTGGACCAGTGTGTAGTACCCACAAAACAGCGTGCCCACAGTAAACATAGTGGGCAGCGCGAATTGCGGCTTGCGTCTGGCCCTCTTGCGAATCTTCACAGGGCCGCCCCCTTCTAGTCGCTGGTGGCAAGCACCGAGCTGCCGCCTGCCACCTTGTCTCCCCTCTCGACGGCTAGGTCCCATTCCGGTCCCAGCACGACATCAACGCGGGAGCCGAACTTGATCAGGCCAATGCGTTCGCCCTTCTGCACATCGTCGCCCTGAGCCTTGTGGCACACGATCCGCCGGGCGATCAAACCCGCGATTTGCGTCACTTCGACCAATCGTCCACCGTCAGTATCGCCGATGACTAGCGTGTTGCGCTCGTTCTCGGTTGATGCGGCGTCGAGATGCGCCATGCGATAGCGTCCGGGACTGTAGTGCGCCGACTGAATCTGCCCGCCGATCGGGGCGCGGTTGACGTGCACGTTGAATATGTTCAGGAAGATGCTGACGCGCGTCCGCCCATCAGCCTCCCGGAGGATCCGCACCACCTTGCCGTCTGCGGGCGAGACGCACAGATTCCCGGCCGGGATTTCACGCTCTGGGTCACGGAAGAAATACAGACAGAACGCTGCTAGCACGAGCCATGGGGCCGCAAGCCACGGACCTGCGACGACCGCGCAAGCGACGGCAGCTGCACTCAGCACCGCTGCGTAGAGATAACCATCTCTCACCATCGGGAGATAGGTTCCGAGCGCCTGGGCTGGGCAGCGGCAATCATTGAGCCCGGGCGGCGTACTCTTCGACCATGTTGGCCATCTGATCTTTCAAGTTAAGTTTCAGCTTCTTGAGGCGAGCCTCTTCAAACTGCTCTTCCGATGACGGAAAGCGGCGCTGGCTCAATTCGGTGAGTCGACGCTCGTACTCTGCGTGTTGGCGCTTCAGCTTCTTGTATTGCTCGCTGGATTCCAAAAGTTTCGCGGCGTGCTGCGCGGATGCGGCAGTGGTCATCCGATATCCTCCTTTGCGGACCGTGCATCTACCGTGGCGGCCAAGACGCGACACACGCGCTGGCGGCTTCCAAGTAACTGGTAGTGTCGCACGTCATCTGCGGGTTCACTCTAGCAAACTCTAGCAAACTGCGGCAGCGATGGCGACCGCCGCCGGCGCCGCGGAAATGCTGGGGTGGGTTTCGTAGCCGAGAGGGTATCGCGACGGGCAAGCGAAGGCTGTCTGCAGCCCGGACCATCGCGGCCCTAATTGCAGGGCACGGCCGACGGCACGCCGGTGGAGCGGCCGCTGGCGGCGGGGCTGGTGACCGGCGACGGCGCCACGGTCTACCGCGTGGACGAGGGCATCCCGGTCATGCTGCCGGGCCTGGGCATCGCCGCGGGCCGGCTGCGGCGCGGCTAGCGCGGCGGCCGGCCGCGGCTGGCGAGCGG
>LXNJ01002123.1_pt1 | contig 11085 bp, 7 predicted proteins | sample 809081 | NCBI WGS metagenome assembly LXNJ01 (sample SAMN04870510, study PRJNA318959) | sponge metagenome | biome: sponge; feature: marine sponge reef; material: water | host: Petrosia ficiformis | place: Greece: Milos, Mediterranean Sea | collected 2013-05-29 | depth 5-7 m
CGGACAGTTTCACCACCAGTTGGACCATGTTGACCCGGGCCGTGGAAGTCAAGCCTCCGAAGCTGAAATACACGACCACTACGGCGCCACCGGCCAGGCAGGCGACATATTTCGGGATGCCCAGCACCAGGTTGAGGATCCACGCCAGCGGAATGAGCTGGCCGGCCAGGATCGCGAGCGAGCCGAACCAGAGCAGGACGGCGATGAGACCCCGGACTCCGCGGCTGTACCGGAGTTCCAGATAATCCCCGACCGTATACAGGTTGTGGTCCCTGGCCACGCGCCACATGCGGGGTCCCACGGTCAGGCCGAGGATGAGGCTCCCGATGCCTGCGGACCCCACCCACCACCACGCCGACAGTCCGTGTGTGTATCCGATTCCGGTGGCGCCCACCGTTGATCCGGCGCCCAGGTTGGCGGCCAGCAGGGTGGAGAACAGCAGCACGGGAGAAAGCCGACGGCCGGCTACGAAAAAGTCCTCGGCACGGCGTACCGACCGCGACGTCCACCAGCCGATCAGCATGAGGAAAAGGGAGTAAACGAGGAGGGCGGTTACGTAGGGGGACATAACGCTTCTGGGTACAGGTTCGATTCAGGGTACGAGTACGGGCTCGGGTAAGGGTAAGGGTCGCGCCCAAGGAGGTCGAGAATGTTTCTGGCAAGGGGCAGTCGAATGTCCGTCGTGCTTCCGGTCATGCCTCGTTCAGGTCCGCGTAGGATGGATACCCGGGCAGCCCTTCGGCCGTCACCACGGCGCGGATGATGGCTCGGGTGACGGCTTCCGCCGCAAGAATGGACGCCAGGGACAGGTTTACGTCGCCCTCCCAGGTCCCGGTGGCCATGGCGAAGAGGGTATCCCCGTCCGCCTGGAGGTGGGCCGGATTGATGGCGCGGGCCAGTCCGTCGTGACCTACCTGGGCGATGCGGTTGGCCTGGGTCTTGGTCAGCCGGGCATTGGTCACGATCACGCCGATGGTCGTATTACCGGGCGGCGCCTCCAACCGAAGCGACCCCGACTCCCGGATCCGCCGGGCCACATGGGCGAATCCGGATCCATCCGGCATCCTTGCGCCGGCGAGCACGCGTCCGGTGTCCGGATCGTACACGTCGCCCACGGCATTCACCGCAACGATGGCGCCGACCCTGAGCCCGTCGGGCGTGGTGAAGCAGGCATTGCCGATACCGCCTTTCATGGCCGTGCGCGTGCCTGGCGCGCCGACGGGCATCTTGCCCACCGTGGCGCCGGCCCCCGCCCCGATACTGCCCTCGGAAACCGGGTCGAGCGTCGCGGCCTGGCAGGCCTGGTAGCCGGCTTCGGCGTCGGGCCGGATATGGGGCTTGCCGCCCATGCCAAGATCGAAGAGAATCGCCGCGGGAACGATCGGGACCCGGGCAATGCGCACGTCGAAGCCGATGGACCGTTCTTCAAGGTACCGCATCACGCCCGTGGCCGTGTCCAGGCCGAAGGCGCTGCCGCCGGACAGGACGATGGCATGGACCTGCTGCACCATGTTGACGGGATCGAGGAGATCGGTTTCCCGGGTGCCTGGCGCACCGCCACGGATATCCACCCCGCCCACGGCGCCGTCTTCCGCCATGATCACCGTGCAGCCCGTCGGGCGCCGCGTGTCGGTATAGTGACCAACCTTAATACCCGTCACATCCGTAACGGATCCGGATGGCCCGTATGGATCGGCCGTCTGGCCGGTAGCGGATTCGCCGCGGCCACCCAGTCCCGCCAGGATGCCCGCGCCGGTCACTCCGGCGGAATTTCGCAGAAAGGATCTTCTGTTCATTTTTCGCGGTGGCCGGTAAGGGTGGAGGTGATGGATCCCCCGTAAGACCCGTCAGGGTATACAGTTTCCGCCAGATCAAGATGAACAATCCGCAATCCGCAGTCAATTCAATTGTATGCCGGATCTATGACGGACCGGACGCGATCGCGGGTATCCCGTAAAGTTGGGCGGATACCGGATACGTACCGGGCCCGGTCTCATGCCGCCGCGGAAGCATCCTTGCGGGCAAAGTCCAGGCTGTCGCCCTCGCGGATGGCCCGGATCGCGTCCCCTTCCCGGAACCTGCCTTCGAGCAGTGCCATGGACAGCGGGTTCTCGACTAACTTGCGTATCACCCGCTTGAGGGGCCGCGCGCCGTACTGGGGTTCGTACCCCTCATCGGCTAGCAGCGATTCGGCCTCGGGCGCCAGTTCCAGCGTAAATCCGGCCTGTTTCGACAGGCGTTCCTGTAGTTCGCGAATCTGAATGCGGACGATCTCCCGGATGTGATCCCGGTCGAGGGGATGGAAGATGATGATCTCCTCCAGCCGGTTGATGAATTCGGGGCGGAAATGGGACCGCACCGCGTGCATCACGTCCGATCGCACCTGCTCGTCCCGGGACGCGTCGTGACTCCCGATGTGCTCCGTCCCGATGTTGGAGGTCATGATGATCACGGTATTCCGGAAATCCACCGTGCGTCCCTGCCCGTCCGTAAGCCGTCCGTCGTCGAGGACCTGCAGCAGGATATTGAACACGTCGGGATGGGCCTTTTCGATCTCGTCCAGCAACACGATCTGATAGGGCCTGCGCCGCACGGCTTCCGTGAGTTGCCCGCCTTCTTCGTACCCCACGTAACCCGGAGGCGCTCCAATGAGCCGGGCGACGGCATGCCGCTCCATGTACTCGGACATGTCGACGCGCACCATGGCGCCCTGGTCGTCGAAGAGGAACTCGCCCAGGGCCCGGGCCAGCTCGGTCTTGCCCACCCCCGTGGGACCGAGGAACAGAAAGGAGCCGATGGGCCTGTTGCCGTCACCCAGGCCGGCGCGGTTTCGCCGGACGGCATTGGACACGGCGACGATGGCTTCATCCTGGCCCACCACCTGGCGGTGCAGCCGGGATTCCATCTGGACCAGCTTTTCGACCTCGCCCTCGACCAGGCGGTTGACCGGGATGCCCGTCCACTTCGAAACGACCTGGGCGATATCCTCCTCGTCCACTTCCTCCTTGAGCATCCGGCGCTCCTGCTGAAGTTCGGCGAGCGCGCGGTTCTTCTCCTCGAACCGACCGTCGAGCTCCAGCTGCTCGCCGTACTGAATGCGGGCCACGCGTTCGTAATCACCGAGCCGCTGGGCCCGGTCGGCTTCGATCTTCAACTGCTCGGTCTGTTCCTTGATTTCCTGGATCGTTTTTACCAGCTCTTTCTCGGCGAGCCAGTGCGCCCGCAGGGCGCTGCGCTGCTCTTCCAAGTCGGCCAGTCTGCTTTCAACGGGCTTGAGGCGTTCCTCCGCGTCGTTCTCGCGCTTTACGGCTTCACGCTCGATTTCAAGCTGGCGGATCTGCTTTTCGAGATCGTCCAGCTCGGCCGGCATGCTGTCGATTTCCATGCGCAGGTTCGCCGCGGCCTCGTCGATCAGGTCGATGGCCTTGTCCGGCATGAACCGGTCGCTGATGTACCGCTCCGCCAGGGTCGCCGCCGTGACCAGGGCGCCGTCGCGGATGCGTATGCCGTGGTGGACCTCGTAGCGTTCCTTGAGTCCGCGCAGGATGGACACGGTATCTTCGATAGAGGGCTCGCCGACGTATACCGGTGCGAAACGCCGTTCGAGGGCGGCGTCTTTCTCGATTTGCTTGCGGTACTCGTCCAGGGTCGTGGCGCCCACGCAGCGCAGCGTACCCCGCGCCAGCGCCGGCTTGAGCATGTTGGACGCGTCCACGGCGCCTTCCGCGGCGCCCGCGCCCACGATGGTGTGCAATTCGTCGATGAACAGAACGATGTCGCCCGCGGCGTGCTCCACTTTTTTCAGCACGGCTTTGAAGCGCTCCTCGAACTCGCCGCGGAACTTGGCCCCGGCCAGCATGGAACCCATGTCGAGACTGATCACCTTGCGTCCCTTGAGGGATTCCGGTACGTCCCCGGCCACGATCTTCTGGGCCAGCCCTTCTACAATGGCCGTCTTCCCCACCCCGGGCTCGCCGATGAGCACAGGATTGTTCTTGGTCCGCCGGGAAAGCACCTTGATCACCCGTCGGATTTCCTCGTCCCGCCCGATAACCGGATCGAGTCCGCCCTCCCTGGCCAGGTCGGTCAGATCCCTGCTGAACTTTTCGAGGGCCTGGTAGCCTGATTCCGGCGTCTGGCTGGTGACGCGCTGGCTCCCCCGGACCTCCTTCATGGCTTTCATTATGCCGTCACGGTTTGCACCCGCTTCCTTCATCACGCGTTGGACCTCTCCGCCGTCATCCAACAGCGCAAGAAGCAGATGCTCCACGCTGATGTATTCGTCTTTCAATCCCTGCGCCTCGCCCAGCGCGCGGTCCACGACCCGCTGAAAGGCATCGGAGGCATACAGCGATGCGCCGTCGCCCGTGACCCTGGGCAGCTTGTCCAGGGCCGCTTCCAGCCCCGCTCGTACCCGGACCGAATCCGATCCCGCCCTTTCCAGCAGGGTAGCCGCCAGGCTTTCCTCCTGTTCGAGCAGCGCCAGCGCCAGGTGCGCGGGCTCCAGCCGGTTATGGTTACGGCCGCGGGCGATCTCCTGGGAAACCTGGATCGCCTCCATCGATTTCTGCGTCAACTTGTCCGTTCTCATGATGTCCTCCTCGCTCGTTCTATCCGGATTTCTCGCAGTTTCAGCGTATTCCACCCTTATTAAATGCAAAACGTGTGCCATGGAGGTTTTCTCTGTGGGTCCGGGCGCTTTCTACGCGGTTCCGGGCGTATCGGCGTATGTCAAAGCCGTTTCTGCTCGTAAAACAGGAACGGACATGATATGATCTGCCAAAATGTCATATCTGCCAAATTGGCAGATCATATCGACCAGAAAGAACAGCGGAAAGGAACAGGAAAAACAACCGCGCCGAGAAAGGAGGGAATAGGCGCCGGAAAGGATCAAGCCGGTTTGCGAAAACGCATGCGCAGAAACCAGCGGGGCACATGGCGGCAGTACTGGAGGTATTCATCGCCCAGGGTGCGCCGCAGGGCCGGTTCCTCGGCGAAGACCAGGTACAGCGTCAGCCAGGTCCAGTACAGCCCCGCGTAGACGAGCAGCGCGAGCGATTCGAAGGCCAGGCATTCGCCGATCAGGATGAGGACGACACCGAGCAGCAAGGGGTTGCGGGACCAGCCGTGGACCCCTTCGGACCATATGGGACGGGAATCTCCCGCAGGATCGTCACCGGATAGGGATTGGAAATCTGAGGCGTCCGTCGCGGTCGAGCCGTCCGCGGTTCCCTGGACGTCCGCGACGTTCTGGGAATCCTCCCCTGACCCGGATGTAGCTGTAGACGCGATCACCACGGCCGTCATGCGGAGCCGTTCGGCGAAGGCGCGGATATAGAGAACCGCGCCCAGGAGGACGAGAACCCAGCCCGCGGCGGAAAACCCGGTCTGGAAACTCATCTCCTCCATGCCGGCGGTCCGGTACAGGATCAGCCAGGGCAGGACGACCGTGAAGATGCCATGGCGTACCGACGCCCCGATGAGTGAACCCAGTATGATCCGGGTGCCGGACACGGCGCTACCTGACCTTTACGTAGCCGATGCCCCGGACATCGGGTTGGATGAGCCAGAAGGCGACCAGAAACGTACCGTCCGGCAGGACGGTCACCGCGGGTTCGCCGAAAGAGTAGTCCTGCCACGCATCGTGATCGCCGGAAGTGTCGCTTTGCGTCCGTACCTCGGCCTTCCAGACGAGCTCGTCCGCTTCCAGTCCGAAATCATCGTCCGTGGGCCGCGCGACGGCGAGGCGGATTCCTGGATCGCCGTGCTGCCGCTGGTTGTACGCCATCAGCGCCCGTCCATCCCCCAGGGCGGTCAGCGAGCTGGACTGGCCCAGGGTACCCGTGGACCGGGTCGGCGTCCAGGTCAGTCCCCCGTCGTGAGAGAGGGCGTACGCGTTGGGATAGTCCGGCTTATCATGAGGTGCGATATGCCAGCACGCGCCGAGAAGCCGGCCATCGGACAGCTCCACGACCCAGGCCTCGGCGGCCGTCGATCCGGCGTCGTCGAAACGCAGCATCGATCCATGGGACCACGTGGCGCCCCGATCGGTACTGCGCAGGTATACCACCCGGTTTCGATCGACCTTAACGGAAGGATCAAAGGTATTGTAGGGCGAATAACAGCAGATCCAGGTTCCGTCGCGGGTCACGGTGAGCGCGCCGGGCGCCTCCGCCGACCCAGGAACGGGCAGGACGATCGGGACCGGGTCGGTCCAGGTCAACCCCTGGTCGGCCGAGGATGCCCAGAACATGGCGTTCTGCTTGATGCCCTGGGTCTCGTCAAGCCAGAACGATTCGCCGGGTTCGTCGATGGGAATCCGGATGCCCGTGATGTAATACGTCCCATCGGGCGCTTGGCTGATCGACCCGATGTGGGCGTAATCGTCGTGCAGATGGGGCCACAGATAGGCTGGTTTCGTCCAGGATTTGCCGCCGGCCTCCGAACGGACGATGACCTGCTTGAAATCGTTCTGTCCAAGGGCTTCCTGGACGGCGAAGGAACAGACCAGGCCGCCATCTGCGGTGACCACGCAGCGGGAGCAGGCCGCGACCGCGTCGGGTCCGGTCGACGGCTGCCGGGCGATCATCCCCTGTTCCAGGATCTCGAATGCCATGATACGCACCTCGTCTTGTTATCGGATTTCGACACCTCGCCGCAACGCGCCGCACCGGATTCGGCTACCCGGACCCGGCTATCCGGACCCGGCTAATCGAACTGATAGGTGAGCGGTCCGCCCGGTGCGCGATCGAGCCTGAGGACGATGGTGCCCGGCCCGGCCCCGTACGACGCCTTGTACCGCGCTTTGATCGGATCGAGAATGAAATGGCAGTCTTCCGTAGGGTATGCCTTGCAAGGGTCGCCATCGGCGTCGTGGGCAATGGCGACATCGAGCTGTACGGGATCCGATTCCAGGAAGGCATCGGCGGCGATCAGCGTGAACCGGTGCGTTCTGCATCCCCCGCTGTACGACACGGTAACCGCAAGCGTATCTCCCGTTATGGAAGCCGCATCCAGTTCATAGTCATCCGTACCCCACTGCGTCGCGGAATTGACCCCTCCCGGACTGAAGACTACGTTTCCCGCCTTGCTGACGTCGGCGGGCGGGTCCGGTGAAGGTGTTTTGGATACGGGGTTGTCTTCGTCGTTGCCACACGCCGCCGCCCAGGCGACGACGAGACTCAACAGGAGCGGACCAGGTAAATTGATGTCAATGCTCCTTCCCCTGCACCACGGCGTGACGCGTTCGGTCGCAAGCACTGGTGACGGATCCAGAATCCGAAGATCGACGCGTTCGGTCCCACCCGCCGGTGGCGGAACCCGGATCCGAAGGCCGGCGCGGGCGGAACCTTACACCCGCCGGAACTTCTGAATCCGGTTATGAGCGAAGGGGACCTCGCACACGTAGACGTCCCCGTGGGAATCCACCCAGATCCCGTGGGGTGCGTCCACGAACGGCCCTGCCTTTTCGTTCCGGTTACCCCATTGCGACAATACCTCGCCCGCCAGATTGAGTATGCTGACCCTGCCGGGCGCTTCGGCAAGGTACACGGTGTCGTCCGGGTCGATATACAGGTCGTTGGCGGCCAGCAGATGGTCCCACGATTCGAGGTATCGGCCCTCGGCGTCGAAAATCTGCACCCGCGCATTGCCGCGGTCCACGATCAGGACCCGGCCGTCCCGGTCGACCCGGACGCAGTGGGGCGTGTCGAACTGCCCGGCCTCGCTGCCGTGGCCGCCCCAGGTACAGAGCAGCTCACCGTCCGTCTTGAAGCGGTGCGCGTAACTCTGGCCATAACCGTCGGTCACGTACAGGTCGTCGTTCAGTCCCAGTACCGCCCAGGTGGGCGAATTAAAGGGCTGGCCCAATTCCCCCGCTTTTTCAGGCGATCCAAGCATCGTGAGCATCTTCCCATCGAGGGTGAAGGACATGACGGTATGCAGTATTACGTCGGTTATGTAGAGGATATCGTCTTCGCTGATCCAGATGGAGTGGGGCACCTTGAAGATTTCCTGACCCCAGTCGTACAGAAACCGGCCGTCGCGGTCGTAGACGACGATTGCCGGATTGGGTTCCCGGTCGATGACGTGCACGCGGTCCTGAGAATCCACGGCCATGGAAGATACCACGCCGAGGTCCCGGCCGGCGGCTCCGCCTCCCCAGCCTTCGACGAGCTCGTAGGTGTAGTCGCCCGATCCGTATACCATGTTGGGATCTCCTGGGTTGAGCATGGATTCGAACTGCGTGATCCGCTTTCCGACAGCCGGCCGATCAGCCTACACGATACCCCCACGGGCCGTGAGCACGGGTTCCCAGCAACCGCCGCGCCGCTCCACGCCGTCCACGTCGCGCAGCGGCGGCGCGTCCTCGTTCCAGCGCAACACCGCCACGTCGCCGCAGGCGCCGGCGCGCAGGGTGCCGACTTCGCCCTTCAGTCCGAGGACTTCCGCGGGACGGCTCGTCACCCGCGGGAAGGCGTCGCCTTCGGACATGCCGGCCGCGATCAGCTTGGACAGCGTCCGGGGCAGGTCGTGCTGCGGGCTGCTCCCCACGTGGCGGGCGTACTGGTCGGTGGAAATGGTATCGGGCAGGAATCCGTCCGCTATGGCCGCCTCGGCGACCGGGAAGCTGAAGGACCGCATGCCATGGCCGATGTCGAAGAGGACGCCCCGTTCCCGGGCGTCGCGGACACTGGGCCGGACCCGGCCGTCCTTCACGACGCTCTCGGGGAAATCGTTGAAACAGTAGGTGACCACGTCTCCTGCCCGCAGGAGCGGCAGCTGGTCGTCCAGCGACCAGTCGCTGGACAGGCGCGTTCCGACCAGCAGGGGCTTGCCGGTTCGTTCGGCGGCCGCCAGGGCGCGGTTCATGATCTCCCTCGGCGGGGTGGGATTGCTGGGACCCGTGTTGGCCGCGATTCCCCAAATAGCGTCTCCTCCGGATTCGATGGCCGAAACGCAGGCCGCCACGTCCGCCGAGTCAAGGTCCGGGAAGCAGCCGCCGGGGTGGGATTCCCCGTGAATCGAGAGGTTGATGGCGAGGATCACGCGCGTCCTGCATGCCCGGATTACCCGTTCCCGGTAGGCCGGCCAGTTGGCGGCGCCCGCGTCGCCCTGGGACATGACGGTCGTGACGCCCCTGGACAGGAAGTGGGCGTCCGGGTCAACGCCGTAACGCGAGTCGCCCCGCGCGGGATGGGCGTGCAGGTCTACCAGCCCCGGCAGCGCCAGGGCGTCGGGAAAGTCGAAGGTCATGGCCGCAGACCCGCCGACCCCCGGTCCCGCCGCCGCTATGCGTCCGTCTTTCACCGCCACAGCGCCCGGCCGATCCAGTTCCGATTCGGCGCAATACACGCGGCCCGCGCGTATGAGCAGGTCGAAATCATACGCTGACATGGCGCCTCCGTTCACTGCGGGTCTGATTAGTCATCGGGATATGTATACGTGGATGGGAATCAGGGACACGGCATGTAAATCGAACGGAGCAATTATACCATGGGCCCGTCAAAGGGCCAATACAAATCTACGGAAGTGACGCTTCAACCCAGACTGTTGCCCATTCTGCTTATAAGGAGCGATAGGTCCAGGTTTTCAGCCATGGCGTCGCCAGTTCCGGCCCGCTCCGCAGAAAACCCGCGCATACCCCTTCAAACCCCCGCATATCCCTACAACTGTCCACGCGTCGCATCACGCATGTCTGTCATGTCGGCATCCGACATACCGTCGAAACGATCGCAAGAAAAAGCCCGCGCATAGTCCGGCAATGCCGCACCGGTAACATGAGCCGCGATCAGTTCCCCCGCCGCCTGGGAACCCATGACGCCGTAACCTGAGAGTGCGCCGACGATGTACGCGCCCTCGACGGGCAGCGGTCCGATCAGCGGGCGGTTGTCCGGGGTCTTGCAATAGTACCCGCCGTCGACCGGCAGGGTGGCGGCCGTTTCGAAATACGCCCTCATGCCCGGGATCATCCGGGCGAGTCCGCGCAGGACGATCACCGGGTAGGCGGGATCGAAATCGGGCGGGAATACAGCCTCTCTTGGCGCCACGTCATAGGTCCAGATGCCCAGAAAGGTCTGCTTTCCATCCCTGAACCGGGGACGGATATGCAGGCCCGCGGGAAAGGGTTCGATGAGGTACCGGGTGTGGGGTCCTGCGGAAAGCCGCCGCCTTTCTTCTTCGTCCCAGATCAGTTCGACCGGGTCTGTCCAGATCATCATGGGCGCTTCGGGCGGCAGGACGCCAGCCCGGTCCTCCACGACAACCTTACCATGCTGTTCCATATAGACCGGAATATCCAATCCCAGCATCCGACCGGCTTGCGGGACCAGCGGGCCTGCGGCGAGAACGAGTCGTCCGGTCTCGATCTTCGATCCGGATTCCAGCCTTACACCCGTGACGCGGTTGTTCTCTGTGTCGATCCTCATCATCCTGTCCCGCAAGATCCTTCCGCCACCGGATGCTATGCGGCCGAGCATCCATCGGCCGAGCGCCGGGACGTCCAGCCATCCGCAACGGCGCACGTGCAGCATGGCGGCCGTATCGTCCGCGAGAAAGGGAAACAGCTTCGCGATCGTCTCCGAATCCAGGATGAGATCGGCGCCCGCCAGATCGGGTTTCAGTCCCTCCGGTTGCGAGGGTACGTAGGACCGGCCGTCGTGATGCACGCGCAATGCACCTCCGCCCAGGCAGGACACCGCTTTCGCTTCTTTTTCGAGCTCGGAGATGCGGCTCCGGTCGCCGGTCAGAAAAACGTAGCCTCTCCGATTCATCCGAACCGCGTTTCCGCTCTCCTCAGCCAGTTCCTCCATCAAGGCGATGCTGCGGTCCACGAACCGGAACATGGGCAGGTCGGGCCACCAGTTGCGGTAGGCTTCGGTGCCGTAGGCGCTGGTCAGCGACAGGGGCGGCCTTTCATCAACGAGTACGACGCCGCTTACGCCGCTTCGAACAACGAGATGATACGCGGCGGACACGCCGGCCACACCCGCGCCACAGATGACGACTTCCGCCCTAGTGGACATGGCGGTCCCTTTCGGAAAACGGCGAACTCCGCGGCCCCTTAAGGAGGGATCGCCCTTTAAG
>LXNJ01002124.1_pt1 | contig 11084 bp, 10 predicted proteins | sample 809081 | NCBI WGS metagenome assembly LXNJ01 (sample SAMN04870510, study PRJNA318959) | sponge metagenome | biome: sponge; feature: marine sponge reef; material: water | host: Petrosia ficiformis | place: Greece: Milos, Mediterranean Sea | collected 2013-05-29 | depth 5-7 m
CCGGAGAAGCTGCCGATGGTGAACGACGCCGCGATCTCCCACGATTCCCAGCCGGTCTCCTCGCGGATTGGCTCGAACCAGACGCTCAGCACGGGACCGTAGAAGACGGAAGACGCGAAGGAGACGACGAGCGCCGTCCACGCGACCGCCCAGCCGTAGTAGGCGCTGAACGGCCAGAGGAATCCGGCAGGCCTTCGGGGCGGAGGGGAGGTCAGGCTAGGTCCAGCCACGGTTCCACGGCTCGCCGCGGTCGAGCTTCCTCGTGTAGTAGCGCCAGTCGTCCGAGTGCTCGACCTTCGGACGGTTTATGGCGGCCTGGCGTTCGCTCATCTTGCGCGCGTTTCCGGCCATCTCCTCCTGGAACGCGCCGTCGACCTGGTCGAACCCCAGGAGCCGGGCCGCCTGGATGATCTTGGCGGTGCGTTCCATGTAGACAGCCGTGAAGCACGCCTCGTCGATGCTCTTGCCGACGGTTACGATGCCGTGGCCGTTGATGGTCATGCCGGGCGCGTCGCCGAGCGTCCGGGCGATAGCGTCGCCGTCCTCGTTGTCGGAGACGTATGTCGGCACCGGGTAGACGGGCAGGCCGTCTGAGAACTTCGCGGAGGCGAGGTGTACGGCATTGATGGGAACGCCCGCCAGCCCGAGCACGATGCACATGTTGGCGTGAGCGTGGACGATGGCGTTGACCTCCGGCTTGGCGCGGAAGATGCGGGTGTAGATGGCGGCCTCGCCCGGCACGGTGCCGTCGCCGGAGAGCTTGTTGCCGTCCATGTCGAACTGCATCAGCCAGTTCTCGGCGCCGGGGAGCTGCGGGGCGCGGAGCATCTTGACCGCGATGCCCTCGTCGTTCGGGAGTCGCACGCCGACGTGCCCGATGATGTCGCCGAACTCCCACTCGATGATGGTGGACGCCGTTACGAGGTCGCCCTGCAGGTCGTCTGTCTCACTCACGGTTGTCCTCCGCGCTCAGATGGCACCAATCCTCACCCGGCCCCTCTCCCGGCAGGGGAGGCGACGGACACCTTCACCCCATCCCACCCCTTCGCGCGGCTATGCCCCGCGTTGGACCCCAGCCTTCGCTTGGATAATGGGGCTGTGGGCTAGGCGGTCAGGCTGCGCTCGGCGGCAGTGGCTTCGCGGCCGCCGAGTTCGTGGTCCACCTGCCAGTCCTTCAGCGGCTCGTAGTTGACGCGTTCCCCTTTAATGGCCTTGTCGATGGAAGAGACGCGCAGGATCTCCAACTGTTCGTCGCCCACCGGTTCGAACCAGTAGGGCACTCCCTTGGGGATCATGATCCCCTCGCGAGGTCCCAGTTCGCCAACGAGCTCCTCGCCGTTGTCGGTCGTCTTGCTCGCCCCGTAGAAGCGGACCCGGCCGCTGACAACGACCCATGCCTCGTCCTCGCCGGTATGGGAGTGCATATTCGTTTCGCCGCCGGCGTTGATGATCTGCACCGACACGGTCAGCGCGTCAGTGCGGGAGAGGCGGAGGGACTTCTTCGGGAAGTCGCGAGCCGGGTCTTCCTCGTAGCCGAATACGGTCAACCGATCGTTCGGGGCCTGGTCGCTGCTTGCCATCGTATCTCCTCCTTCTGCAGGTATGCCCTTTGTCTGCGCCGAGAAAGGCGCCGCCTCATCGTGAACCCGCCTCAGTTCCTCTCCGGCAGGTGGAAGAAGTCCACGGCGTTCTGAACGATCATCTTGTAGACCTCGTCGTCGGGAACGCCGGAGAAGTTGTGCTCCATGACCACGTCCGAGTGTGGCCAGTCCGACTCCTGGTGCGGGAAGTCGGCGGCCCAGATGAGGCGTTCCACGTTCATGTGATGGCGGAGGTCGACACCCGATCGGTCCTGCTGGAAGCCCCAGTAGAAGTACTCGTTGAGCAGCTCGCTCGGCATCGCCCTGAGGGGCGTGAAGCCGTTCATCGTCTGCGCCCAGTAGATGTGGCGGTTGTAGCGCACGTCCGCGATCTCCAGGAAGAAGGGCACCCAGCCGATGGAGGTCTCGGCGAGGCAGACGCGCAGGTCCGGGAAGCGGTCGAACAGGCCGGAGAGGACGAGTTGCACTGCGTTCGTACCGGCGCCCCGTGCGGCGAACCGCTGCACCTGGAATGCGAGCTCCGTGGTGAGGCGGTCGTCCTCGGCGGGGTAGTCGAGCAGCTTACCGCCGCGCTCTCCGCTGCGCTCCAACTCCACGTGGATGGAGACCGGCATCCGGAGGTCGAGCGAGGTGGCCCAGAAGCGGTCGTCCTCGGGCATGGGCTTGCCGCTGCCGTTGGGGAAGGTCATCAGCTGCACGCCGGTCAGTCCGAGGCTCTTGCAGTGCTCCAGCTCGGCGACGGCGTCGTCGATGCCGGTGGCGGGAATAGCGCCGATGCCAAGCAGGCGGTCCGGCGCCTCGGAACAGTACTCCTCGCCGAGCCACGTGTTCCAGCCTCGGAAGAGCGCACGGTGGAGGCCGTCGTCCTTCACCCTCATCCAGAGACGGGGACCACAGACGACGGCGGGGTAGAGTATCTCAGCGTCCAGGCCGTCCGTCTGCTGCTCCTGGACGCGCTGCTGAGGCGAGCCGGTGCCGGGCGTTGACTCGTAGGTCTGGCCGCCGGGGTACCAGATGTCGCGCCCCTTGCCGCCGTAGAGGTCCATCGGGTTCTGGGTGGGGGTCATGTCTTCCAGCTGAGTGGCATCTGCGCCGGTGTTGAGCTTCACGGTCCGGGGAGCGCGGTCGCGGTACGCGGGATCGACGCGGTGTGTCCACCGCTCGTTCGCCACTTCGAGGTGGGAGTCTCCAGAGATGCGTGTGTAGGGCGCCATGCGGGCCAGCCTCCTCAGTGTCGCGTCAGATCAGTGGGAGTATAGCGGTTCGTGGTGGCCATTCCGAGCGAAGCCGGGGAATCCCTGAGGGCGGGACGCCGCAGATACCAAATCCGAGAGGATGCTGCGCGCTGAAGCACGGGCCCCGCTCAGCATGACATCGAGCGGGACCGCTGGCTCATTACAAGGGAAGGCGGACCGTCACGGTGGCGCCCCGTCCAGGCCCGTCGCTTGCCATGGCGATCGTGCCCCCGTGCGCTTCCACGATGGCCCGGGTGATGGCCAGCCCCAGGCCGGTGCCGCCTATCCCGCGGCTGCGGGACTGGTCGGTCCGATAGAAGCGGTCAAAGACGTGGGGAAGGTCTGCGGCGTCTATGCCGATGCCGTCGTCGGCGACCGAGACGGCCAGCGCATCGTCGCTCTCCAGCTCCGCCCTGATCACGATGCTTCCGCCAGCGTCGGTGCATCGGAGGGCGTTGCCGATGACGTTGCCCAACGCCTGGCTCATGCGCATCCGGTCGAAGCGCGTCTCCGGCATGTCGCCGGATGCCTCCAATGACAGCGCGACCCGGAGGGCCTCGGCTTGCGGCTGCCAGCGCTCCGCCTCAGCGGCGAGCAGTTCCTGGATCGAACCTGTCTCGAGCGTGAGCCGCAACTCGCCGTGGTCCGTCTCCGCCAGCCAGTTCAGGTCGGTTACGAGGCCGCGCAGCCGCTCCACTTCCTGGATGATGTGGCTGGAGGCGCTATCGGGGCTCTGTAGACCGTCGCGCAGCCCGGCCGCCTCCAACTGGATCACGCTCAGCGGTGTATTCAGCTCATGGGAGACGTCGTTTATCAGCCGCCTGCGCAGTTCGCGCTGCGTCTCCAGGGAGGAGGTCATCCGGTTGAATGCCACGCTCATCTTCCCCAACTCGTCCGATGACGTGACCGGCAGCCGGGTCGTATCCCCCTGGGCGATGGCCTCGGTCGCCTCCGTCAAGGCCGTCACGGGCGCCGTGATCCGTTTCGACAGCCAGGCGGCCAGGAGTATGGCGACGCCCACCGTCAGCGCCCCGCCGGCCAGGACGATGTACAGGAGCGTGGTGAGGAACCCGTGCGACTCGGTCGACAGGAACGCGCGGTTAACGTCCACGTACACGTGGCCTACGGGCCGGTCCCCAGCGAGGTCGAACACCGCCTCGCGGCGGCCTGCCAGGTCGGGCGCGAGGGAGCCGGGCGGCAGAACAGACAGGTTGTCCCGCACCACGCGCCCGTCAGCGTCCGCGACGACGACTCGTACCTGGTCGTTGTGGAAGAGCTCCGAGGACTCGCCCTCGCTCTCTCCATGCCCCTCGCTCTCCCGGGATCCCTCGTAGGCGTATCCGGCCTCTGACAGCGCGGCGTCCACCGTTCCCCAGCCGCCGGTCTCGGTGTACTCGCGGCTCAGATTCCGGGCCAGTTGCACCGCCTCGTCGTTGCCAATCCGGTCAACGAACACATCCAGCCGGGACTGGGTCGCGTAGTAGCCCACGCCCACGCTTATCAGCACGGTGAACACGACGATGAGGACGGTCGCGCCCATGATGCGCCAGCGCAACGACATCACGCGTCCTCCGCCACGAACCGGTAGCCGCCGCCGTAGACGGTCTGGATCGGCTGCCTGCTGTCCCGGTTTATCTGCTTCCGCAGGCGGGCGACCTGGCTGTCGATAGCGCGGTCGAACCCCTCGAACTCATCGTTGAAGGCCAGCGAGATCAACTGGTCGCGGGTGAGCAGTTGGTTGGGGTGGCGCATGAACGTCGACAGGAGGGCGACCTGCGCCTGGCTCAGCGTCACGGGCTCTTCATCGACCGTAACGACGCCGGTGGTCTCGTTCAGCGTGATGTTGCCGCGCGTCAGCACCTGCTGGACCTTGCCCTTCACGCGTCGGAGCACCGCCTCGGCGCGTGCGATGACCTCGTCCGGATCGAACGGCTTTACGATGTAGTCGTCGGCGCCGCTGTCCAGCCCGAGGACGCGTTCGACGGGGGCCTCCCTGGCCGTCAGCATGATGATCGGAACGTCCGACTCCCGGCGCAGGGTCCTGCACAGCTCCACCCCGTCGAGACGGGGGAGCATCAGGTCGAGGATGATCAGGTCCGGGGCGATGTCGCGGGCCAGCGCCAGGCCGGATTCACCGTCGTGAGTGACCTCGGCGGAGAACCCGGCGCGCTCGAAGTACACCTTGACCCAGTTTGCGATCCTCGTGTCGTCTTCAACGATCAGTACCGTGCCGCTCATCGTTGGTCCTTTCGGAGCCACGTTGGACGCGGCGCCCCTTCAGACGCCGCGTCCGTTCGCGGGGTGCTCCGTGGCCGGATTATATCCGGCCACGGACCGGCCCTAGCCGCTGCCGCCCTCGCCGCCGGAGCCGTGCTCGCCGCCGCTCCCCTCGCGTCCGCCACCGGAGCCGTGCTCACCACCGCTTCCTTCGCGTCCGCCGGATTCGCTGCCCTCACTGCCGCCGCCGGAGCCGTGCTCACCGCCGGACTCACCGCCCTCGCCGCCGCCGGCCTCGGCATGCGCCACCCACCCGGTGAACGATGCCTGTGTCGAGGGCAGGTAGACCAACTCCACCTGGCCCGGCGCCAGGTCTGTCGGCGTTGTCGGACCGAGCTCGGTGCCGTTCGAGAGATGGACCTCGATCCTGACCCTGGTCAGGGTGCCGCTGGTCGTGTTCTCCACCGTGCCGAGGAAGGCGTTGGTAGAGGCGTTGTAGTTCAGGATCAGCCGGGCGCCGCTGCGTACCATGTCGAAGGTCTGGTCCGGCGCCAGCATGGCCGCGCTTCCTTCCTCGCCGCCGGATGCGCCGGACTCGCTGCCTTCGCCGCCGGAGCCTTCGCTGCCGCCTTCGCCGCCGGGGCCGTGACCTTCGCCACCAGCTCCCTCGCCGCCGCTGCCCTCAGCGCCTTCCCCGCCCGTGTGCGGCACAGGGCCGGGGCCGGCGCAGTCGAACACTTCCATGTGGACGACGTACCCGTCGAAGGAGACTCCTGCCAGGCTCGGTTCGCTGGCAACCGACACGCTGGACACTGCCTGCTGCCCCGGGGCCAGGTCCCCCAGTTTGTCGGGGCCGAGCTCGCCCACCGTCTGCGTCCCGGACTTCAGGTGCGGTTCGGCCTGCACGTAGCAGAGCGTCTCCGACAGGGTGTTCCGCACCGTCGCCTGGACGGACTGCGTTGCCGCGTCGTACCGTGCGGAGATCGCAAGCCCGCCGAGAACGCCGTCCCACGTCTGGTCGAGGGGCGTGATGGGGCTGGACATGAGGGCCTCCATCGCGGCCTCATTGCCGCTCTCGGGGCCTTCGGGACCGTCGGGGCCGCTTTCGCCGCCCTCACCTCCGGCCTCGCCGGACTGGCCGCCCTCGCCGCCGCCGACCTCCGCGTGCGCTATCCACCCGGTGAACGACGCCTGAGTCGAGGGCAGGGTGACCGCCATCACCTGGCCGGCAGCCAGGTCTACCGGGGTCGTCGGGCCGAGCTCGGTGCCGTTCGAGAGGTGGACCTCGATCCTGACCCTCGTCAGCGTGTTGTTGGTCGTGTTCTCGACCGTGCCGACGAATGCGTTGCTCGCGGGGTCGTAGTTCATGACCAGGCGCGCGCCGCTGCGGACCGCGTCGAAGGTCTGGTCGGGCGCGAGGGTGGCCGCGCTGGCCTCTTCGCCGCCGGATGCACCGGACTCGCTGCCTTCACTGCCCTCGCTGCCGGAGCCTTCGCCACCGGAGCCGTGCTCGCCGCCGGAGCCCTCGCCCCGCTCGACGCTCTCGCTCGCCTGGGCGCGTTCGCCGTTCTCGGGGCCTTCCGACCCCCGCTCGCCCGTGCAACCGGTGAGCATCAAAGCCAGGAGCATGACCCCCAGAGCTATCCAGGACAGGAACCTCTTCGTCACTGACTTCATGCGGATCATCGCTTCACCTCCTATGTGAGAGATCCGTGACACCACTCACAATGAGGGCGAAATGTGGCAGGAATATGTCGCCGGGCAGCAGTTTTCGGGATGCTGACCATACGGTCGCCGATGGCGTGGATATGCTTATCAAAGTTATCATCTTGACAATGATAGTCATCATATAGATAATAGTTATGATTACGATAAGGTTATTAGGAAGAGAGGAAGTTCATGGCGGCAAGGGAAGAGCTGGTTGCCAGGATCGCCGGATCGGTGGAGTCACTCGCTGCCTCTTGGGGTCTGACGGGCCCTAGGGACTTCGCGATGGATCCTGATCTGACCCTCCCGCAGATCAGGATCCTGTACATGCTCGCTTCCAGCCCCGCGAGGATCACGGATATTGCGCAGGCACAGGGGATGGCCCGTGCCAACGCCTCGAGCATGGTGGAGCGCCTGGTCAGGAAGGGCCTGGTGGAGCGGGTCCCCTATCCCAATGACAGACGAGTCGCCCTGGCCTGTCTGACCGACAAAGGACGAGGCGCCATTGAGGAAGTGACCCGCAGCGAACAATCAGCCCTTGAGAAGGTCACGGCGGTACTGCCGGATGATGAGCTCGACGTGGTCGCTCAGGCGCTGGAGATACTGAACCGGGGAGCCGAACGTATGGCAGCTGACGGAGACGCCGCTGCAACCCGGAGAGCCGATAACTGAGGAGGGCATGTTGCATCGGGTCGGCATGACCCGTGACCTGCAGGAGGCAACCACATGGCAACGACGGAGGTAGGTGCGACAAGAGCCGCGATCCACACGAGTGGGTTGACGAAGTACTACGGCAAGAACCGTGGTATGGAGGACGTGAACCTGGACGTCAGGGAGGGCGAGGTCTTCGGATTCCTCGGGCCGAACGGCGCCGGAAAGACCACGACGATCAGGACGCTGCTGGATGAGATCAGGCCCACTGCAGGGACTGCAACCATCCTTGGCCTGGACACGCACCGGGATGCCGTGGAGATCCGAAGGCACATCGGTTATATCCCGGGAGACCTCGCCCTGTACCCGAACCTCACAGGCCGGGACACCCTGACGTACTTCGCGAACATGCGCGGCGGCGTCGACTGGTCCCATGTCGACGAACTGGCCGAACGACTGGCCTCCGACCTCTCCCGGAAGGTCGGCGACCTGTCGACCGGCAACCGTCAGAAGGTCGGAATCATCCAGGCATTCATGAACCGGCCGGACCTGCTGATCATGGACGAGCCGACATCCGGACTCGATCCGCTGGTCCAACGGGAGTTTCAGAACATGGTGCGCGAGGTGACCGCACAGGGGTGCACCGTCTTCCTGTCCAGCCACACGCTCTCAGAGGTCCAGCGCGTCGCAGACCGCGTCGGGATCATCCGGGACGGTTATCTCATCACGGTGGAGTCGGTTGCGGAGCTGAGGTCGAAGGCGATGCGCCGGGTGGAGTTCGTGCTCGATTCGGAGGCTGACGCCTCGGTGTTCGAGGCGGTGGCAGGCGTGCGCAACGTTGTCACTAGCGGCGCCAACGTCGAGATGTCCTTTGACGGCGACATGGGCGAGCTCCTGAAAGCCGCAATGGACAGGCACGCCGTGGAAGACATCAGGACGAGCGAGACTGACCTCGAGGAGATATTCCTCACGTACTACCACACCGATGAGGAGGCCCGATGATGACGCTGTCCAGCATACCGCTCAAGGTGGCGCGCGACCGCTGGCTGGGGTGGGCGATCTCGGCGGCCAGCCTTACGCTGCTGCTGTTGTTCGGGATGGCGGCCTACAGGGACATCGACCTCACCCTCTACAACGAGATGCCCGAGGCGTTCCGCTCGTTGCTCGGCATCAGGGAGAATGTTGACGTAGGGGGCCTGGCTATCGGCTACGTCTTCGGGTCGTTCGGCGCCGTGGTGGTGGCCGTTATGGCGCTCGTCATGGGCAGCGCGGCGATCGCAGGCGAAGAGCGGAACGGCACGATGAACGTCCTGCTCGCAAACCCCAGGAGCCGCACGCACGTCCTGCTGTCCAAGGCCCTGGCCCTCGTCCTGCTCACGGCCCTCGCTGTCGCCGCCATCTGGGTCACGGTCCACCCGATCGCTGCCCTCCTGAGTGTTGAGATCGGCGGCTTGAACGTGGAAGCCCTGGCGCTCCACCTGTACGTGAACGCCGTCTTCTACGGGATGCTTGCCCTCGCCATCGGCGCCGCGACCGGCAACCGGGACGCGGCGACGGGCGCGACGTCCGGCATCCTGGTACTGTCCTTCTTTGCGGTGGGCCTCCTGCCCCTCGTACAGGGGCTGGAGGGGCTCCGTAAGGCGTTCCCCTGGTACTACTTTGAAGGCACCGACCCGGTCTACAACGGCATCGCATGGGGACACCTGGTAGTGCTCCTTGTCGCATCGGCAGCCCTGCTGGTTGTTGCCGTGGTCGGGTTCAACCGCCGTGACCTGAGGAGCCAGTCCGTCGGCGCCTCGCTGCTGGACAGGGTCCGGGGCAACCCATTTCTTAACAGGATGATCGGCCGGCTTGCCGGTTCGGCCAGGGTCTCGTCGATATGGGTTAAGACCGTCTCGGACTACCAGACCCTGCTCCTCGTCACGTCCGTCGCGATGTTCCTGGTCATGGGCGTCATGCTGGGCCCGATGTATGCGTCGTTGCCGGAGGAGACGCTGGCTGCGTTCGACAGCTTCCCCGAGGAGCTGATCGCGCTGTTCGGAGGCGGAGACCTGGGCACGGCGGAGGGCTGGTACACGCTGGAAACGTTCGGCTTGATGGCCCCCCTGTCGGTCATCCTCGTCACCGCCGTCATGGGCGCCGGAGCTCTCGCCGGTGAGGAATCGCGCCGGACTATGGCGCTGCTGCTGTCCAATCCGATACCACGGTCCCGGGTCGTGATGGAGAAGGCCGTCACGATGGTGCTGTTCGGTGCGGCCGTCGGAATCGCGACGTTTGCCGGAGTGGCCCTGGGGTCGGTGCTCGGCGGGCTCGGGATGTCCCTGGGCAACATAGCAGCGACATCCGCGTTGCAGGTGCTGGTGGGTCTCGTGTTCGGCGCCCTCGCGCTGGCGCTCAGTGCGGGTACGGGACGCACGGGAGTCGCGGTCTTCGGCGCGGCAGGGGCCGCGCTCGGCTTCCACCTGCTGACCTCGTTGGCAAATATCACGGGCGCCATATCGGCCTTGGAATGGCTGTCGCCCTTCCACTACTACCTGGGGAGCGACCCACTCAATACCGGGATGGACTGGGGGAACGCGGTCGTCCTGCTCGCGCTGTCTGCGGTCCTCATCGGCCTGTCGTTCGTGCTGTTTCAGCGGCGAGACTTGAAGCAGAGGGGGTAGCGCTCCGTCAGGCTCGCCACGAACGGTGGCTCAATGTCACGGAGCAGCGTACTCAGCGTCCAGCGCCAGCATGTCCGACAGCCCCACCGTGTCGAAGCACTCCTGGATGCTGACCATGCGGTCGGCGACCAGGTGCGCCGTCGTGCCGGTATCGCGCAGTTCGCGCATGAGGTCGGTCATCGTCTTCAGCGCGGCGAGCATCGCGCTGATGGGGAAGATCACCAGCTTGAAGCCGAGTTCTTCCAGCTCGGAGACGGGCAGCAGCGGGGACTTCCCCGTCTCGACGAAGTTGTAGAGCACGGGCACGTCGAACCGGCTCGTTACGTCCCTGGCCTGCTCCTTCGTTTGGAGCGCCTCGAGGAAGAGCACGTCCGCGCCCGCCTGCACGTACGCCTCGCAGCGCCGCAGCGCGTCGTCCCATCCGGTGACGGCGAGCGCGTCGCAGCGGGCGATGATCGTGAAGTCGTCGTCCTCGCGGGCGTCGAGCGCCGCGTGGAGCTTGCGCACCATCTCCTCCATCGGCACGACACGCTTGTCGTTCAGGTGGCCGCAGCGCTTGGGCGACTCCTGGTCCTCGATGTGGATGCCTGCGACGCCTGCGCGCTCGTACTCGCGTATCGTGCGTTGCACCTGCAGCACGTCGCCGTAGCCGGTGTCGGCGTCGGCGATGACGGGCACGCTGACCGTGCGGGCGATGGCTGCCGCGTTCGCGACCATCTCACTCATCGTCGTGAGGCCGATGTCCGGGTAGCCGGTGCGGGATATGGACGTGCCCGCGCCGGTCATGTAGACGACCGGGAATCCCGCGCGCTCGATGACGGCGGCGCTGAGGCAGTCGTACGCGCCCGGCGCAGGGACGATGCCCGGCGACGCGAGCAGCTCTCGCAGGCGTGTGGTGGTCCTCATCGTTGGCCTCCCTTGAGCGGCGTGCGCCGCGTTGACGTGGCGTCTGGCCAACCATAGCCTACGGTCGTCCCTCACGCCTGTCCCCATAGGAGGATGACCATGCC
>LXNJ01002125.1_pt1 | contig 11064 bp, 13 predicted proteins | sample 809081 | NCBI WGS metagenome assembly LXNJ01 (sample SAMN04870510, study PRJNA318959) | sponge metagenome | biome: sponge; feature: marine sponge reef; material: water | host: Petrosia ficiformis | place: Greece: Milos, Mediterranean Sea | collected 2013-05-29 | depth 5-7 m
GCGTGCACAACGATCACTTCCCGGGCCTTACCGCTCCAACTCAACAGAGCGCGTCGCGGGGAAGCGACTGGGACGCTGACGACATACGCAGTACTTGGCTTCAGAATCTGACCGACAACTAGGAACTGGGCTGCGGGCTCCTCGGGGACATCCTCGGGGAGCCCGCGTGTGTCCGCTCACGGGCAGAGGTCCGCGCATTCGCCGTCGTACATCCAGAGTATCAGCCAGAGCACTTCGTCCTCGAAGTTGCGCGCATCTTCGTCGATCTCGACGCGCCACACCCTGTGGCACCAAAACCAGTAGCACTCCGGGTTTTGCGTCTTGCGTTTTATCTCCTCGGGATCGACCACCGCGCCGAGGGGTATGTCGGAGCGAACAATCTCCAACTCCCACCTGTCGGCGTCCGGTATGAGTTCCCATTCGGCCTCGCGCTGGGCGACGACCCGGGAGCCTTGGGACAGGGACACGGAGATATGGACAGTGCCGGATCCCGGCACGCCGAAGGGCGCAACCGGGAGGTCGCTCGCCACAAAACTGTCCGAGACCGCTCCGTCCAACACAACCCTGAGCCCGGCGAGCCCCTTCGGGTCGTCGAGGGAATCTCGCCGGTGCTCCGGTATCGGCAGCGCCAACGTCGGACGCAAGCCCAAGATGCCGGCGATGCTGTCGCACCCGGCGCACGAGAGGAGTGCGAGCAGGAGCAGGGTCCGCAGAAGCATGGGTTTAATCTTCCATTCTTCGATGATGCCCGCCAAACCTAGCTCAGCAAGGGTCGCCGCAGCTAGTCCTGGGCTAGTTGCAGAACTCGCCTTCGGGACAGTATATGCTCGCTGACAGCACCAACCAGAGCGCCTCTTCGTCATAGTTGCGAAAGCGGGGGGCGATCTCGAAGCCCCAGTACTCCCGGCACGTCGGCCAGCTGCAATACTCTATCGGTTCGTCGGGATGGTTGGGGATGTAGGGAGCAGGAGGGTTTTCTCTGCGACCGAACTCGAGCGTCCACTCCCTATCCGACTCAAGCACCCACTGTGCCTGACCCCCTGCAATTGGGCCGGAGGCGCGCGGTTCACCGTTGAAGAGGAGAGACACTTCGACGAAGACCCGGCCCCTGCCTGGGACGGAGAAGGGTGCGACCGGAAAGTCCTCCGCCGTGAAGGTGCGCTCAATGGCTCCGCTGAGTTCGACCCGGAGCCCGGCGAGGCCACGATCATCTTCCATGGAGTTGTATTCGGCAGGGATGGATAGGGGGCTCCTGGGCAGCGGCAGGTGGAGCGTCCCGTTCGTGATGCCCAAGACGTCGAGGATGCTGCACCCAGCGCACGCGAGGAATGCGAGCAGGAGCAGGGGCCGCAGAAGCATCGGCATAGCCTTCCGTTTCTTGAGGACGCCCACGAAACTAGCAGCTCAGCAAGGTCACCGCACCAAGTATCGGAGCGGCACGCCGTTCGGTGAACACGTACGCGCGGCGGAACGCGGACCTGCTTCGGGGATCGACTCTGGTTCCTGGGCGCCCCGTTCATCTGGGGATATCCGTTCGGTTTCCTGTGGTGGCACAGCGTGGTGCTCGGCGGGTCCATCCTCGTCGTTACCATCACCTTCAACCTCGGCATCAACCGGATCAGCGGCTGGGGACTCATCGCCCTCGGCGCCTACAGCATGCTGTCGCCCTTCATCCACGGGTATCTCGCGAACGCGCAGGCCCTGTTCAACGACCTGATCTTCGGCGTCATCACCGTGGGCACGGGCACCGCGATGGGCGGGGCGGGAATCGAACACTCCGACGAGGCGCACAGCGCCGCCTGAGTCCGGACGTTCCCGCGGGAACGCGCGTTACCCGGACTCCAGTCCCAGCGCCCGCACGAAAGCACCGTAGTCCACCATGATGATGTGCGGGACCGGCGACCTGGCTTCGAGGAGCACCGCGCGGCCGGGTTGGGCATCCAATAGCCCTACTTCGCTGCTCGTGTAGAACGCGGGCGACCCGCCACGAGCCGGTATGAAATGCGTCCCGGACTCCGCTCCGGACCCGACGATGACGTGCGCCGACAGGATGGGCGTCTCATTCAGGATTGCGGCGCCCGTGAACAGGTAGCTTCCGAGCTGGAGTTGCCGTGCCGCTCCGCCGGTGAAGGATTGCTCCCTGCCGACCACGGGCTGTCTGAACTCCGGGACGGTGTCCACGATCGACATGCGGTCGTCGGGACAGGGCAGCGTGAGTGTCTCCGGGGGATCCCGACGGAAGGCTCGCCTCCGCAGGCGAGGACGCTAACCAGGGCGAGCAGCGAGCTTCTCGTCAGCGGTCGCTCCGTGTCAGACGGGGCTCCCCATCGATGTGCCTGAGCGGAGAAAGCGTGATTCGGTACGCGAGATCCTCAACGGCCTCGACGGTGCGGCCGCCGACCTCCCGTGACCTCGTGTGGCGATGGTAGACGATCGCGCTGTCCGCGTGAACTCCCATGAAGACGCGCTCCAGTACGCGGTCATCGCGGTCCAGGATCAGAGAAGAACAGCCTGCATGGGCATCGATCACGGCCCCGACCAACTCGCGCCCGTACCGAGGCTTTTGGCTGAGTATGAGCCGGTTGCGCCCATCGGTCGATAGACGCGGGGATGACCCGAACATGATCATCGAGCCGCTGCCCGGCGGTGACACGCTCTGCTCGCGCGAGCGCGAGCCTTGGCTGCGCCGCTCGATCTCCTCTTCAAGCGGGACGGGAACCCGTACGTCCGTCGTCGTCCCGTCGGCGGAGTGCGCCGTCAAACGGTTGCCCATCCACACATACGCGACATTCTCGGTGCAGGCGATGTCGGCCGATATGAGGTCGCGCATGAAGTCGCGGTTCTCCGCCGCGGGGGCCGGCGAGCGCTCGCCGAACGGATTCCCTTCACCTTCCGGCAAGCGCAAGAGAACACCCGTGACGGTGGGCATGGCCGGCTGTCCGCGAAAGGAGCAAATGGCGAAGTGCGTGGCCGCGCAGCACGGAATCTCCATCTCATAGGGCCGCCACGTCGAAACCAGGTCGCCAGCGGCGGTCCAGTGATTCACGCGCCCACCATCCGACGCCATGACGCCGTCCGGGCCTACCGCCACGGCAGCCGGCGGTCGCCGCAACTCGCCCGGTCCGTCTCCCTCACCCGCACCGTACGTGCCGCGCAGCGAACCGTCCTCGATGGACAACGCAAGGACAGCGAAGGGATCGCTCAAATCGTTGACGTAGATCAGCCGCTGCACCTGATCCACGGCCATGACCTCTTCGGAGAGTCCCCACTCGATACCACCGAGTACAATGCGACCCTCATCGGGAACGATCTCCAACCGCTCCTGACCCACCAGCGGCGCGGCCCAGATAGCTGCAAGCAGTACGGCTCCCGCCACGTGATCGCGCATCACGCGGAGACTACGACAGGCCACAGTCACCGTAGTAGCACCAGGTTTGGCAACGTGTCTCGCCATTTACAACAGAGCAGAACGTTATCGTCTCCTTTTGAGAACACCGCGTCACGCAAAGCTGGCCCTCCGGGCAGTCGCCGTCCACGTAGAATCCATCCGCACACGCCAGCCTGAATCTGCAAGAATTCTAATCATCCGGAGCCTCCGCCGAACGCCTTGATGCACCCCTCTACCTTGTATATTCCGCCCGAGCATCAAACGTCACTCGGACTCGATGGGCGTTGGGGCCGGAGGACGGCGTCGGAATCGCCGGAAACCCGCTCGGGCTGTACGGATTCGGGCGGTCGGGCTAGTGTGGTGTCGCAGAAATCCCACGGCCATTCGAGCGCCGATGCATCCGCCCCTGCGGCGTTGCTCCTCCTCGCAATAGCGCTGCTATTCCTCGTCGGAGCGCCTTGCAGTACTCGGCGCCTCGACGCTCTCGGTGGCTCGCGGACTTCCGCGACACCACACTAGGCTCCGAACTTCGCGAGGCGACCGGCGCTGGCCGCGGCGAGGCGCATGAGGTCGCAGCCTCGGACGCGGCCGTGGGCGCCGGTGCCGCAGGCGGTTTCGCCGAACGTGGTGGCGGCATCGTTGCGGACCGAGCCGCCGTGGAGGAGGAAGGGCACCGGGTGCCAGCTGTGGCTGCGCATGATGGAGGGGGTCGAGTGGTCGCCGGTCACGAGGATGACGTCGGGTCCCGCGCCGACGAGGTCCGGGACGATGGCGTCCGCCTCCTCGATGGCGGCTACCTTGCGGTCGAAGTCGCCGTCTTCTCCGGCCTTGTCGGGAGGCTTGAAGTGAAGGAAGAAGAAATCTTGCTCGGTGAACCGCGCCCTGAGGGCGTCGACGAGCGGGGGCGCGCCGGCGGGCACCGTGCGCGCGTCCATGCCGACGAGGCGCGCGACGCCGCGGTACATGGGGTACGCGGCGGCGGCGGCGGCCCGCATGCCGAATACGTCGCCGAAGCGGGGCCAGTCGGGCTGGCTGGAGACGCCGCGCAGGAGCGCCATGTTCGCCCGCGGCTGGTCGGCGAGCCGTTCGCCCGCCGCTTCGAGCCAAGCTGCGAGGAGCCGCGCCGTCGGTTCGGCCGCCGCGTTCCGCGCCGCGGGAGACCGGGGCGGTTGACCGGTGACGCCGGGGTCGGTGTCCTTGACGGCGTCGCCCGCCGGGGCGTCGGGGTGCAGGACGAGGACGAAGCGGTGTTCCTTCACGTGGCGCACGGAGCAGCGGGCGCCGTCCAGCGTGATGCCGTCGAGCCGAGCGGCCAGGGGGCCGGCTTCCTCGCACGGGATGCGGCCCGCGCGGCGATCGGTCACCCGGCCCCGGGCGTCGAGGGTGCAGAAGTTGGCGCGCACGGCGATGTCGCCCGGTCCGAGCGGGAATTCGATGCCGAGGGCTTCGAGCACGCCGCGGCCGGTCTCGTACACGAGGGGGTCGTAGCCGAACAGGGCCAGGTGGCCGGGGCCGCTGCCCGGCGTGATGCCCGGCGCCACGGGGTCGTGGAGGCCGCACGTTCCGGCGCGGGCGAGTTCGTCGAGGTGCGGCGTGCGCGCGGCCTCGAGTTCGGTCGGCCCCCCGGGCTCGCGCGGCAGCCCGCCCAGCCCGTCGAGCACGTAGAGCAGCACTTTGCCCCCGCCACCCCCGGCGAGACGGGCGATCCGGTCGAGTTCCATGCGGCGGAACGTATGAGCGCCCCCGGTGGCGGGCCAGCAAACGGAGCGGGCGTATCGGCAGTCCCGGACCATCGCGGGGCGGGGCCGGATGCGCGCAGCGGTCTGCCGAACGCGCGCGGTCGCGGAGCGCGGCCGTGAGTACCGCGGTCGCCGCGGAGGGCGTCACCCGGCGCTTCGGACGGCGCTGGGCGCTGCGCGGGGTCGATCTCGCCGTGCCCCGTGGCGCGGTCGTCGCCCTGCTCGGCGCGAACGGGACGGGCAAGACGACGCTCCTCCGCCTCATCTCGACGCTGCTCAAGCCGACGGCGGGCCGGCTGGAGGTCCTGGGTCACACCCTCCCCGCGGGCGGAGATGAGATCCGGACGGGCGCCGCGTTCATGACGGCCGGCGGGCATGCGTACGAGGAGTTGACGGGGGTCGAGAACCTGCGCTTCGCAGCCCGCATGTCGGGGACGGCGACCACGGACGACGACCTGCGCGACGCGCTGGCTGCGGTCGAACTCGGCGGGGCGGCGGACATCCCCGTGCGGGCCTGGTCGACCGGGATGCGGAGGCGCCTCGAACTGGCCCGGCTCCGGCTCCGTCCGCTGGAACTGGTGCTGCTCGACGAACCCTTCGTGAGCCTGGACGAGGACGGCGTGGGACTCGTGCACGAGGCGGTCCGCCGGTGGCGCGATGCCGGCGCCGCCGTGGTCATCGCCTCGCACCGGGTCGAGGAGGCGACCCGACACGCCGACGATGTCGTGCGGCTGGCGGGCGGCCGGGCGGCCCCCGCGACCCCGTGAGCGCGCTCGCGCGGCGAGCCGCCGCCATCCTGTGGAAGGACATCCTCTCGGAGACCCGCACGCGGCAGGGCTTCACGGCGATGCTCTCCTTCGCCGCGCTCGTCCTCTTCATGTTCAGCTTCGCCATCGGGGTGGACAACGACCTGCTCGGACGGCTGGCCGGCGGTCTCCTTTGGGTGGCGATCGTCTTCACCGGCACCCTCTCCCTGGGCCGGACGTTCCAGAACGAGGAACTCGCGGGCGGATCCCGCCTGCTGCGGCTCTATCCCGGCGACGTGCGCGCGATTTATCTGGGCAAGCTCGCCGGCAACCTCGTCGTGCTCGCCGCGCTCGAAGTCGTCCTCTTCCCCGCCGCCGCGATCCTGTACCAGGTCGACTTCACCGCGCAGGCCGGCCCGCTCATCCTCGTGGCCGCCCTCGGCACCTTCGGCTTCTCCGTCATCGGAACCTTCTTCTCCGCGCTCACCGTCCACCTGCGGGCGCGCGAGCTCCTGCTGCCGCTCCTCCTCTTCCCCGCCCTCGTCCCGGTCGTCCTCGCCAGCGTCGGCGCCACGGAGGCGTTCCTCGCCGGCGACCCGCTCGGGCGGGCCGGCGGGTGGCTGAGGTTACTCGCGTCCTACGACGTGATACTGTTCGTGGTCTGTCTGTGGATCTTCCCCGTCGTCCTCGAGGAGTGATGCGGATCTCATGAACAAACTGGCACTGCTGGGGTGGATGGCGATCGCCCTCATCGCCGTCGGCAGCGTGCTCGGACTCGTCGTGCTGCCCGCCGACGCGCTGCAGGGCGAGGTCCAGCGCCTCCTCTACGTCCACGTGCCGGTTGCGTGGGTGATGATGCTCGCGTTCTTCGTCGTCTTCCTGATGAGCATCCTCTATCTCGTGCAGCGCCGACTGAAATGGGACCTTCTCGCGGTCTCCGCCGCGGAACTCGGGGTGTTCGCCGCCGTCCTCACCCTCATCCTCGGCACGCTGTGGGGCCGGCCCACCTGGGGGATCTGGTGGGCGTGGGACCCGCGAATCACGACCACGGCGCTCCTCGTACCCATCTACACGGGATACCTCGTCGTGCGGTCGATGACGGAGGATCCGGAGCAGCGGGCGCGCTGGGCGGCCGTCATCGGTCTCATCGCGTTCGTCCAGGTCCCGATCGTGTACCTGTCCGTGTTCTGGTGGCGGAGCCTGCACCAGCCCCCGTCGTCCCCGCAATCGATGTGGAGCGCGTACGGGCTGGTGATGCTGCTCGGATTCGCCGCATACACGCTCGCGTTCGCGTACCTGTGGCTGCGGCGCTACCGGCTGGCTACAACGGAACTCGAACTCGAACTGTCGGGACCGGAGGAGGGGTGAACCGGGTATGAACGATCACTGGCTCTTCATCGGCGCCGGATACGGCATCACCTGGGCCACTCTCGGCTGGTATCTCCTCCGCCTGCGACGCCGGGAACGCGCGGCGGCCGCGGCTTCGCGCGGGGCCGGCGAGGGAGCCCGAGCGAGGGGTCCGGGGTAGAAGCAGTCGGGAAAACGTGCGGTTTACTCCGATTTCCTCTATTATTTCAAGTTTGTATCAAGAGCGATCGGATCGAACCGTGGCGGGGCGGAGTTCCGGTTGGCCCACCCCGCGGCGATGGTTTTCGACAACCGACCCGGGTCAGGATTCGGATTTCATATGGCGAAGACGGCCACAAGCCGACGCATGTTCTTCGACACGCACGCGCTCGACTCGTTCGACCAGTATCTGCAGGATGTCGAGCGCTATCCGCTCATCGAGAGCCCGCAGATCGAGCGGGAGATCGCGCGGAAGGCGCGGGCCGGCGACCGTCACGCGGCCGAGCGCCTCGTCACGGCGAACCTGCGGTTCGTGATCTCGTACGTGAAGAAGTACCAGGGCCGGGGGCTCAACCTGGCCGAACTCGTCTGTATCGGGAACGAGGGCCTGCTCAAGGCCGTCAAGAAGTTCGACCCCGACAAGGGCGTGAAGTTCATCTCGTACGCGGTGTGGTGGATTCGGCAGACGGTGCTGCAGGCGCTGGCCGAACAGACCCGCTCCGTACGTATCCCGCTGAACCAGAACTCCAATCTCGTCAAGCTCTCCCGGACGGAGACGGCGCTCACCCAGAAGCTGGGACGCTCGCCGACGGACCGTGAGATCGCCGAGGAGATGGAGGAGCCGGTGGAGACGGTGCGCGCGCTGCGGCGCGTGGCCTCCGCGGAACTCAGCCTCGACGCGCCGCTCGACAAGTCGGACCGCGACAGCGCGTCGTTCGGCGAGCGTTTTTCGGGGATGGACGACGCGGACATCGAGGAGGATGTCGAGGACCAGGCCCGGCGGGAGTTCCTCGAGAAGATGTTCGAGCGCTACCTCACCGAGCGCGAGCGGAAGATCCTCGTCCTCTACTACGGCCTCGACGACGGCGAGGAGATGACGCTGGAGGAGATCGGTTCGCTCCTCGGCGTGACCCGCGAGCGCATCCGGCAGATCCGGAACCGGGCCTTCGACAAGCTGCGCGCCTCGCCGGACGGAGAGGCCCTGGAAGGGTTCTGGCGCGCGACCGCCTGAAACCTCGGGGGCTGCCGGCCCCCGGCCCCGCACCATTCGCCGGAGAGTCGACATGACGCGCCATCGTTCGAGACTCGGCCTCCTGATCCCGCTCGTCCCGCTGCTGTTCGGTCCCGCCGGAGGCGTGCACGCGCAGTCGGGGGCCGACGTGGCCCGCTCGTACCGGGAGGCCAACGAAGCGCAGATTCTGCGGGACTTCGCCGAACTCCTGACCTATCCCAACCGCGCCCGCGACCTGGAAGACGTGACGCGGGCGGCGGAGTACATCCGCGACGAGTTGCGGGCGGCGGGCGTCACGTCGGAGTTGCTCGGCATCGACGGCGTCGCGCCTCTCGTGTACGGCGAACTGCGGACACCGGACGCGGAACGCACGCTCGGAATCTACGTCCACTACGACGGGCAGCCGGTCGATCCTCGGAACTGGACGCATCCTCCCTTCGAGCCGACGCTGTACACGGCGTCGATGGAGGTGGGCGGGGCGCCGCGCGACTTCCCGGAGGACGGCGAGGCGGTGGACCCGGAGTGGCGGATCTACGCGCGTTCCGCGGGGGACGACAAGGCCCCGATCGCCGCGCTCCTGCCCGTGCTGCGGGCGTTTCGGGATGAGGGCATCCAGCCGACATCGAACCTGGTCTTCTTCTTCGACGGGGAGGAGGAAGCGGGGTCGAGGCACCTGGGCCAGTACATGGAGATGGCGGCGGACCGCATCGAGGACATCGACGTGTGGCTCTTCTTCGACGGGCCCGCGCACCAGAGCGGGCGTCCGCAGCTCACCTTCGGCGTGCGGGGCTCCATGGGGATGGAAGTCACGGTCTACGGGGCCACCCGCAACCTCCATTCCGGCCACTACGGCAACTGGGCGCCCGACACCGGGAACGTCCTCGCCCGGCTCCTCGCCTCGATGAAGGACGAGTCGGGGCGGGTCCTCATCGAGGGCTGGTACGACACGGTCGAGCCGCTCGGCGCCGAGGAGCGGGCCGCGCTCGAGGCGATGCCTCCGGTCGACGAGGAACTCAAGCGGGAGATGGGGCTGATGTGGACCGAGGGGGAGCCGGAGACGCTGTCGGAACGGATCCTCCTCCCGGCGCTCAACATCCGCGGCCTCACGAGCGGCAACACCGGCGCGCTGGCCCGGAACATCATTCCCAACACGGCCGTCGCCGCGCTGGGGATCCGGCTCGTGAAGGGCAACGAGGCGTCCCACCTGCGGCAACTCGTCGTCGATCACATCGAAGGGCAGGGCTTCCACGTCGTGTCGGAGGACCCGGACATGGAGACCCGGCTCCGGTATCCGCGCATCGCCAAGGTCACGGGGGGCGGCGGCTATCCCGCGGCCCGCACGTCGATGGACGATCCGTTCGTGCAGGAGATCATCACGGCGGCCTCGGCGGCGGCGGATCGCGCGTTCGGGCCGGGGTCGCTCGTCCTCGCGCCCGGCCTCGGCGGCACCCTGCCCCTCTACCTGTTCACCGACGTGGCGGGAAAGCCCGCCGTGAACGTCCCGGTCGCGAACCACGACAACAACCAGCACGCGCCAGACGAGAACCTGCGCATCGCGAACCTCTGGTATGCGATCGACCTCTACGCGGCGCTCCTGACCATGCCGATCACGGCCTTCTGAAACACCCGACATCCGACCCTCTGACCGGAGCCGGTCCCATGCGACGATCCCTGCCCGTCTTCCTGTTCCTGGCTCTTGCCCCGGCGGCCTTCGCCCCGGCGGCCTCCGCGCAGACGAACCCGCTGTGGACGCAGGAGAAGGTGAAGAACTACCTGCCGCACATGACAGTGCCGGAGGTGCGGGACTTTCTCGCCCGCAGCGACATGGTCCTGGTCCCGGTCGCCTCGCTGGAACAGCACGGCAACCACCTTCCGATCGGCACCGACTACCTGAACGGGGTCGAGCAGGCGAAGCTCGTGGCGCAGCGGGCGGACGTCCTCGTGGCTCCGATCCTCCTGCCGGGCCAGTCCCCGTATCACATGGGGTTCGAGGGGACGATCACGCTGCCCTCGCCGCTCATCCAGGAGGTGTATGTCGAGGCCGTGAAGAGCCTCATCGCGCACGGGTTCAAGCGCTTCCTGATCATGAACGCGCACGGCGGGAACCGGGCCATCACGACGTTCATCGTGGACCGCATCAACCAGGAGACGGCGGGCATCGCCGTGGATCTCGGCGCCGTGTCGGGGCCGTTCCGCGACCGGAACCGGATGGCCTCCGTCCCGAGGCCGCCGCCGGACGAACTCGACCGGCACGGGGGGACGCCCGAGACATCGAGTTCGCTCTACCTCATGCCGACGCTGGTGGACATGGATGCGGCGGTTCCGGCGGAGGTCACGATGCCGGCCGGCCTCGAGGCGATGCTTCCCGACGTGCTGGCCGGCGACCCGACGGCGCTCGCCGTGTTCCTCGCCGAAGGGCTCAAGGACGAGTCGACCGGCAAGGGCACCTCATCCATCGAGATGTCATCCACGGGCGTATGGGGGACGCGCGATCCGGCCGAGGCGACGCTCGAACGGGGACGGATCGCGACGGAGGTGTTCGTCGACGCCGCGGTCGCCTTCATCGAACGCTGGAACGAGCTCCGCCCCCCCGGCTCCTGAACTGTCGGCCGC
>LXNJ01002126.1_pt1 | contig 11054 bp, 11 predicted proteins | sample 809081 | NCBI WGS metagenome assembly LXNJ01 (sample SAMN04870510, study PRJNA318959) | sponge metagenome | biome: sponge; feature: marine sponge reef; material: water | host: Petrosia ficiformis | place: Greece: Milos, Mediterranean Sea | collected 2013-05-29 | depth 5-7 m
GCGCCATCCGGGAGGAGCAGCGATATGCGGTTTCGCTCCGCTGGCGCGGAGCGATGCCGGCCAGAGGCCGGCGCTCCGAGGCGACACGTCGTCCAGTCGGTCGGGGTCCTCGCAGCTCGCGGTACCCGCGCTGAATCAACGGGTTGCAAGAATCCTCGATCCGCCGCCCGGCGGGAGTACGAGGAATCCGGGCTGGTGGTACGAGGCTGGGGAACCGCTCACCACCGGGGAGCCGCGTCCGGGGCGCCGGCGCGTCGTGATGCCGCGGGCGGCGCCGCGGCGGGACAGCGCGTACGCTCTTCGGCGAGCATGGAAAAACACCTGATCGGCTACGCCCTCCCGGCATTCGTCCTGATGGTGTCCGCATTGTTGATCCGCGGCAAGATCCCGCCCAACCGGTTCGTCGGCTTCCGGACGGAGGACACCCTTTCGGATCCGGAGGACTGGTATCGGTTCAATCGAGTCCTGGGGTGGTGCCTGGCGGGCGCCGCCGTCCTGTCCCTCGCGGTCAACCTGACGTTTTGGTGGGCCTTTCCGGAATGGCCGCTGGAGAGAACGGTGTTCTGGATGAAAGCAGGATGGGCGGTTCCGGCGCTGATCGGGATCGGGCTGTCCGTGCGGTATTACCTGCGGCCTCCCTGAGCACGCTGCGCAGACGGGAACCCCGGCGACGGTCTGGCGGCCCGGCCTCTACGGAAGAAGCTCCGTACGATGGGCGGCGCCGATCCTGCCAATCGAAGGCGCCGGCACTCCTGCTGCTTCCGCGAACTCGCGCCAGCGTGACACGGCTCCCTGGACATCGCGCAGGATCGCGGTGGCCCGGCCGCGCTTCAGGCTGGCGTTCCGGGCGCAGGCCACGAAGTCGTCGACCTCGAAACCGCCGCGCTTGCCGTTCAGGGTCATCTGGTGCGCGCCGGTCCAGCGGCCCTCCGGGTTGTAGCTGTAGTTGACGTCGAACGCGGGAGAGAGCCGCCAGCGGCCCGAGCGATCCATCAGGAAGGCGATGTTCTTGACGTGATCGTCCTGGTTGCGGGCGACGATATTGAAGGCCATGCGCCGGAACTGCTCTTCCGCCGCGCCCTTGCCCAGGCCGAGTCGGTCGATGACGCGCAGGGCCTGTTCGCAGGAATACGCGCCCGGCTGGTTGAAGTCGTAATGGGCCAGAGCGCCCAATGACTGCATGTGGATCTTGCCGCCCGTGTCCGTGCGATCGAAGCGCCTGGTCATGAAGTGACGCCTGCCGTTCTCAGGCAGGATTCGGCATTCGGTCATCTGGATGCCGGCCGCCCGCGCCATGGCGTGATAGGCGTATTCGATCAGCCCGTAACCCAGGGGATCTTCCAGCTCCCGGTCCCGGTTGCCGGCCACGCCGTCGAACTTGAGCAGCCAATGGGAAAAGCCGTCGCCGGCCTTGATCGCTCCGGAGCGCACTTCGTCCGTCTCGGGATTCCAGGCGATGACGGCCTTCGCTCGGGCGCCGCCCGCCGAGGTGCCGACTCGCAGGATGTCCTGCAGGGCCCGCTCCCGGCCGGCCGGCGCGAGGGAGCCTTCAAGAGCCGTACGCCCGGTGAGGATTTCGCTGGCGAGTTCGACGAGCGCTGCGACATCGACGGGTGCGGACCGGTGCGCCGGACCCCTGGCGGGGAGGAACTCGAGCGCACCCATGCCGCGCGTTCCGACGTAGCAGAGGCGTTCGACGGCGTTGAAATCGCGCGGGTCGCGTCCCTCTCTGGCGAGCCAGGCATCGATGAGCGCATTGCCGAAGCGGTCGGGGAGGGAGTCCGCGAGGAGGCCCGGCAAGCCGTGGAAGGTCTGCCGGGGCAACGCCGGAAACGAGTAGATCTCGCCCGCCAGCCGCATGGTGAGCGGCGCCACCTGCCGGCCGCCGGGTATGAAGGCCGGGTCGTACTCGAAATGGGCCGAGTCGCGGTCGTGGTTCCAGCTTACGGCTCCGATCGTTGTTCCCCATAGCCGGACCTTCGCTACGGTCATGGGGCGACGGTCATGGGGCAAGGGTCACGGTTCGTCGCCCCATGCCCAGTCGATGGATGGCTCCGGCTTGCCCGACCGGGAGGAAGCCCGCTGCCGGATCCGGCCACGCATCCGGGCCTGCTGGACCGGGCTGATGGCCGGCTCGGGAACGAGGGCGTCGAGGTTTTCCAGCAGCCCGAGGGCTCTCAGGATCCTGATGAGATTCGCGGCCTGTGAGGAATGCCCCTGCTCGATGCGCTGGACGGTCAGCGTGGAGACGCCCGCCTCCGCGGCCACCGCGGCCTGCGTGAGGTTCCGGTTCAGCCGATGGCGGGCAAGGCGTCGGCCAAGCGCTCGCAGGGCCGCCTGATCGGATGTGCGAGCAGTGATCCTCATAAAGTATCGGTAATGAGTTTCTCTTCTCCTATATGGCATATAATATATCAAACATGATGTTCTACCGTAGTTCGAAGGACACTATGGAGGTGGTGTTTGACGTCTCACGTATCGCGTCTGTTCGAGAATCCAAACTGATCTATTGAGCGTCGTAAATGCGACAATATACCATTTTTGATATCTAACGGCTTGGCGTGCCGGTCTCGGAGACCGAATCGCGAACCGGAACGGTTTCCCGCTACTCCCTCGGCAGCGCGAAGGCGAGGGTGGCGGAAGCGATCGGCTCCCCCCCGGTGCTCGCCGAAGCCTGCACCTCGGCGAACGGTCCCCGGATGCGTCCGACCTCGGCGAAGAGATCGATGCGCTGCCCGAAGTCCACGGTCCGTTCCATCGTGAAATCCGCCACCGAGCGGAAGAGCGCCACGATGTGCTCGTCGCGCCGCTCGTAGAGCACCGCGATTCCGCCGAGCTGGGCCATGGCCTCGATGATGAGTCCCGCCGGGACGTGCGGTTGGCCGAAGGTGTAGGGATGGTCGGCCGGAACGCTCACGAACCCCCGCGCGCTCTGCCCGGGCAGCAGGTCCGAAACGCCGTGCACGAACAGGAACGGCTCCCGGTGCGGCAGGACCTCCAGCACGCCGGCCTGGTCGAGGGTCAGCGGCTCGGACACGATGCGGGGATTATCAGCCGGTGAGGAAGGTCGCTCAGCCCGCGGCGAGGACGGCCTCTTCGGCGAACTGGAGTTCGTAGAGCCTGCGGTAGATGCCTCCCGCGGCGAGCAGCTCCTCGTGGGTGCCGGTCTCGCGGATCCTGCCCCGGTGCAGGACGACGATGCGGTCGGCCCCCCGGATGGTGGAGAGCCGGTGCGCGATCACCAGGCTGGTCCGGTTCTCGATCACGCGGCCGAGCGCGGTCTGCACGGCGCGCTCGGTCTCGGTGTCCACGCTGGAGGTCGCTTCGTCGAGCACCAGGACGCGCGAGGTGCGGGCCATGGCGCGGGCGATCCCGACGAGCTGGCGCTGCCCCTGCGAGAGGCCGCCGCCGCGCTCGCCGAGCTGCGTTTCGAGGCCGTCGGGGAGATTCCGGGCCCAGGCCGTCACCTCGGCCGCCTCCGCCGCCCGCCGGGCGTCCTCCTCGGTGATGGTTTCGTCGCCCAGCCGGATGTTGTCGAGCACCGTCCCCGAGAACAGGTGCACGTCCTGCTGGACCATCGAGAACTGGCGGCGCAGCTCGGGCACCCGCCAGTCGCGCACGTCGAGGCCGTCCACCATCACGCGCCCCCGCTGGACGTCGTAGAGCCGGAGCAGCAGCGCGGCGAGGGTGGTCTTCCCGGAACCGGTGTGGCCGACGAGGGCCACCGTTTCCCCGGGCGCGATGTCCAGGTCGATGTCCCGCAGCACCCACTGGTCCTCGTTGTAGGCGAAGGAGACGCCCTCGAGATGAAGCGCCCCGTGGCGATGCCCGGGAAGCCGCGCCGCGGGCGCATTGCCGATGGCGGGCTCCGTGTCCAGCAGTTCGACGATCCGCTCGGAGGCGGCCATGGCGCCCTGCAGGATGTTGAACTTCTCGGTCAGGTCGCGGATCGGCCGGAAGAACATTTCCGAATACATCAGGAAGGCGACGAGCGCCCCGACGGTGAGCTCGCCGGCGCCGATCCGGGACCCTCCGTAGCCGACGATCAGCGCCACCGTGATGGCGGTGATCATTTCCACCACCGGGTAGAACACCGAAAAGCACATCACCGTGTCGAGGTGCGCGTCGGTGTGCTCCCGGTTGAGCTTCCGGTACTCCCAGGCCCGGCGCCGCTCCTGCCGGAAGAGCTGGAGCACCTCCATGCCGGTCAGCGTCTCCTGGATGAAGGCGTTCACCGACGCGACCGCCGCCCGCACCCGGCGGAAGGCGGGACGGATCTTGCGCCGGAAGATCCAGCCGGCGACGAAGAGCGCCGGGACCGCCCCGAAGGTCACGAGCGCCAGCGCCGGGTTCATCCAGATCAGGACGGCCATGATCCCGACCAGCAGCACCACGTCGGTGATGATCATCACCACGCCCGAACTGAGCAGTTCGTTCAATGCGTCCACGTCGCTCGTGGCCCGGGTCACGACCTTTCCGATCGGGTGGCGGTCGAACCAGCCGGTGTGGAGTTTCTGGATGTGGTCGAAGACGTCCCGGCGGATGTCGCGCATCACCCGCTGCCCGAACAGGTTCACGATCCACGCCTGTCCGTAGGCGCCGCCGAAACCGACCGCGAGGATCACCGCGTAGACGCCGAGGAGCCCGAGCAGTCCCTCCATGTCTCCGGCGGCGATGTAGTCGTCGAGCGCGATGCGGGTGAGGTAGGGCCCGGCAAGCTGCGCCGTGGTCCCGATCAGGACGAGCACCACGGCGAGCGAGACGAACGGCCAGTAGGGGAGCAGGTAGGGCAGCATCCGCCGGAGCAGCCCCCGGTTCGCCTTCCGTGCGGCGGCGCCGGCTTCGCTCACAACCGGGAGAGCTCCTCTTCCAGCATCTGCCGCCGGTACATGCCGGCGTAGAGCCCGCCGGCGGCGACCAGGTCGTCGTGCGTGCCGCTCTCGACGACCCGGGTGGCTCCCGTTTTGTCGGCGTCGAGCAGGTAGATCACGTCCGCGTCCTTCACCGTGCTGAGCCGGTGGGCCACGATGACGGTGGTGCGGTCCCGCGCTGCCCGGCGCACCGCTCCCAGGATCCGCGACTCGGTCTCGGAATCCACCGAGCTCAGGACGTCGTCGAACACCAGGATCCGGCTGTCGAGGAGCAGCGCGCGGGCGATGGCGGCGCGCTGCCGCTGCCCGCCGGAAAGGGTGACGCCGCGTTCCCCCACCACGGTGTCGTAACCATCGGCAAAGTCCTCGATGTCGCCGGCGAGCCCCGCTTCCTCCGCCACCCGGTGGACCTCGTCCATGGGCGCGTCGTCATCGCCGAAGGCCAGGTTGTCGCGCAGGGTCATGGAGAAGAGGAAGCTGTCCTGGGGAACGAATCCGATGTCGCTCCGCAGCTCGTGAAGCGGGATCTCCCGGACGTCGCGGCCGTCGATCCGGATGGAGCCCGCCTGCGCGTCGTAGATGCGCGGGATGAGCCGGGCCACGGTGCTCTTCCCGCTGCCGGTCCTTCCCACGAACGCCACGGTCTGGCCGGGCTCGATCGTCAGGTTGAAGTCCGCCAGCACCGGCCGCGGCTGGGCCCCGTTGGAGCTGGCGGCGCCGTTCCGGGCGGCGGAGGGATAGGCGAAGCGGACGTCCCGGAACTCGATGCCGGCGGCGGGACGGTCCGTCGAGGTCGTCGCCGGTACGGCCGGCGGGGCGGGGAGCGGCTCGGCGTCGAAGATCACCGCCAGACGCTTCATGGAGGCGGCGCCGCGCTGGTGGATGTTCACCACCCAGCCGATGGCGATCATCGGCCAGGTCAGGTAGCCGTAGTAGAAGAGGAAGGCCACCAGCTCGCCCAGGGAGATCGCCCCGCCGATGACCATGCTTCCCCCGAGCACCAGCGACCCCGCGAGTCCCATCCCGATCAGGGCCAGCAGCAGCGGGAAGAGCGCCGCGCTCACCGCGACGAGTTCCATGCTCCGCGCCGCGTAGGCCTCGTTCTCCTTGCCGAAGACCTTGCGCTGGGCGTCCTCCTGGACGAAGGCGCGGACGAGCCGCGACGCCGCCGCGTTCTCCTGGACCACCGCGGAGATGTCGGCCATCTTGGCCTGCACCACCTCGGAGCGCCGGAAGATCTTCTCGCCGAGCACCTTCATGAGGATGGAGACCACCGGCATCACCGCGAGCGCGACCAGGGTCAGGCGGGGACTGATGGCCAGCATGAACCCGAAACAGCCCACGGTGGTGATGACGGTCTCCACCGGATACATGAGGCCGGGACCGAGCACCATGCGCACGGCGTTCATGTCCTGGGCGCCGCGGGAGAGGATGTCGCCGACCCGGAAGCGCGCGTAGAAGGCCGCCGGGAGCCGCTGCAGGTGGAGATAGAAGTCCCGCCGCAGGTCGTACTCGGCGTACCGCGAGACCCCGATCAGGTACCAGCGCATGAAGTAGCGGAAGACGGCCGACCCCCCGGCGGCGGCCACGATGAACCCGCCGTAGGTCCACATTTCGCTGGTGGCGCCGGCCTCGAGGGCGTTCACCGCCCGCTCCAGCACCTGCGGGACGATCAGGTAGAAAACCCGGCAGAGCGCCAGCGCGGCGAACCCGAACGCAAGCCGCCCCTTGTACCGCGTGAGGTACGGCAGCACCCGCCGCCACATGTCCACCATCAGTTCAGCTCGGAGCGCCGGCCTCCGGCCGGCATCGCGGCCCGAGAGGGCCGCGAAACCCGCACTGCGTTAGCCATCCGCACGACGGGAACGCTATCCCGTTTCGGTCCCCGCGCCACCCCTGCCAGCGGCGTTGCGCCGGCGGCAGAGATGTTCAGGTGGTGAACAGGAGGCCGAATACCGCGATGAGCGCCGTGACCAGGAGGGCCAGGGCGCCGAGCATGACGTGCACCAGCACCTTCAGCCCGTCCACGCGGGCGGTGAGGACGTCCAGCTTCCGGTTCTGCTCGGCGAATCGTTCGTCGACTCGCCTTTCGTGGTCAGCGAACATTCGGCGCATCTCGACCAGAAACGGCTGGAGTTGCGTGGCGACGGTCCCTGCGGTCATGGTGCGGATGTGCTGATTCGCAGTATAGGCGACCATCGCCTCGGCCCCCGCGTCCACCAATGCGCGGAAGAGGGCGCCTTTCTCGGCATGTTCCGGGGGTGCGGTTTCGGTGGGTGCGGCGTCCTGCGCCGGTGGAGGCGGCTCGTGCCCCTGCGCGGGGGGGGCGGCTGCGGTGCGGCGTCGGGCATCGGGAACTCCTGGTTGGCGGTCGTCGGAAAGTGCGAGGTCTTCCTCTATTTCCATAGACGAAATTCGGGCCGATTCCGTCCCACGCCCAGGGAGAATGTGGAAAAGTCGGCGCGAAGATGGCTTCCTCAGTCCCCCGGTCGAAACCGCGATCGAACGACAGGATTCGAGAGATTCCGCACCGATCCATCACGGCGATGTGCATGGCGTCGCGCGACGAGTCCGGCGGGACCGAGAACAGGACTTCCCGGGCCCGGAGCGCATCGCCGAGGATGACGGGAAACGCCTCGTCCACCACGTCGAGCAGCGCCGAAAACGCCGGATGAATGGCGTCCGGGCGGCGGATCGCCGAGTAGCGGTGCAGGATTTCCAGAAGCACCTCGACGCTCGTCACCAGCCTTTCGCCGGTCATCGCGAGACCTTCCAGCGCCCGCCGGGTCTCGTCCCGGTAGGGATGGGGGCTCCCGACCAGCTACATCGGGACGTTGGAGCCCACGAAGGTCACTCGGCGGTGCGCCCCGCTTCGATTTCGGCGAGCATCTGGTCAATGTCCCCGGTGGGGAAGGAGTAGGAGGTGGCGACCCGAATCGCGCGGAGCTTCTGCTCCGCCTTCTTCGCCGTCCCGTCCCGTTTGGCTTCCCGGAGGCGCAGGCGAACCCACTCCGACAGCCGAAGTCCCTCGCGCCGGGCGGCTTCCCGGTACCCCCGCAACTCGTCCGCGTCCATGACGACCTGGAGGCGTGCCCTCATGCGATGAGTATTTCCGGGTCAGCTCCCCGTCAATCCCCGTGCCGCGCCCGCAGCGGCGGCGCGAGCCGCGCCATCAGGATCATGCGCTCGAACACGTCCAGCCATTCGCCCGTCTCGGCGGCCAGCGCCCCGCCGTCGGCCGACCCCGGAAGCGGGCAGGCGGCGCCCAGCTCCGTCGCCGCCTTCTCCCGGTAGACCGTCAGCGGACGGTCCCCGTAGCGGCCGATCTCGTGGAAGTCTTCGGTGAGGAATACCACCATGGGAACGCGCATGGCCCCCAGCACGCGGAGCTCATCCCGAAGTTCCGGGATGGCGTCCCGGTCCACGAAGCGCGGGTCCACCGATGGCCCCGCCGCCTCGGCCAGACGCGCCACGATCGGGACCGACCGGACGCAGTCCCCGCACCAGATTCCGCTGAGGCAGAGCACGTTCACGATCCGGCCGGCGGGGTCGAGTCGGGTGCTGGTGTCTTCCGGCAGCGCCGGCAGCGCCGCCCCGGCCCGCGCCCAGGCCGCCTGTTCGCGGTCTTTCCCGGTAGCGAGGTATTCGGAGTAGGCGACTCCACCTGCAAAGGCGCGCCGAAAGAGATCGGACCGCAGATCGATGTAGGCGCTCAAGAGGGCTTTTCCAGGGGAACGCGGGATTATCCGCCCTCCGCGCGGAGGACCCCGTCGCCCCGCCCACCCAGGACTAAACTTCGGCGATGGCGAACGGTTTGGAAGTGGGGTCGGGGATACCGGAAGCGCCCCGTCCACCGGCGGAAGAAAGACGGTCGCGTTGGCTCCCGACCTCGGCGCTGGAGTTCGTCGGCTGCGTGGAATGCCGCATGACTCTCGCCGAGTACGAAGCGCTCCCCGACGACGCGAAGGTCGAGCTGTTCGATGCCGAAGCAGGGCGCGCCTGGCGGGTGGCGGAGCCGGCGAAGGCGCCGCACGAGCACCCGCTGGCCATGTTCGCCAGTTTCGTGGAGCGCATCGCGATGGTGCGGGGCGCCCCGATTCTGCTGGGACGCTCGGCGGGATTGCAGCTCCTGGATGTGGACCGCGCGCAGGTCCGGGCAGTGCATCCGGACGAAATGGTGTTCTTGGATCCGGAGAGCGAGATGCGGATCGGGTCGGAGTACGCCTGGCAGGCCGAACAGGAGCACCCGGACGTCGTGCTGGAAGTGGACGACACCACGGACGTGCGCCGCAACAAGCTGCTGGTGTATGCGGACTGGGGGTTTCCGGAGTTGTGGGTGGAGGTTCCGGAGGCCTATTCGCCAAGCCGCCGGCGGAGCCGGCGTCCGGGACTGACGATCTACCTGCTGGAGGACGGGGAATACCGGGAGAGCGGCGAAAGCCGCGCGTTTCCGGGTCTCAAGGCGGAGGAGGCGCACCGGGTGCTGAACGAACGCACGCCGTCGGCGGAAACGGCGGCGCTGGCGTCGCGCGTGGGGCGGGCGCTCGGGCTCCGGGAGGGCACGGGTCCGGAGGATGATCCGCTCCTGCGGGAGCAGCGCGCGGAGGGGCGCGCGGTGATCGTCCGCGAGTTGCTCCGGGTCCGCGGCCTCCCGGTCTCCGCCGAGTTTCCGGCGGACCTGCCCCTGGCCGACCGAACGGTGCTGGAACAGGCATCACCGGGGGCGGTGGCCGCGGCCGCCATGAGCGCCTCGAGCATGGCCGACTTCCTCCATCGCCTCCGCCGGGCCGAGGATTCCTGACAGGAGCCGGGAATGGCGGAGACGCCCGTGGCGGTGGGCGAGCGACCGGGCCGGGGGAGGCGCTGGTTGCCCGCGTCGGCGCTGGAGTTCGTCGGCTGCGCGGAGTGCCGCATGACCCTCGCCGAGTACGAAGCGCTCCCCGACGACGCGACGGTCGAGTTGTTGGATCTGGAGACGGCGCGCGCCTGGCGGGTGGCGGAGCCTGCCGCGGCGCCGCACGAGTTTCCGCTGGCGATGTTCCGGAGGTTCATGGTGCGGGTCGAGATGGTGCGCGGGTCGCCGATCATGCTGGGGCGCAAGGCGGGGCTGTATTTCCTGGACGGGGAGCGGACGCCGGTGCGGGCGATGCATCCGGATGAGGTGGCGTTCCTGGATCCCGCGCGGCAGGAGCGGATTGCGTCGCAGTATGTGTGGGGAGCGCCCGGGGAGCACCCGGACGTCGTGCTGGAGGTGGATGCCACGACGGACGTGCGCCGCAACAAGCTGCTGGTGTATGCGGACTGGGGGTTTCCGGAAGTGTGGGTGGAGGTTCCGGAGGCCTATTCGCCGAGTCGTGCGCGGGACCGGCGGCCGGGACTGACGATTTACGTGCTGGAGGACGGGGAATACCGGGAGAGCGGCGAGAGCCGGGCGTTTCCGGGCCTGAAGGCGAAGGAGACGCACCGGGTGCTGAACGAGTGGGCGCCTTCGCCCGAGACGACGGCGCTGGCGTCGCGGGTGGGACGGGCGCTCGGGCTCATGGAGGGCACGGGTCCGGAGGACGATCCGCTCCTGCGGGAGCAGCGCGCCGAGGCGCGCGCGGAAGCGCGGGCGGCAGCAAACGCCGCGATCGCCGACGAGGTGCTGCGGGGACGCGGCGTTGCGGTGTCGGCTGCGTTCCCTGCGAATCTCTCCGTGGCGGACCGCACGGCGCTCGGGCGTGCGTCGCCGGCCGTGGTGGCGGCGGCCGCGGTCAGCGCCGAGAGCGTGGCGGACTTCCTCCGCCGGCTCCACACACCGACGGGACGGCGCGGCGGCTCGGGAACGCCGGCTTCAGCCGGCACCGCCGACCGAAGGGAGGCGACGACACGACGGAAACAGCGCTGACGGCTCGATGGGCTAAGCGAAGATCGCGGCGAGGCGCGCGAGCACCTCGTCCATGATCGGCTCCGGGACCGTTTCGAGGCGCCTCCCGTGTCGGGCCGCCAGATCGAGGGCGCGCGGCTGGTCGCAGCGGATCACCCCGGTGGTGCGGGTGCCGGCGTCGGCGAGCGAGACCGCGAAGCCGCGCCGGCGCGCGAAGCTCCCGCCGGTGGTGATCGGCAGGACCACGGGGGCTCCGGTCAACTCGTTGAAGGCCTGCGGGGAGACGATCACCACGGGCCGGGTTCCGCGTTGTTCCT
>LXNJ01002127.1_pt1 | contig 11050 bp, 7 predicted proteins | sample 809081 | NCBI WGS metagenome assembly LXNJ01 (sample SAMN04870510, study PRJNA318959) | sponge metagenome | biome: sponge; feature: marine sponge reef; material: water | host: Petrosia ficiformis | place: Greece: Milos, Mediterranean Sea | collected 2013-05-29 | depth 5-7 m
GGGGGGGTGGGGGGGCGGTGGCGGGACTGGTTCCCGGTACCGGGCCCGGCCGAGTCGTCAGCGGCGGACGGAGCACGACGCCTCAACAGTGACCTGGAACACACCAGTCTCTGGGGTTCGGCCCGTCTCGAAGGCGAGGCCGGTGGGTGGCTGGGGTTCTCGGGGTTTGCGTATGCGTCCGGCAAGGGCGTGCCTCCCGAGCTTCACCTGGATGAGCCAAGGCTATGGCGTATCCCGGTTGCGGACCGCGCGCTGGGTGTGTTGACGGCCGGCTCCGAATTTGAGACGGCGTTGATCGGACGCGGACGCGTCGAGGCGGCCCTGGGAGTGGATCTCGGACAAACCGAGATTGAGCAGTTCGAATCGCTGGACTACGAGAGTGTGACCGGCACGGAGGCATCCAATCACGCCACGGTGACCGCCAGGGCGATGTCAACCCATTACTTGTCGGACCAAGCCCAGTTGCGCGGTGCGCTGACGTGGGCGCAGGCTGGCTATTCTGAAGGCCAGCAACACGGGCCGGCCCTTGACTATTCGCAGCGGCTCTTCAGCTTGGGGGCGGAGTTCGAATCCCGGCTTGCCCCGCGCGGAGGAGGGTTTTGGAGCCGCGCCCGGCTCAGCGCCGGCGCAGTGTGGGATCACAGTTCCACCCCGCGAGCGGGCGGTCGGGAGGCCAGGCTACCGATCCACCAGTGGGGGGCCCGGGTTGGTGGGTCCGCCGAGGTCGCGCAGGGATTTCGTGCCCACGTCGGTGCCAGCCGCCGGGTGCGGTTCCCGTCGCTCAGGGAGCTCTATTCGGGGGCACTGGGCCGTTTCGTTCCGAATCCGGACCTGCGCCCGGAGGTACTCCGCGCCGTGGAGGGCGGGGTCTCCGGCACGGGGCGCGTGATGGGCGCCCAGTACGAAGTTCAGGCGGTTCTGTTTGGCCAGGTGTTTTCGGGTGCGATCGCCCGGGTGGGGGTGGGCGACAACCAGTACCAGCGCCAGAACCGTGACCGCACGACCGCGACCGGCCTTGAGCTGCTCGCCGCGGCCAATTGGGGGCGCCTGGGCCTGGGCGGCGACATCACCCTCCAGGCAGTCTCGGTGTCCGGTGGCGGGCCGGGGATGGGCGGCTCCCCTCCGCTTGAGGGAAGCGAGCTCCGGGCGGAGTATCAGCCGTCGGTGGCCGGTAGGTTCTACGCCGAGGTGCCGTTGCCGTGGGACGTTAGTGCGAGGGCCAGCCTGGAGGGCGTCGGTACCCAGTACTGCGTCAATCCCGAGGCGTCCGGGGCAGGGGGCTGGTCCAGGCTGTCGGCTGAACATGCTCTGGATGCCCAGTTCGGCAAACGGCTCAAAGTCGGCGGCCCGTTGGCCGATGCCGAAATCACGGTGGCTCTGGAGAATCTCACGGACCGCGCCCTGTACGACCAGTGCGGGCTACCGCGACCCGGCCGGCTTCTACGCCTCCAGGTGCGCTTCTTCTGAAAAAGGCACCCGCCGGGTTTGCAAGCATCACCCTCAGGCTCCCGAGTCTGGAACCGGAGGCCGTATTTGGACTCCCTCCGGTCGCGGTTCGAGGGTTCTGGCAAAGCGGACAGCGTTGGATGGCCTGGGGCGGGGCGGTGGCCGAGATCGACAGCCGCGGCGCGCCGGAAGATACCGACTGCCTGGCCGAGTGGGTGCGCGCAAGGGCAGACGAGATGTACGGGACGCAGTGGGATGTGCGCGAGGACAGCGGACGCCCCCGTTTCTTCGGCGGATTTTCCTTCGATTTTCGTTCCGGGGCGCGCGGGGAGGCGGGGTTCTGGGACGCTTTTCCGGCGGCCAAGTTCGTGCTTCCGGTCTACGAAGTCTCCGCCAGCGGGTCGGGTGCGTTCCTGACAGTTACATCGCGGCGCGGTGAACCGGGTGCCGAGGCGGCGCTGCGATCCCGGGCCGAACGCATGCGCGACATGATTGTGTGTTTGGACAGGCATCCCGGTGCGACCAACGGCATCCCCGGGGCGACCGCCATGGAGGAAGTCGTGAGCCGGAAGGAGTGGGCCGGGGGAGTTGACGCCGTACTGGCCGCGATCCGCGCCGGAACCGTTGGCAAGGTGGTTCTGGCGCGTCCCCTCGATGTGACGCTGGAAGAACCGCCGGATTCCGCCGCGATCCTCTCCGCGCTCCTTCCGGTGAACCCTCTCGCTCACATTTTTCTGGCCCAGTTTGCCCGGACGAATTTCCTGGTGGGGGCCGCGCCGGAGTTGATCGGCACGCTACGCTGCCCGGACTTCAGGACCATGGCGGTCGGCGGCTCCACTCCGCGCGGGGCGGATCCGGTGGCCGACAGATGGCTGGGCCGCCAACTCCTCAACAGCCGGAAAGACCTCGGCGAACACCGCATCGTTGTGGACGGCATCATAAGAGACCTGGAGCAGGCGGGATTCAGCCCCGAGACCGACGGTGAACCACACCTGCTTCCGCTTCACAGGATCCAGCACCTGCGCACCGACATTCTCGCGTGCGTGCCGCCGGGAACGCACATCTTGTCTCTGCTGACGGTGGTCCACCCGACGGCCGCGGTATGCGGGGAGCCGGCGGCGGACGCGCTGCGCATGATCCGGGATGCCGAAACGACCGACCGGGGCTGGTATTCTGGTCCCGTGGGGTGGTTCGACGAAAAGGGCAACGGGGAGTTTGCACCGGCGCTTCGGGCCGCGGTGTGTCGGGGCACCCTGATGCGACTGTTCGCGGGAGCCGGGCTGGTTGAGGGGTCCAGGGCGGGAGCCGAATGGGACGAGACCCGGGTGAAACTGCAGACGATGTTGAGTGCACTGGGGCTGAGCCGCCTGCCCTGATGTTGACGGGGCGCTCCACGGCCCGGGCCCGCACCCTGGTGGACGAACTCGTTCGACTCGGGCTTCGCATGGCGTTTGTGGGATCGGGGGCGCGCTCGGCTCCGCTGGTCGAAGCGTTGGTGCGGCATCCCAGGATTCGCGTGGAACCGCACGTCGATGAGCGGTCGGCGGCGTTTTGGGCCTTGGGCGCGGCGGCAACGAGCGGCGAACCTGCCGCGGTAGTCACGACGTCGGGCACGGCGGCGTCCAACCTGTTTCCGGCCGTAATCGAAGCCAGCCAGACGGGGATTCCCCTGGTGGCGCTGACTGCCGACCGACCGGCCAGGTTGCGGGGCACGGACGCCAACCAGACCGTCTGGCAGCGGGACCTGTTCGGGCCGTATCCGCGGTTGGCTCTGGACCTGGAGCCTCTTGATGTTGACGAGGAACCGGAGACATTGCGCGCCGCCGCCCGACGTGCCTGGTCGGCGTGCCTGGGCACCAGAGAGCCCGGGGGGCCAAGGGAGCTGCGCCCGGGCCCGGTGCACCTGAACGTGCAGTTCGAGAAACCACTGGAGCCCGCGCGGGCTCGGGCGGTACCAACCCATGTTCGGGCAGGCCCCGGCCAGGGGCGTGGAGCGCCGGGGAACCGGCGGTCCGGGAAAGCGGGGGCACGGTTGGCTCAACTGGCCGCCGATGCGGTCCGCCCTCTGGTGATCGCGGGACCGGCAGTTGACCCGGGGCTGGGAAGGGCGGCGCTTGAGCTCGGTAAGGCACTGGGGTGCCCGGTAGTTGCCGACGTCCTCTCGGGGGCCCGGTTCTGTCCCGGTGCTTCGGACTCAGTGGCCGGGTTGGCGCCCGCGTTCCTTTCTTCTCGCGCCGTGCGGCGCGCTCTGGCCCCTGACCTCGTGATTCGTACGGGAGCGGCGCCTCCGACCCGCTCTGTTGCCACGTTCGTCAAGGAGCACGCGGGCGCCAACCACGTCCGGGTTGTGTTTCCGGACGGCCCGACCGACCACCTCGTTCCCGGCAGTGAACGCATCGAGGGCGATCCGGCAGATGTCCTGAGGGAGGCCGCCAGTCGTGTCCGAGCTGCACCTGGCGAACCCGCGCACGCTGGTACGGGCGCCTTCAAGGCCGGCTGGGACGGAGCCGAGCGAGCCGCCGCTGCCGTCATCCAGGACCAACTCGGCAAGGTCTGTTTCGAAGGGAGCGTGGCCGCCGTGATCGCCCGACTGCTCCCCCCGAACGGGCTATGGCTGGTCGGGAACTCAATGCCGGTCCGCGATGTCGACACGTTCGTCCCCGCGCACGACAAACCAATACGGGCCATTGGATTCCGCGGAGCCTCGGGTATCGACGGTTTCGTGAGCGCGTGCATGGGCGCTGGGCTGACCGCGGGGGTCTTCGGACGAAGCGCAAGAGAGATTTCCGGTGGTGGAAGCAGCATTCCACCCGTGGCCCTGATGGGCGACCTCACGTTTCTCCACGACGCGGGAGCGCTCATGGTGAACCGTCCGTCTGACCTCCGCCTGCACGTCGTTGTGGTTCAGAACGGGGGCGGGACCATCTTCAGGGGTCTGCCGCTGCATGCGTTCGATCCGCCCTTTACGCGGCATATCGAAATGCCGCAGGAAGCGGACCTGGGTAAGATTGCCGCGGCCGCCCGTCTACCGTTCAGGCGGGCAAATTCATTGTCCGAACTGGAAGCCGCCCTCCTTCAGTCCGCCACGACGCCCGGCCCCGTGGTGACCGAGGTGGTGGCCGACCCGGACGCCAGTTGGCGAACTCGCCGCGCACTGATGCGAGAGGCGGCGGCCGCGGCCGGCCGGGCACTCGGCTTGGGCGCGGTTTCAGCAACCCCGGGGGATTGATGCGACAAATTGTTGACTGGGAGCCTGCCGGCGATTTCGAGGATATCACCTATCACAAATGCGACGGGATCGCGCGGATAGGGATTGACCGCCCCGAGGTCCGCAATGCCTTCCGACCCGAGACCGTTTCCGAGATGTACGGCGCCTTCGCCGACGCCCGCGACGACGAGAGCGTCGGAGTAGTGCTGCTGACCGGAAACGGGCCGTCGCCCAAAGACGGCGTGTGGTCATTCTGTTCGGGGGGAGACCAGAGGGTTCGGGGCGATTCGGGGTACGTGAGCCGGGAAGGCGCCTCACGCCTCAACGTGTTGGAGTTGCAGCGCCTGATCAGGACGATGCCCAAACCGGTGATCGCCCTCGTGGCCGGATATGCGATCGGCGGCGGCCACGTCCTTCACGTGGTGTGCGACCTGACCATTGCCGCCGACAATGCCGTGTTCGGGCAGACCGGCCCAAAGGTGGGGAGCTTCGACGGCGGGTTCGGTTCGTCCTACCTGGCGCGGATAACAGGACAGAAAAAAGCAAGAGAAATCTGGTACCTGTGCCGGCAGTACACCGCCGTCGAGGCCGAAAAGATGGGCCTGGTGAATGCAGTGGTACCCGTGGAGGACCTGGAAGCCGAGGGCGTGAAGTGGGCCAGGGAGATCCTGACCAAGAGCCCGCTGGCCATCCGGTGTCTGAAAGCGGCCATGAACGCCGACTGCGACGGTCAGGCCGGCCTTCAGGAATTGGCAGGGCACGCGACCATGCTGTTCTATATGACCGAAGAGGGCCAGGAAGGGCGGAACGCCTACTTGGAGAAGCGACCGCCCCAGTTCCGCAAATTCCCCTGGCGCCCGTAGGCGCACCGGGGCGGGTGGCGGTCTGGATCGGCGCCATCAGACCCCGAACCTTGCCGGCAGCCGTGGGTCCCGTGGCGGCCGGAGGGGGGCTGGCCTGGGACGCCGGCGGGTTCGTGCTGCTCCCCTTTGTCGCGGCCATGTTGGGTGCGCTCCTTCTGCAGGTCGGCGTCAACCTGGCCAACGACTATTCGGATTTCGCGCGCGGGGCGGACACTTCTGACCGGATCGGACCGCGCAGGGCGGTGGTGTCCGAGTTGCTGAGTCCCGGGGCGGTGAAGGCCGGCGCTGCCGTGGCGTTCGCTCTTGCGGTTGCGGTGGGAGTCTACTTGGCGTTGCGAGGGGGATGGCCGATTGTTGCGGTCGGCTCCGGCGCCATCCTTGCGGCGGTCACTTACACCGGGGGACCGTGGCCGTACGGATACCGGGGCTTCGGCGACCTGTCGGTATTCCTGTTTTTCGGGCCGGTGGCCGTGGCGGGTACGGCCTACGCGGTCACCCTGACGTGGCCGCCCGGCGCGATAGTCGCCGGGGCGGGGGTAGGAGCGCTCAACGCCGCGATTCTGGTAATCAACAACCTGCGGGACCTTGGAACCGACGCCGCCGCCGGAAAGCGCACGCTGGCAGTAATCCTCGGGCCGGCCCGGACCCGGGTTCAGTACACTGCCTTGCTCGGGCTGGCCGGGGCGGTTGCCCTGGTTGGACCGCTCACCGGCCTTCTGCCCGCTGGGGCCGGTCTGGCTCTGGCGGCAGTCGCGCCGTGCCTGAATCCGCTCAGAACGGTTTGGGGCTTTCAGGACCCGCGTGAGCTGAACCCGGCCCTGGGAAAGACCGCCGCCGCGGCCGGGGCCTACGGTTTGCTTCTGGGCGCAGGCACCGCGATCTGGTGATCGACGAACCAGTCCGGGAGCCGGCGCACCAGATTGGGGCCGACGGGACGGGTTTCGTCGGGCACCTGTTTCCGCTCACCCCGGCGGGAGAACTCTCCCTGCGGGCTCTGCTCGCAGCTGCCTCTGAAGTGTCCGCCGCCATTGGTAATCACAACTGGCGGGTGCCCGAACGCGTGCAGTGGGCGGATGACCTGGCAATCGACCGAATTTTGGCCCCCGACGGCTCGCCCCCTCTTCCCGGGTGGCAATCAAGCCCGGTGGCATGGGGGCCGCGGACGGACGGGATTGCCATGTGGCGGCGTCCGCCCGGGTGCCGGGCCTCGCACGCACTGCCCCGGGCCGGGGACGTGGCGCTCCGTACTTCCGGCACATCGGGCATGCCGCGCTACGCCATCCACACTTGGGACACCCTGCGCGCCAACGCGGAGTCGTTCAGGCGCAGGCTCGGATGGGGGCGGGACGACGTGTGGCTGGCGACCCTGGCCTGGGGGCACGTCGGCGGACTCGCCGTGTTCGTCCGTTCCGCGCTGGCGGAGGGAAGGCTCGCATTCGCGCCGCTCCCGGTCCGCGCGCCCGAAATCGCCTCAGCCCTGAAATCGACCCGCGCCACCCAGGTCTCGCTCGTACCTGCCATGCTGCACGACCTGCTCAACCACCACCTCGCCCCCCCGAGTTCGCTCAAGACCGCTCTGATCGGTGGTGCACCCGCGCCGCCCGCGCTCTTGGCTAAGGCCGTCCAGGCCGGTTGGCCTGTTGCAGTCACGTACGGGCTTACCGAAGCGGGGTCCGCTGTTGCCCTGGCCGGTCCGAAAGAGGTACGCGACAATCCCGCGTGCGCACTCACCCTGCTGGACTGGGCGGAGGCGAAGACCGACCCGAAAACGGGCGGTCTCAGCGTTCGGGGCCCGGCCATGTTTCGGGGTCATGTCGGCGACCGGCGTCGGCGGAAGGGGAGCTGGTTCAACACGGGGGATCTTGCCGAGTTGGTTGCCGGAGACAGTTCGCCGACGCCGGTCGCCCTGAAGATCACCGGCCGGCTGGACCAGAGATTTACCTGCGGGGGGGCGAACGTAGATCCTCAAGAGGTTGCGCATGCCCTTTCGGAGCACCCCGAAGTGGAGCAGGCGGCCGTGACCGGTCTGCCGGACGACCGCCTCGGCAGCATTCCTGCCGCCGCTGTGGTACCCTCTGCGAATCCGGTACCGGCCCCGGGACTCGAAGCGCGTTTGAAAATCTGGGCTCGCACACGCCTGTCGGGACCCAGCGCCCCGCGAATCTGGAGAGTGGTGCCCGACCTGCCGCGAACGGCGACGGGGAAGGTTGATCAGCCTCGCCTGCGTGCCCTCCTGACCGCCGAAGCCGATCCCCTGAACGCCCGTCGTTGTAGTACGGTAATCACATGACAATAGGCCCAAAGAAAGGTCGGTGGCCTTTGACAAATGGCGCTTCGGGCCCTAGTTGATCAGAAGTTACTGTCGTCTTTGTACTCGCCGAGCGGAAATCTTCTCGGGAGGGGGAGGGGAGGCAATCCAACTCGGATGCAAGATTAGACCAGCTTCACCAAACAAAAGCGATGGTGAGAGAAAGCGTATGAGAGGGCGGGTCATTGCCGGTCACGCCGACGCCTGTCGGCACGCTTCGCCGCCGGGTTTCCTGGCGTTGGCCTGCCCGCTGGTTTTCTGCGCGGTTCTCTTCGTTGGGTGTGACCAGGGCGGGGGAGGTGTGCCAGCCACAGTGGCCGGGGGCACCTGGTATGTGTACGCCGACGAGTTGCGCGAGCAACGGACCGGGCCGCGCCACGATCTGACGCTTCGCGAGTTGCTTGTCATATCCGCCGGTACCGACTCGGTGGGGGAGTGGGCCCTGGGTAAGCCTCGCGCCGTTGTGGAGGCCGACGACGGGCATATCCATGTCTTGGACTCTGACTTGACCCAGGTGTTTGTTTTCGATTCCTCCGGGGCGCTACTCCGCAGGATGGGAGGGTACGGGACCGGCGAGGGGGAAATGCTGCTCCCCGTGGATATGGTTGCCTACGACGACGACCTTTATGTGCTGGCCTATGAACTCGACCGGGTGATCGTCTTTGACCGGAACGGGCGAGTCGAACGAACGATTCGGCTTGCCGACAAAGGCAGGTATGTCGCCGCGACGGCCTCCGGGCTATGGGTCGAGCTCATGTATGTGAGACAGGGGCACATGGTGGACCTTTATGACTGGGCTGGCGGCCAGCCCGTGGCCCGGGTTGGCCTTCATGCAACCGACAGTGCGTACCAAGAGGCGGGCGTCAGCGGGAACATCGGGGCGCTCCGAGACGGTGGCATCGCCTATGTGCACGGCAGCGGTGCATTCCTTCAGTTCGCGGATGCGGACGGGTCAGACCGGATTGTGCCCGTGGGTCCGTTGTCGGACTGGAAATACGAAGAAAACCCGCCACCTGGGCTGGAGCCCTTGTACGGTCCACGCGAAGTCACCTATGGGGTGGTTGAGTGGGGTAGCCAAGGTGTCATGGTGCTCAGTCGGGAGCTCGACGCTAAAGATGGGTATTTGACGCTCACCTTGATCGACCATGGTGGTGAGGTGATCGCGGAGGGGATCTTCCCTGGCTTGGGTGGGGTCCTGTCACTGGATGCCGGAGCTGATGCCGGCACGGTGTTTCTGACGTTCCTCAGCCCACCGAAGGTTGTCAAGTATCAAGTGGATATTCAGTGGCCGTGAGCGGCCAACGATCGGGGAAAAGGCGCATCCGGTGGCGCGTAGCCTCGCTGCTTGTTTGATGAGGCAGGCTCGTGCTGTTACCGCGCTGTTCCTCGCCACCTCGTGGGTTTTTGCTGCCTGCGACACGTCGGAACCGCGCGACACGTCGGAACCGGGGGAACATCGAGTATCAACTGGCTTCCCAGGCAACTGGCACACCGTCACGGAGATCGGGGTGATGGACGGGCCGCCGGAGAGCGAAGTGTTCGGTCCGATTCGCCACGCCGTTGTTATGGAGTCGGGCGGCCTGACGGTGCTCGATGTTCAGTCGTCACGGATATCGGGTTTCGACGCTGAGGGCCGACACACCTTTTCATTTGGCCGCTCGGGTTCCGGGCCGGGGGAGTTTACTGACCCCACCGGGCTTCTACGGATCGCGGATGACACCCTGGCGGTGGTCAGCCGAGCAAAGCGCTTGATTCAGTACTTCGTACCAGACAGCGTAGGCACGTTTGTGGAGGCTGAACGGTCTGCACTACTGCCGCTTTGGCCCAATGGGAGCTGTGTCATGGAGGGCAGGATCTTCGTGCTCGGGTATCTGGAAGAGTCGTCGGTGCATGAGGTGGACCGCGATGGCTCGGTCCGGCGGTCGTTCTCAGGCAGTGAACTCGGTGAGTGGGCCGAAGAGGGCGCTCCGGAATCGGTGGCGTGGGCTTGGCGTGACGAAGCGGTCTCTGGGAGGCTGGTGTGTTCAGAGGACTCGCAGACGATCATCCACATCCCCAATAGGACGGGGTGGGTACGCGCCTACACGCTCGGTGGCGACTTGGCCTGGCATGCTCCGATCCGCGATTTCACGAGGGTACTTATCCTTCCAGCCGCTGGCGGCGGCGTAAAGTATAATTTCGATCCTGACCTCAAATTCTCACACGATGTGACGGGTGCTGCCGAGGTTGAGCAGGGCGTCCTCGGTATCTCGGTGGAGAAGCACTTGCCCCGCGGCCAGGAGCCGAGCAACGAGGGGCTACTCGTGCTACTCGACATCGAGACTGGTATCGAGGTAGGGCGTGATGTCTATGGTGGTGTCCTTCTGGACGGGTCCAGCCACCGAACTGCGGTCACACACGATCTGCCTTTTCCCAAGGTCACAGTGCTGGCACCGCCGACCTTACGATAGGCCCCCGCAGGGCCGCAGCGGGCGAGTGGAACTGCCGCTTTGGCATCTTCATGCCCGGACGCTGAAGAGCCGCTGGCGAGCGAGTCAACCCGTAGGGAATCTCCCTATTGTCTCCAGGACGTTGGCATTCGATGCCGTGAGGTCGTCGCGGTAGGGTTCGACGGAGTGTGGTCCGGGGCGCTTCGCACGCGCTTTTCGAGTGACAGCCGTGTCATGATCGTCAAGTCCGACTCCTGCGTTTTCGGCTGCCCGATGTCCCCTGCGATGAAGGCGAGCTGCCCGAAATCTTTCTGCCCGAAGGATGCGCGGACGGTTGCAAACGACAACTGTGTGACGTATGTCAATGACCATCGAAAATCTGACACACCCAGCAGAGGGAGTGCAGCGACCGGAGCGGGGCGGCTTGTGGAACCAGGCTAAGGCAAAGCGATGCAACGATTCATTTCGAGCGCAGCCATCTTCCTCCTCTGCGCGGTGCCCGCCGCCGGCCAGGTGGACTGCGCGGGCTGGGGCTCTCCGTACTTCTTCTGGAACGCCACCGCCGAACAGGTAACGAGCTGTCTCGAAGCCGGCGCAGACCCGAACGCCCGGGGCCCGAATGGCAGGACTCCGTTGCACGCAGCTGCGGCCTCGATTCGGAAGCCGGACCTGCTTATCGCCCTGATCGAGGCGGGCGCGGATGTCAATGCCCGGGACGCCGCCGGAAACACGCCCCTGCATGCATCTTGGTTCTCGAATCCCGAGGTGGGCGCAACACTGCTGAAGCTCGGGGCGG
>LXNJ01002128.1_pt1 | contig 11049 bp, 7 predicted proteins | sample 809081 | NCBI WGS metagenome assembly LXNJ01 (sample SAMN04870510, study PRJNA318959) | sponge metagenome | biome: sponge; feature: marine sponge reef; material: water | host: Petrosia ficiformis | place: Greece: Milos, Mediterranean Sea | collected 2013-05-29 | depth 5-7 m
AAGGCTTTTTCGCTGATTCTTATGTTTTTTGTTCTAAATCGGGGTTAGAAACCCCTCCTACAAGAGCATTTGCGAAATAGGTGGCAACTTGGGTTATAATACGGGTTATGCACTTTCAATTATTTGCGAGGCGTAGTGTTTTGTAAACCACCCTTTCCTGTAGAAGCGAGTTCTAACTCACGCCCTGAAATTACTTGACATCTGATGCAAATTTGTGTTAAACTTCAGCTTGTGAATCACTATCCTTTTTAACTAAAAAGAACGCCTATGGATAGCGGTATACACTTGATTTCACGCTGCATTGGCAGGACAAACAAGCGACAATTCAGAGTGCTTGGATTATTGAAACTAATTCTGATGTCCCAAAATTGATTACCGCGTTTCCTTTGTTATGGTAAGGATGTACTATGAAAAATAAATTTTTCGATGACACCTCACACATAGATAACTTGCCTGAAGATAAACAAAAACCTACAGAAAAAGGCAAAATCAAACTTCTGGATGTTGTTGCGCTTACTGAGGACATACCTGAACATAATCTTAAGCGTGGAGAAGCCGGCGCAGTCGTTGAAATCCTTGCAGATGGTGAAGCGTTTGAGGTTGAATTTAGTGATGACAATGGACAAATGTACAAGTGTACCAGTTTACTTGCATCTCAACTTAGTGTGCTTCCACCTGAACCGACAAAAGCAAATGCGACAGCACAACGCTTAATCAAGGCAATGGAGAAACCGCCGCATCTCACTGATGAAGACATTGAAGCACTGAATCAGTCAATAAAAGAGGGGGAAATACCTATAAAGTTTGATTCGCCCTTTGAACTGGATTAATACGAAAATAATGAATAAATATCTCCTTGAAACAACAACATGTAGTGAATTGATAAAGGAAACCCTAAAGTTAAAGGGCGTTTGAATTCTCTAACCGAGTCGGACTACCATTTTACTTCCCCATCGTTAAGGGCGAAATTCTGTTTGGAATTGTTCGGCTTCCTATTGGAAAAAGACGACAAGAACTTCAACAAAAGGCAAATGATTTATTTGCTGCTGTTACTTGTGACCCAATCCCAGAAAATGCTGGCAATACTTATGCACACATAAAAGTTGCTGCTCAACAGCAAGGAACGTCTTTAGGTGAATGCGACCTTTGGATTGCTGCTACGGCTTTATCTCTTGATGCAATCTTGGTTGCTTCTGATTCCGATTACGAGAGAATAATCGGGTTGGGATTGCGTTTGGAAAATTGGGAGAACTAACAAGGACATTCAATAATGCCGGTCTTAAGGTAAAGACAATGAAATATATCTACCACAAAGAGGATGCCGAAGTCGTTCGGATTGAAGATGATGCCCCACGGACGTTGTATACGCTCATTGAACCGAATACCAGCGACACAGAACACTTCGCAATGGGATTAGAAGAAATTGACCCGAATAGCGAAATACCGATTCACTCGCATAGTGAAGCAGAGGAGATTATATTTGTGTTTGGTGGGAAAGGGAAAGCGTTTGTTGGCGATGAGGTGGCAGAGTTGAAACCCGGTACGGTGATCTATCTTCCACCCAACGTTGAACACCGCTTTGTCAACACAGGCGATGAACCGCTTTGGATTACATGGACGCTTTCACCACCCGGCTTTGAGAAACAGATTCGCAAAATTGCGGATGGGTCTGCGGGGATGGAAGTTTTCAGCGAATCTTGATTAGGTTGACTTAGAAGTACTGACAGATGACGGTGCTACCTCATAATGCGAAAATTCTAATGTAAATGCGCCTCGTCCCTGAGTCATAGAACGGAGCCGGGTTGTATATTGGAACGTCTCTGCCAACGGGATGATGGCATTGATAACGTTAGACGTGTCTTGAGAACTGGTGTCGTTGATTTGTGCGCGACGAGAATTTAAGTCACCGATAACCTTCCCAATGTGTTCATCTGACACAGTGATATGTATTTGCATAATCGGTTCAAGAAGTAACGGATTCGCCTGCCTAACGGCCTTTTCAAAAGCGAGCACAGCTGCCGCTTCAAAAGCCACCTCCGACGAATCGGTGGGGTGTGTTGAACCGCCGGTAAGTGTCACCTTAATATCTTGCAATGCGTATCCCATCAGCGCACCTGTGCCCATTGCCCCTTCAAGAGCATTTTGAATAGATGAGATATACTGCCTCGGAATCTGCGTCTCATCGGTTTTATCGTCAAACTGAAATCCTTCCCCCCGTTCCAAAGGTGCTACAGTAAGCACTACATCGCCGTAAATGCCTTCTTCATCTGTTTTATGGATATGTGTGCCGCGTGCCTCTGCAGTTGTGCTGATAGTTTCGCGATATGCCACTTGTAGTTTACTAACCCGTGCATTCACACCAAACTCACGGATCATACGGTCGGTGAGGATTTCTAAATGAAGTTCTCCCATGCCGGAAATAATCCGTTGTCCCGTCTCTTTATCAATACCAACAGTAAAGGTTGGGTCTTCGTCCATAAGTTTTTCAAGCGTTTCTTCCAACGCGTCCGTATCACTGGCGCGTTCAGGTTCAATCGCAACAGAGATAACCGGCGGCGGAAATTCAATTGATTCCAGCAACAGTGGGTTGTTAACATCGCTCAAGGTGTGTCCTGTTTTAGTAGTGCGCATCCCGACGAGCGCGACAATATCGCCTGCATACGCGGCATCACAACTCGCCTCTTTATTCGCGTGCATCTGTAAAATGCGATTGACCCGTTCCCGTTTTTCTGTCGCCACGTTATAGACCACTTCACCGCGTTTAAGCGTGCCAGAATAGACGCGGCAGTAAACAAGTTTGTCCACAGTGTCATGACTTGCGACCTTGAATGCTAATGCGGAAAAGGGTTCAGTATCATCTGCACGGCGAGTGGCTTTATCTGTAGTCTGTGAAGTATCGCGTTTAGAGGATTTTCCTTTAGAAGGTTTTGGAATCTCACCTTCAATTGGCGGCACATCAACCGGGGAGGGTAAAAAGTCAATAACCGCATCAAGGAGCGGTTGCACCCCCTGATTTTTTAGGGAACTTCCACATAGTATCGGAACGAAACTTCCTTTCAACGTAGCGCTTCGAATCCCGGTTATTAATTCAGTCGTATCAATCTCGTTACCTTCAAGATATTTCTCAAGGAGATCATCATCTTCAGATGCTACATTCTCAACAAGGGATTCGCGTGCGGTGTTCGCTGCTTCCTGAAATTCAGGCGGGATATCTACTTCTTGGTATGTCTTCCCTTGGTCATCGGGACTCCAATGAATGGCTTTCATTGAAATAAGATCAACTATCCCCGCAAAATCGCGTCCTTCACCAAGCGGTATCTGCAACGGCACAGGATTCGTGCCAAATCGTTCCGTCATCATCTCAAGCACACGAGAGAAATTCGCGCCGACCCGATCCATCTTATTAACGAAGGCAATGCGCGGTATCTGATAACGTTCTGCTTGATTCCAAACCGTTTCGGATTGTGGTTCTACGCCGCCGACTGCACAGAACAAAGCAATAGCACCGTCCAAAACACGCAATGAACGTTCTACTTCTACTGTGAAATCAACGTGTCCGGGGGTATCAATCAGATGTATCGCGTGGTCTCGCCAGAAACAGGTTGTCGCGGCGGCAGTAATTGTTACACCGCGTTCCCGCTCCTGCAACATCCAATCCATCTCTGTAGTGCCATCGTCTACAGTACCGATTTTATGCTTTTTGCCAGTATAGAAAAGAATTCGTTCAGTAGTGGTTGTTTTGCCTGCATCAATGTGCGCTGCAATACCGATATTGCGCACGTTTTCTATTAGATATTCGCGTGCCATCTATTTCCTTTGAAGTAACTGAGAGTATTCCTACATATCATTGTTCCACTGAAGAATAACACCAAGCAGCCCAGGATTCCATTCCATAAGCAGTTGATACGCTTTCGGCGCATCGTGTCCAGACACTCGGTGACTAATCAGCAGTGCAACGATAAACCTTTTCTGTGCGATAAGCGATAACATCAAACGACTATCATCTTCACTCGTCCAGAAATTCGGAGCGGATTCTTGACGCGGGCGGATCGAATTGTGTGCGCCATAGAGAATAAGCCCTTTTTTGTGCACATCACGATAGAAATTGACGCTCGGTGTTTCCCCACGTGTACTCGCTAACAACACAACCCGCGCGCCCCAACCTGCAACATCTAAAGCAGTGCTGATTGCATCTGGATGTCCCGTAGCCTCAATAACAACTGCTGGACCTTTGCCCATGGTTGCGCTGGATAACCTTTCGGAAAAATCTGTATCTTCAGGATTTAGTGTGTGGTCTGCGCCAATGCTTTTAGAAAGTTCAAGACGACTATCGGTTAAATCTGCTGCAATTACTGGCACCGCCCCGCTCAACTTAGAGAGTTGCAAAGCAAGTAGTCCGATGAGTCCCTGTCCTAAAACTAACGTTGCTTCCCCCAATTCTATCCGTGCTTTTCGAACTCCTTGCAGTGCAATCGCGCTCAAATTAAAAAAGACCATCTCTTCAGCTGGCACATCAGACGATTCTACCTTTAGTAATCGATGCGGTGATGCGACAAAATGGCTGGTGTGCCCCTGCGTTGTGGCGACACGATCCCCTACCGTATATCCACTAACATTTTTGCCGACCTCTACCACTTTGCCTATATTACTGTAGCCTGGGCGCGATGGATATCCACCCCGTGCGTTCGGAAGTCCTAATAAAAATGCGCGTTCTGTGCCGGGACTGATAAGCGTACATTCCGTTGCAACCAGAACTTCGTCATCTTTGACAGTAGGTAGATCAAACGCCTCAATATCAACTTTAGCGCGATCCGGCCAAATAACCCGTTGTCCTTTCATCAAACTCAAACCCCTTAAAAAAATGAAGGATAGCCGTTTTTTCAGAAGTGTATCATAAAAACGACTATCCCTCAAGTTTTAAATTTGCAAACAGAGACGAAACAATAACCGTCAGTGACGCCTACGTAGTTCGGCTCATGAACTATCGATCTGACGTGCCTAAATTTAACGTAATATAACCTGTGCCTTCTCCGTCTGGGGATTTGACATAGAGAAGAATCCGAGTTTCCCTGTTATTTCTAATTTTGTTGAGAACATCTGCGTACTCTTTGAGGTCTTTAATTGGAGTGTATTCCATCTCTTGAATGAGGTAGCCAGGTTTGATACCCTTTTTCTTTGCTTCGCTGCCAGTTTCAACGCGTGTAACAACAACGCCTGTTTCATTTTCCGCGTATCCGTGGCGTAATGCATCGGCAGGAGTCAGGTCTCGGACGCGAAGCCCCGCAAATACTAACCCTTGTTCCTCTTCCGTGAGGGTTGCAAGTGTTTCTTCCGTGCGTTTACCCAGTTTAACGGTCAACTGTTTTTCTTTATTCCCACGCATAATTTCTACTTCAACAGATTTTCCAACTGCTGTTGCTGCGACGACGTGTCTCAAGTGTGACATGTCTTCAATTTTTTGACCGTCAAACTTAAGAATTACATCACCACGTTGAATGTCGCCTTTTTCTGCGGGGCTACCTTCTCCGATTCGTTCCACTAAAACACCATACGGTTCATCTAAGTTGAGTTTATCGGCTAAATCTTCGTCAACAACCCCCATTGAGATTCCAAGCCAACCGCGTTCAACTTTTCCTTTTTCAATCAGGTCAGGCAAAATTTGTTGGGCAAGGTTACTTGGTAGCGCAAAGCCAAGACCTATATTCCCACTCATGAATCCATTAGTAGCAATATAGGCGTTAATACCTACCAATTCTCCGCGAATATTAATCAGCGCGCCACCGCTGTTGCCACGATTAATCGGCGCATCGGTTTGTATGAACTTCCCATAAGCAGTGTATCCTGGGCGTTCCTTAGCGCTAACAATACCACGGGTTACAGTTTGTGAAAGGTTAAACGGAGTTCCAATTGCAATAACCCACTCACCGACTTCAAGTGCGCCCGAATCCCCAAACGGCAGCACAGGTAAATCATTCGCATCAATTTTGATGACTGCCAAATCTGTTCCGCCACCACCATCCAAGGCAGCATCACGTCCGACTAACGATGCCTCATATTTATTACCATCTGCCAGGGTAACAGTAATTTCATCCGCGCCTTCAATAACATGGTTATTGGTAAGGATATAGCCATCTTCACTGACAATCACACCGGAACCAATACCTTGAGTGGAACGGGGTGGCACTGGTTCACTTGGTGTACGCTCTCTAAAAAAGCGTTCAAACAAATCATCACCAAATCTGCGTCTAAACTCTTCTCTATCCATTTCACCTGGTGGAAATACTTCTACTCTGGGAACCGTACGTTCAACTCTTTGTTGTGATGTAACCTTAATTTGTACAACAGAAGGCTTTGTACGCTCAACTAAATTAATGAATGCGCGATTTGCGCGTTCTAAAGCCTGAAAATCTTCTAATTCTTTAGGTGTTTCATTCGTGTCACCAATTGCAGTCGGCACAACAAATTCGTCTGCGCCTTGATTAAATACAAATCCCGCTGCAACAGCAAGTCCAGCTAAGATTAAAAGTAGTGCCGCGCGTCTGCGAAGCATGTGTCTGAAATTTAACATGGTATAAAACCTCCAGTTATTTTTTACCAAGCCAAGTGGGCTTTTAGATTTTTTTGGTGTCTACGCCTAAAGACACACCTATTAAGAAATAAAGTTGCAAAAAAAAATTGCGCGTAAAAATTAAGACTACTCACCGCGGGAAATTTTGTCCACATGCTCACGGACAATATGTTCGGGACAGGACTTGATAAATAACCATGCGCCCGGTACCAAAATAATCAATGCTCCAATAACAATATCGTCAAAACGCCCCGCGAACAGCGGCAGAAAATCAAATATAAGATCAAAAGGAAAAACAAGGTAGGCAATCGCAAAGACACCTGCAAGAATTTCTGCGATAACCAGAATCGCCTTCCGATAGACTGGCACACGCTCATCACGGAAAAGACGCATCGTCAACCGAATGAAGTTCGGAAAATGGAGAAAGATACGTAGAAAACGAAATATACCTCGTCCTCTACTGCCAAAGAAAAAAGGATTCATGATATGTTAAGTTTATCAAAATTCATGGTTTATGTGCAAATTATTTTATTTTCATTGACAGGGCATTCAATTTTGGCTTATTACCCGTTTTAGTCGAAAAGTCGCTAACTGGAGGTCGTTTCTACAGCTATCCGAATTGTTTGCGTTTTTCTTGTCATTTCATTAGAATCATCTTCTTAAAAAGTTACCATACGGTAACTTTTTTCATACCGTGGTAACTTTTTTAGATTCGCTCTAAACCCAGTCTCTGATTATATTTAGAATAGTTTTCTTATTGTGACATTAATTTTTTATTTTGATTAAGCCAACTTTCACGATTTTTGCAATAATTATGACTAATACCAAATTACCCTAAATCGTAGGGGCGGGTCTCTGTGCCCGCCCTTACCATCGGCAATGAAAACAATGCAATTCTCGTTAATTTGGTATAAAATGGTGTAATTTTTAGCAGAATTCTGAATTATCAGCGCGTTTACATGAAGATTAAGAGATAAATTGGGTAATTTCATAGAGATGCTTGGTGCGGTTAGGAAACCGCACTTACCGCGATTGAGGGAACTGGCATTATCTGATTAAATACTTAAACTTCATCAAAACGCGCCTACCACTTGTGCGTAAGTCCTAAAGTAATTTCAACATTCTCTCGTAGAGGTTGTGCTTCAGATTTCTGGTCTGGTTGTTATGCGTTTAGGGATTGGTTTGTTTTTTCATGCTGATATTATACCTTGTTCTGTGTGGTGATCAGAGATCTTTGTAGTTTGCGGACAATAGATATCCAATATATTTCCAATAAGTTTGCAGAAAAAGTTGGGGATAGACGCGTTTTTGAATATCTGATGAGCGTGGGTTTTGTTTTCAGCATGGCGGTTGACGTGGATTTTTGGTAAGGAAGAAATTATTGGAGAATTGAATGGTTCTGATTCCATTGAATTTGTCTTGACATCTGTTCCTCTTGGGAGTATACTACCACAAATAATACCATTTCTGAAAATAAGACTTCATTATGAGATTATAGGTTCACACTGAGGTGAAGAATGTCCGAGGCGCAATGAATTGCGCGACTACAAACGCGTTTTTGTTAATGAAAGGCGATCAATTAGAAACGATATAACATATTACATACAGAAGGAAAAATTATGGCAACACAACTTGCAGCACAACTTTATACTTTGAGAGAATTCACCAAAACCGAATCCGATATTGCGGAAACCATGAAAAAGGTCCGGCAACTCGGTTACGAGGCGGTTCAATGTTCAGCACTTGGTCCGATTGAACCTGAAGCACTGAAAAAGATTGTTGACAACGAAGGCATCGCGATCTGCGCGACACATACCAGTTATGCACGGATGCAGGATGAGCCGCAGGCAATTATTGATGAACATCAATTGTGGGGATGTAAGCACGCAGCAATAGGCGGACTCCCCGGTGAATATCGCAGCACAGAAGGTTATGCAAAATTTGCAAAAGAAGCTTCCGAAGTTGCAGCACGACTTGCTGAAGGCGGTTTAACCTTTTCCTATCACAACCACAGTTTTGAGTTGGAACGTTATAATGGACGCACAGGGTTGCAAATTTTATATGAGGAAAGCGACCCGAAATATTTTAATAGTGAAATTGATACCTATTGGATTCAGCACGGTGGAGGTGATCCTGCTGAATGGATTCGCAAGTTAAAGGGGCGGGCGCATATCGTTCATCTTAAAGATATGGCAGTTGTAGGAAACTCACAACGATATGCAGAAGTCGGTGAAGGTAACCTCAATTGGACTGCTATCTTGGATGCGTGTGAGGACGCCGAAGTTGAATGGTATATTGTTGAACAGGATTCCTGCTATGAACGCGACCCATTTGAAAGTTTAGGTATCAGTCTTAAAAACTTGCAAGCGATGGGGCTTTCTTAACGCAAAACGCTGAAATTATAAAAACTTGGCAGAGCATTTAACGATTTTGATGTTCTGTCAAGTTTTTTGCAATCACTTTCAAATGACTTGATCGCGATATATATTAACCTTGACAACTTCCCTATTTCATGGCAAAATCCTACCTAAAAAAACAAACGGAGAAACATAATGGCACAATCCGATATCCTTCAAACCATCCTCAAAGATAGCAACTACCACCTTGACCTCTTCAACGAATCCGAAGTCCAGGATTTACGCCAAAAGGTGGAAGGCAGCGAGAAACCTGGGATTTACTGTGATGTTCGGCGGAAAGCGGTTCAGCTAAAACCGGAGGAGGTTGTCCGTCAACTTTATGCAGCACGACTTCTCAAACAATATCGTTACGACAAAGATCGTGTCCGATTTGAACACTCTGTTAACTTCGGTAGAGAAAAGAAACGTGCCGATATTGTTATCCTTGACAAAGACCGCCCTGATACCCCGTATATCATAATTGAGGTAAAGAAGCCGAAACTCCAAGACGGTAAAGACCAACTCCGCTCCTACTGCAACGCGACCGGCGCGCCCATCGCTGTATGGACAAACGGACAACAGATTTCACATTACCACCGAAAAGACCCGAATTACTTTGAAGAAATTACCGATATTCCCAACGCTGATCAAACCCTCGCCGACATTCTCAATGAACGGTTTACCCTCAAAGACCTCATTATCAAGGATAAACTCGCAGCGGAGCGAAAATCCCTAAAAGATATTATTCTGGAATTAGAGGATGAGGTGCTGGCAAACGCAGGTGTAGATGTTTTTGAAGAAGTTTTTAAACTCATCTTTACCAAATTGCATGACGAATTTGAGAGTCGTTCCGATAAAGAATATATCAACCGCATTTTGAGGCGGGAAATCAACACAGTTGTTCAGGAATCTACCGAACCTTACGGCTCCAGAGGTGCAGATTATGAGACTATCAAGAAAGTGGTTGAAGCGATACCCGATGACGATATGGAACGCGCGATGGAGTTTAGAAATACGGGGCAAACGGACAGCGAACTGAAGTCAAAAATTCAGCACCTTTTTGACGATGCCAAAAACCAGTGGACTGGCGTTTTCTCCGAAGGTTCAACATTTAAACTTTCTGACAGCCATCTGGCAGTCTGTGTCTCAAGTTTGCAGGATATCAAGTTGTTTAACTCCAATCTACAGATTGTGGATGAAGCGTTTGAGTATCTTGTGAGTAAGGATGCCAAAGGTGAAAAAGGACAATACTTTACACCACGACACGTGATTGATATGTGCGTGAAAATGCTCAATCCGAAACGCGGTGAGTATATGATTGACACAGCCTCTGGCAGTTGCGGATTTCCAGTACACACTGTTTTTAAACTTACTGGACGTAAATTTACTAATGCAGAAATTCCACCCGAGGAGAAAGAAAACGTACTTAAAGTGTTTGGAATTGACTTTGATGAAAAGACGGTTAGGATTGCCAGAACACTGAACTTGATTGCGGGGGATGGTGAAACCAACGTCTTGCATCTTAACACGTTGGACTATGAACGTTGGAGCGACAGATCTGAGAGAGATCGCGTATGGATTATGACCTATGGCAGAGGGTTCGATCGACTCAAAGCGTTAAGGGCGGAAAGAGACCAAAATAGACTATTCAATTTTGATATTCTGATGGCAAATCCGCCTTTTGCAGGGGATATTAAAGAAAACCGTCTCCTCCACCAATACACCCTCGGCTTTAAAGGAGACGGTAAGGCGCAAAGCAAAGTGGGTAGGGATATTCTATTTATTGAGCGCAATTTAGACTTTCTTAAACCCGGTGGCAGAATGGCAATTGTGCTACCACAAGGTAGATTCAATAACATATCCGACAAGTACGTCCGTGATTTTATCGCTGAGCAAGCGCGCATCTTAGCGATAGTTGGTTTACATGATAACACCTTTAAGCCCCACACTGGTACCAAAACAAGCGTGTTGTTTGTGCAAAAGTGGAATGACGATCCATCCAAAGGTCCCTTATGTCTAAAGGTTGAGGACTATCCTATCTTTTTTGCAGTAAGTAACAAGGGCGGTAAGGATACCTCTGGTGAC
>LXNJ01002129.1_pt1 | contig 11038 bp, 10 predicted proteins | sample 809081 | NCBI WGS metagenome assembly LXNJ01 (sample SAMN04870510, study PRJNA318959) | sponge metagenome | biome: sponge; feature: marine sponge reef; material: water | host: Petrosia ficiformis | place: Greece: Milos, Mediterranean Sea | collected 2013-05-29 | depth 5-7 m
TTGCAGCGGGTTTCTTTGCGGTCGTTGCCTTTGCGGCGGTTTTCTTTTCCTTTTCGCCGCCGGGCGACAGGCTCCCGATTTCAATGCGCGTATAGGGCTGGCGGTGCCCACGCTTTACCTTGAATCGCTTGCGTCTTTTCTTGCGAAAGACAACTATTTTGTCGCCCCTGACATGCTCCAGGATAGTCGCGTTGACCGAGGCGTCAGGTACCACCGGCGCTCCGATTCGTACCCCATCGCTCCCCGCTATCAGCAGTACGCGGTCGAATGTAACGGAGTCGTTCGAATTTCCTTCCAGATGTGGGACAATCAGCCGATCTTTTTCGCGAACCGAAAATTGCTTGCCGGCAATTTCTACGATGGCATACATATTCTTGTCTCTTCTTTTGGGCGCCGGATTGGGTACCGGCGCGAGAGCGTGTCTTGCTGTGACAACGGATTCATGCTTGCGGCGTTGAAGGTGCTTTCGGAGCCTGCCTTAGCGGGGCTTGTCTTCCACCTTCCAGGTGCCGCATTGAATGTGCAGCACAGTTTAACAAAGTAAAAAATGTCGTGTTCCGTATAGAATATCCTGATCCTGTGCAGAAAAGCCTCTTGGTAAGAATGTCATGAACATACGTCTGCCCATGTCCGGTTTGAAGGTCCGGCCGGGAAAAGTACTGTGTATCGGACGCAATTATGCTGCGCACGCTGCCGAAATGCGGAGCAATATACCTGTGGTCCCGGTGATTTTTCTAAAGCCTCCGACCGCTTTGGTTGGGCATTGCGGAGAGGTGCTGCTGCCACCCGCCTCGAAGGATGTGCATCATGAGGTGGAGCTGGTTGTCGTCATTGGGAAAAAGGGGAAGAACATTCCCGTATCCGATGCACTGAATCATGTGGAGGGCTACGCCCTTGGAATCGATATGACGGCTCGGGACCTGCAGGCCGAAGCAAAGCGATGCGGTCTTCCCTGGTCGGTTGCAAAGGGCTTCGATACCTTCGCCCCATTGGGCGCTTTCACACCCGCTCGCGATATCTCCGATCCTCGGCGCCTCCGTATTTCCCTGCATGTGAACGATATGCTGCGGCAGCAGGGGAGCATTTCTCACATGTTGTTTGGCGTGGACGAACTTGTTGCGTATGCCTCGTCTATCTTTACGTTAATGCCTGGCGATCTTATGTATACGGGTACGCCTGAGGGCGTTGCGGCCGTGGAAGACGGTGACCGGCTTGTGGCGACGGGAACGGGTTTGCAGGATCTGGCGGTGGATGTGCGGCGCATATAAGCCGGGAAGCGGGCCGCGCATTACCGGCTTATTTCCAGGACTTCCATTTTCACTTTGCCTGCCGGGACGTCAACCTCTATGATGTCGCCGGGCGCTTTTCCAAGAAGGGCTTTCCCGATGGGGCTCCTGACGGAGATTTTTCCCGTTCGGATGTCCGCCTCCGCCGCCGAAACCAAACGGAAGGTGTGCCTGGAACCCGTTCCATGATTTTTTACACGAACGTTCGATAGAATATATGCCTTGTTGGGATCTACCTGTTTCTCGTCCACAAGGCGAGCTTGCGAGACCGTCTTTTCCATTTTGGCAATCCGTGCTTCGAGAAGCCCCTGTGCTTCCTTTGCGGCATCATACTCTGCATTCTCGGACAGGTCGCCCTTTTCCCGTGCGTCCTGAATAGATTTGGAAATACGAATACGCTCTTTTGTCTTCAGGAAACGCAACTCTTCCTTGAGTTTGTCGAGCCCCCCCTGGGTCAGGTATACGATATGTGAGCGCTGCGTGGAGATACGCGTTCCGAATGACGGACGTCGAATGGTGGACGAAAAGATGGATGACAATGCGGGTAACGGCACAACAGGTACGCAGGTCGCGGAAAAGCTCAAACAAAAAAGGACCCCTAGCAAGCTGATAAACGTATATCCGGTATCATTTGTTCCGAATCACCAGCCCGGTCTTTTTACAGGCGGCCGTTCGGGTGCGATCCGGTTCTTATCCCGCGCCTTCCGAGTGAGATTGGTCCGGTTGTCGAGCAGGCGGCGAGAGGTCCAATATGCGGATTGCCAGTATGCCTCATCCATAGAAGACAGGGTAACGCCTTGCGATGTGGAAGCGTGCGTGAACGTCCCGTTTTCCAGGTAGATACCCACGTGTCGCGAGGCGCCTGGCGGTCGGAAAAATACAAGATCTCCGGCTCTCAGTTGCGCCGGTTGTACCCGGTGCCCTTCCCGGACCTGATCTGCGGTAGAGCGCGGAATATCGATCCCGAAAGCATCGGCATATACGTGCTGCACGAACGCCGAACAATCGATTCCCCTGGCCGTCGTGCCGCCCAGCAGATATGGGGTTCCTCGCCAGCGGGCGTACTGGGCGCGAATGCGAGTTTCAACCGTCCCTGACTTGCTTGCTGCACCGGACGATGCGCATCCGGAAACAAGCAGGAAAAGCGCCAATCCTGTCAGGAGACAGAATCTACGGTTCTTCGGGGGATTCCTCATGACGGCATTTCCGGCGCGTGCGGGGTACGATCGAAAGGGAGAACCGACTGCGAAAACACTTTCTGCGTTTCTATGCCGTTTTCGTGCGGTGGCGGGATCAAAGGAGAGGCATTGCAGGTACTTGCATGCAAAGATACGGCATATGTGCTATGCGATGCATACGCAAGCAGTTTGTTGCGTCAGTATGCCGTACCCGAACGTTTTATCGAACCATCCGACCTTGTGGTATCATGCCTTATCCCGAAGCCCTTGTAACGCCCATGCGGCAAGAACTCGTGCAACTGGGCGTCGAGGAATTGCTCGATGCGGAGGCGGTCGAGAGATCTCTTGAGGAAAGCAAGCAGGGCGCTACACTTGTCGTCGTCAACACGGTATGCGGCTGCGCTGCTTCGAGTGCTCGTCCGGCGATAGCCATGGCGCTCCGTCATCGCGTGCAACCCGATCGGAAAGTAACGGTATTTGCCGGTCAGGACCTTGAAGCCACTGCTCGCCTGCGCGAGTATCTCGTGGGCATTCCGCCCTCGTCGCCGTTCTTTGTACTACTGAAGGAAGGCGAGCCGGTGTATGTCATGGAGCGGCGCCATATCGAGGGGCGTAGCGCCAGTGCGATAGCCAGCGATCTTGTACATGCATTCGACACGTATTGCGCCGATGCCGGGTCTAATGATGCGCAGCCTCGCATCGCCGAGGATTCGGAACCGGTCAACGTGGAGGGGAACGGATTGCCGCCAACGTTTCGCTCTATCTTGTAACGGACAGGTTCTGCACTTCTGATTATTTCTCGTTTTCGTCGCTCTGGCTCGTTCCCGGGGTCCCTTTTACCCCCGGCCACATTCTTTCCCGCCATACGACGAAGCCGAAATAGGCTACGCCTGCCATGATTGCTGTCAGGGCAACTGCCCACGCAGGAAATATGCCCCGGATGAGCCAGACACATGCCACGGGGGGTAGTGCGATAAGCGCATAGCGAATATAGGCGCTTCCGGCGCGTCGCAAGGATACTTTCGCAAACTTCAGCATTACTGCGATCTGGAAGATGCGCGCGAATGCCCCGGCGCAGGCCATCAGGCCCATCGTAAGCAGGACGTTTCCTGTGGTCCCTCCCCAGGCCAGGGCCGCCGCAAGAAGAAGGAACGATCCAATACTGATTCCCAATTCCGGACGTTGCAGTTCGAGAATGTCGAAGAGCCGCGTGAGCGGGGAAGCTACGGCGCTCAAAAAGAACCAGCAGGCAAGGTACTGTTCGTAGACGCCGGCTGCACGCCAGTTGGCTCCGAAGAAGAAAGCAAACAATTCCGGCCCGGCAGCCACAAGAAGCATGCAAGGAAACATACCGATCATGACCAGGCGCGCATGCACGTTTTCCGTAAAACCGGCCAGTCGGTTTTCCCGGTGGGCCATTGTGCCGTCCACGAAAAAAACCTGCGCTACCGCCGTTCCGATGAGACTCAACGGGATTGCCAGCGCGGCGAAGGCGCGTCCGTACAGGCCTGTTACGTCCCATCCTAAATAGACCGGGAGCAGGAGCACCGGCAGGCGGCCCAATACGGTATTCAGCAAAGCGGAGGGCGCAGCGTACAGGGGAAACCGCCGGTAGCGCCGGGCCACGGATCGAAGTTCGCCCATCGAAGGGCGCCGGACGCTAGGCGTTCTGGTGCGGCGCAGAAGCGCTGCCGCGAAATACGCCGCCCCCAACGCCTGTCCGGCTATGAACCCCCCGATTAGTCCGCCTGCGCCGAAGGCCGTCCCTGCGCCAAAGCCGATGCGGCTGGAAATTACGGCTATCTTGTTGGTTGCTTCCGCACCGGTAATCGTACGAAACGCCCGTTTACGCGTGAGCCATGCTTCGGCGAGCTTGCCGAACCGTATCAGCAGCAATACGGGCGCAACCAGCCACAACCAGGGAGCTATCTCTTCAGGGGCGCGGAGCAGGGAGGAAATTTCCCGGCTCCATATCGATGCCACGGCTACAATGACTGTGACGCCAATCGTAAGGATTCCCACCAACCACAGGACCGTGCGTGCCCTCTTGTCGCTTTCGGGCAGCATGACGGCGTCGTCGTAGCGTAAGGCAGCAAGCCCAGTGAGGATACTCACGATCGTTACGAAATAATCGGAGATCCCGAAGGCCTGGGTTGTGAATAAGCGGGTGATTACCGGAAGGGCCAAGTACGAGATGACGAACGTGACCGCCGTACCGGAAAGAAGGGTCATTACCGGCCCGCGGAATCCCTCCCGCGCATAAAGCTGTCCGATCCAGGCCCGTAGGTTCTTCATATCGTTGCATTCGAATCTGTGGGGGACGGAGAGCGTACTCCGCGGGATTTCCCGGAACGGCCTGATTCGTCCGGATGGTCGGGCTGTTTGGACGTATCCGGCTTGTTGCTTTCTCTGTGGTCCAAACGCTCATATACAAACAGATTTTCCGCGGTAAATACCTGCCGGAATGCATAGAGCGGCTCGGGGATCGGTGTGCTCCGGAGCACATGGCCAAATCCGTACTGTTGCCCGAGTTCGACAAGCTGGCGCTCGGTTAGCGACTCGAAGGCGGTATCCATTTTGTAGAGCAAGTCTGGCGCACCGCGTTTCGGCTGGCCGACCGGCGCCAGATCGGTCAGGCGTTCGAACCATGTAATCATGTGCCGGTCCGTGAACGGGATCGCCTTGTGGTTCACCACGATGGCTCGCTGAGCCTCCGGCCGGAAGCTGGACAAGGAGGGAGGTGTTGCAAATATGGCGTCGTGCGGTGTGTGCGTCCGTGCCCATTTCTGCACGGCGCCTATTGGGGCCGAGGCCCTCTGCCAGGGGCCTATGTGGTTGTGCAAGTATCCGTTTTCGGGCAGGGTGAGCGCCATGGCAACAACCCAGGCTGTGGCGACTGTGATTGCTCCGATGCGTCCGTGACGCAAAAACCCCTGCAGCATCCGACGGACTCCATGGGGTAGCAAGGCGCTTACTGCGCTTCCTGCAGCAACGATCAGCAACACCTTTGCCAGCACGGTAGCCTTGAACAGTTGCAATTTCGTAATCGCCAGCACGGGAATGATTTCCGTGAAAACCCATCCCGTTATGCAGAATCCGGCTATTGCAACGAGGATGCGCAGAAGAAATTTCGTGTGATGAAGCTGTTGCCGGACCGGTTGCCATGCAAGGGCCGCGAGGCCGGCGCCGGCGATCAAGGCAAATCTCAACATTCTTATGGGATGAAACGATCCGGGCAGATAGTGATGCGGATTCCGGAATTCCGCCATAATGTAGAATAGCGAGGGGTCTGTTTCCTGCGGCGTTGTGGCAAGAACCTGCTGATGGAAAATCGGCCCCAGTGTCGGCAGGGCGCAAGCCGCAAAGACGAGGGAAAATGCGGCAAGGCTTCGCAAAGGGCGTTTTCGCTCCCCCAACCGGGTGATGCACAGGAGGACGGCAAGCTGAAGTCCTACAAGGGCGTGCATCCAGCAGGCAACACCGAGTAGTGCCGCCGCTGCAAGCGGGCGGGATTTCAGAAAAAGATATATAGCAAGGCCCCCGATCGCCCAGCCGGCCATACTGGGGACGAGCATGCCATGCACCATATCGTTGCCGCCCAGCGTCCATACCGGCGTGACCACAAGCGCCACGAACACGGCTCCCGAAGCAACGAGGCGATCTGCGGTAAGGCGCCAGGCGATTTTCCATACAGCCCATGCAATGCACAGCCAGCAGACAGCATACAGTAACAATACGGCGAGCCAGACGGGCATGATTGCGGAAAAGGCCTGCACAAGCCATACGAAGTAAGTGCGTACACTGAATTCGGTGGCTTGAATGCGTACGAGCCAGTCTTCGGCAAACAATGCCGGATCCAACCGGTGAAGCAGGTACGGAATGAATTCGTCCTGATCGCTGTGGGCATAATCGTATCCGAAGCGCAAATAATAACAGAGCAAGGCGCCGGCCAGCACAAAGAGCGGGGGGCGGGATTCCACTCTTTGCCGACCGCGATCGTCCGTATGATGCCGATCTGTCCGAAAAGTCGGGATATGCATCGGTTGTACGATGACGTTACCCCCTCATTTCCCGGAGTGTACAGAGCCATTGCAGCATGGGCTTCTTGCAGAATCCGATGCGGTAGTATGGCGTGAGCCTGGCCCCGAAGCGTCGCTTGAATTCGGCGATGGTCGGTGTGTTGGCTCCCATCAGATCAAATTCTTCGATACCGGAAGCATGCAGCCTCGGAAGCATTTTGCCGACGAGTACCGTCATGGCCGGCCCCGGGACACTACCGACTACCCAGTAATAGCCCCTTCGGTTCGAGTGGAGCGCTACGATGCCGGCTTGTATGTCTCCGCCGTCGCGACGCCGGACGGCAAAGGAAGAGGCCATCCCGGCACTTTCGATGTTTCGCACAAGCGTTTCGAGCGAATCCTTATCCAGCGGGATTTTGCGGCGTTGCCGGACGTAGCTTGCCGCAGCCAACAGGGCCGTGGCGCTGCCGACCCCGTTTCCTTCGAGCAGGTCGTAGTCGTTCTTTCCATTACGAAAGGTACGGGCGGCGCCTTTCGACCAGGTTTCCGGACCGTCAGCGGTACTCAGCCGGTATGTGTATAGAGGATGCGTTGTCCATCCCCTCCACTGTGCGGAGCGTATATCGGTGTATTGCGGGTCCAGGTGCACATGAATGCGATCGTATCCGACTTCCAGTTCGGCAAGCAGGGATTCCAGCGGAGTGGTCCGGGAATGAATATCGGCCGGATTCAGGGCATCGCGCAGAATCAGCGCCGAAAACGGCGTGAAGGGGGGCACGATGACTTCACGCCAGGGGCCGCGTCGTTTCCATGTAACTGCCGCGCCTGCCAGATCTTGCCCGTTGTCCGAAACGATATGGATACCGAGATGTAACCCTGCCCCGGAAGCTACGGCGCGTACATAGTCGAGACGGGAAAAGGGCGTGTTCGAGGCGGAAACGTTCTGCAGCGCCTTCCAGCGTTCCGCTTCGTTATCCTGCACAGGTGCGGCGTGGTCCGGGCAGACGCGGTTCATGGAATACGATGAGGGTTATGTGTTTCCCACAGGGCGCCGCCGTGCACGACATTTCCTGTCCGCTGCCTGCCTGGCGTCGTCGCAGAAACGTCTCGACCGCTCGGATCCGATTTACAAAATATACTGGCTTAGGTCCCGGTTTTCGATCACCGAGTTCAATGTTTCGTTCACCATCTCTTCGTCGATGACGATCTCGGCCCGGCGATCGTTGGGAGTATCGAACAGGATGTCTTCGAGCAAAGTGGTCAGGATGGTGTGCAGCCGGCGCGCCCCTATGTTTTCCACCTCGGCGTTCACTTGCGCCGCAACGGCTGCGATACGTCGTACTGCGCCGTCCGTGAACTCGATGTGCACGTTTTCCGAAGCAAGGAGTGCTGCGTATTGCTTCAGGAGTGCGTTTTTCGGCTCGGTGAGAATCCGGTAGAAATCTTCTTCCCCCAAACTTTGCAATTCGACCCGGATCGGGAAACGTCCCTGCATTTCCGGGATAAGGTCGCTGGGTTTAGAGACATGAAATGCACCGCCTGCGATGAAGAGGATATGGTCCGTTTTTACCATACCGTGCTTCGTTGTTACGTTCGATCCCTCCACCATAGGGAGCAGGTCTCGCTGCACGCCTTCCCGGGAAACGTCCGGGCCACCGCTTTTTGCGCTGCGCCCCGCCACTTTGTCGATTTCATCGATGAAGACAATGCCGGAGTTCTCGACGCGCTCGAGGGCCTCTTTCTTCACCTTGTCCATGTCGATCAGTTTCTGCGCTTCCTCCTTCGAGAGGAGCGTACGGGCTTCGGCGATTTTTACCCGGCGCTTTTTCCGTTGCCGGTTTCCTGCTTCACCGAAAATATCCTGGAGGTTCATCCCCATTTCCTCCATACCCATAGGACCGAAGACCTGCAGCATCGGTGCGTTGTCTGCCGATACTTCCACCTCGATTTCCCGGTCCTCCAATTCGCCTGCGTCAAGCTTTTTACGGAATTTTTCACGCGTTCGGTTTATCGAGTCGTCCTCGCTTTCGACAGCATTTTCTCCATTTCTTTCAGGCCGCTGTACGGAAAAACCGGCTCCGGCGGCAGTCGCCCCTGGCTTCTGTATTGCCGGGACAAGAAGATCCAGTATGCGCTCCCGGGCCAGTTCCTGCGCGCGTTCCTTCAGAACCTCCGTTTGTTCCTCCCGAACCATATTGATAGCGATATCGACCAGATCCCGGATCATGCTGTCTACATCACGCCCTACGTAGCCGACTTCCGTAAATTTTGTGGCTTCCACCTTGATAAAGGGAGCGCCTGCAAGTCTCGCAAGACGACGTGCGATCTCGGTTTTTCCGACGCCTGTCGGGCCGATCATCAGGATGTTGTTCGGGATGATCTCGTCGCGCATGTCCTCCGATGCATTCCTTCTCCTCCACCGATTTCTCAGTGCGATCGCCACGTTTTTCTTGGCGTCGTTCTGCCCGACGATATATTTGTCGAGTTCCGCCACGATTTCGCGTGGGGTCATTTCATCGGGTTTGCAGATCGTTGTCGTCATGCCGTACATAATCGGGGGTTCGGGTTCCGCGCACTATGCTCGCCGCCATTGTTCGAGCCGTTACGCGCTGGCGCCGATATCCCGGTCGTATTCGTCGTAATCGAACGTATTCTCTTCGTATTCCCCGGATTCCTCATCCTTGTCGACATTCACTCGGATACCATTGTCGGTATCTTCGGACGTATCGTCTTCGCCGTAGTACCAGGAAGAAGATGCGCTGGCCGGGTCCTGAAGGTCTGCGCTTCTTTGTCTTCCGGACAGGATACGGGCGACGGTCGGATGCCGCTCGTCGAGGATGAGCACGGTATAGTCGTGCGGGAAGCCGCTGCGTTTTTCAAGCCGCACGGCCTGTTGTTCTTCAAGGTCGCTGATGAGATTTTTCGGGTCGTACCGGCGTTCGTCCACGAGATCGGAGAGTTTACGAAGCAACGGCGTCAGGTATACCTCTTCATATTGTCCGAAGTGATCGTCGATGATTTCCAGCGTGCGAACGAGAATTGGATCGTCGATTTCTTTTAGAGATTCTGCAGGGGCAAGCGGGGTTGTGCGGGGCCTGCGTTCGACCGGTGCAGCCGGAGCTATACGGGGCCTGCGTTGGATCGGGGACATGTTCGCCCGAGGCGCTGCTGTCGGAAACGGTGCATTTAAGAACTCTCGAGCCGAAGCGCTCAGTAGTTCCCGGGCCGAAAGGAACCAGTCGCTTCCTCCGGAAAAGCCATGCTCCGAGGAAGCGGTGTCCGCAAGGCTCGCAATCAGGATGTCTCGTTCGTATTTCCTGAAAACCTGTACGAGCGGAAGATACATGCGCAGCCCGCTGAGCAGTACTAGACGGGCAACGTCAGGGCGGCTGTGGAGTAATTCCATGGCGTCTACGCCAATCTGCAGTTCGATCGTACTTTCCCGGTTTGCGTTCGGTGCATAGCGGGTTTCGATGCCCTTCATATAGAGCATGTTTTTAGCCTGATCTCCGGCACTGTGCAGGGATGCGAAATCACCGTATGCCCGCGTTTCTGCAATGGGGCCTTTTTCTTCCGGAACGTTATTCCGGAGCGCATCGATCATTTCCGAAATCACTTTCACGGATGCATTTTCATTTCGAGTGAGTCGGGCCAGGCTCCGGTGCAGATCGTCATAGTCGACGAAAAGTGCGGTGCTTCCCTTGTCCTGAGCGGTTTTGCTTGTTTTTGGCGTATAGGTCATGGCAGGAATACTTTTTTGTTATATAGATATTGGGGAAATTTCGTGTTGTATCCGGGCGAGGTTAGCCCATTCGCCGTTTAGTCGGCGTCTATTGCGTCTATTTCCAGAACAGACAGATGGTCGTTCGTGTAAATACAAATGCCTGCGGCGATGCGAAGCGCTTCTTCAACAATGTTTCGGGCTTCGAGATGGTTGGCGTGGAGCAGGGTGGCGCGGGTAGCGGCAAGCGCATAAGCCCCGCCTGACCCTATAGCGACAATCTCGTCGTCCGGTTCGATGACGTCTCCCGTGCCACTTACCAGCAATAGCCGTTCGGGAGCACCGACGGCAAGCAACGCCTCGAGCCGGCGCAAGTAGCGGTCTGTTCGCCAGTCTTTTGCAAGTTCGACGGCCGAGCGAGTTACGTTTCCTCCATAATGTTGCAGTTTTTCTTCGAAGCGTTCGAATAACGTGAAAGCATCGGCGGTAGCGCCTGCAAACCCTGCAAGTATTTTGCCGTCGTAGAGCGTGCGTACCTTCTGTGCCCGGTGCTTTACGACGACACTGTTCATGGTGGCCTGTCCGTCGGAACCGAGTACTACTTTTCCGCGGTGCCGCAGTCCCAGAACAGTCGTTCCATGCATATCGGGGTATACGGAAACATTCGCAGGCGTCATCCAGATCGTTCTTCGTTCGCTCCTTGAAATAATGTTCTTCTCATTCCTGATAAACACGAGGATACTCTGATCAAAACCACTTCGTTCAGCGCTTCACGTTCGCAACGCCCCGAATTCGCATATTTCCCGCTGATTCCGATGATAAAATCATGATATC
>LXNJ01002130.1_pt1 | contig 11038 bp, 7 predicted proteins | sample 809081 | NCBI WGS metagenome assembly LXNJ01 (sample SAMN04870510, study PRJNA318959) | sponge metagenome | biome: sponge; feature: marine sponge reef; material: water | host: Petrosia ficiformis | place: Greece: Milos, Mediterranean Sea | collected 2013-05-29 | depth 5-7 m
AACTACCCCGGTCGAGGAAGACGACTACCTTACCGACGCTTTCACCCGCGAAGCGGTGGCGTTCATCAGAAAACACCAGGAACGGCCGTTTTTTCTCTACCTACCGTATACCGCCGTTCACGGTCCCCTTCAGGTTACGCAGAAATACTACGACCGTTTCCCACACATCGAAGACGAAGGTAGGCGCATCTATGCGGCAATGACATCCGCTCTCGACGACGGCGTCGGTGCCGTGTTGGATACGCTGGTGGAGGTCGGCCTCGAAGACAATACGCTGGTGGTTTTCCTCAGCGACAACGGTGCCGGCGTGTCCGATTACTGTAGCAACGAACCGCTTCGGCTGGGCAAGCAAACGATGTTCGAAGGGGGTATCCGTGTGCCGTTCACCATGAAGTGGCCAGCACGAATTCCCCAAGGCATTATCTACGAGCATCCGGTCAGCGCGCTGGACATCTTTCCGACAGCCGTCGCCGCCGCGGGCGGGGAGTTGCCGCCGGGTCGACACATCGATGGCGTTGACCTGATCCCGTATCTCGATGGTTCGAACAGCCAAAAGCCCCATGACAAGCTGTTCTGGCGCGCCGGTTCCATATGGGCGGCTAGAGTAGGGGACTGGAAACTGATCTATGCCGCGGACCGCTACTGGCTCTACGATCTGTCCGAAGACATCGGGGAGATCACCAACCTCGCCGACAAACGCGGGGATGTCATGAAAGTGATCAAAGCAAGCTACGCGCAGTGGAACAGCGGAAACATCGAACCGCTTTGGCCCTCGTTCGCCGCCAAGACCATGCCGCAATTCTCGGTGGACGGTATCCAGGTGCATTGGACCTTCTAGCGAGGCTTCGCCGGATTCTGGCCTGTCGGGCCACCCTTGCGGTCGCCCGCGACGACCGTAGGTCTTAGTCAATCCCAATACGGGCGACGACAACGCGCCCGCCCGGGCGCGCGGTCGCCCCTACGATTGCTGCGCCGCGGCCCTGCATATCCCGGCGAACTCCCCGGCGTCCAACGATGCGCCGCCCACCAAGCCGCCGTCGATGTCGGCCTGCGCGAAGAGATCATCGGCGTTGGCCGCATTGACGCTGCCGCCATAGAGAATTCGCGTCTCGCGTGGGAGAGCCGAACTCCTCCGTGCGAGGTAATCCCGGATGACGGCGTGCATTTCCTGGGCTTGGGCCGGGGTGGCGGTCTCGCCGGTTCCGATTGCCCACACCGGTTCGTAGGCTATCACGACGTCTTCCCACGCGGCCGGTCCGGCACCGGCGTCGATGGCGTCGAGTTGCGCGAGTACGACGCCGACGGCCTTTCCGTCGCGCCGTTCCTCGAGTGTCTCGCCGACGCAGACGATGGGTGTGAGGCCCGCTCTTCGCGCGGCCAGGAACTTTTCGACAACGACCGCATCGGTCTCGGCGTAGAGGCGACGGCGTTCGGAGTGACCGACGATGGCGAATTCGGCGCCCAAGTCCCGGGCCATCTCGGCGGCATGTTCGCCCGTGAATGCGCCCGCGGCTTCAACCGCGGTGGTCTGCACGCCGAACCGGACGCCGCCACCGCGAAGCGCAGCCGCCAAGCGGTCGAGATAGGCCCAAGGCGGACAGAACACGACGTCGATGCCCGGGGGCGGATCAGGCCAGGCGGCCGCGTAGTCGGCGACGGCGTGCACCGTGCCGTTCATCTTCCAGTTCGCGGCGACGAAGGGGCGACGGCGCACTAACTAGCCGCCGTTGACTTGCTCGACCACGGCTGCGAGGGACGCCGCCTGCTCGCTCACCTCGTCGGCATCCTCTCCCTCCACCATGACCCGCACCACGGGCTCCGTGCCGCTGGGCCGGATGACCACCCGGCCGCGGCCGTTCAAACGGGCTTCGAGGCCGCGGATGGCGTCGTCGACCAACGGGTTCTTGGCGATGCCGCCGGGATTGTCGATCTTCACGTTGACCATGGCCTGGGGAAGCTTCTGCATGCCGTTGCGCAGTTCCGCAAGAGAACGCCCGCTCTCGACCATCGCGACCAGGACTTGAAGAGCAGATACGATGCCGTCGCCGGTGGTGGTAAGCGAGAGACAGACCAGGTGGCCAGAGGCCTCGCCACCGAGTTGCCAGCCCCGGGCCCGCATGCGCTCCAGGACGTAGCGGTCGCCGACGGCTGCCCGCTCGAAAGGGATGCCGCAGGTTTCGAGCGCCCGTTCCAAGCCGAGGTTGGACATCACGGTGCCCACCACGCCACCCGAAAGCCGGCCCTTGGGAAGACCCGTCTTGGCGATGACGTAGAGCATCTCGTCGCCATCGACGATGTCGCCGTTGGCATCGACCATGATCACCCGGTCGCCGTCGCCATCGAAGGCGATGCCGGCGTCTGCACCGGTCTCGACGACCTTGCGCGCGACTGCCTCGGGATGCGTGGAACCGCATTCGTGGTTGATGTTGGTGCCGTCCGGATCGGCACCGATGAGGGTGACCTCGGCACCCAGTTCGGAGAACACCCCCGGCGCCACGGCGTAGGTGGCGCCATGCGCGCAGTCGATGACGAGCTTCAAACCCCGGAAGTGCACGCCGCGGTCGATGGTGCCCTTGCAGAACTCGATGTAGCGACCTCTCGCGTCGTCCACGCGGTAGGCACGACCGAGTGCCTGGGAACCCACCGAGACTACCGGCTGGCGAAGCTGCGCTTCGATGGCGACCTCCATCTCGTCCGGCAGCTTGTTGCCGTCGGCATCGAAGAACTTGATGCCGTTGTCTTCGAAGGGGTTGTGCGAGGCGCTGATGACGATGCCGGCGTCCGCGCGCAGCGTCCGCGTGAGGTAGGCGATGGCCGGCGTCGGTATCGGCCCGAACAGGTTTACGTCGACGCCGGCGGAGGCAAGACCGGCTTCCAGCGCCGACTCGATCATGTAGCCCGACACCCGCGTGTCCTTGCCGATGACCACGAGCGGCGAGCCGCTCGACGCAAGTACCTTGCCCACCGCCCAGCCGAGATGAACGCAGAAGTCGGGGGTGATGGGTTTGTCGCCTACGCGACCCCGGATTCCATCCGTTCCGAAGTAGTCCCTGTCCATGTCAACTCCAATCCGTATTCCCACGGAACGTGGGGGAGCGGCGAAAGATCAGTGCTCCTCGGCCGGTCGGCCGATTGGGCCCGGCTTCGGACGCCGACGGTCGGCCGCGCTCTCGGACGGTGGCACGTCCCCATCCGACGCCGGCTGCTCGTTGTTGGCGGCGGCGTCGGTTTGCTCGTTCGGCGTTTCGATCTCGCGGGGCGGCCTGCCCTCCATGATGTCGTCGACCTGCTCGGGCATAAGCGTCTCGAGTTCCATGAGCGCGTCGGCCACCTTGTGGAGCTTGTCCTCGTGGTCGGCGAGGATCTGCTTCGCCGTCGAGTAGCATTCGTCGATGATGGCACGCACCTCCTCGTCGATCTCGCGAGCCGTGCGGCCGGACACCGGCTTCGGCTGGGAGGCGGCCGACATGCCGAGGAACACCTCGCCGTCGTCCTCGTCGTAGAGCAGCGGTCCCATGCGTTCCGAGAACCCCCACTTCGTCACCATGCTGCGGGCTAGCTGGCTGGCGCGTTCGATGTCATTGGCAGCACCGGTGGTGATTCCGTCCTTGCCGTTGATCATCTCCTCCGCGACGCGCCCGCCGAACAGGCAGCAGATCTGGCTTAGGAGGGATCGTCGACTTAAGCTGTGCCGGTCTTCCTCCGGCAGGAACATGGTCACGCCCAGGGCACGACCGCGCGGCACGATGGTGATCTTGTAGAGTTCGTCGTACTCCGGCACCGAGCGACCGACGATGGCGTGGCCCGCTTCGTGGTAGGCGGTGTTGAGCTTCTCCTTCTCGGACATGACCATGGACTTGCGCTCGGCGCCCATCATGATCTTGTCCTTGGCCTTCTCGAAGTCCTCCATTTCGACGGACGCCTTCCCCGATCGGGCAGCGAACAGGGCGGCCTCGTTGACGACGTTCTCCAAGTCGGCACCGCAGAATCCCGGCGTACCCCGGGCGATGATCGACGGGTCGACGTCTGCCGCCGCCGGTACGTTGCGCATGTGAACCTTCATGATCTGTTCGCGGCCACGAATATCCGGCAGCGGAACCACGACCTGACGGTCGAAACGTCCGGGACGAAGCAGGGCGGGATCGAGCACGTCCGGGCGGTTGGTGGCGGCGATGACGATGATGCCGTCGTTGGCCTCGAAGCCGTCCATTTCCACGAGCAACTGGTTGAGCGTCTGTTCACGTTCGTCGTGTCCGCCCCCTAGGCCGGCACCCCGGTGGCGACCGACGGCGTCGATCTCGTCGATGAAGATGATGCAGGGTGCTTGCTTCTTCGCCTGCTGGAACATGTCGCGTACGCGGGAAGCGCCCACGCCGACGAACATTTCCACGAAATCCGAACCCGAAATCGAGAAGAACGGCACCTTCGCTTCCCCCGCGATGGCTTTCGCGAGCAGCGTCTTGCCGGTGCCGGGCGATCCCACCATGAGAGTGCCGCGGGGGATTCGACCGCCCAAGCGCTGGAACTTGCTTGGGTCGCGCAGGAATTCGACTAGCTCCTGGACGTCCTCCTTGGCCTCGTCCACCCCGGCCACGTCGGCGAAGGTGGTCTTGATCTCGTCCTCCGATAGGAGCCTCGCCTTGCTTTTGCCGAAGGTCATGGGGTTGCCCCGACCACCTACGCCGCCCTGCATCTGGCGCATGAACAGCATGAATACGGCGATGATGATGAGAATCGGGAAACTGGCGATCAGCAGTTGGGCCCAGAAACTCTGTTCTTCGGGCATCTTGCCTTTGACACCGACACCGGCGTCCTTCAACGTCGCGAGCAGGTTGCCGTCGCCCACGGACGGCATGACGACGACGTAGCGTTCACCACTCACGCGCATCACGTCGAGCTCCTGGCCTTCGAAGACGACCGAGTCGACCTGGCCCGTCTCGACCTGTTCCAGGAACGTCGAGTACGCCTCCTGGGGTGGTTCTTCGCCGCCGTCGAAGGTGTTGAACACCGTGATCAGTACGACGCCGATGATTAGCCAGAGAAGTAGGTTCTTACCCATGTCCGTGTTAAGAGTTTCCTGTGGTTGGCAGCGCCGTTTTCGGCCTCGCCAAGCCCGACTCGAAGGTTACACCACCGCGTACGGCACGGCCACGCGCTTACCACCGCAGCGCTCGCCTCCACGTGGAGCATACGTGGGGGCGACGCGGACGGTTTGCAACCGTCCCGCTGGCATGAAACGGGTCGTCAATACGTGATCGAGGTGTCCAACGTGACCCAGCGGCCGTCTCGTACGACCGACAAGGCGGATTCGGAGACCCCCTTGTGATCGTTGGGGCCGAAGACGACCTTGTAGCCGAAGATGTCCGTGTAGTCGTCGATCGACTCCATCGCGGCGATGAACTTCTCCCGGGTAAGGTCGCGCCCCGCACGTTCCAGCGCGACCACGACCAGATCGGCACCCCGGTAGCCTTCCATGGCTGGAAGGCCCGCCTCCTCGCCGTATCGTTCACGGTACCGGCGCATCCAGTCCCGCTGCTCCTGGGATAGGGACTCGTCGTCCTCGTAGATCTTCGCCATGTGGACGAACGCGTAGTAGCCCTCGCCTGAACCGCTCTCCTGGTCGGCGATCACCTGCCCGTAGGCCGCGTTGTTGCCCACCCATACGACGTCCTCCCAGCCGATCTTGCGGGCGGCTTCGAGGATCAGGATCGTGTCTCGGTGCACCGAACCCATGAGCACCACGTTGCAGCCGGCGTTGCGCAGCCGGATGAGCGGAGCCGTGAATTCGCTGTCCGTGATCTTGTAGGCGGCCGTTTCCGCGACCTCCAAGCCCATCTGGGCCGCCTGGTCCTGCGCCCCCTCTAGGATTTCAAGGCCGTATTCGTTGTTGAGGTACATGACGCAGGGGGTCGTCCGACCCTCTTTCTCGGCGAAGTACTTCGTCGCCGCCCGGATCTCGTCGTAGTAGGTGCCGTGCTGCGAGAACATCAACTTCTGGAACGGTTCGACCATGGAACGCGCCCCGCTGCCGGGAAACAGGTTCGGCACACCCGCCTCGAATTGATCCTGCATGACCGCGTTGTTGGTCGGCGTGCCCACCGCCATCAGCATCGCGAAGATCTTGTCCCGGTTGATGAGCTTGTTCGCCGCGGAGATCGCCCGGGGTACCTGGTACTGGGTGTCTTCGGCGATGTAGCGAATCGTCCGACCGTGGACACCGCCTGCTTCGTTGACCTCCTCGAACCGCATTCGAGCGCCGTTCAATACGCCGACGCCCCAAATGGCGATGGCTCCCGAAAGGTCGGTGTGGGTTCCGAACACCACCTCGGTGTCCGTGACGCCGTCGACGGCGACCGGCGCCGCCGGCTCTTCCGCGGCGGGCGCTTCATCCGTCGACTCATCCGTCGTGCCGCACCCGGCAAGGGCTGCGGCGAAAGCCAAAAGCAACAGCTTCTTCATCGGTCAATCTCTCCATCCTGAGGAGAATCCGCGTAGCGAATTCTCGGGGCGACCGCTTAGCGGTCGCGTCCCCTACGCCAGAGGAGAATTCGCGCAGCGAATTCTCGGGGCGACCGCGAAGCGGTCGCGTCCCCTACGCGCCACGATACATCGCCTCGATCAAGTCCGCATACTTCTCGTTCACCACGGAGCGCTTGAGTTTCTGGGTCGGTGTCAACTCGTCGTCCTCCGGGTCCAGCAACTGGTCGATCAACCGGAAGCGCTTGATAGTCTCCACCCGCGCGAAGCGCGCATTGACGGACTCAATCTCTCCCCAGATGAGGTCCTCGACCTCGCGTGTGTGGCATAGGCTCGTGTAGTTGGTAAACGGCACGTCGTTGTCCTGGGCGAACTTCATGACGTTCTCATCGTCGATCATGACCAGACACGTCAGGTAGGGTCGGCGGTCGCCGACAACCACCGCGTCGGTGATGTAGGGCGAGAACTTGAGCTGGTTCTCGATTTCGCTGGGCGTGATGTTTTTGCCGCCGGCGGTGATGATGATGTCCTTCATCCGGTCGATCAGGTAGACGAAACCATCGTCGTCGATGCGCCCGACATCGCCGGTGTGCAGCCATCCCTGACGAATCGTCTCGGCGGTCTTCTCCGGTTTGTTCCAGTAGCCCTGGATGACCCCCGGACTGCGGATGACAATCTCGTCCGATTCCGCCAAGGCGATCTCGACACCTTCCGCGGATTTGCCGACGCTGCCGATGCGGAAGTCGTCCCTCAAGTTCGCCGTGGCGATCCCCGTGCATTCGGTCTGACCGTAGAGTTCGTACATGGGCTTGCCGAGCGCCCAATACCAGTCGATGAGATCGGGGGCGATCGGTGCGGCGGCCGTCGACAGCCATCGGCACTTGTCGATGCCCAACAAACGCCGGATGTTCTTGAGGATCAACGCCTCGGCGAAGAAAAACGCGACCGCGAGGTGCAAAGGTACCGGGCGGCGTTCCTTCAAGATTGCCGCGCGACGCTCGCCGATGACCATGGCGAGGCGATACGCGGCGCGGCCGAGGGCGGTGCCTTCCTTGAGCTTGATCTGCACCGTGGAGAACTGCTTTTCCCAAACACGGGGTACGGCGAAATGGATCGTTGGCGCGACCTCCTGCTGATCGTGGTTGATGGTCTCCGTGCTTTCCACGAGATTGACGACGCAACCGGACTCGATGGGCGTGAAGGTGTAGAACATCCGGCCGGCGACATGTGCCAGAGGCAGGAAGCCGAGTTGCTCGTCCGTCGGGTACACGCCGTAGCAGCTTTGCACCGTCGTCATCATGAACAGCATGTTGGCCTGCGAGATCATCGCGCCCTTGGGCGGGCCCGTGGTCCCCGACGTGTAGGTCAGGATCATGAGATCGTCCGCCCGGGCCTTGTCGATCTCGTCGTCCCAGGCTTCAGCGTGGGTCTCGGCGTAGTCTCGGCCCAACGCCTGCAACGCTTCGAACGACAGGCACATGGGATCGTCGAGGCGACGCAGGCCCTCCATGTCGAAGATGATGATCTTCGTGAGCGTCGGGGTGCGTTCGCGCACCTCCAGGACCTTGTCGAGTTGCTCCTCGTCCTCCGCGAAGTAGAAGCGCGTACCACTGTCGTGGATGAGGTACTCGACCTGGTTCGGTGCATCCGTCGGATAGACGCCGTTGGTTATCCCGCCCATGCAGATCACGCCGAGGTCGGCGAACATCCATTCCTTGTTGACCTCTGAGGCGATGGAGCAGACATCGCCCCGCTGAAGTCCGAGGGCCTTCAAGCCAAGTCCGGCCAGGCGTGCCTGTTCGCCGTACTCGGTCCACGAGTACTCGTTCCAGATTCCGAAATCCTTCTCCCGGATCGCGACTTTCTCCGCGAGGTCGGCGACGCGTTTGCGAAACAGCTTCGCCACGGTGTCGCAGCCGTCGATCGCGGTTGTGGCTTGTCCCGGGTTGCTCACCGCCAGGTCTTCCTCTGCTTCCAACGGCGCCTGCCGCGCACGCCCTGATCCTTCAGCCCTAAGTAGAACTCCTTGATGTCGGTGGCGTTCCTCAGTCGTTCGCAGGTGTCCTCCATGACGATGCGACCGTTTTCCATCACGTAGCCGTAATCCGCCAGGTCCAACGCCATCTTGGCGTTCTGTTCGACCAAGAGCATCGTCACCTCCTGCTCTTCGTTCAAGCGCTTGACGATCTCCGCCATCTCGTGGGTGAGGATCGGCGACAGGCCGAGTGATGGTTCGTCGAGCAGCATGAGGCGCGGCCGCAGCATGAGAGCCCGACCGATGGCGAGCATCTGTTGTTGACCGCCCGACAGGAATCCGGCCGCGAGTTTGCGATGTTCGGCCAGGACCGGGAAGTAGCCGTAGACCAGTTCGAGGTCCTCGCCGATGTCGCCGTCGGTACGCGTGTACGCACCCATGCGCAGATTCTCGTCGACGGTGAGAAACGGGAACACTTCGCGACCCTCCGGCACGTGGCCAATGCCGAGCCGGGCGACCCGGTCGGGATCCAAGCCCGTGATGTCGGCACCTTCGAAGGTCACGCTCCCCTTCTGCGCTTCCATGGCCGCACTGATGGTCTTCAACACCGTGGTCTTGCCGGCACCGTTGGCCCCGAGGATGGTGACGATGTCGGACTGGCTCACGGTCAGCGACACGCCGCGGATGGCCATGATGGGTCCGTAGTAGGTCTCGATGTTGCGCAGTTCGAGAAGAGCCACCGCTAGTCTCCGAGATACGCCCGCAGGACATCGGGATGGTTTTGGATTTCGGTTGGGTCTCCGGTCGCCAACACCGCGCCGTCGGCCATGGCGAGCACCCGGTTCGATACCGTGGCCACCAGGTTCATGTCGTGCTCGACCATGGCGACCGTGATCCCGAGATCCGCCACGATGTCCTCGATCCAGAACGACAGGTCCTCGGTCTCTTCCGGATTCAAACCTGAGGACGGTTCGTCGAGCAGCAGCAGCTTCGGTTCGAGGCAGAGGGCGCGCGCGATTTCCACCATCTTGCGTGCGCCATAGGGAAGGCCGCCGATCGGCTGTTCGCGGTATCCCTGCAGGTCTAGGAGATCGATCACGTCTTCCACGCGGCGGCGAAAATCGAGTTCCTGGCGACGCGCGCCCGGCAGGAACAGCAGGTCGGTGACGAGGTTCGTCCGCCGATGCACGTGATGGGCGATCAGCAGGTTGGTCAGCACCGTCTCGTGTTCGAAAAGTTCCGTGTTCTGGAACGTTCGGGCGATACCCAGTTGGGCGGTGCGATGCGGCGGCACGTTCGTGATCTCCACGCCGTCGAACGTCATGCTCCCCGACTCGGTTTCGTAGAAACGGCTGACCAGGTTGAAGATCGTGGTCTTGCCGGCCCCGTTCGGCCCGATGATGCTGAACACTTCGCCGGCGTGAACGGCGAAGGAGACATCACGGACCGCCTTGATGCCGCCGAAGCTGACGGACAGGTCGCGCGCCTCGAACAGGGCCTCGCTCACCGGACGCGCTCCGTCCGCAGGTAGCTCCGCTGGCGCTTGTAGGTAGCTCGACGGTACAACGGGAACTGGTCGAACCATGCGCGGACCTTAACCCAACGACCGTGGATTCCGAGCGGCTCAAAAACTAGGAAGAGCACCAGGATCGCCCCGAATATTCCCGGTTCCAGACCGGGTATCTCGCCGATCCACTGCGGTAGCACATCCCGGCCGATGGCGATGGCCTGGGGCAGGAGACCCAGGAATATCGCCCCGTAGACCACGCCCTGCAGCGAGCCCAAGCCACCCACCACGACCATGAGAAGAAGCTGGATCGAGGTCTGGACGGTAAAGGCGTCCGGGGCGAGATAGCCGATCCGATGCGCGAAAAGGCTGCCCGCCAGCCCGGTGAACGCCGCGGACAGGGCAAACGCCGTGCACTTCGTCCGTGCCAGGTTGATGCCCATGCTCTCCGCCGAGACCTCCGAGTCCCGGACCGCGATGAAGGCCCGGCCCGTCGGCGATCGGAGCAAATTCAACGCCGCGAAGAGACTGAGTGCGAGGATCCCCAAGCACAGGTAGTAGAACGGCACCGGCCCATCGAGACTCATGCCGAAGACCGTGGGATCCGGTACGCGCATGCCGAAATGGCCACCGGTCACCGACTCCCAATGCTCGATCACCCATGCCGCGATCCGCTCGAACGCCAGCGTCGCTACGGCAAGATAGATCCCGGTCATGCGTAACGCCGGCAACCCGACGATGTATCCGATGACGGCGCAGAAGGCCGTCGCCAAAGGCACCGAGACGACAAACGGCACGCCCTGGGTTAGGAACCAGGCATGGGCGTAGGCGCCTATTGCCAGGAACGCCGCATGGCCCAGGCTCACCAGGCCGGTGTAGCCCACAAGGATCATCAGCCCGACCCCGGCGATCGCCCATATGTAGACGAAGGCGAACTCCCCCAGGTAGAACGTGTCCAGCATCAACGGCGCGAGCAGAACCGCGACGGCAAGCAGGCCGTACCAGAACCGCTGGCCGTTGTGCAGGAACAGGTTGACGTCCTGGGCGTAGTTGGTCTTGAGGACGAATCTCACTTGACT
>LXNJ01002131.1_pt1 | contig 11032 bp, 7 predicted proteins | sample 809081 | NCBI WGS metagenome assembly LXNJ01 (sample SAMN04870510, study PRJNA318959) | sponge metagenome | biome: sponge; feature: marine sponge reef; material: water | host: Petrosia ficiformis | place: Greece: Milos, Mediterranean Sea | collected 2013-05-29 | depth 5-7 m
GGTCGCCAACGTCCCTGGGCGCGGTCCAACGCCGCCGGCCGCTGTAGACGACAACCGGGAGGACGAGCGGAAAGACGCGTCCGGGCCCGAGATGGTCGGTGTCGAGGCCCATCCAGATACCGCCCGCGTAGTTCATCATGCGGAACGCCATGCGGCGGTCCACGGTGGACTGGAACTCGAAGAGCACCAGCAGGTGAAGCCAGGTCTCGTCGAAGGTCCGGATCCTCCAGAGCATGTCGGCGTGTCGTCGGCCGAGGTGCTCGGTGACGAAGCTGGCTGGCATGCGTTCGAGCGTGGCGAAGTCGAGGCGGCGGGCGAGGTCGTGGTCGAGTTCGGGATCGCGCGACTTCCCGGTAGCGTCGGCGGCAGTGGCGACGGCGAGGGCGCGCAGGGTGTCCTCCACGGTGCGCCTGTGGGCGAAGAGGCTCTTGTAGGCGGCGTCGTGTTTCGGGCCGGCGGGCCGGGTGGGTCCGTCGGGCGTCTCGGGCATAGTTCCGGAGGGCGGTCCCATAGGGCTGCGAAGGACCGCGAAACGGTCGCCGGGAAGGTGGGTCCGCACGAGGGGCGGTGGGATGGGTGGATGGGACTGATTGGGCGGGGGATGGAAAACCGGCATGCGTTCGGCCGGCGCCTCTGTCCCCGACGAGCGGCACGAGGGACACTGGCGTCGCCGGAGACGCCAATCGGTTTCGATGTCCAGAAGTTTGGTGCTCTTCGTTCTGGGTTTGGCCGTCAACGACCTCGGCGTGGGGCATGTCCTGTTGTGGTGGCTCATGCGGCGACCTCCTCCCCGATTACGTCCGGCCCGGACCCGTTCGGGCAAGGTGCGCTGCCATCGCCCGCAGCGCCGTCAACTCCATTCCGCCTCCAGAGAGTCTCCCTTGACCACAAGCGGTTGGGGCGTTAGGGTACCAGCCCCACAATATTTGGTAGTCCCCACCTAACGCCGTTAGGGAAATCGCCCATGCACCCGCCAGCCGAGGACCCGAGTGTTTTCGACGACCACTGTCCTCCCCCCGGATCGTCCCCCGGCCACGGTCTCGGAGAACGCCCGCATCGTCCTTGCCAACGCTACCTCAAGAAGGACGAAGCCGGCGAGACCCAGGGAGGCTCTGGAGCCCACGTTCTGCCGCATCCGCGGGTCATAGCAGAGGTAGATCGAAACCACGGGGCCTCCGAAGCGGCCGACGAGAGGTGGCGCGGGTCTTCTACGAGCTCATGACCACCGGCCAATTCGACCCTGACTCCCCGCCTCACATGAACGCGGGCCGCCCGCTGGAGGGGGCGTGGAAGACCGGCGAGCCCGGCGTCTTCGCATGGGAGGAGTCGATCTAGGCCCCGACGACACCTGCGCCCGCGATGCCGACGGCAACCGCACGACCACCGCCGGCTCGGCAACTGCAACTTCACCACCGTCGCCCCCACCGGCACCATCTCGATCATCGCCGGTTGCAGCGGCGGCATCGAACCGGAATCTGGTTCACTTCGGACCTCCGGCGGCGAGCGCCCATCTTGGAGGCATCAGCCCCCAGCGGGTCTCACGACCGGGTTCTACTTTCCGCACTTTTCGATGGCACTCCAGTTTCGGGGTAACGACCCGTACCGGCGCACCGACCTGTTCGAACCGCGCCACCGCCTTTGGAGGACTGGGCAGCCTATCTGGACGGAACGCACGGGCCAGTGGGGATAGTCGCAGCGTGGAGACGATGTCGCGGCGTTTCTGTGTGGCTAGAGTTACTTTACTGGCTAACCAGTGGCTCCCAGGAGAGAACCGGTTGCCGGGCCTGTCCGCTCATTCTGAGCGCTGCGCGTTGCGAACGCCTCCCGACCCAGGGGAGCAGCCGTCTCGGCCCGCGTACCCACTAGGACATCACACTCACAAGACAAAGAAAACGAGTCCGGGATGACCACGAAAGAACAGATCGAAGCACTGCTGTCCGACATCGTATCCGGCGCGGTGTTTGAGATTCCGCGCAAAGGCGTCGTGCGCGCGCGCGAGGCCAAGGCGTCCTACGGTCGCAGACAGCTTCTGGACACAACCTGGCCTCTGGCGGACGAAAAGGCGCTGCGGGTGGACAGGACGCTGATGTCCTCCCTTGTCGGCGGCCTCTCCCCTCTCCTGGCCAAGTTCACGGATCCAGACACGGGCCGCATCGGCAACGGCCTATTCGATCTGACGGGCGGCTTGAGCACGCGCGCCACTCTTCTCCCGGAGGAGTTCGCCAAGATGATGGTCGTCGGCGCTGTGCGGCTCGGCCCCCAGCGCGCCGCTGCCTACCTTTCCGACTGGATCGAGGGGGCCCCGCTCCGCACGAGATTCCGTATCCTGGTCGAGGGCATCCGCGTCGACCAGACGATCCGCGTCCATGGCGTCGAACTGTCGATGCGGGCTGCCGCCAACGTCGAACTGCCCCTGTTCCTATCGCACAGCGGTCTAAGAAGTGGCGGGGTTCGGGCACAGCGGATCCAGGAAGCGGCCGTTGTCTCACTCGACCTCGAGCACCGGCCCGCCCTGTACAGGCCCGATGGCGACACCGCTTCGTTCACCTCCGAGCGTCTGAGAACGGTACCCGTCCACCCCGGCCTCGCCGGGACGTCGGCCGAGGCGCTTTGCGAAGCCATGATGCTAGCCTGCGGACGGTACATTCCGCAGCTGGCGTCATGGGATACCCACGACGACATGTGCGCATTCATGAGCTGTCTCGGCGGCGACGGCTCCTATCTGACTAATCCCCGCCCCTCCCCCGGCAAGGCCGAGTTCACCACTGCCCAACTGGAATCCGCCATCGACATCTGCTCGTTGCGCACGCAAACCGCAGGGTCAGAAGACGGACGCCTTAGTCTTGCGGTCCGTCGCTGGGCCAATTCGATGGGCCGACCGGGCGTCGCAGACAAGCTCATCGAACTCCGCATTGCCCTAGAATCCCTGTATGCGCGAAAGGGGGAGCGCGGTCTGGCCGCCGGCATCGCCTTACGGGGAGCGTGGCATCTCGGCCACACGTTCGCGGAACGAGTTGACTACCGCGATCTGCTTCGCAAGGCGTATGCGGACGCTTCCACTGTCATCCATGCCGGCGAACCCAAACACGCCTCGCGCGACAAGTCCTTGGTGGAGCGCGGTCAAGAGGCGTGTCGCCAGGGCATTCTCAAGATTCTCCGCAACGGGATGCCGGAGTGGAATCACATCGTGCTCGGGAAATAGCTTCCCCGCCGACCGTTCTCCCTCACGCCAACACGCCAGAACCCTCGCCGACCGACCATCCCGAAGCTATGGAATGGCCGGGGGATGTCGAGCAGTGCATAGGGTGGGCTTCCCTGTACAACCTCGAACCGATGGCGAGCGCATGAATCCGCGTCCATGTGGACAAGCTGGACGCCGGAAGGGGCCGGGGTGCGCGCCCCGGCCCAGTCGGCCACGGTGTGCGAACGCCGCGACCAGGCTTCCGCCGTCCGGTCGGGCCAGCCACCGCACCGCGTCCGGCCACGGGTCGCTGGCCCGGTTGCGAGTCCAGGAAGCTCTCAAGGTGACGGGAGACACGTTAGCCAGCCGTGGAACCTTGGGAAGTTTGGAGTCGGCTAGGCTAGCCCGGAAGCCGCACTTCCACCGCCCCGCCCCGCTTACCGAACCCGCACGTGAAACCCGTGGACGTGGTCAGAATACCTGTCTGCCCACCACACGGTCACGCGCACGGAGTCCGCCACGTCGATGGCGACGGTCGTGAGCATGATGCTGGAGTCCGCAGCCGTTACCGAGACGGCAACCGCCGCCGAGTCGGCCGATTCGGCCCCAAAACCCAAGAGGAGATCTCTTAGGCAATTGGTCCATACCTCCGTCTCCACGGTATCCCCGACCAGCATGTCGAGGTCCGGCATCTCGCCCGGCACCTCTTCGCAGTAGTCCGGTCCGTCAGTACAGGGCCCAACCGTCGCTACGGCGACGGCCAGGGCAAGACCCCTTGCAGTCGTTATCATTTCCTGCCTCCTATCCCTTCAGGTTCCAAAGCCAGGTCGAACGAATGCTGTCGGCGTTCTAGTCCGAAGGCTCCTTAGCCCTCTCAGGGTATTGTGAGTCGTCGTCACGTCGTGGTGTTGTGCCGTCGTTCATACTGCATCTCCCGATGTCAAGAGCTGCTTCCAATAGCGAGAATGCGGATAGCCCATCACACCCGAAACACCTTCATCGCCTCATCCCCAAGATGATTGATCACCTTCACCGCGATTCTCCCGGTCCGCGGCTTAGCGAACGGCCGTGACCGCGCCCTGCGGAGCGACGCCCATGCCTCCTCGTCGATCTCGGCCTTGAGAGAGGTCTTCAGGCTCTTGTAGGGATCCCTAGCTCCCAGGAAATACGCGTGGCGAACGAAGAAGCTCTCCTCGTCGTAGTCGGTGTCGATGAACCAGCAGGCGATTCTGTCCGCATCGTCGCTCCGAACCTCACCCTTCGCGGGATCGAAGACATCGACGCCCTTGATTTCGACCGAGATCTCATCGTCGGGCGCCTCGTGGATCCGGATGTCAGGCTCGCCGAAGACAACGAAAAGATTCCCCGCGTCCGTTTCCTTAAGATCGGTCGCCATGTGAAGGTCGGCATTCATCCGGGCCTTTAGAACGCGCATCCGGCCGAGCTTATCGAAGTCCGAGCACCCGGCATCGTAGCTGAATGCGCAGGAGACGACGGTGTCGAAACGGAAGTCAGCCGCCTCTCTGGCCGCCGCCGCCAGGTCGGGGCGTGAGACGGTGCCGAACTCGGGGCCGATCATTATCCCCGCCCGCCGCGAGCGGTTCCTGTCCTTGTAGTGGCCCTCGGCGCATATGTACTCGCCTGGCCACCCGGTGATGGAAGAAAACTCGAGCCTGTCACTCTTCCGAACCTGCTGGACACCGGCCGTACGGAGATTCTCAAGTATGACCTCGGCGAAGTCGCGCGTGCCGCCGTAGTCGATGGTCGAAGGCTCAGCTACCTTGTCGATCAGCTCCTCGTCTTCGTCAACGGCGAGAAGGCGGTGGGGGGACAGGCTCTCTACCGTGAATGGACCGGCGACCCGGACTGCCTTCTTGTCCTCGTACGGCTTGTCGTAGAGGTACTCGAAGGGTGCGTTGGCGGCGATCGAGGCGTCGATGTCCTTCTGACGCGCGATGCGGGCCTTCCACCAGGCGGCATGGAGTTCCTTGGCCCTGGTCGGCCAGTCGTCGTCGATGTCACGCGGGACCTGCCATTCCTCCCAGGATTCACCGAGTGCGGCATTCAGGTCACTGCGTAGGGGCTCGAGTGTTTTCTGGTGCCGCTCCCAGATGACGTCGATCTCCGCGTTGTTGGCGATCTGCCTCAGGGTGATGTGGGGGACTCGCTGGTAGACGAATCCCTGACGGATGCGACCGTATGTGGGCTCGTTGGACGGCACCCTCCGCGCGATCTGGGCTTCCTTCTTCTGCCCTTCGGGGCTATCCGCGAGCAGGTAGTAGGGGTAGCGGGCACCCATGATGCGGGCGCGGGCCAGCGCGAGAGCGACGCGGGAGGTGTCGATGGTGATCCACCGGCGGCCCCATTGCTCGGCGACGTAGGCGGTGGTGCCGGAGCCGCAGGTGGGGTCAAGAACGAGGTCGCCGGGGTCGGTGGTCATGAGGATGCAGCGCTGGATGAATTTTGGCGCAGTTTGCACTACGTATATCTTACTAGCTGCCGCAGGCGCATCAGTCCACGAATTTTCATATTGAATGAGTTGGGCATCCGATGCAAAGCGACGAAAATACAGATTGCTACCGAGGGAGAAAAGCCTTCCACCCTTGCGCAACCGCTCCATGCCTTCAGAATTCGTTCTCCAACTTTTTCTGCCAAACGGTCGAAACGTTTGGTGTTGAAATTGAAACGCAAAGGTACAGCTCGGCGTGAATCCTGAGGAGGTAAGTGTAGATCTTCGAAACAATCCAGAATTCGCCTTGAGATGTCTTTCATCTCTATGTAGAGTACGAAAGCCTAACGGGTCACGGGGATCGGCGACGAAACTGTACTCGTCATCACCGTCAAAAACCTGAACTCGATAGACCGGACGAAATTTCATAGTCGCCTTATGTCGAGCATACCACAGCAAGTAGTCATACACATTCGGAATATCACCTTGGCCAAGTGCTCCCATACTCTTGAAATTGATCTGTGAAACAAAATTCTCCTCCCCAAACACCTCATCCATCAGAGCACGCACCCGGTGCACGTTCTCGTCCCCGATCTGCACGAACACGGATCCACTCTCAGTCAGCAGATCCCTCGCCACCGTCAACCGGTCCCGCAGATACGCCAGATACGAGTGAACCCCATCCCGCCACGTATCCCGAAACGCCTTCACCTGCTCCGGCTCGCGGGTGATGTGCTTCTTGTTTCCGTCCTTCACATCCCTACTCGTCGTCGACCATTGAAAATTCGAGTTGAACTTGATCCCATACGGAGGATCCATGTAGATGCACTGCACCTTGCCCCGCAGCCCCTCCCGTTCAGCCAGCGACGCCATCACGTGCAGGCTGTCCCCTAGGATCATCCGATTCGACCAGTTCGCCTCGTGCTGGTAGAACTCGGTGCGGGCGTCGCCTTCCGGCAGTCCGTTGAAGTCGGCGAAGAGGTCGATGGTCTCTTCCGCCGCGCTCTCCTCCCTCGAATAGCGCTTCAGCGAGTCGATCAGGACCTTCGGATGGACCTTCTCCTGGATGTAGAGAGGCGGCGCCTGGGCGACCAGGGGCTCGGCGTCCTGCTCGTCCTTTCCGCGCCACACCAACTGCGGGTCGAGGTCCCGGTTGCGGCGCTCGTAGGCGACCTGAACGGGATGGAGCTCCTCGCTCTTCATCACGGACTGGTATTCGGCCGTGGGAATGTTCTTGCGGGAGTCCTCGTGGGTGATCGCCTTGATCGGCTTCGGTCTATTCGGCATGTTGGGCGGCTGTTCGCGGGTCACACGGGGGTCGGAATCCGGTCTACATCGATCCGGTCGGCGCTCTTCAAGGCCTGCGCGAGGTCGTAGGCCGACTGCAGGCGATACCAGGTGTCGGCACCGCCTCCAAAGGCCTTGTCCAAGCGAATAGCCATTCGCGGAGAGATGCCCGAGCGGCAGTTGACGAGCTCCGAGAGCTGCTTTCGGCTCACCCCGAGCCTCCGCGCCGCCTCGGTCACGGTGAGGTTCAGCGGCTCAAGACAGTCGCGGCGCACGGACAGGCCGGGATGGGGCGGGTCTAGCATCGGCATGTCGTGGCCTCCTAATGGTAGTCGGTCAAGTCCACGTCCCTGACGTCGCGCCCCTCGAAGCGGAAGACGATCCGCCAGTTGGCGGACACCTTCACAGCCCAGCAGCCCGCCCGGCGGCCCTTGAGCGGGTGTAGCCCGAAGCCCGGCAGGTCCAAGTCCTTCGGCTTGGCTGCCACGTCCAGGCGGGCGAGAACCCGCTCCACCTTGGCGATCAGGCTCGGCGCGATCCGCCTTCGGTCCCCCTTCTCGAACAGCTGCTCGAGGCCTCGGTGACGAAAGCCAAGGATCATCGTCCCGGTGAGTGTAACGTATTACGGGTCAGGTGGCAATCTGCCTGCGCGGCCTTCACCCCCAGATCTCCCAGGGGCGCTTGCGTGGCGAAACCTGAGCGTCGGGATCGGAACCGCCCATGCGAACAATCTCTTCGGCCGCGATGGCCGCCGGGTCGCCCTGGGCGACACGGATCACGTGGTGGAAACGGTTCTGGATCACTGTCTCAAAGTCTCCTTCCATCTCCAGCACGTCCCGGAACTCGGCGAACGCCCAACGCCCGAACGATCCGAGGTTGTTCACCCCGGGCACCCAGTAGCTGTCCATCGTCTTCTTCTTGTCCTTCGCATCCTCGCCCCGGTACCCCTTGATCTCCACCACCAAGTTCAGCGGGTCCTTCGGCCCCCTCCCGTCGTCCACCGCCACGATGAAGTCCGGCACATAGGTGCGGTTCTCCATCCCCTGCCGATAGGGGACGGTGAACCCAAGGTTGTGGTTCTTCACGTAGGCCAGCACCTGCGGATGACCCTCCACCACGCGGCAGAACTCGCCCTCCCAGCCGCTGTCGAGGACGGCCCAGTTGACGTGGGAGCGGCGTGGATCGGTCCTGTGGCGGAGCGTCTTCGACGTGTAGAAATCGACGTCGGCGGTGGTTCCGACCGGGTTGTAGGGATTCAGGACGGCCTTCACGATCCCATCGCCTGCCTCGGCCTTGACGATCGCGGCCGTGATCCGGTCGCAGGACCAGTCGAGCAGTTGCAGGTAGAGGAGCTGAGCCGGGTACGTTCCTCCGTGGCAGACCAGACAGCTCTCCAGCCACCGGCGCGAGATCCGCTTGAGCTGCCCGAACAGATGCAGCTTCGGTGCCTCCCCGGCGTCACGCAACTTCCTTTCGACGAGGTGCTTCGTCATGTGATAGAGCACCTCATTGGTCCGCGTGCTCTCCAGGTGCTCCAGGTTCAGCTCCACGGCCTCGCCGACGATCCCGGAGTTACGCACCCTCGACGAACCCACGAGTTCCGGGGTCAGCTCCAGCACATGGTCCTCGTTGAATTCAGCCTCCAGCCGGTCATTGGGAGGCTCCACGCGATAACCCGTCACCCTCGGGAAGCCGATCTCCAGCTCGTCCCTCTCCGGCCGCACCGCTTGCACCCGCACCGTCTCCTTGGGTGGCTTCGGCGGCGCGACCACCGGCTCCGCCGCAAAGTCGAAGGGGATGCCCAGCACGTCGGCGTACTCGACGTCGAACAGGTTGTCCTCGTTGAGGTCGTAGGATTGGCGCCGGAGCGCGCGCCCGACCGCCTGCTCGCACAGCAACTGAGTCCCGAACGCACGCACGCCGAGCACATGGGTGACGGTGTTCGCGTCCCATCCCTCGGTCAGCATCGACACCGAGACCACGCAGCGGATCGAGTCGCCCAGCGTGCCGGGCTTCCCGACCGTGTTCATCGCCTCGCGAAGCAGCTCCTGGTCGGTGATGTCGTCCCCGTCGCTGCGGTTTCCGGTGCGCTCGGACCGCTCCCGCCGAAAGCGCTCGATCTCGTCGGCGGCGATCTTGCGGAAGTTCCGGTCCAGCGCGTCGCCGGATTCGAGCTGGAGACTGTCGATCAGAAGCGTGCGGGGACGGGCGAGGCGGTTTCCGTGATCGTCAAAATTGCGAAACAGGGCCAATCGTCCATTCTGAACCATCTGGCTCCCGTTCCCTGACGGCCGCTGGAAGCCCGAAACGTACTCGTACACCAGCTTCGACGAGGACACGTTGTTGCATACGATGATCAAGCACGGCGGGACCGGAATCTCGGCCTCTTCCCAGAGCCGGAATGTCTTCTCGTAGTGCCCGTACAGCGCCTCGAGGGCGGACTGCAGGCGAACCGGCAGCATCAGCGGATCGAGCTCGCCCGCCCTTCCCCGTCCCTTCTTCGGCATGTCATCGCGGATGTGCTCCCAGAGCTTCCGGAACATGGGCATCTCCTGGCCCGGGATGTTGTCCGCCACCGGCACCCGCGGCAGCTTGACGATTCCGCACTCGATCGCATCCATGAGCGAGAAGTCGCTCATCGTCCATGGGAAGAGCGTTCCCTCGGCGTAGCCCGAACCCCGGAGGAAGAAGGGTGTGGCGGACAAGTCCATCACGCGACTCACGTCGAGCCTCCGGGCAACCGCCTCCAGGCCGGAGATCCACAGCCGCGCAGCCTCCGTGTTCTGGTTGGCCTCCTTCCTGTCGTCGCCCTTCAGGACTTCCTCGTCGCCGGGTCCCGGCTTCTCGCGGTAGCAGTGGTGGGCCTCGTCGTTGAAGACCACGACGCGCTTCACGCTCATGAGCGCGGGCATCACCCGCTGCAGCATCTGCCCCTCTGTCTCCTGGGTCTGTGGGGCGGTCCCGGTCTGGCCCGTCAACAGCGCCCTGTTCCCCTTCGGGAGCTTCGCGCGCTCTCGCAGCCTGAAGGCGTGGTAGTTCGTGATCACGATCCTGGCCTGGTTGAGGTCCCGAAGCATCTCGCTCGGGATCAGCTCCCGCTTCCTGTAGTAGGCGTCTGGGTCGTTGGGCTGGAGGACCCGCAACCGGTCGCGAATGGTAATCCCGGGCGTCACTACCAGGAATCCGCGAGTGAACCGCGGGCTGTTGGGGTGCCGCACGGCGTTGACCGTCTGCCAGGCGATCAGCATGGCCATGACCGTCGTCTTCCCGGCGCCCGTGGCCATCTTGAGCGCGAGGCGCGAGAGACCCGGATTCGCCCCGTGACTGACCTCCTCCAGGCTGCGGAGCAGGCTCACGATCGCCTTAGCGCGACTCCTCGGGGCCACCTCGGTGAGCCAGATCGCGGTCTCGGCCGCCTCCACCTGGCAGAAGAACGGGCGGATGCCGCTGAACCTGTGGGACCGCCAGTGCCGAAGGAGCCGCGCGGTGGTCGGCGTCACCCCCCAGTCGTTCGGACCCGGAATGTCGCGCCACCGGTCCACGTGGCGGCGGACGGTGTTGATCTGGGCGGTCAGGTATTGCTCGTCGTCGGTCGAGAGCTCCTCGTGCTCGTCGATCACGAGCCGCGCCTGGGCGGAACCGGCGCCATGCACTTGCGCCGTCGGGAACGGCGTGACGAACTCCGCAGGGCGGCGCCCGTCGAGGATCCGGTGAGTAGGTTGCCCCACGGCGTCGAGCTCCCAGTGCCGGCGGGGATACTCGTAGGGATTGTTGAGGATCGGCCGCTCGAAGAAGCGGCTGACCGACGAATTCCCCGTGGAGGATCCGTTGGAGTCGGCGGACACGGTGACTTGACTCCTTGGCGGTGGACAGTCGTGGGTTGCCGAAGCCCATACAATAACACTCTGACTGATATGTCAAGTGTGCTTTACATAATGTAAAGTGCGATTTACATGACCATTCGTCCTACCGATGGAGTCCAGCGCAATCGGATCGTGCAACCAGGTGAGCCTGCTGCTCGCCGGCTTCGGCTACCAGACCATGCACGTCCAGCGCGCCTTGCAGGAGCGTGTGACCGGCACCGGCTGGAGGCTGCGGCGGCTCGCCGAACGCGT
>LXNJ01002132.1_pt1 | contig 11026 bp, 11 predicted proteins | sample 809081 | NCBI WGS metagenome assembly LXNJ01 (sample SAMN04870510, study PRJNA318959) | sponge metagenome | biome: sponge; feature: marine sponge reef; material: water | host: Petrosia ficiformis | place: Greece: Milos, Mediterranean Sea | collected 2013-05-29 | depth 5-7 m
TGCCTGCGGCAGCCGCCGGCGTATGAGACCTGGATGGTCAACCGGTGCCCGTCAATGGCGGCCGAGTTCACGACCCAGGGGTCGTCTCCCCGGTCGCGGTCGTCGGCGACCACCACGTTGTTTTCGGGGACCCTCGGATCGAGCGTCGGTTCACGGCAGCCGGTTGCGGCGAGCAGTCCGAGCAGGAGTGCGACCGGGGCCACGCCCCTCACGGCGGAAACCGGGAAACCGGCGGGTCCGGATGTCATCGATCCCTCCAGCACTGAACGCCCCCCGTACGCGAGATTGGATCGGTTATGCCAGTTGGTGCGGCTTTTAATAGCGCAACTGCCTCCAGAAAGTTGGACTTTCCCGAACCATTCGGGCCGATGAGGACGTTCAGCGGTTCCATCGGCAAGTCTATCCCCTGGGGACCGAACGACAGCAGGCCGGCAACCTTGAATCTATGAATCAGCATTTCGCTTCCTCATACAAGCGTAGCAATCGCGTTTTTGTTGACATACCCATCAGCATCTGCAGAATATTCATCTCGAAAGCCGGAACATCTCCCTGAACGACACAAGCGGACAGGGCGGCTTGTATTCTGCAAGCCAGTACCGGGAAATGGTCCAGCTGGAAGGGGGAACTCCTGAACCGTGAGGATCATCGCGAATGCAGTCCCGCCTGAGTGACAAAGCCGAGGGCGGCGGCCACAGCGCCCTGTCGGTCGTCGAGCGTGAGAAACAGGAGTTCACCGGGGTTCGGCGCGGCGTAGAGCGCGGTAGCGATATGCCAAAGATCGGCGCCTCTCAGGTACCCGATCTCCAAGACCGCTGCAAACTCGGGAGCAAGCGATCTTTGAGGCAAGACCCACTCGATGCCGGCGACCATGCGTTTCTGATATTCGACGCCCTCGCGAGCGAACGCGGCGCGGAGCTCTGCCTCAAGCAGATTGGACGACAGCAGGCTATCAGATTCCGCCAGTTGTCCGGCTAACGTAACGGCGTCCGGTTCGTCGAAGGCGATGGCGGCCAACACCGAGGTATCGACGTACGCAGCGCTCATTCGTCACGCTCAGCCAGGAACCGCGCCAGGGCGCCCGGCCGGCGCGCCACCGGCTGGAGCGCCTGTTTTGACACTCCCGACCGCACAAGGATCCCACGCAGTCGGAGATCATCCAGTCGCTCTTCGATCGTCTCCTGTTTGTGACGCCGGATCCCGCGGATCTCGGCCACGGGCTCTCCTCGATAGGAAACCGTGACGGTCCTGCCTTCACGCACGTGCCGGATGACTTCCGAAAACCGCGCTTTCGCTTCGTACGTTGAGTAGATGAGTGCCATAGCATGAATATAACTAGTCAGACTAGTCTTGTCCAGCGTAATGTCTACGGTGTCGAACCGTGTCGTCATGGGCTCGACGGCGTTGAACGGGGCAATGCGGAATTCGTGGCATAGACCCGTACTCGACGCTAACGCGACGTCAGGTACCCTTATTTTTGGATAACGGTGCCCGGACGTCCGCGTGGGCAGGGATTGCGATACAGGACAACACGACAAGACCCCGGCGGGATCCATCCGTCGGGGTCTTGTCTTTCGCCATCGGGCCGTCTCATGAGACGGCCGAAAGCTGGTGCGCCCACAGGGAATCGAACCCCGAACCTTCTGATTAAGAGTCAGCTGCTCTGCCTATTGAGCTATGGGCGCATTTACGTGAGTGGTCCGTCGCCAGAGCCGGCCGCAGCCCGGATGGACTTTTCAACGGGTTGTTATGTCCGAATGTAATCTCCGCGGCGGCCGCCGGTTTTTTTCAGCAGGCGGATGTTCCGGATTTCCATGTCCCTGTCCACGGCCTTGCACATGTCGTAGACGGTCAGCAGTGCCGCGCTTACGGCCGTCAACGCCTCCATTTCCACGCCGGTCCTGCCCGTCACGCGAACGCCGGCTTCCGCCTCGATACGATCCTGCCCGACTTCAAGCCTGAGTTCGATCCCCGTCAGGTCGACCGGATGGCACAGCGGAATCAGTTCCCACGTCCGTTTCGCAGCCATAATCCCTGCAATCCGGGCGGTTTCCAGCACGTTTCCCTTGGGCAACCCGCCCCCCGAAACCAGGCGCGCCGTCTCCGGCGCCATGACGATTTCACCACCCGCAACCGCCACGCGGTGGGTCACGGCCTTCTCCGTAACGTCCACCATCTTCACGGAGCCATCTTCCGCAATGTGGGTCAGATTCGCCATGTCAATGGTACGAAATATGCCTGAGCCGCGAGTGTTCCGGTCAGTCCACCGCCGAAGTAAGGTCCGTTTCGCGCTACCATTCTTCCAGCAACACGATGTCCACTTCCGCGCCCCCATCGAGCGCTTCGACCTCGGCCTCCACCACAAAGAGGCTGTTCGCTCGCGATAGCGAAAACAGGTCCGCCGATCCGTGGTGACCCACCCAGTTGCTCTCCCAGCATCCGTTGACTTCCGCAGACCGGGCCGGCACGAACTGCTTGCGCCCGGGCGACTGCCGGAACCCCTGCGCCAGCCTGCCCCGTACCATCCGCCGATGGATCTCCGACATGCGCTGCATCTTCCGGACGGCCGGGCGGACCAGCAGTTCCAGGCCCACCACCGCCGAGACCGGATTTCCCGGCAGCCCGAAGACGAGTTTGTTCCCGCGCGCGCCGAAGGTGAGGGGTTTACCCGGCTTCATCCGGATGCGATCGAAGTAGATTTCCACGCCGCAATCCCGCATCGCGCCCTGCACGAGGTCGTATATCCCGGCCGATACGCCTCCGGAAAGCAGGACCACGTCGCATTCATCCAGGCCGCGGGAAATCACGTCCTTCAGGGCGTCCTCGTCGTCTTCCACAATACCCAGGTACCGCGTGTGTGCGCCGGACCGGAGTGCCTGCGCCATCATTGAATACCCGTTGCTGTTCCGGATCTGCCCCTCCGCGGGGCTGTTGCCGGGCTCCACGATCTCGCTGCCGGTGGCGACCACACCCACTACGGGACGGCGATAGACGGGTACGCCGACCACCCCCACCGCCGCCAGGATTCCAATTTCCGGGGGGCGGATCCACGTTCCGGCTTCAAGTACCACCTGATTGCGCCTCACGTCTTCCCCGAGCGGCGCGACGTTGCGTCCCGGTTCCGTTGGCGCCAAAACCCGCACGCCCTCCCCGTCCCGTTCCGATACGGTTTCTTCCACCATCACGACGGTATCCGCGCCATCGGGCATTGGCGCGCCCGTCATAATTCGGGCCGCCCGGCCTGGTGAAACCGTCTCTTGAGGAACGGATCCTGCAGGAATCTCTTCGATCACGTCCAGAACGGCGGGATTTTCCTGTCCTGCGCCCTCAACGTCCGAACCGACCACCGCGTAGCCGTCCATCGTCGCTTTGTCGAAGGGCGGCATGTCAATGTCGGACCGCACGTCCTCGGCGAGCGTACACCCCAGGGCGTCCATCAGGCCGGCGTTTGTCTTGTCGATCGGCGACGTATGTTGCAGGACGAGGTCAATCGCCTCGTCCATGGTGATCATATCCATCGTTGGTCCCCCGCAATGCCAAGGTCGGGCAAATAATATATACAAACCCGGCACAAATGTCACTTCGAAATGGAAATTTCCAACCTGTTCAACGCCAATGGGGTTCTTCAGAGGCCGTCATTTGACATTACCCCATGGAATGCCTACATTATAATCGGTACGAAGCGCCGAATTCCGGATTCCGCACATCCGCCGCGCATTCGGGGTGCTCAGAGGAACCCGCAGCCGATTCCGACCCCGTTGTTGTTACAGAATCCGCATTTCGAATCGCTCCCGGAGTGCAATATCTCATGACGGACAAGCACGTCAAAACCGCCATCATCACCGGCGCGGGCACCGGCATCGGCCGCGCCATCGCCGTGGCGTTCTGCGATGCGGGCATGAATTGCGTCCTCGCCGGACGACGCGCCGACGTGCTGGAAGAAACCGCCGCGTCAGCGCGCAATTCGCTCACGGAGACGCATTGCGTACCGGCCGACGTGACCTGCAGGGACTCTGTCAAAGCCCTCTCGGACCGGACCGTCGAGCGTTTCGGGCGTATCGATATCCTGGTAAACAACGCCGGCATCAACACCCTGCAGCGCGGCCTTAGAGACATATCCGACGAAGACTGGGATCGCGTGGTCGATATCAATCTCACGGGCGCCTTCAATGCGTTCCGGGCCGTCATGCCGCAGATGGAGAACCAGGGCGACGGACTGGTCATCAACATCTCTTCGATGGCCGGCAAGCGGTCCGGTATGATTGCAGGCGTTGCGTATTGCGCGTCCAAGTTCGGAATGGCCGCTCTGAATCAGTCCATCAACGCGGAGTTCCGCGAAACCGGCATCCGGGCGTGCTGCATCTTTCCCGGAGAGGTGGACACGCCCATCCTGGATCTCCGCCCAAACCCGGTCTCCGACGAAAAACGGGCGGCCGCGCTCCCGCCTGAAGACATCGCCGCCGCCGCGCTGATGGTCGCGCAGTTGCCCGGCCGCGCGATCGTCGAGGAGATCACGATCTTTCCCAGACGGGTGGTTGCAAAGTAGAGGGCTCCGGACGGCTCGATCCGCGGATCGAGCGCCCCGATGACGCGTTCAGGCCGGCGCGTCGAGACAATGTCCTTGTCTAGGGTACGGATTATTGTTACATTTGTGTAACATATAATAATATAAGATGTTTACAATTGACAAAGGGTCAGGTGAGAGTGAAGAACGAAATCGTAATCAACGTAGGGTCGCACGAATCTCGAATTGCTGTTCTGGAAGATGGAAAGCTTGCGGAAATACTCGTCGAATGCGCCGAGAACGAGCGCATGGTGGGCGATATCTATAAGGGAACCGTTTCAGCGGTGCTTCCTGGAATGCAAGCCGCCTTTGTGGATATCGGCCTTGAAAAAAGCGCTTTTCTGCACGCCTCCGACATGCCCGGTTCGCCGGGTTCAATGGTGGGACTGAATGATGAAGCCCTCGAGGAAATTGACGCTCGAACCCACGTGAACGGCAAATCGGTCATTCCCATAGAAGAACTCATCCGGAAGGGCCAGGAGGTCCTCGTTCAGGTCAAGAAAGAACCCATTGGCACCAAGGGCCCCAGGGTAACGGCGGTGCCTTCCCTGCCCGGCCGGTTCATGGTCCTGGTGCCCAACGGGGAGAAGGTGGGCGTTTCCCGGAAGATCACCAACGTATCCGAGAAACGAAGGTTGAAGGATCTCGGGCGCAACATACGCCCGGAAGGCTACGGCATCATCGTGCGGACCGAAGCATCGGGCAAGGGCGACCGGGAGATGATGCGGGACCTGAAGCAATTGATGAACGCCTGGTCGCGCATCCAGAAACTGTACCAGAGCGCCGAGGCACGCAGCATATTGCACAAAGAAATGGGCATGACGTCGAGTCTCATACGAGATCTGTTTACAGACGACGTGGACCGTCTGGTGGTGGACGCGAAGCAGGAATACAAGAAGATACAGGCGTATCTCAAATTGACTTCGCCCCACCTCCGTGAACGGGTGGAATACCACAGAGACAGCGCGCCCGTCTTCGACGCCTTCGGCGTTGAAAGTGAAATTGAGAAATGTTCGGACCGCAAGGTCTGGCTGAAGGGCGGCGGATACCTGGTTCTGGACCACACCGAGGCCCTGTTTGCCATCGACGTGAACAGCGGCCGCTTCGTGGGCCGGTCGAACCAGGAAGATAACGTGTTGAAAATCAACATCGAGGCCGCACGGGAGATCGCGCGCCAGCTTCGCCTGCGCGACATCGGTGGCATCATTGTGATCGATTTCATCGACATGGCCGTCGTCCAGAACCGCAGGAAAGTCGAGAATGAATTCCGGCAGGCCGTCCGGCGAGACCGGTCCAAACCCCGTTTCTCGGAAATCAGCGAGTTCGGCCTCATGGAAATGACGCGGCAGAGGGTACGTCCGAGCCTTATGTTCACCTTCAGCGAGACCTGCCCCGATTGCCACGGAAGCGGGCGCGTGCCAAGCCGGGAGTCCACGCTCGCCCGCATCGAGCGGTGGCTCAAGCGGTCCAGGGCCGCCTCGGTCGAACGCAGGCTCACCGTGCACGTCAACCCCACTGTGGGAGACTACATCCTCGAAAACCGCCGCGAACGCCTCAAGAGGCTGCGACGGTCCACCCGGGTCTGGCTGAGCGTGGAGAACGATCCGGACCTGTCCGTTGACGTGTACCGGATGTATTCCCGGAAGCGAAACCTGGACATAACCGACAAATTTAAAACTTGACAAAATCCCCTGTCTTTGTTACCGTTTTCGGCCCGTTTCACGCTTGAAACGGCGGAATACGCCAAATCGAATTGTGGAGGTTTTTTCATGTACGCCGTTGTGGAAATCGCCGGACAACAGGTCAAGGTTGAGGAAGGAGACCGTATCCGCGTCTCCCGCCTTCAGGCCGCAGCCGGAGAATCACTCACCCTGGATCGGGTCCTGCTGGTATCCAAAGACGGCGAAACCAGTATCGGCAGGCCGCAGGTTGACGGGGCCGCCGTGGAGGCCAGCGTCCTGGGGCACGGAAAGCACGACAAAATCACGATCTTCAAAATGAAACGCCGAAAGGGCTACCGGCGGAAGAACGGCCATCGGCAGCCCTATACGGAACTCCGGATCGACGGCATTTCAGCATAAACCCACGCCTGCCGCGGCGTCGGGATTCTCCCCGACCCGCAGGAGGCAGGGGAGGAGGATATCCATATGGCCCACAAAAAGGGGGTTGGAAGTTCCAGGAACGGCCGCGACAGCCAGGGACAACGCCTGGGCGTCAAAGCCTTCGGCGGCGAGTTCGTCACCGCAGGCAGTATCATTGTCCGGCAGCGCGGTACCCGGATCCATCCCGGAGACATGGTAAGGCGCGCCAGAGACGATTCGCTTTTTGCCCTGGTCGATGGCATTGTGACCTTCCAGAACATGAACAAGCGCCGAAAGAAGGTCAGCGTTTACCCCAGGGCGGAGTAGCCCGGCATTGAAGATCTCAGTGGTTGGCGCCGGCAACGTGGGAGCGACCGCCGCTCAGCATATCGCCGAACGGGAGCTCGCCCGCGAACTGATTCTGCTCGACGTGGCCGAGGGCATTCCAGAGGGTAAAGCCCTGGACCTGGCCCAGGCGTCGCCGGTTGACCGCTTCGATACCCGGGTTTGGGGTACAAGCGATTCCGGAAGCCTGTCCGGATCCGATATCGTCGTTATTACCGCAGGGCTGGCGCGCACCCCCGGTATGACCCGGGACGACCTGCTGACGACAAACGCGGATATCGTCGGATCGGTCTGCGAACGCCTCAAAGAAACAGCGCCCGATGCCATTGTTATCGTGGTGACGAATCCCCTCGACGCAATGGCTTACGTGGCGCTGAAAGTTACGGAGTTTTCGCCCGCACGTGTCGTTGGCATGGCGGGCATTTTGGATTCCGCGCGTTTTCGTTATTTCATTGCGGACGAACTGAATGTTTCCGTGGAAGACGTGACGGCATTCGTGCTGGGCGGCCACGGCGATTCCATGGTGCCCCTGCCCCGCTACTCGTCCGTGGCCGGCATTCCGCTGTCCGAACTGCTTGACGAGGCCGTCATTGAACGGCTGGTGGAACGCACACGGAACGGCGGCGCTGAAATTGTCGGACACCTCAAGACGGGCAGCGCCTTTTACGCCCCTGCTTCCGCCATTGCCGAAATGGTGGCGGCCGTTGTGCGGGACAAGAAACGCATCCTTCCCTGCGCAGCCTGGCTCACCGGTCAGTACGGCGTGCACGATCTGTATATGGGCGTCCCCGTCAAGCTGGGCGCTTCCGGCGTGGAGGAGATTATTGAAATCGGCCTCACGCCCGACGAACAGAATGCATTCCATTCATCCGCGGAGGCCGTTCGATCCAGCGTCCGGAAACTCAAGTACTAAAGACAACGCGCTACGAACTGATCATCAAGATTCAATCACGGCCGGGGATCTGAAAGAACCCGGTTTTTTTTGTGGGTCCGCCAGGCAAGGCGCCGGCATTTCCCGTTCGGTTGCCCAGACCCGCTGTTCAGGATTCTTTCAGGAAATTCCTGAGAACGGTGTGCAGAATGCCTCCGTTCCGATAGTAGTCGATTTCCACGGGGGTATCGATGCGCACGGTGGCGATAAACGTCGTCACGGCGCCGTCTTCCGACGTCGCGGTCACGGTTGCGTCCTGCAGCAGGCGCAGGTCGTCGCCGATACCCTCGACGTTGAACACCTCCCTGCCGGTGAGTCCCAGCGAAGCCGCGCTCTCCCCGGGTTTGAACTGCAGCGGCAGCACGCCCATGCCCACCAGATTGCTTCGATGAATCCGCTCGTAACTTTCCGCGATTACGGCCCTGACTCCCTGCAGCGCCGGCCCCTTGGCCGCCCAGTCCCGCGACGATCCCGCGCCGTATTCCTTGCCGGCCAGGGCGAGCAGCGGCACGCCGTCCCGGGCGTAACGCACCGCCGCGTCGTAAATCGGCATCTGCTCGCCGCCGGGCAGGTGAACGGTGACGCCGCCTTCGGTCCCCGGCGCCAGGCGATTGCGGATGCGTATATTCGCGAATGTGCCGCGCACCATCACTTCGTGATTTCCCCGCCGGGACCCGTACGAGTTGAAATCCTTCGGCGCCACGCCGCTTTCGACGAGGTACCTTCCCGCCGGGCTGTCCACCGCAATACTGCCCGCGGGTGAAATGTGGTCGGTCGTCACCGAATCTCCCAGCATCACCAGCACCCGCGCGCCTCGAATCTCACGAACGGGCGCCGGCTCTTCGGTCAGATCCTTGAAGAACGGCGGCTCCTTTACGTAGGTGCTGTCCGCGTTCCATGAATACAGCGCCGCCTCCTGCCCCGCGATGGCGTTCCAGGTCTCGTTGCCGTCGAATACATTGCTGTACTGCGTTTCGAACATCCCGGGCTTCAGCGCCTGTGAAATCGTTTCCGTGATCTCCTCCTGGGTGGGCCAGATGTCACTCAGGGACACCGGATTTCCATCGGCATCCTCTCCCAATGGCTCGTTGGCCAGATCCACGTCCACCCGGCCCGCGAGCGCATATGCCACGACCAGGGGCGGAGACGCGAGATAGTTGGCCTTTACGTGCGGGTTCACCCGACCCTCGAAGTTCCGGTTGCCTGAAAGGACCGACGCCGCCACCAGGTCGCCTTCGTCAATAGCGGCCACCACGGGCTCCGGCAGCGGACCGCTGTTGCCGATGCAGGTGGTGCACCCGTAACCGACCGTGTGAAATCCGAGACGCTCCAGGTAGGGCGTTAGCCCGGCCGCGTTCAGATATTCCGTGACCACGCGCGACCCGGGCGCCAGGCTCGTCTTCACGTAAGAGGGCACGGTCAGGCCTCTTTCCACCGCCTTCCTGGCGAGAAGCCCCGCGCCGACCATCACCGAGGGATTGCTCGTGTTCGTGCAACTGGTAATGGCCGCGATCACCACCGCGCCGTGTCCGATTTCGGCCCGGCCGTTGGACGCCACGGTCAGCTTCTTCCCTCGCTCCGCCTCGTCCACACCGAAACCGTTGTGACCGACGGGTGACGACATCGCGTGCTCGAAACCCCGTTTCATGGCATCCAGCGGCACGCGGTCCTGCGGTCGCTTCGGCCCGGCCAGACTCGGCTCCACGGCGCCCAGGTCCATCTCGAGCGTTTCCGTAAAAGCCGGCTCCGGTGTTTCGTCCGTACGGAACAGACCCTGCGCCCGGGCATACCGCGCCACAAGGTCCACCTCCTCCGCCGACCTCGCGGTGCGTTCGAGGTACCGCAACGTTTCCGCGTCTACCGGAAAGAACCCCACGGTAGCGCCGTATTCCGGCGCCATATTCGCGATGGTGGCCCGGTCGGCGAGGCTGATGCCGGACAACCCCGTACCGTAGAACTCAACGAATTTGCCCACCACCCCTTTTGCGCGCAGCATCTGGGTGACCGTCAGTGCGAGGTCCGTGGCGGTCGCGCCGTCGGGCAGGCTGCCGTACAATTTGAAGCCCACCACCTCGGGCGTGGCCATGTAGATCGGCTGCCCCAACATGACCGCCTCGGCCTCGATCCCGCCAACCCCCCAGCCCAGTACGCCCATGCCGTTGATCATTGTGGTATGGGAATCCGTTCCCACCAGGCTGTCCGGAAACGCCGCGCCTCGCTGGCGCAAAACGCCCTTCGCCAGGTATTCCAGGTTCACCTGGTGCACGATTCCCGTGGCGGGCGGCACGACCTTGAACTTCTCGAACGCATTGGCCCCCCACCGCAGGAACTCATACCGTTCCCGGTTCCGATCGAATTCGATTTCGGCATTGATGCGCAGCGCGTCATGGCGCGCAAAACGGTCCACCTGCACGGAATGGTCGATCACCAGGTCGGCCGGAATCCGGGGCTCGATACGCCTGGGGTCCTTTCCCATCCGCGCCATGGCCGAACGCAGCGCGGCCAGGTCGACCAGGGAGGGCACGCCGGTGAAATCCTGCAATACCACCCGCGCCGGCATGAAAGGCACTTCCGCCTGCGTGGGCGCGGCCCCATTCCATCCGGCCAATCCCGCCGCATCGTCTTCCTGCACGAGATATCCGTCCAGATTCCGCAGCGCGGCTTCCAACAACACCTTAATGGTGAAGGGCAATCGCGAAACCGCGCCGATACCGGCCGATTCCAGGCGGTCCAGTCGATAAATCCACACGTCGCCGCCGGCCGTGGGCAGCCGGTCGCGCAATCCGAAGGGATCCTTGAAATTGGTCATAAAGAAAATCCTTAAGAAGCTATCAGTAAGAAGCTATCAGCTGTCAGCTGTCAGCAAGAAGCGAAAAACAAGAGCCGAAAACCGCGAATCCACGGCTCCCCGGATTCTCTGCCAGAATAGGCAGCGATCAGCTGTCGGCAAGAAGCTATCAGCGATCAGCCGTCAGCAAGAAGCAAAAAACCAAAATCCCCTTTCCCCAGATTCCCTGCCTACGGCGTGTTCCTTAAAACCGGGAAGACGCAAGACGGGAGAGGGTAGAGATTTCCTGCCCTGTGGGGTTTCGTTTCGTGCCGGAGGCA
>LXNJ01002133.1_pt1 | contig 11021 bp, 8 predicted proteins | sample 809081 | NCBI WGS metagenome assembly LXNJ01 (sample SAMN04870510, study PRJNA318959) | sponge metagenome | biome: sponge; feature: marine sponge reef; material: water | host: Petrosia ficiformis | place: Greece: Milos, Mediterranean Sea | collected 2013-05-29 | depth 5-7 m
TCGCCAGAATCGTGTACGTGCCACCAAGCAGGCCCTCAAACCGGGCTGCGTCGCCCGCCTCTGCGTGACGGGTGACGGGTCTCCGCTGACCGCCGTGCCCGTCGCCGAGCTGCAGTGCGACCGATACGTCGGCAGCGACAGATTCGCCATCCGCATTGACAACACTAACAACAAGAACGCCCTCCCCGCGGGTCTCCTGCGCCAACAAACTGACCGGAAGGGCAGCGCCCGCAATGGCCGCGGCAACCGCAATCGCCGCGGCGACAATCAACCGATCCAGAGACCCCTCGGTATGAACTCCTGCTACTGTCTTGAACCTCATCATCACGTCATCCTCCCAGGCTAATAGCCTATATTCCCAACTGCTTCCCCTTTGGGGGCTCCAAAAAACAAATCACACCTTTCCATCGTTGCGGCCGGCCCGCTCACCAAGCGATTCCGTAGTCATCGCCGTGATGGCTTGATCCGCCCCAAAACGCACCGTTGGCCCAGTCAAGGAAGATCGCGTTGATCGGCCCGGACGTGCGCGCCGAAAACGTCAGGTCATACCCCATGTCGGACAGGCGGCTCCTGACCCACGGGGACGTGGCTTCTTGCAGGAGCATCCGGCCCGGCCGCGTTTCGTGGTCTCCGAAGGACCCGCGCATCTGATAGCTGTTCATGTTGGGGGCCTCCGCGGCCTGCTGCACGTTCATGTCCCATTCGACCATGTTCAGGAAGAACTGAAGCAGGTTCTGGTCCTGCCCGTCACCGCCCTGAACGGCGAATGACAGGTAGGGGCGGCCGTCTTTCAGGGCCATGCCCGGCGTGAGGGTCGCACGGGGGCGTTTTCCTGGTTCCACGACGTTGTACGGATTGTCGGCCTCGTCCAGCACAAAGCTCTGGGCGCGCTGCGACAGTCCAATCCCCGTCTCGCCAGCGATCACGGCCGGGATCCATCCGCCGGAGGGAGTGATCGACACCACCCAGCCTTCGGCATCGGCCGCCTGGATGGAGGTGGTACCTGCGTAGAAGCTCTCGTCCAGGTCCGCGTGCGCTACCTCATCGTCTTGAGAAACGGCGGGAGCCGGCTGCCCCCAAGCTTCGAGCAGGTGCGAGAAGGGGTTCTCTCCGCCCTGGAACGGGTACGGGTCGCCCGGTCCGATGTCGGGGTCGTTGGCCTCCCAGTTGACGGACGCGAGCCGGTTGCTGGCATAGTCCTTGGATAGCAATCCGGCTATCGGCTCGGCGGGCGGGAAGTAGGGGTCGCCGTAATAGAAATCGCGGTCGGCAAAAGCCAGGTTCATCACCTGGTACAAGGCGTGCAGATAGCGTGCGCTGTTGTAACCCATCGACTTGAGGTCCAGCTGCTCCAGCATGTTGAGGGCTTGCAGCATGACGGGCCCCTGCACCCAGGTGGTCAGCTTGTAGACATCGATTCCCTTGTAACTCACCGACACGGGTTCTTCCAGGTAGACCCGCCACTGGTCCATGTCTTCGAGCGTAATCCATGCGCCCGCCTCCCGGGCGCCGGCAACGAAGTCCCGGCCGATGTCTCCCCGGTAAAACGCGTCGTAGGCGGCCATGATGGCTTCTTCGCGGGACGCGCCGGCGGCCAGTGCCCCGGCTTCGGCCTCGACCAGGCGTTCCAGGGTCCGCTTGAGGCCCGGCTGGCGGAAAATCTCTCCTTCGCGCGGGCCCGGATCGAGGGAATCTTCGGGGTTGGTGAAGTAGACCTCGACCGACGACGGCCACTGGGCGATGTCTTCGCGGGCGCTCCTGATGCGCCGCACCGGATCTGCCTCGATTGGGTACCCGTCGGCCATCTCGATGGACGGCTGGAGCACGTCGGCCAGGCTCAGCGTGCCCCACTTGGCGAGCATGGTCATGAGCCCGCCCGGCGTGCCGGGGGTCACCGCGGACAGGGGTCCTTCCTCGGGCGGAAACCTCTCGTGGCCCTCTTCCCGGTACCGGTCGGGCGTTGCCCCGGTCGGCGCCACCCCGAGCGCGTTCACGCCAATCACGCGCTGCTCGCCGGGGTGGTAGACCAGTGCCTGTGTCTCGCCCCCCCAGCTCAGAACGTCCCACATGGTGGCGGTCGCTCCCAGCATGGCGGCCGCTGCGTCTACAGCGTTGCCGCCCTGCATGAACATCCGGGCGCCGGCCGTGGCGCCAAGGGGTTTCCCTGTGATGGCCATCCAGTGACGCCCGTGGAGCACGGGTTTCTGGGTGCGCTGAGCTTCGACCGGTCCGGGGGCCAAGAGGAGTGTGGGACCGGCTGCCGCGAATGCGGCCAGGACGGTGCTGGTGGCGGCAAGGGCAACGGACCGGGAACGGGTGAGCGCGGCGGACTTGGAACATCGGGGCATCAAGGCCTCCTTGGCCCTCCCACGGCCTGACTGCAGGTTATTGGTTAACAATCTAAAATATCATTTCTTGTCAAGTGTTTGTAACGATTTTCGCCATTTGCCACCTTGGAGTCGCCACAAAATGCAAGCCCAGGCCATGCTCGCTCAGTTCAAACACATCGCGGGGGGCACCGTCCCCGTGCTGGAATCCATCAGGGATGAAGACATCGATTGGCGGCCGCATGAGAAGTCGTGGACCCTTGGCGCACTGGCCGGCCACATCGCCAATCTGCCCAACTGGTGCACGGCCACGCTGGGCAGTTCGGAGTTTGACGTGATGGACAGCGGTGACGACCTCCGAACCGAGTATGACAATGCGGCTGACATTGTGGCGGCATTCAAGGCCAGTTGCGAGCGCGCCGTGGAGGCCCTGGCGAGCGCTTCGGACGAGAACCTGGCCTCGCCGTGGACCCTGCTTGTAGGGGGCGAGGCCCGGTTTACGATGCCCAAGGGCGCCGTGGTGAGGGGTTTCATTCTGGATCACATCATCCACCACCGGGCTCAGGTCGGCATGTGCCTGCGGCTCCTGGGGATCCCGGTTCCCCAGACGATGGGGCCGACCGCCGACTATCCGGACATGTAGGGCAGTGGTGAAGCGTCAGCGCGCGAGCGCAGCTGAAAACACGCCCCGGGGGCTAGATGAACGTCCCGGTCAGGGCAAACGCGACCGCGGCAACACCCCCGGCCACAACGGCGTAGGGGATCTGCGTCCGGACGTGCTCAATGTGGTCGGTGGCAGACGCCAGAGACGAGATGATGGTGGTGTCGCTGATCGGGCTGCAGTGGTCGCCGAATATCCCGCCCGACAACACCGCCGCGACGAAGGGCGCGGGCGGCAGGTCAAGCCCGAACGCCAGGGGCACGCCCAGAGGGAGCATGATGGCGAACGTTCCCCAGCTGCTGCCGGTGGCGAACGCGATGGCGGACGAGACCACAAACAGCAGGGGTAGCAGGGCCGCGGGGGTAACCGCGTCGCCGACAGCACCCGCCACGTAGGCACCGGTTCCCAGCGCCCGCGTCACGTCACCCAGCGAAAGGGCAAGCCACAGAACCACGGCCATGGCGGTCAGGCCCCCAGCTCCCTTGAGCCCTATCCGACTCAGCTGGTCCAGACTCATCCCCCGCTGGGCGAGCGTCATTGCCCAGGCCACGGCCAGCCCCAGCATCACTGCCCAAAGCACGCTCGTAGACCCGGAGCCTTCGGCCATGCTGCCGCCTCCGGTGATGATCATGAACACGGGCATCGCCACCACCATCAACACGATGGGAAGCAGCATGTTGACCGGCCGGAGCCGTGCTCCCTCCTCAGGCGGCGGACCGACCTCGTCTGGGTCGGCGAACGCGGTCGACCCTTCCCACATGAGCTCTCCGCCCCGGGTGCGGTCGCCGGCCTTCTTCATCGGCCCCCATTCCCAACCCCGAAAAGCGACTGCGGCGGCCAGCACCAGCGCCGCGAGTGCGTAGAAGTTGAGGGGGATGGACCCAACGAAGACCCCGATCGGGTTTTCGACCCCTTCGGCGGCCAGTATTCCCAGCACCATCGCGCCCCAGGCGTTGACCGGGATCAGGATGCACACCGGCGCCGATGTTGAGTCGATGATGTAGGCCAGCTTCTCACGCGACACCTTGAAACGGTCGAAAAGGGGCCGCGAAACCGAACCCGCCACGAGAATGGTCAGGTTGGATTCGATGAAGATGACCAGCCCGACGATCCAGGCCATTATGCGCGAACGGCGGCCGTCGGTCACCCACCGGGCCTCTTCGATCCACCTCACGAATCCGGCCATGCCGCCGTTGGCCTGCACCGTGGCGATCAGAGCGCCGATCATGAATGTGAAGATGATGACGCGGCCGTTGCCCGCATCGCCGAGCACCGCAATGGCCCCGTTGATGGCGTCGGCCAGCCCCGCCAGAGGGTTCCAATTCGCCAGGATGGTGTAACCCAGCCAAATGCCGGCGGCCAGAGACAGCAACACCTGGCGGGACCAGATGGCCAGGCCGATTGCCAGCAGCGGCGGCAGGACGGACACCAACCCGTAGTTCATTTCTTGCCGGCGTTCTCCCGTTCGGCCGCCCTGGCGTCAACCACGGCCTTGGCCCGAGCCTTCGGCAGCACCTCGTTCAGGCGCTGGGGCTCGTTGTCGATCACGTCAAACACCTTGTCTTCGAACGCGCTCACAAGTCGTTTGGCGGTGGCCCTGCCGACTCCAGGATACTTGATAAGCCGTCCGACCGGACCCGGCCCCTGGCGCCGACTCTGCTTCGCCGCGCCATTCTTCCCCCTGGTTGACCCGGCAGCGGGCCGAATTGACTTCCTGTCGGCTGCTGGCTTCTCGCTGGCCCTGCGACCTGCGTCCGGTTTCCCGTCCGGTTTCGGCGAGTCCTTCGAGTCCCGCGGTTTGCTGGCGACGGACTGCCCCGTGGATGCCGGCGTCGGCTGGGGTGCCGCGGGCGAATGGCCCGACTTCAAGGCGCCCGCGGCGGGAGCAGCCGGCTTGGCCCTGGCACCAGACCGGTACCGCGACATGGTACGTCGTCGCGGCGGGCTCTTGGCGGGCGCGCCAGAGGCACTGGCTGCGCCCCCGGATGGTTCGGCGGGCGCTTTGGGGGGCTCGGCGGCGGGCGCGGAGTCTGCCGGCTTGGCCGGAGTCCGCGCTGACCGGGCGGGCGCGTGGCCGGACCGATCGCGCGCGGGCCTGCGCTTGGCCTCGCTGCGCGGAGCCGCAAAGGACGACCGAGCCGGGCCCGACGGAGCCGGCTTGGGAGCCGGCTCCAGAAGCTCCGGCGCGGCTTCCGGGTCGGCGACCGACCGCGAAGGCCGGAACAGCTGTTTGACCCGGCCGAACATGCCACCCCGCTTCGGCACCGCCTCAGAGCCGGCAGCGGCCCCCGGCCCTGCCAACCTTCCCCTAGATCCCGAAGCAGCTCGGGAGATGTAGTAGCTGCCGTTGTTGCGCAGCTCAAGAGAAATCACGTTCTCGTCGTTGGCGTGGCGCAGGAAGAGGCTGAACTTGCTGAATCCCAGGGCCTTCTCCTCGAAGGACGGATCTCTTTCGCGCATCCGGCGCTTGGCGTCGGAGTCGCGCAGTGCACCCGAGCCGCTGTTCGCCTCGGTCACCTCCTGGAGAAGGCGCAGAGCTTCCCGCAGCGCGGCGGTTGCCTCGGGGGCACTGGTCGCCCCCGTGCGGCCCGAGCGCGAACTGGCCGAGGCACCATTCTGCCCGGCCCGCGCCGGTGGCCGCCCGGCCCGGCGTCCACTCCTGCGGGATCCGCCCCTGCCGCCGGCGGCGTCCCTTGATCCGCCAGACGGGGCGCGGGCCTTGGCGGAAGCCGCCACGGCAGCGTCGTCCGCCGTTTCCTCGGCTGAACGACCCGGCGATATTTCGTACTGGCCGTTTTCGAGTTTGCGGAGATCCAGGATCTCGCGCTGAGCCGCTTCCCCCAAGAACCGGTTGAACCGGGAGAAGCCTGCTTCTTTCTCGTTGAATCCCGAATCCAGCTCCAGCATGACCTGTTTCAACCGATCCGAGCGCATCACGTCGCCCCGGTCCGCCATGGTGGTCACCGCCGTCGCCGCGAGGATCCACGGATCAAGCCTCCTTGGCTTCAGATCGTCTTTTGACGTGAGACCCGAAAGGCTGTTGTAGCTGTAGTACTCGTCGCAGTTCTGGACCAGGATGTCGCTTGCCGACTCCTGGATTCCCACGCCGATCACAAACTTCCCGTACTCCTTCAGTTTCAGAACGAGGCTCGAAAAATCCGAGTCGCCCGAGAGAAGGATGTACGTGTCGATCTCTGGCCGAACGAAGACGAGTTCAAGCGCGTCAATCGCCAGGCGGATGTCGGTCGCGTTCTTTTTCGACGAGCCGTAGGCCGGTGCGAAGATCAGGTCGACCGAAGCCTCGGAGAGCGGGACGATGTATTGCGGGAACCTGCGCCAGTCGGCGTAGGCCCTCTGAACAGCGACCTTGCCCCGGATTACGTCGCTGTCAAGCAGACCTCGAATTTCCTGGCCCAGGTTGGACCGGATGCCCATAGTGACATTGTCGAAGTCGATGAGAAGCGCCGCGGCGTGCCGCGAAGGTGCGAACTGCTGCGACGCTTCATGTGGCGCACGCACTTGGTGCGCCGACTGAAGTCTTGTCATGAATTCCGTTTTCCTGCTCTGAGCAGGACGACGGGCGGCTGCGAGTGTCAGCCCCCTTCGCATCGCCCCCGAATTGTCGGGGGGGATTGCAGGAAGGAGGCTTTGGCAGCCCGTCGGCCCACCTGTTCAAAATGGTTTCTACAAGCCGCGGCGCACGCAATCCAGCGGCGCGACTGCGGCAAACTTATTCGGCCTAAAGCCTCCCCGCCAGCGGCCGGCCCGACAGTGAGGCGGCGAGTGCTTGCGCGGCGGGGGCGGCACAATGGTCGCTTCACGGCGAGGACAACACCGCGCCCAGCTGGTCGGGCTCCACCTCGAAGCTGTGCCCTCCCTCCGGTGTGGTCGCGGTCTGGCCGATCTCCTTCAGAAGGACGAACCGGATCCTGTCCTTGCGCTTCTTCTTGTCGCGCCGCGCCGCCTCGATCACATCCGTCGGGTTGCGTCCTTCTTCCCAGTCGCCGTCCAACTCGCACCGGGCGAGCAGGTCGGCAATCCGGTCGGCGGTACCGGGAGCGGTGATGCCGATCGATTCTCCCAACCTGGCCTCGACCCGCATCCCGGCCGCCACGGCCTCGCCGTGGAGGAGTTCGTACCCGTCAATGAACTCCAGCGCATGTCCGACCGTATGACCGAAGTTGAGAGTTTGCCTGAGGCCGCTCTCGACCGGATCGCGGGCCACAACGTCCGCCTTGTGGGCCACGGCCCGGTGAATCAGCTCCTCCAGCGTCTCCTCATCGGCGCCCAATACCCTCTCGGCCGCGCCGCCGATCCAGTTCCACAGGCCCTCGTCCCGGATGGCGGCCATCTTGATCGCTTCGGCCAGGCCCGCCCGGACATGTGGCGCGGGCAGGGTACGGATCAGACCGGGGTCAATCAACACCGCCGCCGGGTGGTGGAACGCGCCGATCAGGTTCTTTCCGGCCTGGGTGTCCAAGCCAGTCTTACCGCCCACGCTGCTGTCCAGCATCGCAAGCAGACTTGTTGGCACTTGCACGACCGGCACGCCTCTCAGGAAAGTGGCCGCCACGAACCCGGCCAGATCGCCGGTAACGCCTCCGCCCAGTGCGATGACCACCGTATCGCGCCCGAAGCCCGAAGCGAGCATGCGGTCGCTGATGGCGGACCAGTGTTCGCGAGTCTTGTTCCACTCGCCCGCGGGGAAGGTGCCCAGCCGCACGGTGAGTCCGGCCTCGCGCAGCAACCCTACTACCCGGTCGCCATGGGCCCGTGCTACCTGGGAATCCGCAATAATCGCGTACTGGTGCGCGGGAGCGCATTCGCCCAACAGGTCGGGGAGCCGCTGCAGGGCACCCGCGCCGATCTCAATCGGACAGGATCTTCCTCCCGGGGTCTCCACGGCCAGTCTACCGGGCACCGGCTACCCCCCGGCCACCCCGCCGCAAGTCTGAAGCCGCACCAACCCCGGGACGGTCGATCCGGGCACGGGTCCTTACCACTCCCTCCGGGGAGATTTTCCCTGCCAGTTCACCGATGGTCTGATCCAGGGCCGGGTGTCGCCAGTCTCCGGCGAGCTCGGCAAGGGGCACCAGGACGAACCCGCGCTGGTGCAGCCGGGGATGCGGAATCGAAAGCAGGTGTGTCTCGACCGACCGGTCGCCGTAGAGAAGAACGTCGATGTCAATCGCCCGCGGGCCGAACCTCTCGCCCCCTGGTTCCCGTCCCAGCTGACGCTCGATGAGCTTGACCTGCTCCAGCAACTCCGCCGGCTCCAACAGAACAGCACCGGTTGCGCAAGCGTTGAGGAATTCCGGCTGGGCTACAGAACCGACTGGCTCGGTTTCATACACCCCCGAACAGCGAAGCCCGCCGACAACGATATGCCGGAGGGCGTCCACCGCACACCTGAGATTGTTGAGCCTGGGACCCAGATTGGATCCCAGTCCAAAGGCTACCCGCGAAACGGACTCCGTTACCGGCGGCCCTCCGAGTCAACGTCGGTGTCGGTAGCCTGATCGACAACGACCCGGGTGCCGACCGTCCGGCAATAGATTCTGCGGTCCTCAGGGTCAACGTCTGTGTCGGTGGCCGGATCGACAACGACCCGGGTGCCAACCGCGACGCTGCATACCATGCGCGAGCTGAGTCCGGCCTCGCGGCCGGATCCCGCCGGACCGGTTCCAAGCAGATCCACCAACACCACGACGGCGGGATCTGCGCCAGGGTCATTCCCGTTCCCGTCGCTGTCCTTGCCGCTCAGTTCCCGGGTAGAGTCACTCGGTGTAAATACATAACCCGTGCCAAAACAAGCCGTCTGCGCGAAAGCCAGAGCGGCCACCGAAAGCCCGGCAAGAAGGGGAACCCCCGCCAGCCCAAGCCGTTTACCCGTTTCAGTATTTCCTGGCATTGGTCCGCGACCTCCTCTTCTTGAATTTCCTCAAACATCTACAGGGAGGGCGCGCAGCCGTCAAAAAAGACGGCTGCGCGCCCGAGTACGTCACTCCGCGACCGAAGTCACGGAAACACTATCTGGTTTAACGAACCACCATGGGCGAGTTCTTGATGGCCTGGAGCTCGCGATGACGCGCCTGGAGCCGCTCAAGAGAAATCGCCACGCGCTGCAATGACAGCGTCAGCGGATCAACTGCCGCACCCGGAATCGGGTTGGGCGAGGAACCCTCGCCGCCACCACCGAAGGTGTAGACATCCTGCTCCAGGACCTCGAGGTCCGAAGCCGGAACCGGCAGGTGGATGGCCGTGTTCTGCGGCAGAATCTCAAACCTGCGACCGTGCCAGAATTCCAGGCCGCCGAAAATGAGGAAGACATTCTCGAAGTGCTCGAAAATCAGAGCATCGCGGAGGTTCCCGCAACGGCCCTGAACGTCATAGCGTTTCTTCGGAATGCAGTCGCCGCCCGCGCCGCCCGTGCCGGGCACCGCATCCGTCGCATTGGCCGGAGCCGGCGGAAGGCCGGCAGCCGTGCGGTACACGTTGACTATCGCGGCCGCGCCGCCATAATCGCCAGTGCGGAAGCGACCCTCGGCGATATACAGATCGCGCTCGTCCAGAGTCATGTGGTCGATTCCGTACTCGCCGCCCGAGGAACGGGGGTCCTGGGCATTGAAGTAGCGGCCTTCATGGCGCTTGTCCGCGTAGTGCGACTGGCGGTACGTGCCCCGGTTCGGCGGGAACGGCACCGTGACCCGGAACCGGTGGGTCGCGTTGGAGCGCCCAGCTTCGTCCCAGGCCGTGACGCCCTCGGAGTAATCCACGTTCTCCGGCGGGAAACGCTGGTCCGCACCGAAGCTCATCCTTCTGGGGACGCGTTGCTCCGTCGGGAAGCTCAGCCAGTCCTGGTACTCGCCACTGGTGTCGGCCATGCCCAGCCAGTCCATGTGCATCCGGTGCCAGGTGTTCTCCTCAACCGCGAGGTACTTCATGCCGTCCCACCACGGGGCTGTGTCGTCGTCCCACCGCTGGCAGCAGAGGTTGACGGAGAAGTTACCGGAAGACGCATCGGCCATGATGGAGCCCCAGTCGGCCGAGTTGGCTTCCGCGTCGCTCCGGGGAGCGTTGGCGCGGCAGCGGGCCTTCCAGGCCGTCAGGTAGTCCGCCCAGTCGCTGCTGCTCCAGGACGTGTTCGGTCCAACCCAGGTGGGTTCGAGGTCAAAAGACTCCGACCGGGATATCTGGATCGACTGGTCGATGCGCTCGATGCCGGCCGCAACCATCTCACTGTAACCGACGGTCTCGAGCTCGTCGTTTTCAAAGTCAGTCGACTCGTCAATCACGTAACCCTTGTCGTACCAGAGGCCAACCAGGCAATGGAGTATTCCCTGCACGCCCTTGCCGAAAGCAATGGCGCGTCCGTTGCGCTCGCCGCCTTCACCGATCTCAAGGCCGCTGTTGATAGACCTGATACCGTCCGACGCGCCCGAAATGCCGCGATAGGCGTCGCCCCAGTTGGCCTCGAAAACGTAGGACCACCGGTAGGACGGAGTGTTTGGCAGGGGCTCGCGCGGCTCCCGGCCGAGGTCGTTCAAGCCCATGTTGCCCCACGTGGCTGTATGGCGGCTGGCCATGTGCACGTGCGAGAAGTTCGCGTTGTTGTAGTAGTGTCCGATGGCGAAAACCTGGACATATGAGCTCGCGATCAAGGTTTCGACGTCATCCGGCGCAGCCAGGGCCCGCGTTTTGTCGGGCGTATTCCGGTTGTTGACCTCTAGATCGGAGCAGGCCCCGACGCCGAGCAACGCGCTCAGCGTAAAGGCCGGCAGGATCAAGTTCTTCTTCATATCATCGTTTCTCCGGTTGCCCCTCTCGGGGCGTGTCAAATCCCTGACTGCGCCTCCGAGGGGAGGCGCAGTCAGGAACCGTTTTCCTTGGCTCTGCGTTAGAAGACGAGCTCGGCCGATATGGTCACGGTGCGGAAGTTCGGGTAACCCGAGCCACCGACCGCGTTAAGCGCACCCAAGCTGCCGCCACCGCCGACCTCGGGGTCATACCCGGTGAAGCCGGTAAAGGTGAGC
>LXNJ01002134.1_pt1 | contig 11019 bp, 12 predicted proteins | sample 809081 | NCBI WGS metagenome assembly LXNJ01 (sample SAMN04870510, study PRJNA318959) | sponge metagenome | biome: sponge; feature: marine sponge reef; material: water | host: Petrosia ficiformis | place: Greece: Milos, Mediterranean Sea | collected 2013-05-29 | depth 5-7 m
GGGCCCGATATCGTCGACCACTATTGGGCGGTCATCATCGGGGCGATCGGCGGACTGATCGTTGTCGCCGGTCTCAAGCTGCTCGAGACGATCAAGTTGGACGACGTCGTTGGCGCGGTTCCCGCCCACCTGTTCGCGGGCATCTGGGGCACGCTGGCCGCCTCTATCGCAGCGGGAGCTCAGTTCCACGTGCAGCTGATCGGCGTGCTGGCAGTCGGCGCGTTCGTCTTCCCCGTCTCCTGGCTGCTCTGGATGGGGTTCAGGGCGACGCTGGGCGCGCGGGTGTCCTACAACGTCGAACGCCTGGGACAGGACATCGGGGAGCTGGGACTCGAGGCGTACCCGGAGTTCGTGCTCATGCCGGAGCCGCACGACGACGACTGACGCCGCCGCGCGGGCAGCGCTTGGGCTTATACTGCCGGCGATAAGACGAACCCTGGAGGCGCGAGCATGCTGGTTGACCTGGTACACACCAAGACGAGCGACGACGTTACCCTGAGCGGCATCCTGCTGGAGCCGGAAGAACCCCGGACAGACCTGCTGGTGGACGCGATGGTGATGGTGCACGGCTCCGCCGGCAACTTCTACCTATCTCCCTCCAACCCGCGCGCCGCCAAGCTGCGGGACTTGGGCATCCCTACGGCGCTCTTCAACACCCGAGGCCACGACGTAGTGGGTGGGCGCGCTGGCAAAGTGCGCACCGGCAACGCCTACGAGATGCTCTCCGAGACCCACCTCGACCTGAAGGCGACGGTCGCGTTCATGGGGGAGCGGGGCTACTCGCGTGTAGGCATCTGGGGCAGCAGCCTGGGCGCGGTGCGCGTCGTGCTCGCGCAGGCGAAGAACCAGGACCCGAACGTCGCGGCCGTGATATCGCTCGCGCCGCTGCGTTTCTCACACGAATACTACTCGGCCTGCGAGATGGGGGAGGAGCACCTGCGGAACTACGAGAACGCCAAAGCGCTCGCAGCCGCCGGACACGGCGACGAGATCATGTTCGTGGACTTCCCCAACCCCGGCGCGTACTTCTCCGCCGACGTCTACCTGGACCGCCACTGCTCCGAGCACTACGACATCACGAAGGCGCACACGAACGAGATCGAGTGTCCTCTGCTCATCCTCACCGGCACCGAGGAAGGCCACCCCCGTATGCGCGACGCTGGCCGCGACATGGCGGCGCTCTGCGAAGGACGGGAGAACGTGACGTGGGTGCACCTGGAGGGCGGTGACCACGGCTGGCACAACAAGGAGGACGACCTCTTCCGCGTTGTGCCCGAGTGGCTGGGGATCAAGACGGCGGTAACCGCGTAGCCCAGAGTCGCGCCGTGAACTAACCCCGAGAGGCCAAGAGCCTCGACGCTTCCTGCCGGGTCCAAGCATCCGCTTTGGAGTTGGCGACGATGGTCAGCGCATCCCGGCCGCGTCCTGCGTTGATGATGCTCCGCGCGTGGCTCGTCCGGGTACGGCAGGCTTTGGCCGTGTATCGCTCCGCTTCTTGAATCTGCGCTGCGATGTCTTCGTTCGAGAGCGACGGGTCACAGAATTGCCTGAACCAGGTGACGAAGCACCTCTTGCCCACCGAGTTCAGGGTCCGCACCAGTTGCTGCTCGTTCATGGCTTCCCGGCCTCCAGTCCTGCGCAAGTCGTGAGGATGCACTATCCTACACGCCGATGACAGCCGACCCCACTCTCTACCGCCAGGCGTGGCGCAGGTTCCCAACCGGCGTGAGCGTCGTCACCACGCGCTCGCCGGACGGCGCGTCCTACGCCACGACGGCGAACGCGCTGCTCTCCGTCGCGCTCGACCCACCGCTGCTGCTGTTGAGCGTCACGACGGGCGGAAACACGTGTGACTACCTCCGTAAGGAGGGGTGTTTCGGAGTGAACTTCCTGCGCGGGGACCAGGCCGAGGTGGCGGACTTCTACGCGCGCGCCGCACCCGAGGAGCGCCAAACGCTTCCCGAGGCCCACACGACCCACGAGAGCGGGGTCGCACTGCTGGACGAGGCGCTCGTCGGCATGGTCTGCCGTATCGAGCAGACGGTGGAGGCGGGTGACCACACGCTGTTCGTGGCTGCGGTCGAGTACGTGGAGGCTCGGGAGGGCGGGGCGCTCCTCTTCCACGAGGGGCAATACGGCAGCACGGGGTAGGAGTCCTCCGACCAGCGTAGGCTTGACCGCGGAGCCTTACTATGGTTAGCTAAACTTAGTCCGACTAAGGAGCATCGGCATGCAGGTCAACATGCACGAAGCAAAGTCCCAACTCTCGCGCCTCGGCGAACTAGCCTGCCAGGGCGAGCGCATCATCATCGCCAGGGCCGGCAAGCCGTACCTTGAGCTGCTCCCCTACCGGCAGAATCTGGAACCTCGCGTGCCGGGAGGCTACGAGGGGCAGTTCGGGGAATACGTCAAATTCACCTACGAAGAGCTGGTCGAGATGTTCGGCGAGGACTTTATCGGGCCTCCCTGGGACGATGAAGTCGTCGACGAGCAGCGGACGTCCGGAGTGTAGCGATGCAGGTCAACATGCACGAAGCCAAATCCCAACTCTCGCGCCTCGGTGAACTCGCCTGCCAAGGCGAGCGCGTCATCATCGCCAAGGCCGGCAAGCCCTACCTGGAACTTCTCCCCTACGGGGAGAAGAAGCGCGAGCCGCGCAAGCTGGGTATCTTGAAAGAGCAGGGCTGGCCTGAGCCAAATTGGGATCTGCTCGAGTGGACAGACGAGGAGATCGAGGAGATGTTCTACAAGGATGACCCTGACGACCCGCTATTCCAATGAGACTGCTACTCGATTCGCACGTACTGCTCTGGTTCTTGTGGCAGAGCCCGCTGCTCGGAGCACGTGCCGCTGCCGCCGTTGCTGATCCTGACAACGACGTCTTCGTAAGCGCTGCGAGCATATGGGAAGTCGCGCTGAAGCGGGCAAAGTCCTTGTTGGATGCCCCGGAAAACCTGTCCGGCGTGGTGGAACAAGCCGGCTTTGTCCCTCTACCCTTGTCCTTGTTTCACGCAGAGCAGGCAGCGATGCTGCCGATGCACCACCGCGACCCGTTCGACCGGATGCTGATCGCGCAGGCGCAGGCGGAGGGGCTGGTCCTCGTGACGCGGGACCCTTACATCCGGCGCTACGGCATTCGCACGATGGCGCCCGACCAGTAGCGGCGCGCTACATCTCCCAGTACGCGAAACCCATCCCGCACGGCGACGCGAAGACCGGCACGTAGTCGATCACCACACCCGGCTTCCCGTCCGCGACACCGGCGGCTGCGACCCAGTTGCGGGTCTCGCCGGTGCCGCTCCCGATTCCGGTGTACATCCCCGTGCCGCCGTCGATCCAGCGCGCCGTGGTGGGGCCGTAGTCCGCCGGAGGCGTTGCGCCCTCCGCGTCGAACGCGTCGGCCATCCCCTTTCCGTCGCCCTTCGGGATGTAGGAGAGGATGCGCTCGTCAAACTCCGTGTTGAGCCAGGAGGTGGGGCTGCCCGGCGTGTGCCACAGCCCGCCCGAGCCGAGGACGGCGACGCGCAGGTCCAGCGGCGAGGCTTCGATTACCTCGCGCACCGCCCTGCCGAGGCGGTAGCAGCGGTTGGCCGAGGGTTGCGGCCCGAAATAGCAGTTCACGAAGAATGGGATCATGGGGATGTCGAAGTTCGGGACGATGCGGTGAAGCGGGCGCATGAACGCGTGGCCCATACCGTGTTCCTTGTTCGGCACCTCGAAACTGAACGAAATGTCGAAGTCACGGTGGGTGAGCCCGACAGCCAGTTCCTGCGCAAGTTGCGGGTGGTTCCGCACATTCACCCACGTCTCGGGCGTCTTCTCGCGCCAGCCGCGTTGCTCACCGGGGATGAAGCCCGTCCGGGCGCTCGTGCGGTAGCCCTCGAACTCCTCGCCGACGTAGACGCCGAACGCGGGGAAATTGTCCAGCCCGAAGAGTTCCTCCTGGTCGTCCCCGAAGACGAGGATGACGTCCGGTCTGGCCTCCTCCATCTTCTGCCGCAGCACCTCGAACGCGTTCATGCAGCGCTCGTGCTGCGCGGCGTTGTCCTCCTCAGACATGACCGGGTTGTCGGTCAACGGAGGGCGGGCAGCCCGCACCTGGTTCCACTGGTGCGGCTCCATGAAGAGGAAGGGGGAGTGGGAAGTGGCCTCGACGAGCACGATCTCTGCCATTGCGGCCTCCTTGCGCCGTCCTGCGCGGGGCGGCGCTACGATGATGCGTCCTGCCCGGCAACACCCGGGCGCGTTGCCGCTACTTTACTTCACGGCGGCAGGCTCTGGCGGAGGGAGTGGGATTCGAACCCACGGTACCGTCGCCGGCACAGCGGTTTTCAAGACCGCCGCAATCGTCCACTCTGCCATCCCTCCGTGCAGTCCAATGGTAGCACTGCCCCGCCGCGATGCGCCTCTGCTTCCCGTCCCTCTCTGCGCGGCCTGCTAAACTCCCGCGCAGACTCCCAGCGAGGTTGTGCATTGCCACCTGAACTGACTGGACGGCTCGACTTCTGGAACATCGGCTACCCGCTGGGAGCGTTCGTGTATCTCACGGCGCCCATCGCGCTGGCCGCCATCGCGTGGGCGCTGTGGCAACGGTCACGCTACTGGCGGCTCGGCAAGCCGAACCCGGACGCCGGCACGTGGCGCATGCGGCTCGGAGCGGGTCTCCGCACTCTGCTCGTGGACTCCGCAGGCCACCGGCGCTTCGTTCGGAACGAGCGCTACCCCGGCACGATGCACTTCCTCATCTTCTGGGGCATCGTCATCCTGTTCATCGCCACCTCGCTCGACGCCGTCGAGTTCAACTCGGAGAAGTACCTCGGCTGGCACCTGCCGACCCGCAACATCGGCCTGCAGCTCGAGTTGATCTGGGACATCGGCGGCATCATGCTCATCGCGGGCATCGCGCTCGCCGGGTGGCGGCGGTACGTCGTGCGGCCGCCACGGCTGAACACCATGCTGGAGAACAACGTGCTGCTGGCGCTGCTGCTGGCGAGCGCGCTCTCCGGCTTCGTCCTGCAGTCGCTCCGCATGGCGGCGACGGAGCTGGAGCCGACGAGCGACCTCTACAGCGTCGCGTCGGCGTACTGGTCGCCTTTCTCCTACGTCATCGCGGTGGGCATCCGGGGTGTGGGGTTCACGGTCTATGGGATGGAGGTCTCGCACTTCGCGCTGTGGTGGGCGCACGCCGGGCTGATGTCCGCAACGTTCGTCTACGCGGCGTGGCGGTTCGGGCCGCTCATGCACATCTTCATCAGCCCGCTCAACCTCGTGATGCGCTCCTCCGTCACGCGGCCCAAGGGCGCGCTGCGCCCGATGGGCGATCTCGATACGCTGGAGGTGTTCGGGGCGCGAGAGATCACGCAGCTCACGTCCAAGCAGTTGCTCGACTACGACGCATGCACGAACTGCGGGCGGTGCCAGGACCAGTGCCCCGCGTGGCGCAGCGGGAAGCCGCTCTCTCCCCGGAAGCTGGTCCAGGACGCCAAGGCCTACATGGAGTCCCGCGCGCCGGTGCTGCTGGCGCTGGGCCCTGACGCCGAGCCGCCCCCGCCGGAAGCGGACCTCGTACACGGCGCGATATCTACCGACGTGCTCTGGTCGTGCACGACGTGCAGGGCGTGCATGGAGGCGTGCCCCGCGTTCGTCGAGCACATCGACTCCATCGTGGACATGCGGCGCTTCCTGACGATGGAGGAGGCGGACGTGCCGGAAGGGGCGATGAACGCGCTGACGTCCATGGAGCAGCGCGGTCACCCGTGGCGCGGGACGCAGGCGACCCGCACCGACTGGATGGAGGGCGCGGACGCCGTGGCGATGAGCGACGACCCCGAGCACGACGTGCTGCTGTGGGTCGGCTGCACGGCGGCGCTGGACGGCCGAGGCCAGCAGGTCGCGCGGGCGATGGCGTCAGTGCTGAAGCTGGCGGGGGTGCGGTACCGGGTGCTCGGCAGCGAGGAGACGTGCACGGGCGACCCTGCCCGCCGCATGGGCAACGAGTATCTCTTCCAGATGATGGCGGAGCAGAACATCGAGACTCTGAAGTCCTACGAGGTGCAGAGGATCGTGACGCTCTGCCCGCACTGCTTCAACACGCTGAAGAACGAGTACCCGCAGTTCGGCGGGGATTTCGAGGTGACGCACTACACCGAGTACGTTGCCGGGCTGATCCGCGACGGGCGCATCCGGCCTGCGAAGGCCGTCCCGCTTTCGGTCGCGTACCACGACTCGTGCTACCTCGGACGCCACAACGACATCTACGAGGCGCCGCGGGAGATCGCGCGGGCCATCCCGGGCCTGCAGCTCGTTGAGATGGGCGAGGGCCGCTGCCGGGAGCGGGGATTCTGCTGCGGCGCGGGCGGCGGACGGATGTGGATGGAGGAGCAGGGCACGAGGGTCAACCACATACGCACCGACCACTTCCTCGACACGGGCGCGGACGCGGTGGGAGTCTCCTGCCCGTTCTGCCTCCAGATGATGGAGGAGGGCATCGGCGCCAAGGGCCAGGAGGACAGCAAGTCCGCGAAGGACCTGCTGGAACTGCTCGCGGAGAGCCTCGACGACGATTAGTGGCCTGTCATGCTGAGCGGAGCCGAAGCATCTCTCGGGAAGCGTCGGCGCACGGCAGAGTGTCTCCCCGAGAGATTTCTCACTCGGTTCGAAATGACAGAGTAGCGCGGCCTGGCTAGTCGTCGTCCTCGGGGAGGTCCGGAAGGAGGGCGTCGTCGAAGATGCCGATGCCTGCGCCGACGGCGGCGAGCTCCGGGGAGTCGTCGAGGAGCGACAGCGGGACCTCCGGCACGTTGACGGGAGTCGTGTCCGGCGCTTCGACGGGGTCGAGTGCGGCCAGGAGAGGCTCCGCGACGGGCTTCGGCTGTGCCGGGAACGAGACCTTGGCGCGCTGGCTCGGGTGCTGGTAGGCCTCGCGCAGCACAACGCGCACTGCGCCGCTGGCCGTGCCGGAGACCGCGCCCTCGTATCGGTTGCCGCCCGTGATGAGGCAGAGCAACCGGCGCGCCATCGCCGGCGGCACGAGGCCCAGGCAGGCGCCGTCCGGGGCCATCACACCGAGCGTCGAGCCGTTCGCCTCCAACGTCACGGGCGTGCCAGGCGATGGGTTCAAACCGGTCGACGCCAGCAACGTGACATCGGCGCTCTTGCCGCTGTCCGCGATGAACATCCGCGGCTTGAGCGTGCTGCCGGTCCCACTGCAGGCGCGGGCCTGCGGCGTGTTCGACTCGGCGAGCAGCCGTTCCACGTTCTTCGTTGCGATGGGATTGCCCGGACTGAGCGCCAACGCACGGCGGAATGCGTCGAGCGCCTGGCCGGGCTCGCCAAGTTCGGTGAGCGCCTTCCCGAGGCGGTTCATCGCTTCGACGTTATCGGGCGCGGCTTCCAGGATCTCGCGGTTGAGCCGGGCGGCCTCCGCCCACTCCCCGTTCATCGCCAGCCGCACTGCCGTTCGGGCCTGTTCCTTCAACAACCTGACATGTTCCTCTTCACGATGAATCATAACGACGACTCCCGTCGCCGGCGCACGCACCCCCTCTAGTGGCGGCGTCTTTCTGTGCTTACGAGTCCCTCATCCGGCGGTGCTCGATGGCCAGGCACTTGTCCATGACAACGCGCAGGCCCGCGGCTTCCGCCTTTGCTCCAGCCTCACCGTGGGATATCCCCAGTTGCATCCACACGGCGTCGGCCCCTATGCGGATGGCCCCGTCCACGACGGGCGGCACATCCACCGCTCTCCTGAATATGTCCACCACGTCGACGTGCTCCGGCACGTCGTCCAACCTGGCGTACGGCTGCTCGCCGAGCACCGGCCCCGTCAGTTTCGGGTTCACCGGAATGATCCGGTAGCCGTGCTCCTGCATGTACTTCGCAACCCCGTGCGACGGACGGTCCGGCCTGTCGGACAGGCCGACGACGGCGATGACCGTGCTCTCACGCAGTATCTGCTCCGCCGTGTCCACCGGGGCACCCTCCGTACTCGAAATGATGAGACGCTAGATTGGCGTCCCGCGCGCCCAGCGTCAAGCGTATTTCCGGGGAGATTACGCGGGTTTTGGGAAGAGCGTGCGCCACGATGAGCAGCGAACGACCGGCAATGAGCACGTTCTGCGCGATTGCGAGCGCGGATAGCCCAGAATGAGTATGCCACTTCACTCGTGCGGACGGGGCCGTCAGGAGAACACCACAAGAAAGTGTCTCATTCCTTCTCATTCCTTCTCATTTCACCCCTGGCAACACGGTGGGCCATTCTGCGGCACGGCACGCCTGGACACGCCGGACGCTCGTGCGATGCCGGGGCCTCACAGCCACCACCATGGTAGGGGCGTCAGCGTCGGCCGTGCAACGTAGTGGTGTCACAGTGAACACAAGGACCTGGCCAGTCACGCCCACTCGGCGAACGCCATCGCGCAGCCGACGCCGGCGAGGTTGCGATAGCAGGGTTGGTAGTCGATGACGCGCCCCCCGGTGTCGCTCGTGGCGGCTGCGATGATCCAGTTCCTGATCTCGGACGTTCCGCCGACCAGCACGTCGGGGTCCATCGCGGCCATGTAGTCGATGTCGTGGGCTTCCACCGCTTCGAGGTACTCCCGGTCCAGCTGCTCGTCGATCGTCATGTGGGAGAGCCCTCCGGACGCGACGACCACGACGCGCCGGTCCTCGTCGAATGAGGCGATGGCTTTCGCGAGAGCGCGCCCGAAGTCCACGCACCGCCGTGGCGAACTGGTGGGCGGGTAGTAGGTGTTGACCATGACCGGGACGATGCGGTAGCGGGCATCGTCGTTCGTTGTGTGGAGCGGGCGGCCGAACGCGTGACCGAGTCCCTGCTCGTGCCGCGTCGCGCTCGACCATGCGGGGTCGAAGCCGGAATCGAGCAGCGAGTCGATGGTCCACCGAGCGAGCGGGACGTCGACCCGGTACCGGGTGATCGTGTCGGTGAACTGCTCACCGAGGCGGTAGTGCGAGACCCTGGTGCTCGCGTCCACCTCATCGCCGATGTACACGAGGAATGGCGGCGTGTTGTCCGCGAGCAGGTTCTCCCGCTGATCGTCCCCGATAAGCACGATGGTGTCGGGCGCGATCTCGTCGATCCTGGCGCGGATGGCGTCCATCGCTGCGAGGCACGCGTCGTAGCGTCGCTGCATCATGGCCTCGGTGGTCTGCTCGCGCATGCCGGGTTTCTCAGCGCCCATGTCGTCACGGCGGAGGATGTTGGGCCACTGCTCGGGAGGCACGTAGAGCTGCGGGCCATGCGACATGCCGAACCTGCCTGCGATGGTTGCCATCACTCCCCCTCTGTCTCAACTCCTGGATGATTCCGTAACACCCTCCGTCACACCGCAGACCCCGCCGATGCACCCCCATCCTATCCTTCCCCCGTCAGGGGGGAATGGATCAAGCCGCCCCGCAAGGCATCTCCGTGACGGTCATGCAAGGGTCTCCTTGTGGGGAGAGGGGACCAGCCCCCGGAACGGCGCCATTGTAGCGCGAGCCAGCTTGCCGGAGCCCGCGGGGTTCAGGAGCGCTGCGATTCGCGTTCCAGCCGCTTCCGCTCGGCGCGCTCCAGTTCTTCCGGCGGGTGAACGTCCTTGAACGCGACGTACAGGCCGATAAGGTAGACGGTCTTGAGCGCGCCCGCGGCGACGAACGGCGCGCTCGCCGCAACCGTCTGCCACAGAACGGTGGCGAGCGACGGCGTGACCGCGCCGACCGCCGCCTGGCTCACGTTGGTGATGCTGGCCATGGCCACGCGCTCGTCCCGGTTGACGATCGCCATCGTGTAGGACTGCCGGGCGGGAGCGTCCATCTGCCCGAAGAAGGCGCGCAGGAACCAGAAGACGACCGCCAGCCAGGCGGTCGGGGCGAAGGGGATGGCGACGGTGGCCACTACTGCCGGGATGTGGGTGAATATGACCGTGTTCAGGAGGCCGATCCGGTTCGCCAGGCGTGCGGCGACCCAGATGGACACCATGTTCAGGGCCGTCGACCCGGCGAGCACGTAGGAGACCTCGGCGAGCTCGAAGCCGTGCTCCAGGCGGAACCACGCGCCCACGAGACTGAAGAAGACGAACCGCGTGGCGAAGCCGTCCACCGACACGATCGCTGCGAGAGAGAAGATGGTCTTTCGCGATCTGAGCCGCAGGGGGTTCCGCCACCCGCCCCCGCCTACGCCGGAGTCGACCGACGGCGAAAGCAGGCCGTACATGGCCGCGGACATCAGCATGAGCACGGCATAGGCGACGAACATGAGCTTGAAGGCCGTGATCTCGCTCACGCCGAAGAGCGGGACGAACACGGCCGGCGCGGCCGCCCCGATCGTGCCCACCAACCGCGCGGCCCGCTCGCCGATACCCGCGAGCGCGAAGAGGTCCGTGCGGTGCTCGGCAGTGGTGGTGTCCGGCAGGGCCGCCTGCTCCAACGGCTGCACCGGCCCCCTCGGCCCGCTCCCCGAGATGGCGAGGCTCCCCACGAAGAACGAGACGAACGCCAGCAGCGTGTACCGCTCCGTGAACGCATAGCCGAGCCCGGCGAGCGCCATCATGGCCGTGAACCCGATGAGCAACCGGCGTCTGCCGAGGGTGTCGCCGATGAAGACGATCAGGGTGGCGAACAGGGCGCTGCCGACCGAGCCGATGGTGACCAGCAGCCCCATCTGCACGAGGCTGTAGCCCAGCTCAATGAGGTATATCCCGAAGAAGACGGCTATGAGCGACTGTGCGAACGTCCTCAGGAACCGGGCGCTCACCATCAGCCAGGCATCCCGAGTCACCCAGCCGAGCGGCCGCGACGATGGAGCCACAGCTCTACCCAAGGCGCCGGCTACCGCGCCAGCGGGCGGCCGCCGGGGTCGAACTGGCTGTCGTGAATCCCAATTCCTCCGCAGCTCCTCTCCCCGCGATTCTACTGCCCCGAGATCAGGCGACGAACGATCTCCACAGCGCGTCCGGCGTCCACGCCGACCGCCACGCGCACCGGCCCGTCCCCGTACGTCGCGAGGGTCCGTCCTCGTTC
>LXNJ01002135.1_pt1 | contig 11017 bp, 8 predicted proteins | sample 809081 | NCBI WGS metagenome assembly LXNJ01 (sample SAMN04870510, study PRJNA318959) | sponge metagenome | biome: sponge; feature: marine sponge reef; material: water | host: Petrosia ficiformis | place: Greece: Milos, Mediterranean Sea | collected 2013-05-29 | depth 5-7 m
CAGCACGTCGTCGCCGGCGCCGCCCAGATAGGCATTGCCGCCCTCCGGCAGGGTCGACCCGTGGGCCGCGTTCATCGCCGCGATCAGGTCGACCGCCGCGCCGCCGTCCGTCACCCCGTAGGTCTCTACCAGCTCCTTCAGATCCAGCCGCGAACCGTCGCCGAACGCCAGCACCTCGATCTGCGAAGTAGAATACGACCAGTTCTCGATCGTCACCCGGTCGGCCAGATCGTCGAACGCCGCCGCCGCATCGTCCGGATCCTTCAGCGCGATCGCCAGCGAACCGTTGACCAGGCGCAGCACAACATCGGCAATGCCGATGTTGCCGTGCAGATACAAGACATCCCGTGTTCCGGCCTGGGTGAACTGCCCGCTCACCCGATGTTCATCGCGCACCGTGTCGCGGCCGTCGCCCCGGCCGAAGCGGTAGAGGTCGCTGCCCGACCCGCCCTCCAGCATGTCCGTGCCGGCGCCGCCGTCCAGAACGTCGTTGCCGGCGTTGCCGTGCAGCGTATCGTCGCCCGCGCTGCCGAACAGGCGGTCACCGCCGGCGCCGCCGATGAGCGTGTCGTCGCCCGTGCCGCCGAACACCGCCTCCAGCCCGTGCGCCGCAAGATCGATGGTGACTCCGGTATCGTCCTCGACGATGGCGATGTCGAAACCTCCGTCGCCATCGACTGCGCCGTCGGCAAAGTCGTCGGCGTCGGCGATCAATATGTCGTCGCCGTCCCCGCCTCCCAGCGTGTCGGCGCCCGCGCCGCCGGACAGCAGGTCGTCGCCGGCACCGCCGGTCAGCATATCGTCGCCGCCTTCGCCGAACAGCACGACGCCGTCCGACCCCGAGGTCCAAAGGGTATCGTTGCCGCCACCGCCCTGGACCGCCTCCAGGCCATGCGCGGCAAGGTCGATCGCGATCCCGGTATCGCCTTCGAGAAAGGCGATGTCGAAGCCCGCGCCGCCGTCGACCGTGCCGTCCGCGAAGTCGTCTGCATCGACGAACAGGACATCGCTGCCGCCGCCGCCCTCGAGCGTGTCGGACCCTGCGCCGCCGTCCAGCCAGTCGGACCCTTCGCCGCCGCTCAGCACGTCGTCGCCGCCCGCGCCGGCCAGCAGGCTGCCCTCCGGCGCCGCGGTCAGGCGGTCGACCGTATCGTGGCCGACGATACCGGCGACGCCGAGGGCGGCGGCGTCGAGGCTGCGTACGGCATCCTCGGTGGGGGCGGCGATGTACAGGTTCGCATCGCCGTCGGTGCCGAGCGTGATGTTGCCGTCCGCATCCTCCCCGAACCCGAAACGGGAATGCTGCAGCGCCACGTCGAAGAAGGAGCGGCTGCCGCCGGCATGGGCATAGCTGCCCTCTCCGAATACCGTGTTGCCGGCCTCGGTCCGCTCGACACCGTCGCTCGTCAGCGAGATCGACGTTATGCCCGCCTCGGTCAGGGTGCGCAGTTCGCCGGGATCGCTCTCGCCGTCCTGGTCCAGGTCCTGCCAGACCCGGAACTTGCTCCATTCCGCATCGTTCGGATCGAGCTGGCCGTTGCCGTCGGTGTCGAAATGCGCGAGGCCTTCCAGGTCGGTCCGCGCGCCCTCGACATAGCCGACGAAGGACAGCTCGTCATGGGCGGTAATTTCGCCGTCGCCGTCCTTGTCGTAGGCCAGGAAGCCGTCGTCCGCCGACGCCCAGGCGATCCGCTCCCGGTAGCCGTCGCCGTCGATATCGTAGAAGGCCGTCGACTCCTCGAGCGCCACCAGTTCCAGACCGTCGCCGTCCAGGTCCAGCACGATCGGCTTGCCGCCGAAACCGCCGCCGGGATCGCCGCCCCCTCCGCCGTCCGGGCTGCCGCCGTCTAGATCCCCAGGGTTGTCGTACCCTTCGGCATTGCCATCCCAACCAATAGGATCTTCGCCGCCGGATTCTTCGCCGTCACCCGGATCATTGTCGCCCACGCCGTGTTCGTAGCCACCAAGACCATGAGGGTCGGCATTGGAATTGCTGTTCGACGATTCGGATTCGCTCGAATCGGACTCTGAATTGCCGCCGTAAAGGCCCCTTTCTCCATAGGGTACGTTGTCGGGAATCTCCGATATTACATTGGTATCGTCTCTATCGAGAGAATTTATTGCTCCAACTGCTCTACTCCAATCACGCGCGTACTGGCTTTCGTTCTCTACTATTGTATGTTCCGCATTATTCTCTCTCGAACCGATTATGCCGTCGATAAAATCTTCAATATCTTCTATAATATCTTCAACTATATCTTCAACATCTTCTATAATATCTTCAACTAGATCTTCGATATTTTCAACGATTTTGCGAGTGCGCTCAACCCTATTTCGCCCAATTCGATTTACAGCCGTAAGTACTTGCTTACCATATCTGGAAATATACGGAATGGCACGATTGAAAATTGGCACAACAATCGGAACTGCCCTAGCAATAACTACAATTATTGGAGCGGCCATAACTCACGAACCTCCCAAGTTAAATTCTGTGCAAATCCAAATACTTCGCGCTTCGTTATGTGCCGCATCGATCAAATCGCACCTTAAATTTCTCTTAAATCTTATCCGATTCGACAGTTAGTATTACCAAGATAAATTGCAGCTGGATTGACCATCATTTCATTGGATTTCATGTAGGGTCTTCCAACGAGCATCTGAGCATAGAAACCTGTACGATCAGTAAGGGTTACTTTGGTAAGTAAAGAACGTCCAGAAATACATATTCTCAGTTCCACTACTGGACGTTTAATGATTTTCGTTTCAGCGCGCTTGATCGAAACTGTTCGAATGATCCTGCGTCTGAATATTGTCGGACGACCATCCACTTCCACCATAAAGCGAACCCAGCTTTCGCCATTTCTATCAAAGTGTTTCAGCTGGATAGCGTGAATAGTTGTGATATCCGAACCGGTATCCATCTTGGCATCGACAACTAATCTTTCTGGCAAAATAACTGCTTTTTCCAAGTAACCGACAACAATGGGGTTTTTGGCGTACGCCGCTAGTGACCATGACGCCGAAGTAGCTAGAAGAACCAATACAACCGGCATCAAAAATTTTCCGATAGCCGTAGCGGTCGACACTATTATGTTCCCTTATTCAAATGGCTCGGTGAAGACCGTTGTCACTTCCATATTTTGAAGTGACGCTGTATAGGCTCAAAAAATAAAATACTTTGCTAATGAACATAATTAACCCCAACATCGAGCCAGGGATGGAACACTGCCCGCCCCGTCTCGGCATGATGGTTGTCGTGCCACGCCTCACCCTTGGTCAGCAGGGCGACAGGGAGATTGTTGCAGTTCGGGTCGCCGGTGTAATGAAGCCTTGCGTCCCGGCGATGGCGGACCGCTGTCACTAGCCCCGAAGCCCATAGGGCCATTGCCACTGGGAACACCCACGCAAATTCGAACAGACGCCAAGCCAAGGCCAGCAGCAGGAGCGGCCAGCCGAGCGCGAGCGACAGGTAGCGCCGGTGCAGCCACAGGCCCAGCCGGTCTTGGCGCGGTGCGCGGCGCACTGCTGTAGCGTTGATTCTGTCACCATAGCTGCCCCTACTAAAATTGCGGGCGTTGGGTAATTCCTCGCCGCTGCCTCCTCCGTTCCGATCATCAGCCCGCTGTCCGATTCCAAGATAAACCCGATTATCCGCCATTCCAAAGCCAAGTGAGTCCAACATCTCCATGTCCTGACTCATCGAATTATCCGATGAACCGGCAGGACATCCACAGCAGTTCATGTCCATCAAAACGCTGTTCTCATTCCGCACAGCGCGCAATCCCGTTCCTCGGTCGATCTCTCCCTCGCCGATCATCGCCTAGTACGCCCCTTCGTTCAGCTTGACGTGATCGAAGAACGGGGCGATCCGGAAGTCCTGCGTGACCCGGCCGCGGCGTTTCGAGTCCGGATCGACGAAGCCCCGGCCGTCCGCCTGCCAGTCGGTCAGTTTGAACCAGATGGCCGAACCCGGGCGCGCGCCCGGGTCGGCCGGGAACAACCGCGTGTTCGCGTCGACCGCACCCTTGAAGCGGTTGAAGCCGCTGAGACGCCCGGCGGGACACCCGATGGCGCGTGCGGAAAGACGTTCGAGGTCCGCCATCGTCAGGTTCCGGGCCTCCGCCTGCCTGTCGTAGCGTCCGAGCGCCCCGATATTCTTGAACCGCAACACGGCGTGACGGGGCTCCAGGTTTCGCACAATGTCGTAGACGCGCTTCACGGCGCCCTCGTTGAGGTTCCTGACGAGGATCGTGCCGGTGTTCAGGATCATGTTCGCCGCGACGACGTTCTCCACCGCGCGTACCTTCCTGCGCGCGCAGCGGAGATTGTCGATGCGCGCGTACCAGTCGTCGTTGTCGGCGCCGTTGAGCGAGATATAGACGTGCCGCAGCCCGGCCTTGCGGAGTTCCGACACATAGGCCTCGGAATCAAGGCGCAGGCCGTTCGTGAGCAGTACTGCGCGGTGCCCGCAGCGCCGCACCGTGGCGACGATCTCGGGCAGGTCCTTCCGGAGCGTCGGCTCGCCGCCGGCGATCCGGATGTTCGCACGCCCGGGAAACGCCGCCAGGCAATCCTCGAGCCGCGCCATGTCCATGTCCGGAATGTCCCGGTTCGGAAGGTAGCAGTTCGCGCAGGCCATGTTGCAGCGATGGGTGACGTCGACGATGACCGTCTCGAAGCTGTTCCGGGAGGGTTCGACAGTATGGATACCACGGTTCTGCAGCATTACAAATTCCCTGGCAGGTCGAAGACGTTGGCGAGCAGCGCAATCCTGTCGCTGCCGCCGGTGTTCCTGACCTCGTGCTCCCAGGCCGTGTTGACGAACCAGAGCTCGCCGGGCCGCATCGGTATGCGGTGGGTCTCCCGTTTCCCGAACAGGGTGAATTCATGGGCACCGGCGAGGACGGACACGATCCGCAGATCGCGCGGGTCGTCCAGATGGCGGGGGATCGCCCCGCCCGGCTTCAGGACGGCGAGACGCGCCCGGTAGCAGCGGCCGATCAGGCTTTCGAGCGCCGCGACAAGTCCCGCTTCGAGCGGCCTGGTATAGTTCTCCCTGACGCCCGGGTCGCGGCCCTCCGGCAGGCCCTGGAGTTCGACCTGCGCGTAGTTCCCGCTGAGATACGCCGGATCGGCGGTCTCCAGATCGCGGGCCTTGCGTCCGGCAATCGCCGCCGCCAGGATGTTGCGATCCCGGTTGCGCGCGCGGAACGCCAGCAGGCCCGCCACGGTTTCCGGCGACAGGCGGCCGACCCGCCGGGAGAGCGGCCGCGCGCGGGCATGGGCAAGGTTCCGGAGCCGCTGCCGTTTGTCGCAGCAGGTCATGCCGGCGGAGGCGCTTTCGGGCCGAGCCGGAACGAATAGCTCCCGCCCACGAGGCCGAACCGGGCACGGCGCAGGAACCTGTCCGTCCGCTTGAGGTCGATCCCGGACGTGGCGTGAATCATGATCTCCCGGACATTGCGGGCTTCCGACCACCGGGTGACGCCGGACAGCAGCCGGACGGCCGCCCTGCCGCCCAGCAGCGTTCCCCGGAACTTCTTCCTGACATAGAAGGAATAGACGGTCGTAATCAGCTGGTCGTATCCGACCAGGTACTCGCCTACGGTACAGAAGAGGAACCCGACCGGTTCGTCCGCCAGTTCCGCGATCATCAGGGCGTAGCGCTTCTTGTTGTCGATCGCGTTCATGAAAAGATCGTCGCGTTTCTTGTGGCTATAGGGAATGTCTCGCCACCGCGATTCGGCGTGGAGTTCCAGCGATAAGGGCCGGAGATACTCCAGATCGGCGATCGAGTCGGCAAGGCGCAGGTTCAGCTTCGCGGCCGCCGGTTTCTCGGAATCATTCTTCAAGGCGTCAATCCGTCTTCGCGGCCGGCGCTTTTCGTGGACGCCGAACCGGTATTTGTTTATGTGACGAGTTTGCAATCCGTCCATGCAATATTATCAATAGATCGAATCCGACCTGTCGGTTAAGCTGTCGCGGTTGCCAGCCGGGGACAAAGCGGATGAAGGGTCTGGGCGACCGCCGGAGCGGTACCGTCCTCCCCGCTACAACGGGGCGGCGCGACGTCTCCGGATCGCGGCTGTGCCTGACCGCGCCGAATTTCCCGGCGGCGCGGTCCGGGCCGTTCCCATTCTTACCGCCTTCTATAGCCCCTCCCGTATGATGGTCGCCGGAGCCGCACAGCTGGCGCAACCTGCGCCGGGGCGGCCGGAAGCGGCGCGTCCCGGCAACCCGGAACCCGAGGCGGCGCCGGCGCCCGACGGCGGCATGGTCTGCCTGGCAATGCTGCTGGCTTTCCACCGTATGCCTGCCGACCCGGTGCAGCTCGGCCACGAACATGCCCCGGCGAACGGACCGAGCCAACTAGCCGACCTGGCCCGCGCCGCCAAACGGTTGGGCCTGAAAGCCCGGATCGCCGGGCTGAAGATCGGCCGCCTCGACCGGGCGCCGCTGCCGGCCGTCGCCGAGGCGACGGACGGCGGCTTCTTCATCCTCGCACGCGCCGACAAGGAGAAGGCGCTGATCCAGGAACCCGGTCGGCCGCCGGAGACCCTCGGCCTTGCCGAGCTGGCCGGGCGCTGGACCGGCCGGGTTCTGATGACGGCGCGCCGGGCACAGCTCGCCGGCGCCGAGCGCCGCTTCGACATCACCTGGTTCATCCCGGCGATCGTCAAGTACCGGCGCATGTTCGCGGAAGTGCTGACCGCGTCCTTCTTCCTGCAGTTGTTCGGCCTGATCGCGCCGCTGTTCTTCCAGGTCATCATCGACAAGGTGCTGGTGCACCGCGGCCTGACCACGCTCGACGTGCTGGTGGTCGGGCTGGTCGCGATCACCCTGTTCGAGACCCTGCTGGGCGGCCTGCGCACCTACATTTTCTCGCACACGACCAGCCGGGTCGACGTCGAGTTGGGCGCGCGCCTGTTCCGCCACCTGACGGCCCTGCCGATCGCCTGGTTCGAGGCGAGGGCCGTCGGGCAGACCGTGGCGCGGGTGCGCGAGCTGGAGAATGTCCGCGACTTCATCACCGGTTCGGCGCTGACGGTGATCCTCGACCTGTTCTTCACCTTCGTGTTCTTCGCGGTGATGTTCCACTTTTCGGCGCAGCTGACCTGGATCGTGCTCGGCTCGCTGCCTTTCTATGCGGTCCTGTCGGCCGGAATCACGCCGGGCCTGCGGCGCCGGGTCGAGGAACAGTTCCGGCGCGGCGCCGCCAACCAGGCCTTCCTGGTGGAGACGGTCTCGGGCATCGAGACGCTCAAGAGTATGGCCGTCGAGCCGCAGATGCGCCAGCGCTGGGAAGAGCAGTTGGCGGCTTATGTCCGCGCCTCCTTCCGCACGGTGATGCTCGGGACCGTGGGCAGCCAGTCGGTGATGCTGATCAACAAGGTGACGACGGCGCTGATCCTGTGGTTCGGCGCCCAGGCCGTGCTCGCCGGCGACATGACCGTCGGCATGCTGGTCGCCTTCAACATGTTGGCCGGACAAGTCAGCCAGCCGATCGTTCGGCTCGCCCAGTTGTGGCAGGATTTCCAGCAGTTCCGCATCTCGCTCGACAAGCTGGGCGACGTGCTCAACGCGCCGGCCGAGCCGGGTCACAGCCCGAACCGGCCGTCGCTGCCGGCGGTCTCCGGCGACATCCGCTTCGAGAATGTGACGTTCCGCTACCGCCCGGGCGCGCCCGAGGCACTTGGGGACGTTTCGCTTCGGGTCGAGCCCGGCCAGGTGGTCGGTATCGTCGGCCGCTCCGGCTCGGGCAAGTCGACCCTGGTCAAGCTGGTACAGTGCCTGCATGTGCCGGAGAGCGGCCGGGTTCTGGTCGACGGCGTCGACGTCGCCATGGTCGACCCGGCCTGGCTGCGCCGGCAGATCGGCGTGGTGCCCCAGGAGAGCGTGCTGTTCCAGCGTTCGGTCTACGACAATATCGCGCTGGCCGACCCGGCGATGGGCATGGCCAGAGCGGTGCGCGCGGCACGTCTCGCCGGGGCGCACGAGTTCATTTCGGGCCTGCCGGAAGGCTATGACACGGTGCTGGGCGAGCGCGGCGCCTCGCTGTCGGGCGGCCAGCGCCAGCGCGTCGCGATCGCGCGGGCGCTGGTGACCGACCCGCGCATCCTCATCTTCGACGAGGCGACCAGTGCGCTCGACTACGAATCGGAGCGGGCGATCCAGGACAACATGCGCGCGATCTGCCGCGACCGCACGGTCCTGATCGTCGCCCACCGGCTGAGCACGATGCGCATGGCCGACCGGATCCTGGTGGTCGACCGGGGCAAGATCGTCGAGGACGGCACCCACGCGTCGCTGGTCGCGGCAGGCGGTCTCTATGCCGAGCTGCACCGCCATCAGGCGGAGGCGGTCGCGTGAGCGGGGCCCTGGCACGCAGCTGGGCGGTCGCGCGGTCGGCCTGGGCCGAAGATCGCAAGCGCCCGAAGGTTTCACGCCGGCAGGAAGAGATCGAGTTCCTGCCGGCCGCCGTCGAACTGCTCGAGAAGCCGGCCTCGCCTGCGGGCCGGATTTTCGCCCTGGCGATCGCGGCCTTGTTCCTGGCGGCGCTCGCCTGGGGCTGGTTCGGCCGGATCGACACGGTCGCGGTGGCGCCGGGCCGGATCGTTCCCGGCGAGCGGGTCAAGACGATCCAGCCGCTCGAGATCGGCATTGTAAGGGCAATCCATGTCCGGGACGGCCAGGCGGTGCGCCGGGGCCAGGTGCTGATCGAGCTGGACCCGACAGAGCGCGGCGCCGACCTGGCGCGGCTCGAACACGATCTGATGGCGGCTCGGCTCGACGGAGCGCGCCTGACCGCGCTGTCGGCGCGGCCGGGCGATCCGGCAGCGGCCTTCGCGCCGCCGTCCGGGACCGATCCGGCAATGCTGGCCGCGGCCCGTGCGCTGATGCTGGCCGAAGCGGGCGAACAGCGCGAGGCGATGGCCGCCCTGTCTGCCGGGATCCGCCGCCGGCGCGCCGAGCGCAGGTCTGCCGAGGCGCAGGTGGCAAGCCACCGCGACACGATCCCGTTATTGCGCGAACGGGTCGAGGCGCGCGCCATTCTAGTCAAGAAGGAGATCGCCAGCCGGATGCGGCTGAACGAGCTGCGCGAGCAGCTGATCGCACGGGAAAGGGCGTTGGAGGTCGAGCAGCGGCGGCTGGTCGAAATGGCCGAGGCGATCGCCGAACTGGAACGGCGGCGCGCGGAACGGGCGGCGACTTTTGTGGCCGGCGTTACCCGGGGCCTGTCGGAAACGATGCGGCTGGCGGCGCGGCTGGAGCAGGAACTCGCCAAGGCAAGAGAGCGGCTGCGCTCGCGCATTCTGCGCGCGCCGGTCGACGGCACGGTCCAGCAGCTCGCGGTCCATACGGTGGGCGGCGTAGTCAACCCGGCCGAGCGACTGATGGCGGTGGTGCCGTCGGGCGCGATCCTGGAGGTCGAGGCCCTGGCGGCAAACAAGGACATCGGCTTCGTGCGCGCCGGCCAGGAAGCGGCGATCAAGATCGAGAGCTTCCCCTTCACCCGCTATGGCGTGGTCGATGGCACGGTCGCCCATGTCTCGGCCGATTCGGTGGCCGACGAACGCCACGGGCTGGTCTACCCAATGCGTGTGGCGATGGCGCGCGACCGCATCCTTGTTGGCAGCGCATGGACGTCGCTGGCGCCGGGCATGACGGTGACGGTCGAGGTCAAGACCGGGCAGCGCCGGGCGATCGAGTTCTTCCTGTCGCCGCTGATGCGCTACCAGGACGAAGCGATGCGCGAGCGCTAGGTGCGATGGCGGGAGACAGAAACGACCGAGCGCCGGGTCCGCCCCCGAACGGCGAGGCCGGCGGGCCCCACCTCGCGGAGGAACGGACCATTGGCGTCCCGGCGCCGCCGGAGCGGCCCAAGTATCTGGTGCTGTGGTCCGGCGGCCTCGACTCGACCTGGTCGCTCTACATGCTGCTGCGGCACACCGATGCCGAGGTCTACGCCCATCATGTCATCAAGCGCTCGCGGACCGACGACGGCTCGGCCCTGTCCTACGGCTGGCTCTACGAGCGCGACGCGATCCGGCGCATGCGGCCCTGGCTGGCCGGGCGGGTCCGGCCCTTCGCCTATTCGGAGAGCGCCATCGACCTGACGGCGCTCGCCTCCTTCGCCCGGGACACGATGACCGCGCTGTTCCTCGGCGGCCAGGCGGCGAAGACCTGGCGCTTCGGGCCGGGCGACGCCATCGTCCTGGGTGCCAACGCCGACGACGACCGGTTGGGCGAAGAGTCGGACCGCGAACTTTACTGGCGCAACGGTTTCCGCCGCCTGCTGGCGCGCAATCTGCTACAAGCCGTGATGCAGGAGGACCGGACGCCGGAGGTTATCGGCCTGGTCCCGGCGCCGACCCGCGCCCGGCAGGTCGCGGATTTGCCGGCCGAACTGACAGCGATGACGGCCAGTTGCCGGGTGCCCGAACGCGTCGGCGACGGCGATGCCTTCCGGCCGTGTGGTCGCTGTCCGACCTGCGTGGCGCTCGCGCCGCATCTGCCGGTCTATACGGCGCGGTCGGACGAAGAGCCGGATCCGTCGGCGGCAGATACCGAAATCGCGAGTGCGGCAAGGTGACGGAGAATGCCGACAGCCCGACCGGCAAAGGCGCGATCGTAAGATTCTCGGGTCCGGAGGATGTCGGCACAGGAATTGCGCTCGCCCGGCGGGTTCACGCCGAAAGCGACTTCGCGGATCTGCCGTTCGACGAAATGCGGGTACGGAAAGTTATCGAGCGCGGCCTGAGCGCGCCGGACCGGCATTGCCTGCTGCAGGCGGAATTTGAAGAAGAAACGGTCGGGTATCTCTACGGCATTGCGAACCGGCATTACTTTTCCAATGCGCTCGGCGCCACGATCATGTCCTACTATGTCATGAAATGTCAGGGGCGGCCCCGTCTTGTCCGGCGGCGCTGCCGTTCTTCATGCGGGCCGCCTGGGGCAGCGGGGCGTCGTCCGCCCAGTCAACGCCGTTCGTCGGGTCAAGGCCGTTCGTCGGGTC
>LXNJ01002136.1_pt1 | contig 11006 bp, 11 predicted proteins | sample 809081 | NCBI WGS metagenome assembly LXNJ01 (sample SAMN04870510, study PRJNA318959) | sponge metagenome | biome: sponge; feature: marine sponge reef; material: water | host: Petrosia ficiformis | place: Greece: Milos, Mediterranean Sea | collected 2013-05-29 | depth 5-7 m
CCGACGATCAGCCGTTTCCCGGAGCCATTTTCCGACACGCTCATGGCCGCGACCATAGCGACCGCCCGCCACGGCGGCAACGCGCCTTCGCGCCGGTTTCCCGGCAGCGGGGCCGGCCACGATATCCATGCCGCGCTTTCCCTGCGCCGGCCGGGCCGCTATATCATCCGCAATTCCCTGCTTCCCCGTTCCGGAACCCGCTCCATGACCGACGCCTACATCTTCGACGCCGTGCGCACGCCGCGCGGCCGCGGCAAGGCCGACGGCGCCCTGCATGAGATCACGCCAGTCGATCTGGCTGCGCAGACCCTCGGCGCCCTGCGCGACCGCAGCGATCTGGATACGTCGAAAATCGACGACATCGTGCTGGGCTGCGTCATGCCGGTCGGCGAACAGGGCGCCGATATCGCCCGGCTCGCCGCCCTCAAGGCGGGCTACGACGAGAAGGCGACCGGCATCCAGATCAACCGCTTCTGTTCCTCCGGCCTCGACGCCTGCAACCTGGCGGCGGCGCAGGTCATGTCCGGCCAGGCCGATCTCACCGTCGGCGGCGGCGTCGAGAGCATGAGCCGGGTGCCGATGGGCTCGGACGGCGGCGCCTATGCTATGGACCCGGCGGTCGCCATGCCGATCTATTTCGTGCCCCAGGGCATCGGCGCCGACCTGATCGCGACCCGCGAAGGCTTCTCGCGCGACGATGTCGACGGCTATGCGGTCGAGTCCCAGAGGCGCGCCGCGGCGGCATGGGAGAACGGCCGGTTCGAGAAAACGGTCGTGCCGGTGAGGGACGTCAACGGCAAGGTCGTGCTGGCGAAGGACGAGCATATGCGCCCGGAAACCGACATGCAGTCGCTCGGCGCGCTCAACGCCTCCTTCGAGGGCATCGGCGCCCAGTTCGGCTTCGACGCGGCCGCCATACAGCGCTATCCCGACGTCGAGCGGATCGTCCACGTCCACACGCCGGGCAACTCGTCCGGTATCGTGGACGGCGCCGCCGCCATGCTGATCGGCACGAAGGAGATGGGCGAGGAACTGGGCCTCAAGCCCCGCGCCCGCATCCGCGCCTTCGCCTCCAACGGCTCCGAACCGACCATCATGCTGACCGGCCCGGTCGACGTGACCCGCAAGGCGCTGAAACGGGCCGGCATGGAGACCGGCGATATCGACCTGTACGAGCTCAACGAAGCCTTCGCGTCGGTCGTGCTCTACTACATGAAGAAACTCGGCATCGGCCACGACCGGATCAACGTGAACGGCGGCGCGATCGCCATGGGCCACCCACTGGGCGCGACCGGCGCAATCATCCTGGGCACACTGCTCGACGAGATGGAGCGGCGCGGTGCGGAAACCGGCCTCGCCACGCTGTGCGTCGGCGCCGGCATGGGCGCCGCGACGATCGTCGAACGGGTGCACTAAAGCGCTGCATCCGCCGCGGCCCTGCTGCGGCCGAACCTGACGAGGAACCGATCCATGAGCCTTGCCGATGTCACATCCGCGATGCAGGAGCGCATCGGCGAAGCCTCCGGCCTCGACGCCACGGTGAAATTCGATTTCGGAGACGACGGCTGTCTCTATCTCGACGGCACGAGCGAACCCTATGCGGTCTCCAATGACGACGCCGACGCCGACTGCACCGTCTCGATGTCGCTCGACGACTTCAAGGAAATGGCGACCGGCGAGCTGGACCCGACCACCGCCTTCATGATGGGCAAGCTCAAGGTCACCGGCGACATGGGCGTCGCCATGAAACTCGCCGCGGTGCTGGGGTAGGTGCGGCGCGTTGGGCCGCGAATTTCGGCCGGCAGACCTGCCGCGCTCCGGCGTCCGATCGACTTGACGGATTCTGACTCAAGCAATATTCTGAATTTATTAACCAGTTAAAATAACCGGTGAAATTAGACATGCAGACCATTAGCGCTACTGAAGCGAAGGCGCGTCTGGCGGAACTGCTTCGCACGGTCGAACGCGGCGAAACTGTGGAAATTACACGTCACGGCGAGGTCATCGCCCATGTCGTCCCCGTGCAGGCGGGCGAACGCGCCAAACGGGAGCAGGCGATGGCCGACTTTCTACGGATTCGGGACAAATGGAAACCGGCCGGCATGTCGGTCGAGGAAATTCTCCGGGCACGCCATGAGGGCCATCGCCTGTGAATCTCTTCGTTCTCGACGCTTCGATCGCGCTCGCATGGCTGTTGAACGAGGACACCGGATCCCGGGCGGACCGGGCCTGGCTGCGCCTGAAAGACGGCGACGCGCTGGTTCCCCAACTCTGGCACTTTGAGGTCCGCAACGGTCTGCTCGTTGCAATGCGCCGCGGCCGGATTGCGCGCGATGCATCGGCGCAACTGCTTCGCGCGCTCGAACGCTTCCCGATCCGGACCGACGCCGAGCCCGATCTGGAAACGGCCTTCGACCTGGCGGATCGGCACACCCTTACCATCTACGATGCCGCGTATCTGGAAGCAGCCCTGCGGAATTCTGCGCCGCTGGCGACGCTGGACAAGCCTCTTGCGCAAGCCGCGGCCGAGTGCGGCCTGTCCCTGGTCTGTCATCCGAACGGACTGTAACCGGTTCGCGTTTCCGCGTTAGCGACCGCCGCCTGTCTTGCTCTTTATCCCGCCGGCGTCATCCAGGGGCGGTCCTGGGCGTGGCGGGATTCGAAACTGTCGATGCTGGCGGCCTTCTCGAGGCTGAGGCCGATATCGTCCAGTCCGTTGAGCAGACAGTGCTTGCGGAAGGGCTCGACCTCGAAGGCGACGGTTTCGCCATTCGGCCGGGTGATCGTCTGGGCCTCCAGATCGACCGTCATGGTGGCGTTGGCGCCCATCTGCGCATCCGCCATCAGGGCGTCGACGTCCGCCTGCGGCAGGGTGACCGGCAGGATGCCGTTCTTGAAGCAGTTGTTGAAGAAGATGTCGGCGAAGCTGGTCGAGATCACGCAGCGGATGCCGGCGTCGAGCAGGGCCCAGGGCGCATGCTCGCGCGACGAGCCGCAGCCGAAATTGTCGCCGGCGACCAGGATTTTCGCGTTCCGATAGGCCGGCTTGTCGAGCACGAAATCGCCGGTGACGACGCCATCCTTGTCGGTGCGCATTTCGTGGAACAGGCCGGCCGACAGGCCGGTCCGCTTGATCGTCTTCAAATACTGCTTCGGGATGATCGCGTCGGTATCGACGTTGACCATCGGCAGCGGCGCGGCGACGCCGGTTAGCACGGTGAATTTATCCATCGGTTTTCCTCCCGCTTCAGCCGGCCTGGAGCGCGCGCACGTCGGCGAGACGGCCGCTGACCGCCGCCGCCGCCGCCATCGCCGGGCTTACCAGGTGGGTGCGCGCCCCGCGGCCCTGCCGGCCCTCGAAATTGCGGTTCGAGGTCGAGGCGCAGCGCGCGCCCATGGGCACCTTGTCCGCATTCATCGCCAGACACATCGAACAGCCGGGCTCGCGCCATTCGAAGCCGGCCTCGGAGAGCACCCGGTCCAGCCCCTCCTCTTCCGCCTGCTCCTTGACCAGGCCGGAGCCGGGCACGACCAGCGCACGCACGCCCGCGGCAACCTTTCGCCCCTTCGCGACCTCGGCGACCGCGCGCATGTCCTCGATCCGGCCGTTGGTGCAGGAGCCGATGAAGACGTAATCGACCGCGAGGTCGGTCATCCGCTCGCCGCCCTCCAGGCCCATATAGTCGTACATGCGCGTCCAGGCGGCGCGCTGGGCGTCGTTCTCGGCCTGGTCGAGGGTCGGCACGCTGCCGTCGATCGGCGAGACCTCCTGCGGGCTGGTGCCCCAGGTGACGATCGGCGGAATGTCCGACACGTCGAGCGAGACTTCGGTCTCGTATTGCGCGCGGTCGTCCGACGGCAGGGTCTTCCAGTACGCAAGCGCGGCCTCCCACTGCGCGGCTTTGGGCGTCTTGGGCCTGCCCTTCAGATATTCGAAGGTCGTCTCGTCCGGCGCGACCAGGCCGGCGCGCGCGCCCGCCTCGATGGTCATGTTGCAGACCGTCATGCGGCCTTCCATCGAAAGGCCGCGGATCGCCTCGCCGGCATACTCGATCACGTGGCCGGTGCCGCCGGCAGTGCCGATCTTCCCGATGATCGCGAGGATCAGGTCCTTCGCCGTCACGCCGAGGGGCAGGGCGCCCTCTACCGTGATGCGCATGTTCTTGAGCGGCCGCTGGATCAGCGTCTGGGTCGCCAGCACATGCTCGACCTCCGAGGTGCCGATGCCGAAGGCGAGCGCGCCGAAGGCGCCGTGGGTCGCCGTGTGGCTGTCGCCGCACACGATAGTCGCGCCCGGCAGGGTGAGGCCCTGCTCCGGGCCGATGATATGCACGATGCCCTGGCGGACATCGTCCATATCGAAGAATTCGATGCCGAAGTCCTCGGCGTTGCTGCGCAGCAGGTCGATCTGGATTTGCGCTTCCTCGTCATCGACCGTCATGCCCCGGCCCGGCGTGGTCGGGACGTTGTGGTCCGCGACGGTGAGCGTCAGATCCGGCCGGCGCACCGCCCGTCCGTTCTCGCGCAGCCCTTCGAAGGCCTGGGCACTGGTGATTTCATGCACCAGATGCCGGTCGATATAGATCAAGCAGGTGCCGTCGTCCTGCTCGTGCACCAGATGGCTCTGCCAGATCTTGTCGAAAAGCGTCCTGGGTTGGCTCATCGCTTGCCCTCCGTGCCCGGTTTTCGTCCCAGCGTCCGCGGGAACGAATCAGTCTTCCTTCTTTTCCGCTTCGGGGCCGGCCTCCGCCGTCTCCCCGGCCTCGGCCGCCACGGATTCCGCTTGAACCGATTCGGTTTCCGCCGGCGCCGGTTCGATGTCCGCCGCGACTGCCTCGTCAGCGATCTCCGGTTCGACGGTGGCTTCCGCAGGCCCGTCCGCCACCGCGGCCGTTGCCGCGCTTTCGGCGCTCTCCTCGACCTCCGCCATCCTCTTTATGCCGCGGCCGGTCGTACGCTCGACGATACGGGCCCGCTTGCCGGTCCGGCCGCGCAGATAATAGAGCTTCGCCCGGCGGACTTTGCCGCGGCGGATAATCTCGATCGATTCGACGCGCGGGCTGTAGAGGGGAAAAATGCGTTCGACGCCCTCGCCGTAGGACAGCTTGCGCACGGTAAAGGACGAGTTGATCCCGGCGTTGCGGCGCGCGATGCACACGCCCTCGAACGCCTGCACCCGCTCGCGATTGCCCTCGACCACCCGGACATTGACCCGCACCGTATCGCCGGGGCCGAAATCCGGGATCTCCTTGTCGCCGGCAATCTCGGCGAGATGTTCCTGCTCGATTTCCTGGATGATGTTCATGGGCCTAGACGCCTTTCCCCGGTTGCTGCCCGGCATATCGGGCCCACAGGTCGGGCCGGCGCAACCGGGTGATTTCCTCTGCCTGCGCCAGCCGCCATTCGGCGACCCGCGCGTGATGTCCCGACAGCAGCACTTCCGGCACGGTCATGCCGTTCCAGGTCTGCGGCCGTGTGTAATGGGGATGCTCCAGCAGTCCCCGCTCGAAACTTTCCTCCACCAGCGAACGCGCGTCGCCGACCACGCCGGGCAGCAGCCGCACGCAGGCGTCGATCAGCACCGCCGCCGCCGGCTCGCCGCCGGACAGGACATAGTCGCCGATGCTCATTTCCTCCAGGGTGTGCGCCTCGATCGCACGCTGGTCGACCCCTTCGTAGCGGCCGCACAGAATGACCGCGCCGGGCCCCGCCGCCAGTTCGCGCGCGCGCCGCTGGGTGAGCGGAGCGCCCCGCGGCGACAGGAAGATACGCGGCCGGCCGTCTGCCGGCCCGGTATCCAGCGAACGCAGCGCAGCATCGACGATGTCGGCCCGCATCACCATGCCCGGCCCGCCTCCGAAGGGCGCATCGTCCACCGTAGCATGCCTGTCGCGCGCGAAATCGCGGATATCCACGGTTTCCAGAGACCACACGCCCCCGTCCAGTGCCTTGCCCGCCAGCGAATGGCCCAGGTGGCCCGGAAACATCTCGGGGAACAGGGTCAGCACCGTGGCCGACCAGGCGGTTGCACCGCCGCTCACCGGTCGTCCTCCGCGGCCGGCGGCGCTTCGGCTTCCGCCAGGTGCACGGTGTCGACGGTCACTTCGCCGGCGGCCACGTCGATGTGCGGAACGACGGTCCGCGTAAACGGAAGCAAAACGAGCCGGCGCGAGGGCCGGCGGATCTCGATAAGGTCGCCGGCGCCGAAATCGTGCAGCGCATGCACGGTTCCGGCATCGCTACCTTCCGTATCGACGACGCGGAGGCCGATCAGGTCGGCGTGGTAGAATTCGTTTTCCTCGGGCGCCGGAAGGCGTTCGCGCGGGACATGAAGCCTCAGGCCCTTGAGCGCCTCGGCCGCGTCGCGGTCCGCGATTCCGCTCAGGCGCGCGATCACGGTTCCACCAGATTCGCCGACGAGAGTCAGGTCGAAGGCGCGCGCACCCTCGGCATCGGTCACCGGCCCGTAGGCGGCGACATCCTCCGGCGCGTCCGTAAACGGCTTGATCCTGACGTTGCCGCGTACCCCGTGTGCCCCGGCAACTGCCCCGATACAGACCATCTTGCGCTCCGACATGATCGGCCGGACCGGCAGCGACGCCGCCGGATCAGCCTTCGGTCTCAGCTTCGGCTTCGGCTTCGGCTTCGGTTTCAGTTTCAGGTTCGGCCTCGGCTTCGGTCTTCGTCTCGATCTCGGCCGTCGGACCCGCCTTCCGTTTCTCTTCGCGTTCGCGGCGGCGCTCCAATGTCTTCTCGCCCGGCAGATGCTTCCTGGTCTGGACCGGCGCCTCGCGCTGGCCGCTCAGGCCGGCCGTGCCGAGAAAACGCGACACGCGGTCCGACGGCAGGGCGCCGACGCCGAGCCAATGCCGCACCCGTTCCTCCTTCAGGACGACCCGGTCCGGATGGTCTTTCGGCAGCATCGGGTTGTAGGACCCGACGCGCTCGATGAATCGGCCGTCGCGCGGCATGCGCGAATCGGCGACGACGATCCGGTAGAAGGGGCGTTTTTTCGCCCCGCCCCGGGCCAGTCTGATGCGTAGTGACATGTGGGTGTTCTCTCGGGTTCCGTTCAGAGGTTCTTGCGGATTGAGGTTACTTTATGCGGCGCTTGCCGAAGCCGGGCGGCAGATTGGCGAGGCCGCCGGGCAGGCCGGTGCCGCCGCCCAGAGGCCCGCCCCCGAGCCCGGGTAATTGCATATCGCCGGGCAGGGCGCCGTCCTGAAGCTGGGAGAGATCGGGCAGCCGGCCCTTCTTGCCCATCTTCTTCATGCGTTTCATGACCTTGTTCATTTCCTGCCACTGTTTCAGCAGCTTGTTGACATCCTGCACGCTCACGCCCGACCCGGCGGCGATGCGCTTCTTGCGCGAGGCGTAGATGATCTGCGGGCTGCGCCGCTCCTTGACCGTCATCGACAGGATGATCGCCTCCTGCCGGCCGATCGTCTTCTCGTCGACGTTTGCGGCAGCCATCTGCTTCTTCGCCCGGCCGACGCCCGGCAGCAGGCTCATCAGCGAGCCGAGCCCGCCCATGTTCTTGAGCTGGCGGAGCTGGCCGAGCATATCCTCCAGGTCCAGGCTGCCCTTCTGGATTTTGCGGGCGAGCCGTTCGGCCTCCTCTTGCTCGATGGTCTCGGCCGCCTTCTCGACCAGGCTGACGACATCGCCCATGCCGAGGATACGGCCCGCGATCCGGTCGGGATGGAACGGCTCCAGCCCGTCCAGCTTCTCGCCGGTGCCCATCAGCTTGATCGGCTTGCCGGTGACCGCGCGCATCGAGAGCGCCGCGCCGCCGCGGGCGTCGCCGTCGATGCGGGTCAGCACGATACCGGTGATGCCGACCTGCTCATCAAAGGCTTTCGCAATGGTCACGGCGTCCTGGCCGGTCATTGCGTCGGCGACCAGCAGGGTCTCGACCGGCGCGGTCGCCCTGCCGACCTCGGCGACCTCGTTCATCAGGTCGTTGTCGATGTGCAGCCGGCCGGCGGTATCGAGGATGACGACATCCCAGGCTTCCAGCTTGCCGGTCTGCAGGGCGCGCCGGGCGATCGCGGCCGGCGGCTCGCCCATGACGACCGGCAGCGTCGCCACCTGTGCCTGCTCGCCGAGCACGCGCAACTGCTCCTGTGCCGCCGGCCGGCGCGTATCGAGCGAGGCCATCAGCACGCGCTTGCGCTCTTTCTCGGTGAGGTACTTGCCGATCTTGGCGGCGGTCGTGGTCTTGCCGGAGCCCTGCAGGCCGACCAGCAGCAGGACGGCCGGCGGCGATGCGCGCAGATCGATCTCCTCGACCTCGCGGCCCAGGGTCTCGACCAGTTCGTCGTTGACGATCTTGACGACCTGCTGCCCCGGCGTGACGCTGCGCAGTACCTCCGTGCCGACCGCGCGTTCCCTGACCCGGTCGACGAAGTCCCGGACGACCGGCAGCGCAACATCGGCCTCCAGCAGCGCCACGCGAACCTCGCGCAGCGCGGCCGTGACGTCCGACTCGCTCAGCGACCCGCGGCGGGTCAGCTTGTCGAAAACGTCGCCCAGTCGGCTCGTCAGGCTGTCGAACATGTGCGTCCGGCGTATCTTTCGCTTTGCGCCGCCCAATGCAAGACGCGCCCGTGTGCGAACCTTCGCAGACGGGCGGGCCCCCTGAGGAGCGCCCTGGGCAATGCGGCGCTGAATCCGGGACGCGATGTAGGGGGCGCGCGAAGACCGGTCAAGCCGGCAAACGCCGCAGCGAGGCGCCGATCCTGCGGCTCCCCGCGCCAACCACTCTGCCGCGTGGACAGGCGCGGCGGAAACACCATATCTCCCCGGCCATGAACCAGACCGGCCAGAACCTGCCCGCTTTCCGGCCCGCCGGCGTCCCCTTCGTCAAGATGCACGGCGCGGGCAACGATTTCGTGATGCTCGACCTGCGGGACGGCGCGGCGCCGCCCTGCGCCGGGACGGCGGCGCGGATCGCCGACCGCCGCCGGGGCGTCGGCTGCGATCAGCTCGTCGTGATTGTGCCGGCGCCGACCGGACTGGCGGATTACGGATTGCTCTTCCTGAACAGCGACGGATCGGCATCCGGCGCCTGCGGCAACGGCACCCGCTGCGCCGCTGCGCTGCTGATGGACGAGACCGGAAGGTCGGAAATCTCCTTTGAAAGCGAAGCCGGCGTTCTCGACTGCCTGCGCAACGGCGACGGCAGCGTGGCGGTCGACATGGGCAGGCCGGCGAAGGACTGGCGCGAAATCCCGCTCTCGGAAGATCGGGACACGCTGCATCTCGGCATCGCGGAAGGCCCGCTCAGCGACCCGGTCGGCGTCGGCATGGGCAATCCGCACGCCGTCTTCTTCGTCGAGGACGCCGAAGCGGTGCCGATCGAACGGATCGGCCCGGACCTCGAACATCACCGCCTGTTTCCCGAGCGGGCCAACATCGGCGTCGCCCAGCCCAAGGGCCGCGGCCGGATCCGCCTGCGGGTGTGGGAGCGCGGCGCGGGGCTCACCGAGGCTTGCGGCTCCGGTGCGTGCGCTGCTGCGGTTGCTGCCGTCCGCCGCGGCCTGACGGATCGCCGGGTAACGATCGAGGTCGACGGCGGCGAACTGTTCATCAATTGGGCGGAGGACGATCATGTCCTGATGTCCGGCCCGACCGCCACAAGCTTCCGCGGCGTCCTGGCATGACCTCGCTGCCGCCCCCGCTTCCGACAGGAGTGTCCCCCCTCCCCCAAGGGGCGGGGGAAAAAGAGGCTGGCGGGGCATGAGCGGGCGGGCCAAACCGCAGATCCTCACTTTCGGCTGCCGGCTGAATGCGGCGGAATCGAGTGCTATCGCGGCGCACGCGGCCGGGCTGGCGGACACGGTGATCGTCAACACCTGCGCCGTGACCGCCGAGGCCGAACGTCAGGCGCGCCAGGCGGTGCGCCGGGCACGGCGGCAGCGGCCGGACGCCCGGATCGTCGTCACCGGTTGCGCGGCGCAGATCGATCCCGGCGCCTGGGCGGCGATGCCTGAAGTCGACCGCGTGATCGGCAACGTCGAGAAGATGGACCCGGCCGGTTTCCTGCCGGCGAACGACGCACCGGTCCAGGTCAACGACATCATGGCCGTCCGCGAGACGGCGAGCCATCTGGCCGGCGGCTTCGACGGCCGGGCCCGGGCCTATGTTCAGGTCCAGAACGGCTGCGACCACCGCTGCACCTTCTGCATCATTCCCTACGGCCGCGGCAACAGCCGCTCGGCGGCGCTCGGGCCGATCGTCGAGCAGGTGCGGTCGCTGGTCGAAACCGGTTATCGGGAGATCGTGCTGACCGGCGTCGATATCACCGCCTGGGGCGCCGACCTGCCCGGAACGCCGGCGCTGGGCCAGTTGGTCCAGCGGCTGCTTGCCGCCGTCCCAGAGCTGCCGCGCCTGCGCCTGACCTCGCTCGATTGCGCCGAGATCGACGACACGCTGTTCCGCCTGATCGCGGAGGAGCCGCGGCTGATGCCGCATCTGCATCTCAGCCTGCAGGCCGGCGACGACCTGGTCCTCAAGCGCATGAAGCGGCGCCATAGCCGCCGGCAGGCGATTGACGTCTGCCGGCGGGTGCGCGACGCCCGCCCCGATATCGCCCTGGGCGCCGACCTGATCGCCGGCTTCCCCACCGAGACCGAGGACATGTTCCGGCGCACGCTGGATCTGGTCGAGGACTGCGGCCTCGTCTTCCTGCACGTCTTTCCCTATTCGGAGCGGCCGGGCACGCCGGCGGCGAAGATGCCGGCGGTGCCGAAGCCGGTGCGCAGGGAACGCGCCGCCCGTCTGCGCGATAGAGGCGGGGAAGCGCAGCACGGCTGGCTTGCCGGCCAGACCGGCCGCGACATTGCCGTGCTGATCGAGAGCGACGGCAAGGGTCGCAGCGAGCACTATGCCGCCGTCCGCTTCGACGGCGACGCCTTTGCCGGTGGTTGCCCCGCCGGCAGCATTGTCCCGATGCGCGTTACCGGGGCGGCCGAAGACGCGTTGCTCGCCGGACCGGCGCCAGG
>LXNJ01002137.1_pt1 | contig 11004 bp, 5 predicted proteins | sample 809081 | NCBI WGS metagenome assembly LXNJ01 (sample SAMN04870510, study PRJNA318959) | sponge metagenome | biome: sponge; feature: marine sponge reef; material: water | host: Petrosia ficiformis | place: Greece: Milos, Mediterranean Sea | collected 2013-05-29 | depth 5-7 m
CCTTTGCCGAAGGATCGCCCTGGTGGCTTCCCGCTGAGCTCGCGCCGGGACACGGTCAGCCGCCGATTCCATAGGCTAGCGGCGCTCCGCCCCAGCAAGGAGCACAGACGTAATACGGGTAAGAGAAACGCAACCTGACTGCGAGCCTAAACCGCGGTCACGCAAACTAGCGGCGCTCCGCCCCAGCAAGGAGCACAGACGTAATACGGGTAAGAGAAACGCAACCTGACTGCGAGCATAAACCGCGGTCACGCAAACCAGACGACGGACCCGCGCGCCTTCGATTGACCTTGGCCGACGGCCCGTTACTATTGCGCCAGGTTGGATTCCCCGCAAATCAAGTCGGCGGGGATGCGGGTACGCGGCTCCTGCGTTGGCAATGAGCCTGGTAACGGACCGGTTGCGGGGACGTCCGCGCACCGTCAAGGTTCATCGTATCGTCGCCACGAAACTTGGCTCAGATGTGAAGATGGGACGTGCCCAAGAACGCTAGAACGCTTTCGCTAGCTACCGGCCTCTGCTTGCTGACCGCTTGCTCCCTCGCGCCGCCGACACCGGAGCCGAGCCAGGTCGCCGAGTTGCCGGTCGAGTTCGCAGACGTCGACCAAGGTGGCGACCACCAGCCGTTAGCGTGGTGGCGCACCTTTCAGGATCCCGTCCTCGAGCAGGTCGTCGACGCCGCGCTCGCGTCCAACCTTGACCTCGCCCAAGCCGTGGCACGCGTCCGGCAGGCCAGGGCAAGGGCCAGGATCGCCGCCGCCTCGCAACACCCGATGGTGCAGGCGGCGCTCGGCACCAATACCTTCGACGCGCCAACGAATGCCGGTATCGGCGCGCAGTTGGAGGAACTGGGGCTCGGCGCCGAACTCTACGACTCTTTCGGTGTCAGGCTGCCGGATCGCCTCGGATTGAGCACCTATGCCGTCGGCTTGGACTTCGCGTACGAGGCGGACTTCTGGGGTCGCGACCGGAACACCGCCTTGTCGGCTGGGGCCGAGCGTCTCGCCAGCGAAGCGGATTACCGGGCGGCGCGGATCGGGGTGATCGCACAGACCGTGGCCACCTACCTGGAGATCGTCGACTTGAGGAGTCAGCGGACGTTCGCTGGCGAAATCGCCGACGTACTCGCCGAACAGGCGTCGCTCACCCGGGAGCGCTACGACGCAGGCCTTGTGGACATCCGGGACCTCTACGCGGCCGAACGCAATGCAGTCGATGCCCGGGCCCATCTGCCGCGAGTCGACGCGCAACGCGCGGACGCGGAGGCCCGGCTCTGGGTGCTTCTGGGTGGCTACAGCTCGGATCTTGACGACATGCTCCCCGAGTCGCTCGCGCCACTCTCGCCGCTGGACCGCGTACCGTCCGGGATTCCCGCCGACCTGCTGGTGCAGCGGCCCGACGTCAATGCCGCCCGGCAACGCCTCGAGGCGGCCCGCTATGCGTTGGGGGCACGCCGCGCGGCTTTGCTGCCGTCGCTGTCGCTGTCCGGCTCGATCGGCCTCGAGAGCAGCAACTCAAGCGACTGGTTTGATCCGGACCAGTGGTATCGGAACCTAAGCGCCAACCTGCTGGCGCCCGTCTTCCAAGGTGGTCGCCTGCGCGGCAACGTGGCCCTCGCGGAGGCGCAACTCGACGAGGCCGTCGCCTCCTACGGTCGCTCCGTGGTAACGGCTGTGAACGAGGTCGACGCGGCGCTTACCGCGTTGCGGGCGAATCGGCAACGCGTCTCCCTGCTGATGAGTTTCACCGATGAGGCGGCCGCCGAAGCGGCTCTGCAGGAACAGCGCTATCGCTCCGGCGTCGGGGACTACCGCACCCTCTTGGCGGCATCGCACCACCTGTTGGGTGCGAAAGCCACCCTCGCCGGCGGCAAACGTGACTTGGGACATGCGCGCTTGGCACTGCACCGTGCGCTAGGCGGCGGCTGGACCGTCCCGGACGTTGACGTATCCTTGCCGCATGACCGCGTCGATCCCGAGGGTTTGGGCGTCAAGCTTAGAACCCTCTGGACGAAGCATGTGACGCGCCGTGCGCGGCAAGAACCGTCAGCCAGCAGCGAGTAGCCGATATGGGTAGAGGGAAAGGGTTCCTGGTTGCCGCCGCTATCGTCGTCGGCGCGGCGGCGTTGGCGGCTGTCTTGGTGTCGTTGGCACCCGAGCCCGAGAGTCGCGATCCGCCGCCCGCGGTACCGTACGTGGAAACCGCCCCGGTGATCGCCGGCACGGGGGCCATACCGGTCTTCGGCGCCGGGACGGTACGGCCTCGGTCCGAGATCGACGTCGCGCCGCAGGTTGGCGGCCGGGTGGTCTGGGTGAACCCGGCCTTCCAGAGTGGTCGGCGAGTCGACGCGGGGGCAACGCTATTCCGCATCGAAGAGGAGGACTACGTCTACCGGCTACGCGAAGCGGAAGCCACGCTTGCAGCCCGCGAAGCCGAGTTCCTCGAAGCCTTCGAGGAAGCGGCCATCGCCCAATCGGAGTACGAGCGCTACGCCGCACGCCAACCCGAGGCGGCCGATGAGGCCAGTCCGCTGACCTTGCGTGAACCGCAGTTGAATGCGGCCAGGGCTGCACTTGAACGCGATGAGGCCAAGGTCGCTGCCGCTGCCCTCGCGCTGTCCCGTACGCAGGTTCGTGCGCCCTTCGACGGGTTCGTGCGCGCCGAAACCGTCGATCAAGGCCAGCTTGTCAGCGCCGGCCAAGCCGTTGGGCGGCTCTTCGCCGCCGACGCCGTCGAGGTCGTCGTCCCCGTCTCCGATGCTGAGGCGGCCCTGGTCCCCAATCTCTGGGAGACGTCCCGGGACGAAGACGTGGAAGGTGCCAGGGAACGTGCCCCGGTCCAAGTTATCGCCGAGTACGGAGAGAGCCGCTTCGCTTGGCGCGGTCACGTCGACCGCGCAGAAGCCACCCTAGACGACAAGACTCGGACCATCGATGTGATCGTCGAGGTGCCCGACCCTTTCACGCCGGGTACACCGATCGGTTCGAACACACGGCTCGATGGGCGCCCGCCGCTCCTGGTCGGGAAGTTCGTCGCCGTGGAGGTCCGGGGACGGGCGCCGTCTGACTATTTCCGCCTGCCCCGTGCGGCGCTGCAGCCCGGGAACCAGATCTGGACCGTGGATGACGACGACACCGTACGCATCGTTTCCGTGAACGTCCTGCAGCGGAGCAACGACGAAGCCTACGTCACCGGTGCCCTTGCGGACGGCCTGGCGGTCATCGTCAGTGGCCTACAGTTCGCCACCGACGGCATGGCGGTGCGCACCGGGACATCGCCGACGCGATGAGCCAAGTCGACTACGCCATGGGCGAACCCGGCGGTCCGATCGCCTACATGGCGAACAACCGGGTCGCCGCGAACCTGCTCATGCTCGGAATCCTCGCGGCAGGCATCGTGTCGCTCACCGGACTCGAGCGGGAGGCCTGGCCGACGGTGCCGTTCAACACCATAGAGGTGTCCATGGCCTACCCGGGAGCCACTCCGGACGAAGTCGAGGAGTCGATCGTCGTCAAGATCGAGGAAGAGGTCAGCTCGCTGGAGGAGGTGAAGTCGGTCAAGTCCGTGGCCGCGCCGGGGATGGCATCGGTGCGCATCGAGGTGAAGTCCGGTACGGACATCGCACGCGCATTGGAGGACATCAAGTCCGCCGTCGGCCGCATCCAGTCGTTTCCAGGAGGCGCGGAGCGCGCCGACTTCCACGAAATGACCAACCGCCAGAGCATCATTCGGTTGATCGTCCACGGCGACATCCCGGAGCGCTCCCTCAAGGAGTTGGCCTACCAGATCGAGGACGAGATCGCGTCCCTGGCCAGCGTCTCCCGCGTCGAGACCACCGGCATGCGCAACTACGAGGTGTCCATCGAGGTGCCGCTGCACCGCTTGCGCGCCCTCGGACTCACGCTGGTCGATGTCGCCAACGCGGTACACCGCAGTTCCCTCGACCTGTCCGCGGGCAGTATCGACACCCAAGAAGCCCAGGTGCGAGTCCGAACGCTCGGCCAGCGCTACGATCAGCAGGACTTCGAGGACGTCGTCTTGCTCAGCCAGCGCGACGGCACGGTGGTTCTCCTGGGCGACATCGCCGAGGTGCACGACGACTTCCAGAACACCGATCTGATCATCCGGCACCAAGGACAACCCGGCGTCTTCGTGGAAGTCTACCGGTCCGACGGCGAGCAGGTCATGGATGTCGCGTCCGCCGTGCAGGAGCATCTCGCCACCGTCATCCTGCCCGGCCTGCCCAACGGCGTCGGCGTCACGGTCTGGAACGACGAGTCCCAGGTGTACTCGGAACGCGTCGACCTCCTGCTCAAGAACGGACTCCTCGGCCTTCTGCTGGTGTTGATCTCTCTCGCCCTCTTCCTCGAGATCCGGCTCGCGCTGTGGGTGGTCGTCGGCTTGGTCACCGCCGGCATCGGCGCTCTGGCGGTGATGCTTCTCCTCGACATCGCCATCAATACGATATCGCTGTTCGCCTTCGTTCTCGCCATTGGCATCATCGTCGACGACGCCATCGTCGTAGCGGAGCATGTCCACCTCGAGCGCAAGGCTGGCGCGCCGGGCGTCGTGGCAGCAATCCGCGGCGTGCGACGCATAAAGAAACCCCTGACCTTCGCCGTTCTGACGTCGGTGGCGGCATTTGTTCCCCTTCTCTTCATCCCCGGCGGCATCGGCGAGATTTGGGGCGCGTTGCCGATTGTCATCATCGCCATGCTGTTCATCTCGCTGGCCGAGTCACTGTTCATTCTCCCCAACCACCTGACGCACCTACACGGCCCGGAGTGGGTGCCGACCAACCCCGTGGACCGGTTCTTCGCGGGCACCCAGGAGCGCGTCGACAGGGCATTCAACCTATTCGTCGCCGGACCCCTCGACACGGCGCTTCGCTTCGCGACCGCCCAACCCGCCGTGGTCGTAGCCGGCGCCATTGGCCTGCTCGTCGTCAGCGCGTCCCTACTTCCAGCCGGCATTATCAAGACGACTTTGGCGGACGTCGTGGAAGGCGACTTCGTCAATGCGCACCTCGAGATGCCGGACGGCACGCCGGCGCACCGGACCTACGAGGTGGCGATGCAGCTCGAGGCAGCCGGCCAGCGGGTTCTGGAACGGCTCTCGCGCGAGCGTGGCGAAGACGCGCCTCCCCTACTCGCCGGGGTGACGGTGACCGTTGGCCAAGCGCCACGCGTCGAGGGCGGCGGCCTCGTCGCATCGCCGACGCTGAATCCACAAGCGAACGTCGCAACGGTGGACTTCAAGCTCCTCGGCGCCCAGGAACGGAACATGTCCACGATCGACATCGTTCAGGCCTGGCGAGAAGAGGTCGGCGTACTTCCCTATGTGCGCGGCATCGCCTACAGCGGCGAAGTCATCGACCTCGGCAACCCCGTCGAAGCCGTACTCTCGCATCCCGATCCGGAGCAGCTTGTCACCATCGCCGGGGCGGTGGTCAACGGCCTGCGCAGCGTGGGAGGCATCTTCGATGTGCGCTCGGATCACACGCCCGGCGTCAAGGAAATCCAGCTGGCGCTACGTCCCGAGGCGCAAACGCTCGGGCTGACGTTGGAGGACATGGCGCTGCAGGCGCGTGCCGCCTTCTTCGGCGCCGAAGCGGTTCGCGTGCAGCGTGGACGAGAGGAAGTCCGCGTCTACGTCCGCTTGCCGGCTACCGAGCGCAATGCCATCACCGATATCGAGGGCTACCTGGTGCGCACGCCGGCCGGGGCCGAGGTGCCGCTCAGCCAGGTCGCCGTGCTCACGATGGGAACCTCGCCGCCCGCGATTCGACGCCAGGACAGTCAACGTGTGGTGACAGTCACCGCGGACGTCGATGCGGACGTCATTTCCGCGGGAGAGGCCAACGCAATCCTCGAGGACTCGATCCTTGGCCGGCTCACGACCGCGAATCCGGACCTGACCTACTCGTTCGGCGGTGAGCAGCAACAGCAGATCGAGTCCCTCGACGCCCTGTATCGCGGCTTCGTCCTCGCCATGCTGTTGATCTTTGCGCTGCTCGCCATTCCCCTGCATTCCTACAGCAAGCCGTTCATCATCATGGCGATCATTCCATTCGGTCTGATCGGCGTCATCCTCGGCCACCTGATCCTCGGCATCTCGATGAGCGCCGCATCGTTCATGGGCTTCTTCGGGTTGAGCGGCGTCGTGGTGAACGACTCGCTGGTCATGATCGACTTCATCGAACAGCGACAGAAGGAAGGCGCGCCACCGCGAACGGCGATCATCGACGGTGCCAAGGGGCGGTTCCGCCCCATCATGCTGACCTCGGTCACCACTTTCCTCGGCTTCACACCGCTCATTCTCGAGACCGCCATTCAGGCCCAGTTCCTTGTTCCCTTCGCGGCCTCGCTCGGGATCGGGGTCCTGATCACGACCACCTTGCTGATGGTGCTGATACCAGCGCTCATGGCCATCTATCTGCGCGTGAACTCACGACGCGCTACGAGGCCGGAGCCTGCCCCGACCGGCGCCGGAGACGCCGCGGCCGTCGGACGGACACCGGCGTAGCGAAAAATTCGAGGCCGCGTAGAGGGCCCCAAGGCGCTACGACGGGATCGGATGCCTTATGCGCTTGACGCGGAACTTGAACCTCTTGTTCGGGCTGAACTTGGGTATGGGACTCAGTTTCAGCTTGTAGTTCTTCGGCACCATCTCCAGTTCGAGGTGATGGGCGATCAGCAAAAGGTCCGCGACCATCATCAACTCGGTGAAGCGCGATCCCAGGCAGGTGTGTGTACCCGTGCCGAACGGCTGGTACGCACCACGCTTGCGGTGTTCGTTGCGCGGCGGCAGGTAGCGGTCGATGTCGAACTTCTCCGGATCCTTGAAGTGCACGTCCATATAGTGCGAGGCCGTAAAGACAATCAGGACCGTGCTTCTCGCCGGAATGCGTCTGCCTTCCACGTCGAAGGCGTTCGCCGCCGTACGGTTGTGCACCGGGATCACCGGATGCAGACGCAGGTTCTCCATCACGAACCGGTGGGCCACGTCGATTGACTGTAAGTCGAAGTCGGTCGCGACGGGGTCGCCGTTCGCGAACAGCGCGTCCGCCTCTTCGGCCACGCGCTTGTACAGATCGGGGTTGGCCATCAGTTCATAGAGCAGGAAGCTCATGGCACTGCCCACGTAGTGGCCGGCGATCAGCGGCGCGATGAAAGCGAACTCGAGGTCCGTGTCCGGCAGGAATTGCGGGTCCGATTGATGCAGGTCCAGCAAGTCGTCCACGAGGTCGCGCCGCTTGTTCTCACGTTGGGCGGGCGAGTGGTCGGCATGAATCTGCGCATACAGTTCCAGCACGGCCTTGTGCGCGCGCCGCATCGCAGGGGTCTTCAGCGTGATTGGCGGGAGAAAGCCGAGCACGTACACCAGCAAGGCCCGCCACTCGAAGGCCAGCAGACCATCGAGAATCTCCACGGACGGATCGATGCTGGTACTCAGGCGCGCAATCTGCTGACCGATGAAACGTTGGCAGGTCACTTCGCCCGGCAGCACCTCGTCCTCGCCCCATTGCCGAAAGCTCGCGCGGCCCAGCGAGAACAGCTCGGCAAGTCGGTCCTCCACCACGGCGCGTGAGTTGCCGGCGCGCGCGGACTTGCGCATGCGATAGTGATCCGCGCCGTCCATGCTGGCGATCGACCGCGCCGTGCCCCACGCGCCCTGGAAATCCTCCAGGTAGTCGCGTGTGCGTAGATACAAGCGTCCCTTGCGTCCGACCCACTGGTTCATCTCCGCGCCGGCCAGGATGACGAGTTCCTTGCCGGGGAGGCTGAGGGCGTACGCCGGACCGTGGCGCTCGGCTTGCTCGGCGAGGAACTTCGGCAGGTTGCCGGCACGCAAGGATGCCGAGGTCAAGCAGTCCCACAAGCCGACTCTCGGCAATGGCTCGCCGCCCGCGCGGCGCGCGCTGGCCGGAGGCGAGTACGAACTGCGAACGGCAGCCAACACTGCGCGACCGAACAGATCCATGCCCGCGATCAGCTCGATGCGTTCTTCGACCTCGTCGTATTCCTCCGGCGTCAAGAGTGCGCGAAAGCCCTCGCAAGCGCGAACAAGGCCGATCACCGTGACATCGTGGGGATCCGGTATCTCTTCGTCGAACAACGTGCGCATGACCCGACCGCGGACTTCCTCGCCGGGGGCACCGTCGACCAACGGGTATCGTCCGGACCGCGCGACCTTGCCCGACAGCGACCAGAACCCCGCACTGTCGTGTTCGAGGATGTCGCGCTGCACGAGACGGTCGAACACGAGTTCGTTGATGTCGTCGGACCGGGCGGCCAGGCGTTCAACCCAGAATCGCGGGCTGTGCTGACCGGCTTCTTCGGCAATGGTCAGCAGCGTTGGATCGAGCAGTTCGTCCCCGGTAGGCGTCGGGTCGACGACGCTCAGCGTCTCCAGGTCCGTGTCGATACGGTTCTTGAACGATAGATCCAACAGAACTGCGCCGGCGAGGGCGCACGACATGCGCCACTCGGGAATCGGCGCCACGAACCCGGTATCGTCCTTCAGCAATAGCAGGATCAGTTCCTCGGCGATAGTCATCTCTCGCGGGCCGTTATCCATTGCCGAGGCTCCCCACCGCCACGTCGGTCTCGGGCGCATAGAACTGCTCGGCGTAGCGCCGGAAGCGCACGATGTCCCGGTCGGGCGCGGCAAGCACGGGCTGCGCCTTATAGCGCTGCCGCGCCCAGATCTCGGCGTCCTTCAAGACCTCCCGCACAAGTTCATTCACGAACAACCACGGCGCGACACGGTAGCCAATCGAGGCCACGACGCCTTTCAACCACCAACGCGGTGGAAGCTGCTTGACGTCCACCGCGAGCCACATGTCGATCAACTCGCCGTCCACCGGTGTCGCGAGAACCCACTGTCTCGCGCGGAGCCCGCCCTCGCTCCTGATCTCGACGGTCGAAATGCCCAAGCCCCAGACGCGAATCGAAATGTCCACGGAGATCGTCAACCACCCCAAGCCGCGCGTCAGCATAGGGCGCGTGAACGAATACGCGGACGACAACACCGGTCCATCGACTTCGGTGGGGGCGGTCTGCTCAAGCTGGGCGTAGCCGTGGACGTGACCGAGGTGCGAACGGTCCACGGAGTTCTCGCTCGTGGTCTGCGGATGCCCTCGGAACCGCAATCGGCGGGTGGCGCGGAAGTACGGCGTCGACGTGAAGTCAGGGAGCTGCCATGGCGGATCGTCTGCCGACCGGCCGTGGTAGGCGAACACGAAGCCCGCCGCTTCCTTGGACTCGTAGCACTTGAGCCGCGCCGACCGCGGTGGCGGCGCCGATGGTGTGGCCACGCACCGGCCGGTGACGTCGTACTCGAAACCGTGGAACGGACAGACCAAGTTTCCGTCACGCAACTCGCCGCCGGTCGACGGCCCCAGATGAGCGCCCAGGTGAGGACAGAACGCATCCGCCACGCACACGGTCCCATCGGCGCCTCGCCAAACAACGACCTGCTCGCCCATCCAGGTTTTCTCGATGAGCTTGCCGGCACGGATGTCTTCGCTCGGTCCGATCAGGTACCAACCGTCCGGGAACGGATCGAGCGACGGGGTCGTTCGAGTAGCCGCCACTGCACGCGCCCTCCGTAGCGCCACGTAGCCGATTTTCGTTTGCGGCTCAATAAGTTGTCAACTTGACGCAAGACCCGAGTGGACCAGCGTGGCCGTACACCGTGCCGTACTCGGCGATACCGCGACCACGAGTCGATCGAGCGCGAGGTATCTCTACGGCTACTGCGCCACCGCGCCGGCCGACGTGCGGCACCGTCAGTACCACGACGTCGATGTACTGACCGTACGCGTCGATGATCGGCCGTGAACCACCTCGCATCCGGGGCGAATCGCAACGTGGCGATCAGCCGCGCCGACGCCGGGCCAACGGATCGAAGGCCTCCGCCGCACCCATGTCAACGACCTTCGCGACCTCGTCCGTCAAGTCGTCGTAGTTCGCTTCCAGTCCAAGCGAGACACCTTCGTTGGTGAACGTCTGCGAGCGCGAAAAGCGGCCGCCGGCAGCATGGATGGTATGCGCCGACGGTGCGTCCTCGCTGCACATGTAGAGCACGGCCGGCGTGACGAGCGCCGGGCTCATCTGCGGCGGTGGACTGGACATGTCGATCGTCGAGCCCGGCACGCTCGCCGTCATCCTCGTCGCTGCGCCCGGTGCCAGGCAGTTCACCCGCACGTTGTGCGTCGCGCCTTCGATGGCGAGGACGTTCATGAGGCCGAGCATGGCCATCTTCGCGGCACCGTAGTTCGCCTGCCCGAAGTTTCCGAAAATGCCCGAAGTGGAACTGGTGAAGACCACGCGGCCCCAGTTCTTCTCGTACATCACCGGCCACGCGAACCGCGTGACATAGGCCGTGCCGCGCAGGTGCACGTCAATGACCAGGTCGAACTCGTCCAGGGTCATGTTCTTGAACGACTTGTCGCGCAGGATGCCGGCGTTGTTCACAACGATGTCGATGGTGCCGAAGGCGCTGAGGGCATCGTCGACAATGCTCTTTGCGCCGTCCCTGTCCGCCACGGACGCCTTGTTGGCGACCGCCTGGCCACCGGCGGCCTTGATCTCCTCGACCACGGCATCGGCGGCGTCCGACTGGCCGTCTCCGTGCACCGAGCCTCCGAGGTCGTTGACCACCACCTTGGCGCCCCGCGCGCCAAACGCGAGGGCGTGGCTCCGGCCCAAGCCGTTGCCGGCGCCGGTCACGATGACCACCTTGCCTTCGAATTCACTCATTGCGATTTCCCACGATGTTGCGTGCCAGTAGAGAGCGCGGTATTTGAAACCATCCGTGGCCTGCAATACAACCGTCGGGCTCCGGGCGGAATCTTCCCGCGGCCTTGGTCGCTTGCGATAGGATCGGCGCGTTCGAACGGCCATCGGGGCACAGGCATGCAGGATTCGCACAGGCCGATCAAGGCGGATGACGCCGCCATCGAGGCTGCCCTCGCCGAGGCCCATGTACCGTCGCTGA
>LXNJ01002138.1_pt1 | contig 11000 bp, 9 predicted proteins | sample 809081 | NCBI WGS metagenome assembly LXNJ01 (sample SAMN04870510, study PRJNA318959) | sponge metagenome | biome: sponge; feature: marine sponge reef; material: water | host: Petrosia ficiformis | place: Greece: Milos, Mediterranean Sea | collected 2013-05-29 | depth 5-7 m
GCAGCGGCAGCGATGAAAACGGAAAACATAGCTTTGGGAACGGTTTCCGACCCGCACAGGATGCATCCCGCCGTTTTCGCCCAGAGACTAGCAACTGTCGACCAGCTTTCAAAAGGCAGAGTAGTGCTTTGCCTTGGGGTTGGGGAATCCATGAATCTTGACGCATTCGGAATTGAGTGGGGAAAACCTCTTTCAAAACTCAGAGAATCCATGGAAGTCATGGAACTTCTCTGGGAGACCGACGAGCCTGTGAACTTTGATGGGCAGTTCTACAATCTTGAGAACGCATTTTTGCAGATAAAGCCCTACAAGAGAAACAAAATACCGTTTTACATGGCCACCCACACTCCAAAGGGACTTCAACTGACAGGAGAAAAAGGCGACGGCTGGCTTCCGATAGACCTTAATCCCGATCTCTACTCCCAGTATCTCGGGGAGATAAAGGCGGCGGCGGATAACGTGGGAAGATCACTTGACGACGGTTTCGACCCTGCACTGTGGATATTTACCTCACTTGGAGAAAACGTTGATGCTGCTTACAAAACACTTGAGCCCTTTAAGTACGTGCTGGTTATGCAGGATCAGCTGCTAAAGGCTGGATACGACGTTGAGATCCCCGAAGAATATCACGGTCTTAACTACTTCAACATAGTGCCGACGGATGAAGAGGGAAGGCAAAGATTCAGGCAACTCGGACAGCTTTTCCCAAGAGAAGCAATACTTGATTTCACCATTACAGGATCAAAAAAAGACTGCATAGAAAAAATCGAGAAATTCATAGACGCTGGGGTAAGGAATTTCGTCTTATTCTACAGGTTCAGCCCCGATCCTGATCTGGCGCTTGAGACTTACTCAAAAGAAATAATTCCTTACTTCAAATAAGCCCTTATGGATTAAAAACTTGGGGAGGGAGGATTTTTGAACAAAACGACTGCCACTATAATCTGCGCAGTAGTGCTCTTCGCTTGGGGATTCGTGTCATGGATGGTTCTCCCCTGGCACCAGATAGTGGCCAATGAATTTACCGACGAAACTGAAGTCGCCGAAGCCATAAAGAAAAATGCTCCCATAGCCGGTGTTTACTACCTGCCGTTCGCTCAAAAGGATCACAAGGCGGGAGAGACGGCGGCGTTTGTAAACGCCCTTCCCCAAGGGTACGACCCCGGCATGATAAAGCAACTCGTCATCCAGTTCATCGGCGACCTGATAAGCGCCCTGATCGTTATCTGTCTGCTCTCCCAGACCGCCGGCCTAGGATACTGGGGACGAGTAGGGTTTGTCGCTCTGGTCGGAGTGGGCATAGGTTTCATAAGCCACTTTCCTTACTGGAACTGGTTCGGGTTCTCGACTCCATACGTAATAGTCACCGTCGTCGACAGTCTGATTGCATGGTTTCTCGCGGGACTCATAATAGCGAAACTGATCGCGAAAAACACGAAAAAGATAACCACCGGCGGGATACATCGCTATGGATAACTTCCTCGAGCACGAGTATCCGGCTTGCACCAGAACTCCTGATGTTCAGAGGTCGCCGGATGTGGAAAAATCCACGAACCTGACTTTGCTGAAGTGAAGAAAGTTGAGGCGGTCGGGTTCAAGCCCCTTCACATATGGTTTGATCATGTTCTGCTGAACTGAGTTCAGATAAGGAACTATCGCAACTCCCGTTTCCGTGAGAATCTTCTGAGCACTATTATAAAGACCTGTTCTTTGGCTGCGATCCAAAATCCCCGCGGCCTCTTCCACGAGCCGGTCGTACTCGGGGTCGCACCAACCTGTACGATTATTCCCGCTCCTACACTCAAAGAGATTCATGAAGTTGTGAGGATCCGGGAAATCCGCTTGCCACCCAGCTCTGAATAGGGGCGGAGGATCCATTCTAAGCGTGCTTAGATAAACAGCCCATTCCTGATTCACAAGCTTGACTTCAATGCCCAAATGCTCCTTCCACATGCTTTGGAAAGCCTCGGCGACAATCCTGTTGTTTCCAGTATCAGGGTACAGGAAAGTGATCCGCGGAAAGTTCTCCCCGTTTGGATAACCGGCCATCTCAAGAAATTTTCTCGCTTTTTGCACATCAAACGAAAGACCAATCCGGGGATTATGGGCAAGCATGTCAATTGGTATCCATGAAGTGATGGGCACTCCCGCCCCTTGGAGGAGTCCCGCAAGACTTTTCCTGTCTATCGAGCTTGCAAAAGCCTTTCTCACCAGAGGATTATCAAACGGGGCTTTTTTAGCGTTAAACCCTATGTAGTTGTTTCTGAAAACCTCACTCTGCTTAAAATCCGGAAGTTTAACAAGCCTTGGAACTTCAAGCAGGGGAATTCCTTTGCTGTCAAGGAAATCGAGTTCTCCGCTTTCATACAGTGCGAGGGTGGATACGGGATTTTCGTTCATTATCATCCTCACTTTCTTCGCGCTTTTCGGCTTCTCTCCCCAGTAGTTTTCATATTCCTCGATAATCACTTCCCCGTGGTGCTTCCATTTTTTCAATCTGTAAGGTCCCAGGGTCACTATGTTCGCGGCTTCCGTCCACTTGGTTCCGTATTTTTCGACAACATCCTTTCTCATTGGGAAAGTGGACATGAAAGTGACCAGGTTCAGAAAGTAGGCCCTCGGTCTTTCCAGAGTAACGATGAGGGTATAGTCATCCGGCGCTCTTGCCCCGACTTTGCCGAAGTCTTTTATTTCCCCGGAATTGAACTTCCTAGCGTTTTGTATGTCGAAAAGAAAATAGGCGTAACTCCCGGCGGTTTCGGGCTGAAGAATCCTTTTCCATGAATAAAGAAAATCGCCGGCCTTAAGGGGTTTTCCGTCCGTCCAGGAAACTCCTTCCCTTATTTTGAAAGTGTATGTTCTTCCGTCCTCGCTTATCTGCCAGCTTTGGGCGAGAGCGGGAACGGGTTCGTATTTTTCATCAAACGCCGTAAGACCATCCATTACGTTGTCTATGATGGTAAAAGACGTGACGTCGGTGGCAAGCGACCAGTCAAGCGTGGGGGGTTCGGTCCCGATATTTATGTTAAGCGTGTCTTTGCGGGAGATATCCGCAGCGTTCGGGACCTTGTTTCCGGAACCGCAGGAAATAAAAAGCATGAAGAAAAAAATGCAAAAAAAGACTCTCAACTGAAAATTACTGGCCTAAAATTTTGAACTCGCCGTCTTGCTCTATTCCTACAATCGGTTCGTAAACAGCATCTCCGTTAAGATCAAAATAGAAATCGCTGCCGTAAATACTATTCTCCAGCCTCACATTCTCCATTGCGTCGCGAATCGCCTCCCGGTCGGTTGAGCCCGCGTCAGCTACAGCTTGGGCGAGAATCCTGACGGCTTCGTAGGAGCGTGCGGTAGAAGAACTGGCCTCTTCATCCGTTTCCTTTTTGTACTCGTTGCGAAACTTGCGGTTCTCCGGCGTATCAATGGCAGGAAGCCAGACCGTAAAGGTAAGCGCGCCTTCCCCCGCCCCAGCCTCTTCTTCTTGCGCGTCTTTGAGTTCATCCGTCGTGAGAAGAATTCCTATAATGGGAGATTCCAGATTCTCAACCCTTTCGGCCTGAACCAGAATTCCCACGCGCTCTCTCCCTTGAGCTGACATGAATATATAATCTGGTCCTGCGGCCGCTATCTCGGTCAATTGGCTGGTCAGGTCAGGCAACTCTCCGCTTGAACTTACTGTATAAGTCTGCTCGCTAACGATCGAGATATTTCGGTCCTTTTCAATCTCCCGTTTCACCGCATTATAAGCGCTCCGCGAAAAAGTGTCGTCCGCATTTGTTATCGTAGCCACTTTAGTATAGTTAAGCTCCCGCTTAGATTCTTCGACTCCGTGAGGAACCAGCCGCTCCACAGTGAGAGATGAACGGAAAAGAAATTTGCTTCGGGCGCTGAGTCCCACAGCGGCTGAGGTCGGGCTTAAAGAGACGGTCTTGTTTTTATTAATGATATCAATAATATCTTCGGTCCTACTTGAACTGAAGGGACCGAGTACAGCTACCACTTCATCCTGTTCAATAAGCTTTGTGTACGCTTCCCGCACGGACTGCTGATTGCTTTTGGAATCCTCAAAAATGAATCTGATTTTCTGATCCCCAAGAAGTGACGATTCGTGAATTTCTTCAAGGGCAAACTCCATACCCTTTCTCATGGACTCACCTATCAATGCCTGCGTGCCCGAAAAGGGAAGAACAACACCTACTGGAATCTCATCGGTGCTTTCCCTGTCATCACAGGAGGCAAGAACCAGTACCGTAGCTACTATAGCGAAGAACATAACGACAGCAACTTTTTTCATAACCAGATAACCTCTTTACTCTGAATATTTCTACTCATCGGAGAGAACTGCCAGAACAGAGCCTTTCTCAACCGTATCTCCCTCCTTGACCCTTATTTCCTTTATGCTGCCCGAAGCGGAGGCTTTAAGTTCACTCTCCATCTTCATGGCTTCGACAACTACGACACTGTCGCCTACTTCAACTTTGTCGCCCTGTTTCTTCAGGATTTTCACTACCCTGCTGTGCATCGGAGCCGTTATGTTAAGACTCCCCGTGCCTTCCGCCTGGGAAGCGTCCCTTCCGGAGACAGCCTCTATTTCGTAGAGATCGCCTTCGTGGAAAACCTGTATTTTTTTCCCTTCCCTGAATATCCCTACAGTAATGCTCTCATTATTGAGCAGAATCGAATAGGTATTCTCATCTATACGGAGAAACTCTATCTCTTTCTCCTCATCATCGATACTGAAGAGGCTCAGTCCTTCCTTCTCTTCAAAACCTACCTTGTAGGTTTTGTTTCCCAGTTTAAAAGTGTACGTCATAAAAGCGGATTCCCGGATACGCCCATTCTTCTGGCAAAATGCTTCCAGCCTGAAGAAACAGCGTTTGTTCCCTGCACTATTTGGTTTGAGCCGCCGTTCATTGCGACCGCGGCGGCCATGAGTATGAGTTCAGGATCGGATTCTTCCGGCACCAGAAGCTCAGGATGTCTTTCTATAAAACCAGTGTCGATCTGCGCCTTTCGGAACTCCGGGTCCCGCATCATCCTGATCAGAAAGCCGAGATTGGTCCTCACTCCCAAGACCACGTATTCCCTGAGAGCGGAAAGCATCCTGTCTACCGCATCCTCCCGGGAATTTCCCCAGACGACAAGCTTTGAGAGCATCGGGTCGTAAAAAGACGTTATCTCGCAGCCGCTGTAAACGGAGGAATCGTCCCTCACCCCCGGACCGCCGGGAGCGCGCACGTAGTGAAGAACTCCCGGAGAGGGAAGAAAGTTGGTGGCGGGGTCTTCCGCGTAAACCCTGCATTCAAGCGCATGGCCGTTCATTTTTATGGCAGACTGCTTAAACGGCAATTTTTCTCCCGAAGCTATCCTTATCATCCACTTCACGATATCAATCCCGGTGATCATTTCCGTGACCGGATGCTCGACCTGCACCCTGGTGTTCATCTCCAGAAAATAGAAGTTTTCTTCCTGATCCATTATGAACTCGACTGTGCCGGCCCCGAAATAGTCAACCGCCCTTGCTATGCGGAGGGCGATTTCGCACATGTTTTTTCTCGTCTTCGCACTTATGAATCCCGAGGGGGCTTCCTCTATCACCTTCTGGTGACGCCTCTGTATTGAGCATTCCCGCTCAAACAGGTGCAGCAGATTTCCATGCTTGTCCCCGAGAACCTGAACTTCGACATGTCTTGGTGTCTGAATGAACTTTTCTATGAATACCGAATCATCTCCGAAAGAGGAAAACGCCTCGCTTCTGGCCATCCGAAGGGACGACTGAAATTCCTCCTTGGAATTAACAAGCCTCATTCCCTTTCCACCCCCGCCTGCGGAAGCCTTTATCATCACCGGGTAGCCGATTTTCTTCGCCACCCTTGAGGCCTCAACGTCGGATACGGCTCCCTCGGAACCGGGAACAAGGGGTATATTGGCGTCTCTCGCTATTTTTCTCGCGGTTACCTTATCCCCCATAAGCCTTATCGCCTCCGCGGAAGGTCCTATGAAAACCACGTCTTCTTTCTGGCACAGTTCAGCAAAAGAATCGTTTTCGGAGAGAAATCCAAACCCGGGGTGTATGGCTTCGGCCCCCGATTCCTTGGCAGCCGCAACTACCTTTTCTCCCACTAGGTAACTTTCCGAGGGTTTTGACGGTCCTATATGATAGGCTTCGTCTGCGAGCATTACGTGAAGAGCATTTCTGTCGGCGTCCGAATAAACCGCCACGGTAGCGATTCCAAGTTCACGGCACGCCCTGATGATTCTTACCGCTATCTCTCCCCTGTTTGCTATCAGTATCTTTTCGAACATCTTTTTACCTAGCCGCTCAGAGCGGAATGTTCCCGTGCTTTTTCGGTGGAAGCGCCTGTCTTTTCCCGTTGAGCATCTCAAGTGCCGCTATCACTCTCGGTCTTGTGTCTTCAGGTTTTATTACTTCGTCTATGTAACCCAGGCTAGCGGCGCGATACGGATTTGCGAAATTCTTCTTGTACTCCTCAATGAGCCTTATTCTCTCAGAGTCCGGATCATCCGCGGCAGCTATTTCCCCCCTGGAAATTATGTTCACGGCCCCGTCGGGACCCATGACCGCAATCTCCGCCGTGGGATAAGCAAGGTTTACGTCTCCCCTTATATGTTTTGAGGACATGACGTCGTAAGCTCCTCCATAGGCTTTTCTGGTTATCACCGTAATTCTCGGAACCGTGGCCTCACAGTATGCGTAAAGCAATTTTGCGCCGTGCCTTATGATTCCTCCCCATTCCTGCGAGGTTCCCGGAAGAAAGCCCGGCACGTCGACAAAAGTAAGAAGGGGGATATTAAAAGCGTCGCAGAACCTTACGAACCTAGCCGCCTTAACCGAAGAGTCTATGTCAAGACACCCCGCAAGCACCTTGGGCTGGTTTCCCACCACGCCGACCGTCTGTCCGTTCATCCTTGCAAACCCTATCACTATGTTTTTCGCGTAGTGCTCCTGCACCTCTAGGAAATACGAATTGTCGACTATGGGCCTGATCACATCCAGTATGTCGTAGGGCTTGTTGGGGTTATCGGGGATAAGCTCCCGAAGACTTGTCTCCTTTCTGTCCGCGGGATCATCGCAGTGGATCACAGGCGGATCCTCCATGTTGTTTGAGGGAAGAAAACCTAGAAGTTCCTTTATTATCTCTATCGAGTCATTGTCATCCTCGGAGGCGAAATGCGCGACACCGCTTACGGAGTTATGAACCATGGCGCCGCCAAGCTCTTCCGAGGACACTTCTTCATGAGTAACGGTCTTGATCACGTCGGGACCCGTAACGAACATGTAGCTTGTGTTCTTCGACATGATAGTGAAGTCGTTCATTACAGGAGAGTAAACAGCTCCTCCGGCGCACGGGCCCATGATCGCTGATATCTGCGGTACGACTCCCGAGGAAATCACGTTTCGAAGAAATATCTCTCCATACGCTCCGAGGCTTTTGACTCCTTCCTGGATTCTCGCTCCGCCGGAATCGTTAAGCCCTATGATCGGCGCACCGGTTGAGAGCGCCAGATCCATTATTTTGCATATCTTTTTTCCCTGCTCAAGACCCAGAGAACCGCCAAAAACCGTGAAGTCCTGGGCGTAGACAAACACTTGGCGCCCTTCAATTTTCCCATAGCCCGTAACCACACCGTCGCCAAGGATTCTCTTTTTCTCCATTCCGAAATCTGTACAGCCGTGCAGGACAAACTTGTCGAGTTCGACAAAAGTGTCTTTATCTAGAAGCTCGGCTATTCGTTCGCGGGCCGTGTGCTTGCCCGAATCATGCTGTTTTTTGATTCTGGCTTCGCCGCCGCCTAAGCTTGCTTCTTTTTCCTTATCTTCGAGAATTCTGACTTTTTCTTTCATTGGATGCGCTCCAGACCCACTCCTTCTGGCTAAAAGCGGATCAGTGAATCATAACACGCAGAGACGCTGTTTCAAGACTCCGCGACGCAAAGAACCTCGAACAGAGCACGCACCTGGGTACGCAAATTCTCGATGTCCGAGGAGTTCTTTATAAGAAAATCGGCCTGAGAGGCCTTCTCCGCTTCGGACATCTGAGAGTCCATGCGGCGGCGGATTTCCTCGGGCGAGAGGCCGTCGCGGGCCGCCACCCTCCGCTCTCTCAATTCATCGGGACAAGTAACTACCACCAAGCCGTCTATCAGGTCGTTAATACCACCGCTTCTCCGATCTATAAGCGACGCCTCAACAAACACAATCGGTTCACCTTCACCGCTTCGGGCGGATATCTTCTCCTTTATCCGCTCAAGAATCCTCGGATGGGTTATTCCGTTAAGCCGCTTGCGGTCCCGCTCGCTTGCAAACACTATTTTAGCCAAGGTTCCGCGGTCAAGCGTCCCGTCCGCGCTTAGAACCTCTCGGCCGAAGCAGGCAACGATTTGCGCAAGCGCCGGCTCCCCGGGACGCACGACTTCCCTCGCCACCTCGTCAGCGTCAACGGTGAACGCTCCGAGTTCACGCAGCATCTGCGCCACCGTAGACTTGCCCGAACCTATATTTCCTGTAAGCCCGTATATTTTCATCTTCAGGCGTTGCGGGACTTTATAAAGTCAATTGCCCTGGCAAGGCGCGAAGCCACGGCGTCTCTGCCCAGTATCTCGACAACGTCAAAGATTCCGGGACTCTTCGTCGAACCGGTAAGAGCGACCCTAGAGGGCTGAGCTATTTTCCCAAGTCCAAGACCCGTCCGCTCCATTACGCGCTCAAAACCCCCGTGAATATTGTCATGAGAAAAATCCTCGATACCATGGAGCTCCTCCGCCAGAAGCTTGAAAATCTCGCCGTTTTGCTCCACCAGAAATTTTTGCGCCGCTTTTTCGTCGTACTCAAAATCGTCGGTGAAAAAGTAAAGAGACTGATCTACGATTCCGTTCAGAGTCTCCGAGCGCTCGCGCATCTGCGCAACTATTTTGCGAAGCCGCTCGGGGGACGGCTCGGGAAATCCTCTTTGCACAATAAGGGGAATCGCTCCTTCCGATATCCGCTCCTCGGGCATATCCCTTAAGTATTTTCCGTTAAGCCAGAGGAATTTCTGGGAATCAAATACTGAGGCAGATTTCCCGATGCCTTTCAGGCTGAATTTCTCAACAAGTTCCTCTGTTGTGAAAATCTCCTGGTCCCCGAAAGACCATCCCAGTCTCACCAGATAGTTAAGCACCGCCTCGGGAAAATATCCCCGCAGTCGATACTCCGTAACAGATTCCGCACCGTGGCGCTTTGAAAGTTTTTTTCCGTCAGCGCCGAGTATCATCGGGACATGGGCAAGCTTCGGTTTCCCAAAGCCCAGCGCCTCGGCTATCAGTATTTGCCTCGGGGCGTTTATTATATGATCGTCACCCCTTATGACGTGAGATATCTCCATCCGCGCATCATCAACCGCCGCGGCGAAATTGTAGGTTGGGAACCCGTCGGCTTTCAGTATCACGAAGTCTTCTATTTCCGAGGAGTCAAAAACTATCCCGCCGCGGACCAGGTCCTCAACGTGAATCTTCTCTCCGGAAGATACAGAAAGCCTTACAGCATAAGGTTTCCCAGGGGCCGCGCCGAGCTGTGACCACTCCCTCCTGTATCTGAAAACCTCTCCTCTCTTCTTGGCTTCCTCTCTCCTACGCCCGAGTTCCTCAGCAGTAACGTAGCATCTGTATGCTTTTTGCTCGTCAATGAGCTGCTCTGCAAGCTGACCGTAAGCGTCAAGCCGTTCGGACTGTCGGACAATTTCCCCTTGCCACTTAAGCCCAAGCCACTCAAGCGACTCGATGATCTGCCGTTCGAATCTCTCCTCGGAACGCGCGCGGTCGGTATCCTCAATTCTGAGGAGAAAATCTCCACCAAGACTCACGGAAAAAAGCCAGTTAAAAATAGCGGTACGGGCTGCTCCAACATGAAGAGCGCCCGTCGGGCTGGGAGCGAATCTTGTTACAATCTTCACGAGGACTATTTTACACGCCGAAGTGGCAAAAAAAGAAATGTCGTGCGGAGAGGGCAGGGATTCTCCCCCGCAAATCGTATATAATAACGGTCATGAGAATATGTTCGCTTCTTCCAAGTTCAACCGAAATAATATTCGCCCTAGGACTTGAGGAGAATCTGGTCGGAGTAACCCACGAATGCGATTACCCACCCGAGGCACGCCGCAAAACCGTAGTCGTAAACAGCATTCTCAGCGAAAAGGAAAACCTCTCAAGCGCACGCATAGATGAACTCGTAAGCCGCAGTCGCGCGGAGGGAAAAAGCGTCTATCTGATCGACTCGGAGCGCCTCAGCAAGATGAAACCGGATCTCATCATAACCCAGGGGCTTTGCGACGTCTGCGCCGTATCCGAAAACGAGGTAACGGAGGTCTGCGAGGTTCTCGGAAACAGTCCCGAAATACTGTCCCTGGAACCGACCACAGTCGGGGAAATAATGGATTCAATACTGCTTCTGGGAGAAGCCACCGGGACCAAGGAGAAAGCTTCACAGTTCGTAGAGGGTCTTCGCAAAAGAATTGAAGCCGTCGAGAAAAAGCTTTCGGGCGAAAGATACCGCCCGGGGGTTTTCTGTCTTGAGTGGCTTGATCCTCCTTACGCTGCCGGGCACTGGGTGCCGGAGATGGTAAAGACGGCGGGAGGAGAACCACTGATCTCAAAGGCGGGAGAACCTTCGTTCAAGATAACATGGGATGAGATACTAGAGTCGTCCCCTGACTACCTGATCATAATGCCCTGCGGATTCGACGTAGAAAAAACGCTTGACGGGATAGAAGAGGTGACAAGCGAGGTAAGTCAATGGAACGCGCTACGCGCGGTAAAAAAAGGTCACTGCTATATAGTGGACGCTAATTCCTATTTCAGCAGATCGTCACCTAGAGTGGTTGACGGAATAGAACTGCTTGCGGGAGTAATCCACTCCGACATATTCACGCAACGACCGAAGGGCAACTCGGTTCTAAACGTGAAAAATCATTTCTACTTGCAGACCTTTCTCGGTTAGGACG
>LXNJ01002139.1_pt1 | contig 10995 bp, 10 predicted proteins | sample 809081 | NCBI WGS metagenome assembly LXNJ01 (sample SAMN04870510, study PRJNA318959) | sponge metagenome | biome: sponge; feature: marine sponge reef; material: water | host: Petrosia ficiformis | place: Greece: Milos, Mediterranean Sea | collected 2013-05-29 | depth 5-7 m
GCTGCTGCTGGCGGTAGTCGTCTGGTGGACGCACAGGCAGAACATCGTCCGTCTGATCCGGGGGGAGGAACTGCGCCTGCGTTGGTCGCTGAGCGGGACCATGGGTGCCCGCGGAGAGCGCTCTGAGGAAGGGCATGAACGGCCCCGCAGCGTGAGGGGGTCCGCGGACACCCCGGAATCGCGCGCCGCTGGAGCACGCGTAGCCGTTCTGGGGGCGGGGTCGTGGGGCACGGCGCTGGCCCAGACACTGGCGCGGAACGGCCATGACGTCCCCCTCTGGGCGAGGAGCGGGGAACTGGTGGCGGCCCTGCGGGAGTCCAGGACCAACGAACGCTACCTCCCCGGCGTCGCCCTGCACCCGGCGATCTCGGCCACCGACGACCTGGAAACAGCACTGGAGGGGGCAGACTGGGTCGTTTCGGTCTGCCCCGCGCAGGCCACCAGAGAAGTGATCAAGGCAGCGCGCCCCTGGCTTGGCACCACACCGCTCATCACCGGCTCCAAGGGGCTCGAAAGCGAGACCCGGCTGCGGATGACGCAGGTGTTCGAAGAAGAGCTGGGCCGCGGCCAGGCGTCGGAATCGGTAGTTCTCTCGGGCCCCAGCTTCGCGGCCGAACTGGCCAGGTACCTGCCCACCGCCGTGGTCGTGGCCAGCGCCAGCACCGGGAACGCCAAGCGCGCCCAGGCCCTGTTCCAGAACAGTTATTTCCGGGTGTACACGCAGTCCGACGTTGTGGGCACGGAACTGGCCGGGGCCCTTAAGAACGTGATGGCCCTCGCCGCCGGCATCGGCGACGGACTGGGTTTGGGCGACAACACCCGCGCGGCTATCATCACACGCGGTCTGGCCGAGATCATGAGGATCGGGTACCCGATGGGAGCGCGTGAAATCACGCTGAGCGGCCTGGCCGGTCTGGGCGACTTGGTGCTCACCTGCACCGGACCCCTGAGCCGCAATTACACCGCCGGAGTAGCCATTGGGAAGGGCGCCAACCCCCAGAGCATCGTCGAGGAAATGGACCAGGTCGTGGAGGGCGTCCACACGGCTCGTGCGGCTCGGGCGCTGAGCCGCGAACTTGACGTTGAGATGCCGATAACGCAGGCGGTCTTCTCCGTGTTGTACGAGGGGGTACCCCCCCGGCAGGCCGTGGAGGGGCTGATGGCCCGAGACCCCAAGCCCGAGCGATGGAGGTAGCCAAGTGACTGGCGACCGAATAGCCAGGAAGGAGTTCTATTCGATAGGCGAGGCGGCGGACCTGATCGGCGTGAAACCGCACGTGCTGCGCTACTGGGAGACACAGTTTCGTCTCCTGAATCCCCGGAAAACGAGCGGGGGTTCACGGGTCTATCGAAGGCCCGATATCCAACTTCTGCAGTTAATAGCGTTCTTGCTGCACACGGAGCGGTACACCGTGGAAGGGGCTGCGGCCAAGATCGAACAGATGCGGCGCGAAGGCCGGTTGCCCCGGGCCCGGGGAGTCGCCTGGGACCGAACCATGATCGAGAAGTTGCGGCGCGAAGCAGATGACCTGCTGGACCTGCTGGACCAAATCCAACGGGCCGCGCCGCCGGAGTCCGGGCCGGCAGAACAGGAAACCGGTTGAACGAGGCCTGGCAGCGCCGGTTCAGGCCCCCGGCCCAGTGGCGCCTGGACGGCCGCGCACCAGTCGTGCTGTGCTGCAATGATGACGGCATCGGGGCTTTCGGCCTGGAACTACTGTCGAGTATCGCCTCGCACCTGGCTATTGCCTGGGTCGTGGCCCCCGACCGCGAACAGAGCACGACCAGCCATGCCCTGACGCTCGGGAAGCGACTCAGAGCGGAAAGAGTGGGGGAGCGCAAGTTCCAGGTAGTGGAGGGCACGCCAACCGATTGCGCCCTCCTGGCACTGCGCGGAATTATGCCCGCAAAACCCGATCTGGTGCTGTCCGGCGTCAACCACGGGTCCAACATGGGCGAGGACGTGCTCTATTCGGGGACCGTGGCCGCCGCGATGGAAGCGACGATCCTGGGGTGTCCGGCCGTGGCGTTTTCGTTTGCAGGCGATGACGACGACGTAATGGCGTCCTGGGAGCCAACGCTGCGCACCTTGCTTCGCTCGCTGTTGAGGCGGTGGGTCTGGCCGTCCGAGACATTCCTCAACATCAATCTGCCGGGCACGTGCTCGGGTGGGGTGGAGGACGTGGCCATGACGTCCCTGGGCCGGCGCGACTACGAGGGATCTGTGAACCGGGAGTCGGATCCCACGATTCACGACGAAATCATGTTCAGGATTGGCGGGGTCAGCGCCAACTGGCGCGGGAGCGACGATGCAGACTTCCGGGCGTTAGATGCCGGAAAGGTCTCCGTGACCCCGCTTCAGCTTGATCTGACACACTCCCGCGTGGCGTCTGAACCCACGTGGTCGCTGAACGTGTGAACGCTCCCTCCGGCAGCGCGGGCCCGCTCAGGCGCGTCTACAATTGGGTGCTCGGCTGGGCAGACCGCAAAGGGGGGGCGGGGGCCCTGGGGGTCCTGGCAGCTGCCGAATCGGTGTTCTTTCCCGTGCCGCCCGATGCATTGCTGATTCCACTGTGCCTGGGATCACCCCGCAGGGCCGTGCGGTTCGCGGCCATCTGCACCGCTGGTTCGGTGATCGGCGGAGTGCTGGGTTACTGGGCCGGGTGGGCGTTGTACGACGCGGTGGGGAGGGGGATAATCGAGTTCTACGGCGCAACTGCCGAGTACGAGATGCTTGGCACTCGCTTTCGCGAAAACCTGGTCCTGGCACTGGGAGCCGCCGGGTTCACCCCGATTCCCTACAAGGTTTTCACGATTGCGGCCGGGGGGTTCGCCGTGCCCTTGGCGCCGTTCATTGCCATTTCGGCTGCGAGCCGGGGCGCCAGGTTCCTGTTGGTGGCCCTGCTGCTGCGGAAGTACGGTGAATCGATACGCGGCGTCTTGGACCGGCATCTGGGGTGGTTCACGCTGGCGTTCTTCGCGCTGGTGGTGGCGGGATTCTTCGTGGTGAGGGCCGCTTCCCACTGACAATGTCGCCGCTCACCAGCCGCATTGATTCGTGTGAACAATCAGAATAGACTGACTAAACTATTATGAGTCAAGATGATAATATGAGGTTGCCGGACGTCGACGAGTGCGCACCGTTCTATGCTCCCTACATCGCCGCGGTGGAGGGAGACAGTCTGGCGGAAGCCCTGGACCTGGACACTGCTCAGTGGGCCGGGCTCCTGCGCTCGGTTCCACCGGGTTTGGAGCAACATCGTTACGCCCCCGGCAAGTGGTCGCTGCGGGAACTCACGGGCCATGTGATTGACTCGGAGCGGGTTTTCCAGGCCCGCGCTCTCGCCTTTGCGCGGGGGGACGCCTCACCCTACCCCGGCTTCGACGAGAACGCCTGGGTCGCCGTGGCGGGCGCCGACAGCCGGCCCCTTGCCGACCTGGCATCGGAGATGGCTGCCGTCCGGGCGGCCACCAGGGCTCTGATGGACGGGCTGGGGCCAGAGACGTGGGAAAGGCGCGGGACTGCATCGGGCTGCGAATTCACTGTACGAAGCGTGTTCTGGATCATCGCCGGGCACTCGCAGCACCACCGGCGCAAGGTCAGGGAACTCTACCTCCCGGAGTAACCCGGGTTTATTCGGTGGTTTCGGGCCCGAACGCCGCCGCCCCCCCAAACCTCGGCGTGTACTCGTTGAGGGTGCTGTACTGCGCGGGCCACGGCAGGGGGTAACCCAGCGCGTGCGCCGCGTGCCGGGTCCAGTACGGGTCCCAGAGGTGAGCACGCGCCAGCAGGCACAAGTCGGCCCGGCCGGCCGCGATGATCCCGTTCACGTCTTCAAACGACGAGATGTTCCCGACCGCCATGGTGGCGATGCCGGCTTCGTGGCGGATCCGGTCCGAGAAAGGCGTCTGGAACTGCCGTCCGTACACTGGTTGCTGCTGGGGCACGGTCTGCCCCGCTGAGACGTCCACGATATCGCATCCCGCGTCCTTCAGCGCCCTGGCAATCGCAACGGCGTCGGACGGAGTAGTGCCGCCCGGCCACCAGTCCACTGCGGAGAGGCGCACCGACACGGGTTTCTCGTCCGGCCAAACGCCCCGCACGGTTCGCAGGATCCTCAGGGGAAACCGCAGCCGGCCCTCCAACGAGCCCCCGAAGCTGTCCGTGCGCTGGTTGGTCAGGGGGGAGAGGAAACTCGCCAGCAGGTAACCGTGTGCCATGTGAAGTTCGACCAGGTCGAAGCCTGCTTCAAGGGCCATGCCTGTCGCCCGCTCGTATTCTCGGGTCATCTGGTCCATGCCCGCCTGGTCCAGCTCCGCCGGGACGGGACTGTGCTCGAAGAAGGGAATCGGCGACGCGGAAACCACAGGCCACCCCCCGCCCGGCAGCGGTTCGTTGGAGCCCTCCCAGTCGAGCATGGTCGATCCCTTGCGCCCCGCGTGGCCGAGCTGGATCCCGATCCGGGCCGCGCTGTGCTTGTGCACGAAATCGACCAGGCGACGCCAGCCGTCGACGTGGGCCGGCCGGTAGATGCCGGCACACCCGGGAGAAATGCGGCCCTCGCGCGAGACCGCGGTCATTTCGGCCATCAAGAGGCCGGCACCCCCCACGGCCCGCGACCCCAGGTTCACCAGGTGCCAATCGTCCGGGGTGCCGTCACGCGCCGAGTACTGGCACATCGCCGACACCCCCACCCGGTTTGGCAGAACGAGTTCACGCAGCCTGAACGGCGTGAACAGCGGCGGGGGGGCGGTCCGGCCGGAGGAACCCGGCGTGACCCCGATGGACCGTTCGTTTTTCCGGATCGACACGCCTGCCTGCGTTTCGGCCTTGTCGGCCACCCACCGGTCCACCTGATCCACAAAGGCCGGGTCCCGTTCACGCAGGTTCTCGTGCGAGATGCGGAGGCTCCGGGTAAGCAGCGCGAATGCGAACTGGACCGGTTCCAACTGCATATACCGTTCGGTGTCTTCGAACCACTGAAGGCTGGCCTGGGCAGCCCGCTGCAGAGACTCCACGGGAGGGCGGCGCTCGGCCTCGTAGGCGGCGAGGGCTGCGCCTATCTCGGGCTGCTGTCCGCCCCTGCATCGGGCCAGGGACCGGGCCAGAGAAATGGCGTCCATCATGGCCAGCCGCGTGCCCGATCCCACCGAGAAATGCGCCGTATGCGCCGCGTCGCCCAGCAGCACCACACTCGTTGACCGGGCGTCGGCCGCCTCCGCCGGACCCAGCCACCACCGGGCGTTGCGCACGGTCGGGAACTGCCGCCAGATCGACTTGTTGGAGACCAGTCGGTGGTCGCCGAGCATGTCGGAGAAGAGGCCCGACAGGAAGCCGGCGGTCTCGCGCTCAGATGCCTGGTCCATGCCGGCGCTGCGCCAGGTGTCTTCGGTCGCCTCGACAATGAAAGTGGACCTGCCCGGGGAGCCGTTGCCGTAAGCGGCGTACTGATACGCGTGCACCCGCCACAGGCCGTGTGGATCTTCCCGGAAACGGAAGGTGAATGCGGGAAACGGCCGGGTAGTCCCCATCCAGACGAACCGGTTGGGTCGAATGTCTACCGACGGCTGGAAGGCTTTTTCCCAGCGGCGGCGGACGGCGCTGCTCACTCCGTCCGCTCCGATCAAGAGGTCCGCACCCCCGCTCAGCAGTGCCTCCTGGGGAGCCTCGGTCTCGAAGCGTACCTCTACACCCTCTTCGTGGCAGCGCTGCTGGAGCAGCATGAGAAGCTCACGCCGCCCCAGGCCGGCAAACCCGTGCCCAGTGGACTCAAGCGACTCGCCCCGGTAGTCGATCCGAATGTCGTCCCAGTGATGGAACCGCTCCTCGATTGACCGGAGCAGGGCAGGATCGGCATTCCCGACGTCGTCCAGCGTCGCGTCAGAGAACACCACGCCAAAACCGTAAGTATCGTCGGAGCGGTTGCGTTCCCACACGCGGATGCGGCGTCGCGAGTCGTCTTTCTTGAGGAGCAGGGCAGCGAACAGACCGCCGGGCCCGCCCCCGACCACGTCGGCGCGGAGAGGCCGGTCAGCCACGTCCGTCCGCGGCCCGGTCTTCCCGCAGCAGATCCCGGGCGATCACCAGCTGAAGCACCTCGGTGGCTCCCTCGTAGATGCGGAGCGCCCTAACGCTGCGGTAGAGGTGGTCCACGGGATGATTCGCCAGCACTCCCCGCCCGCCAAGCACCTGCACCGCCCGGTCCACGATTCGCTGCGCGGCCTCGGTGCAGAAGGCCTTCGCCATGGCGGCCTGCGTGGTGATTCGGTCCGCTCCGCTGTCCTTGGCCCATCCCGCCCGCCATGCCAGGAGGCGTCCCGCGGCAAGCTCGGTCGCCGACTGCGCCAGCTTCTCCTGGACAAGTTGGAATGACCCCAGGGGCCTGCCAAACTGCCGGCGGCTCCGTGCGTGCTCCGAAGCCTCCCACAGAGCGCGTCCGGCCATTCCGCAGGCTGCCGCGCCCACGGTCGGCCGGAGCCGGTCCAGGGTCGCCATTGCCAGCGCGAAACCTCGCCCCTCCGCCCCCAGCCGGGTCCCGGCGGGGACGCGGCAGTCGCCGAGCCGGATCTCGCCCAGGGGATGCGGGGCGCTCATCACCTGGGGGCCGGCAAATCGAAGACCCTCGGTATCGGCAGGGACCACGAAACACGATATCCCCCTGGCCCCTTCCGAAGGTGCTGTCGAGGCGAAGACCACGTAGAAATCCGCGATTCCCGCGTTCGAAATGAACGTTTTCGTACCGGTCAGGCGGTAACCCGCCCGGTCGCCCTCGCTTCCTTCGTCCAGGATGGCAAGGGTGCGCATGGAAGCCGGGTCGGATCCGGCCTCCGGTTCCGTCATGGCGAACGCCCCGATGGCGTCGCCGGCCAGTGCGCGGCGGGCCCAGTCAACCGCCGGGTGCGGCGCCTCCCCACCGTCTTCCTCGCTCTCGCTCCCGTCCAGACTTCCACGCGCAATCAACGCAGGGGTGCTGCTGAGGGCCTGCAGGGCGAACACCGCGTCCGCCAGGGGAGACCACCATCCCAACAGCTCCCGCGCGACGATACAGCCGCGGATGTCACCATCGGCTATGGGCTGGTAGATGCCTGCACGGCCCATGGCCCGGGCCAGTTCGCGTGCCCTGCGGCGGGCCTCGTCGTCGGTCCCGGGGGGCGCAGAATCGCCAATCTCGGCCGCGCAAAACTCGGCCACGCTCTGCCAGTACTCCCGGTGGCGCGGCTCCGCGAATGCCGCCACATCGTCCAGCGCCAGCCCGTTAGCCAAACCGCGGCCGCCTCTTCTCGACAAACGCCTCGTAGGCCTCCCGGAAATTGGGGTCTTCCATGCAAACCGCCTGAACTTGAGCCTCTGCCTCCAGGGCTTCCTCAAGGCCCATGTGCGCCTCCCGGTTCAGGGCATCCTTGGTCATGCGCAGAGCGTACGAAGGTCCCTTGGCGAGGCGTCCCGCCAGTTCTGCTGCGATGGCCACGATCTCGCCGTCGGGCACAACTCTGTTGTAGAGCCCGATTCGGTGCGCCTCGCCGGCATCGATGAAGTCTCCGGTCATCAGGAGTTCCGTTGCTCGACCGAAACCAACGATCCTGGGCAGCATCCAGGCCACCCCCATGTCTGCTCCCGAGAGCCCGACTTTCGTGAACAGGAACGCGATTTTCGCGGATTCGGCAGCGATCCGGATGTCGCAAGCGGTGGCAATCACCGCCCCGGCTCCAGCGATCGTGCCGTTCAGGGCCGCGATCACCGGCTGCCGGCAGGTGCGAATGGCAAGGATCAGGTCGCACGTCATGCGCGTGAATTCCAACAGGCCCTCGGAGTCGCGGTCAAACAGCGGCCCGATGATGTCCTCCACGTCGCCCCCGGTGCAGAACCCCCGTCCCGCGCCGGTAATGACCACCGCCCGCACACCTGCCTCGGAGTCAAGGGCGCGGAAGGTGTCGCGGAGCTCTCCGTAGACCTCGAAGGTGAGGGCGTTCAGGCGCTCGGGCCGGTTGAGGGTGATCCGGGCCACGCCGGAGCCGGGGTCAAAGCCAAACAGGAACGACTTGGGGGGATCTTCGAGCAGTGGAGTCATGACGGGACGGGGGGAGGGGTGGCGGTTTCCGGTGCGGAGCACGGCGCCGCAGCGGGCTTACGAACGGAGATTAGAAAATATGGAAGAGCCGGCCCCTGCCGATCTTACCGTGGGTTAGCGCCTGCGGTGGTCCGAGGCGCCAGAGCCACATGCGACGTTTGAGGTCGCCAACCGGAACAGGAGACCGGCCCAATAGAGAACAGGACCAAGATGTATGTCGAGATGGATGTGCACAAGGACTCTGTGACGATTGCGGTGCTGGCCGAGGGATCGCTGGAGCCGGCCCGTTCAGGACTGGACCGGAGCCCTGAACCACCTGTCGATCGTGTTCGAGGGCCGAGTGCCCGTATGAAGTGCGAGGGCCATTTACACAGAAATCAGTACACTCCCGATCCAAGACCCACGCGACCTGGATCGAGCCAACTCCCGACGAATCCGAATTCTTGCCGCTCTGGCCACGCGCTAACCGGCGTATATCAGGAGGATTCAACGTCGAAGCGAACCTCGGACGACCTCCCCCTCAGTCTATGAGAAACAACTAAACCCCCCTACTTGACAGAGGGCCCTTCCATATCAGCTTACCATGCCCGAGACGGCACGGCCCGTCAGGGCCAGCGGCATTCATGAGTACACAACACCAACTTGGAGGAAGTCGCATGAAAACCTGGATTCTCTCGACAGTTGCTGCCGGACTGGTGCTCTATTTCGGCGGGTTTCTCATTTACGGTCTGTTGTTGATGGATGTGCTGGCCAATGACGCGATGAAGGACCCTCCGGTAATGTGGGCCATCCCGGCCGCGCAGCTGCTGGGGGGTGGCGTAGTGGCCACGACTCTGTCTTGGCGCGATTCGGCGGACTTCATGGACGGAGCCAAAGCCGCGGCTGCCGTGGCGTTGCTCATTAGCCTGTGCTACGGGCTGATGACCTATGCCAGTCTGGACATCGGAACGACGTTCACGCACATCGGCATTGACGCCGTGGGAACCGTTGTGCTGTGGGGCCTGGCAGGCGGCGTTGTCGGGAAGGTTCGGGGGCGCGCGTAGGCCTGGCAACCCGCCCGGCGCTAGGCGGGAAGAACTGCGGTCGCCTCGATTTCGACGACGGCTCCCGGGTCAACGAGCTCCGTGACAGCCACCAGCGCCATGGCCGGGAAGTGCTTGCCGAACACCTCCCCATAGCGGACTCCGACCTCCTCCAGCGATCCCCGGTAGGCGTCAATGTCGGTCACGTAGATCGTGAGCCGCCCGACGTCGGTGACGTCGCCGCCGGCTGCGGTCAGAACCGCCGCGACCTTGGCGAGAGCGCGGCCGAACTGCCCAGGGAAACTGCCGGCGTCCGGGCCGGGTGCCACGCCGGTCTGGCCCGCCACGAAGAGCACCCGCCCGTCGGCCGGGGCGACCATCCCGTGGTTCCACCCCCTGGGGACGCCCAGCGACTCGGGGTTGATGATTTCGTAAGTCATGCAGGGCCTCCGTGCGCAGGTGCCTCAACCACGATCTCCGCGCCTTGGATTGAACCGGTTTCGTCTTCAGCGATCCGGGTCACGGCGCCGGCCACCTCGTCCGGAGTAATCAGCCTGCCGGCGGGCTGGGCAGCTTTGAGGCCCGCGCGCAGCTCCTCGGCCGGACGCCCCGTCGCGGCAGCGATCTTGGCAAGGCTTTGGTCGGTCATCGGCGTGTCCACGTAACCGGGGCACACGCTGTTTACGGTCACGCCGGTCCCGTCAAGTTCGGCCGCAAGGCATCTGGCCATGCCCAGCAGCGCGTGTTTTGAAGCAGCGTAAGCCGTGATGTAGGGAGCACCATGTAAACTGGCTACGGAAGACACGTTAACGATTCGCCCCCAACCTCGCTCCAGCATGCCTCCGAGGAAGGCCTGCGTCACCAGCAGGGGACCGGTCGCGTTCACTCTGTGGAGCGTTTCCCACTGATCCAGGGAAACACGCGAAAACGGGGCCGAGTCTGCGATTCCCGCGTTGTTAACGAGGATGTCTACCGTGCGTGCGCGGGCTGCCAGGCGGCCCTGCGCTGCCCGAGCCATGGCAGCGACGGAGTCGGGGTCCGCGACATCGCAGACAAGGGCGTACGCGTCGGCCCCGGTCTCGCGGAGTTGCGCCGCCACCCGCTCTACCTGTGGCGGCGTGCGGGAGCAGACGATCACGGCCGCGCCGCGGGCGGCCAGTTGGCGGGCTATGGCGGCCCCGATGCCACGGCCTCCGCCAGTTACGACCGCGCCCCGCCCGGCAAGCCTGCTCCGGTCTGTTGCCGCCCCCGGCCGCCCGCGCGCCATCAGTCGTCGGCCCTCCCACCTTCCATACGCTCCGTCACGGCGTCCGCCACAATCCGGCCCAGGGTCCGAATCGTCTCGCGGCCTTCCCGGGCCGTCGCGTCGGCCGGGTCTCCGCAGTAGGCGTTCGACATTCCGGCATCTTCAAACGACCGTGCGCCGCGCCGAATTGCGTCCGACAGGGAAACTGGCAGGCCGGGAAGGCCGCGCCTCACGTTGTCCCGCACCAAGGCGGGTGCCTCCGCCATCACCACGGAGGTCTCGTACCGGCCCGCGTGGCAGGCCCCGCTCCTGAATTCCGCGCTCAACCGCCGGGCCAGGTGCCGGGACGTAAGGTCCGGGTGAATGACCGGCATCCGCCTACCTTCGCCGGCAACCGCCCGGATCGACGCCAGGTGCGCGGGGTCAAGGTGCGAGTTGACTACGACCAGCGCCGATATGCTTTGCTGCTCCAGTGATTCCGCGATGTCGCGCAGCAGTGCCGATAGCGTGGCGGGCGATATCGAAACGGTGCCGGGAAAACCAGCCGCGAACGGGGCCGCCGTGTAGTGGACAGCGGGCAGAACCAACGCCCGCCATCCGTGGGCGGCCAGCGCCGGGACCGCGGCGCTGGCCGCCGCTTCGGCAATAACGGAGTCGG
>LXNJ01002140.1_pt1 | contig 10993 bp, 9 predicted proteins | sample 809081 | NCBI WGS metagenome assembly LXNJ01 (sample SAMN04870510, study PRJNA318959) | sponge metagenome | biome: sponge; feature: marine sponge reef; material: water | host: Petrosia ficiformis | place: Greece: Milos, Mediterranean Sea | collected 2013-05-29 | depth 5-7 m
GCGGGAGGGGATCGCCAGCAGCGCCATCAGCGCCATCGACACGGCCCTGTGGGACCTGAAGGGGCGGTATCTGAACCAGCCGGTATACAACCTGCTGGGAGGGAAGACGAAAGACCGGCTCCGCGCCTACGCCAGCCGGCTGTACGTGTACGCCGGCGACCGGGGCGACCCGGACCTGGGCCTCCTGCGGGAGGAGGCGTCGATGTACGTCGAACAGGGCTTTACGGCCGTGAAGCAGCGGTTCGGCTTCAGCCAGGACGACGGAGTGGAAGGCATGCGAAAGAACCGGCAGGTGGTCCAGACGCTCCGCGAAACCATCGGGACCGACGTGGAGCAGATGGTGGACTGCTGCCGTTCCTTCACCGCGGATTACGCCATCAGGATGATCCGCATGGTGGAGGAATTCGACCTCGCCTGGGTGGAAGAACCGGTCCATCCCCACGATTGGCCCGGATACGTGAAGGTGCGCCAGGCCGCGTCCATGCCGATTTCTGGTGGTGAGAATGAATTCGGGAAACACGCCTTCGCCCGGTGGCTCGAGATGGGCTGCGCCGATATCTGGCAGCCCGACGTGGACCGGTGCGCGGGCATTACCGAAGTGCAGAAAATCGTCCATCTCGCGGCGGCGAACGATATCCCGGTGATTACGCACGGGGGGTGGGTGGCCAACTTCCACCTGGCCCTGGCCAACATGAACATGCCCCTGGTCGAGTATTTCCCCGACCACAACCTGGATCCGGATTCGCAGATCCTTACCGGACAGCCCCGCGCCGAGAACGGATATATCACGTTGCCCGACGCGCCCGGCCTGGGATTGGAACTGAACCGGGACGCGCTGAAACGCTTTACGTGGAGCGGATGAGGCAAATGGAAACGAAAACGTATCGTCCGGCATCGTCGGGCACAACGGGCAGTAGTTGCCGCGACGCCCTGGGACGCATCGGATTGCCGGAGCCGGTATCGTCGCTCGCCAACCGCGAGTGGGACGTAATCGTCGTGGGCGCCGGCCATAACGGATTGACCTGCGCGGCGTACCTGGCCCGGGCGGGCAAGCGGGTGCTCGTCCTGGAAGCCCGCGAACGCGTGGGAGGCGCCTGCACGCTCGAAGAGACCTGGCCGGGTTACCGCGTGTCGCCCTGCGCCTATCTGGCCGGCCTGCTCCACCCCCTCGTTATCGAGGAACTGGGTTTTGCGGGATACGGCTATGACTGGACACCTGCCGAAGCGGGGATGTTCGTCCCCTTCGAGGATGGTTCAAGTGTGCAGTTGTGGGAGGATGATGCCCGGTGCCGGGAAGAAATCCGGCGCCTTTCGCCCCGGGACGTGGAAGGTTTCGAGGCCATGTACGCGCCGATGAAGCGCATACGCGAGGCGCTGCGCCCGCCGGGCGAAGACGACATATGGATCGGCAGGGCGCCGACCCGGGAGCAGATCGAAGAACGGTTGAAGGGCGACAGGGAGGCCATCGGCCTGCTCTTCGAATGGTCCATGGTCGAGTACGTGGAACGCTACCTGGAGGACGAGCGGTTGCGCATGGCCCTGATCGGCCAGGGCGTGATCGGGACGAATGCGAGTCCCTGCGAGCCCGGTACGGCCTCCGTACACGTATTCCATTCAACGGCATCCATGGGTGGAATGCCCGGTATGTGGGGCTACGTCAGGGGCGGCATGGGCATGGTATCATTCATCCTCTGCGATATCGCCCGTGACGAAGGGGCCGCCGTGGCCGCCGGGGTGCCGGTCGCGCGGATACTGCCGGGCGAGGGCGTGGAACTCGAAGGCGGCGAGCGCGTCAGGGCGTCCTTCGTCGTATCGAACGCCGACCCGCGCGTTACGCTTCGCCTGCTGGGCGACCAGGCCGATAACGCGTGGAAGGACCGGGTGGAATCGATCCCCCAGACCGGCGCGACGGTCAAGATCAACATGGCATTGTCCGAACTGCCGGATTTCACCAGCCGTCCGGGTACGGACGAGGACCATCACCGCGGGCAGGTGAACATTCCGATTTCCGCGCGGGAGTGGCACGATTTTCACGCCATGGCCAGGGACGGACAGCTTCCGCCGCGCCTCTGGGAGGAACTGTACTTCCACACCGCCCACGACGGCAGCGTGGCGCCACCCGGCCGCCACACCATGAGCATCTTCGCCCAGTTCGTCCCATATGCATTCGCCGAGGGAGACTGGGAAGCCAGGCGGGACGAAGTCGGGCGGCTGGCGCTGGAATCGCTCGGCCGCTTCTGCAGCAACATCCCCGACGCCGTACTGCACATGGACGTCATGGGTCCGCCGGATATCGAGAATAAAGTGGGCCTGACCGGCGGTCACATCTTCCAGGGAGAGATCCTGCCGGCCTACATGTGGGACAATCGGCTCGAACCGCGCACGCCCATGCCCGGAGTATACCTTTGCGGGGCGTGTACCCATCCCGGCGGCAGCGTGATCGCCATCAACGGGCGCAACGCGGCGATGGAAGTGCTGGGGATGTACGATCAGTAGGCCTGGGCGTAGGCGACCTTGTGTTGCGAAGCGCTCCCGCAGTAGGCGCAGGCGCCTTCCTCGGCGTCCCAGTGCATGGGCACGCACCGGATCGTGTTCCGGGTCTCATCCTTGACCGCGGTCTCGCACGCCGGATCGCCGCACCAATGGGCGTGGATGAATCCGCCGTCGCCGTTCGCCGCCTTCATGAAGGCCTCCCGGTCCCGTATCTCGCGGGAATGAGCCTCGCGGAATGCCAGGGCGCGCTGGAACATTTCATGCTGCACGGTCTCCAGCAGGTCCCGGACGTGCCCTCCGAGAGACGCGAGGGGCACGAATGACTTTTCACCCGTGTCCCTGCGTACGACCACGGCCTGGCCGGATGCGATGTCGCGAGGGCCGAGTTCCACCCGCAGCGGCACGCCCTTCGTTTCCCACTCGGTGAACTTCCAGCCCAGGCCGAACTGCTCGCGGTCGTCCACCTTCACCCGAATGCCTTCCAGGGATTCGACCAGCCTGTCGACGGCCTCCCGGACGACGGTCTGTTCCTCGTCGGATTTCGCAATGGGAATGACGACGACCTGGTGGGGCGCCAGGCGGGGCGGCAGAACCAGGCCCTTGTCGTCGCCGTGGGCCATGATGATGGCGCCCACGGTGCGGGTGCTCATGCCCCAACTCGTCTGGTAGACATGCTCCCGCGACCCGTCCCGCGTCTGAAAATCTATATTGAAGGCGCGAGAGAAGTTCTGGCCCAGGTTGTGCGAAGTGCCCATCTGGAGCGCCCTGCCGTCCTTCATCATGCCTTCGATGGCGTAGGTCTGGAGCGCGCCGGGGAACTTCTCGGCGTCGGTCTTGGGACCATAGAGCACCGGAATCGCCATGTAGTCCTCCGCGAAGGTGCGGTACACGTCCAGGATGCGGAGCGTTTCCTCCTGGGCTTCTTCCGCAGTGGCGTGGGCCGTGTGTCCCTCCTGCCAGAGGAATTCCGTGGTGCGCAGGAAGGCCCTGGGACGCAGCTCCCACCGGAAGACGTTGGCCCACTGGTTGATGAGCAGGGGCAGGTCCCGGTAGGACTGGATCCACCGGGCGTACATGTCGGCGATGACGGTTTCCGACGTGGGCCGGACCATCAGGTTCTCTTCCAGTTTCTTTCCCCCTCCGTGCGTCACCACGGCGCACTCGGGGGAGAAACCCTCCACGTGTTCGGCTTCTTTTTGGAAGAAACTCTCGGGGATCAGCAGGGGGAAATAGGCGTTCACGTGACCGGTGGCCTTGAACATTCGGTCCAGTTCGGCGACCATGTTCTCCCACAACGCATAGCCGTAGGGCCGTATGACCATGCACCCGCGCGTCGGCGCGTTGTCGGCGAGTTCGGCCTTAGCGATCACTTCATTGTACCAGGCGGAGAAATCACTCGCCTGCGACGTCAACCCTTTTGCCATGTCTTTCGCTCCGGCTTCCTGTGATGTCGACTTCTTGCGGGGTTACGCGGCGCAGTCGCCCGGACCCGTTCCTCGAGGGATCGGCGGTACACCGGCAGACTATGCGGATTCCACCTTTTCATCTGACGTCATGGCGAGATAGAACCGTCCGATCTCCACCTCGAAAAGACCGCCTTCACCGTCCTGCATTTCGTATTCGCCTTCCATGGTGCCCCACTCCGTGTCGAGCGGGCAGAGGCTCTGGTATTCATGGCTTTCGCCGGGTTCGAGTTCGGGTTGCAGCCCCACGACACCCGGCCCTCGCACTTCGCTCCGTTTCCCATCGGCGTTGATGATGATCCAGTGCCGGTTGATCAGTTTCACCCAGCCTTCGCTGCCGTTGGTGATGACGATACGGTAGCCGAATACGAATTGGTCTCGATCAGGTTCGGAATGTTCGGGCAGGTAACCCGGGAACACCTGAACCCTTATGCCATGGGTGATCGTGTCGGAATCCAGTGTTGGCGGCATGGTCTTGCTCCATTGATTCAACACACGAAATCGAAGATGTATAAGATAAACGTACGGGATCCGATTGCCAAACAAAAACCTGAAGGAAATCGGGATCCGGAGTGGGGGTCGCGGGTCAAAAACACCTTGACACCAGCGGAGCGCCGCGCTATGCTCTCCACGGCAAAAACCGGCATTCAACCGGAAGGGACCGGGATGGTTCAGCAGGGTCTGGAAGGCGTCGTAGCCGCGAGTTCGGCCATTTGCTTCATCGATGGCCTGCGGGGCAGAATGCTCTACCGGGGTTATGACATTCACGATCTGGCCGTCCATTCCACCTTCGAAGAAACCGCCTGGCTGCTGTGGCACGGCGCTCTGCCCGGGCCGGGCCGGTTGGCCGAACTCAAAGAGCGGCTTATCGCCGGTAGAACCTTGCGGGACGAAGTCCTGGATCTGCTGCGGACGATCCCGCACGCCACGGCCCCCATGGACGTGCTGCGTTCGGCCGTGTCCTGCCTGTCCGCATACGACCCGGACGTGGCGAATCATTCCCGCGAAGCGAACTTGCGCAAGGCCGTCCGGCTGACCGCGCAACTCCCAACCGTAACCGCTGCATGGCATCGGATCGTGAACCGCCGGGACGTTATCGATCCAAACCCCGAACTCGGTCACGCGGCCAACTTCCTATACATGCTTGACGGCGCTTTGCCGGATCCTGCGCACGGGAAGGCTTTCGACACCGCACTGATCCTGCACGCCGACCACGAATTGAACGCGTCGACCTTCGCGGCAAGGGTGACCGCGGCCACGCTATCCGACATGCATTCGGCCGTCACGTCGGCCATCGGCACGCTCAAGGGACCGCTGCACGGAGGCGCCAACAAGGACGTGATGGACATGCTTCACGAGATCGGGGAGATTTCATCCGCAGAAACCTACGTTCGCGAGAAGCTTGCGGCCAAAGAGAAAATCCCGGGCTTCGGGCACCGTGTCTACAAGACGGAGGATCCCAGGGCCACGCGCCTGCGCCGGCTTTCGAAGGAACTCGGCAGAAAATCAGGTGACCTGAAGTGGTACGAAATGTCCCGCGTGATCGAGAAAACCATGATGGACCGGAAGGGCATCGCCTGCAACGTGGATTTCTATTCCGGCTCGGTCTATGCCACCATGGGCATTCCGGCCGGGTTGTTCACGCCCGTTTTCGCCTGCAGCCGCATCGCGGGCTGGACCGCCCATCTTCTGGAACAGTACGCCGACAACCGAATCATCCGTCCGGTGGGAGAGTACACCGGTCCGACGGAAGCCTCCTACGTACCCATGGAAAGCCGCCCCGCGTAACCCAGGAAAATGGAATGATACAGGGATTCCGCGCACTCGCATTTGCAATTGTACTCGGTGTTTTTGCCCCCTCGGCTCACGGCCAGCTCAATTTCAATCTCGGCGCCGAGGCGGCCCGCCCCACGTCCGGCCTTGCCGACCTGGTGGAAGAAGATTACGGGTACGGCGCCCATGCCGCGCTGACCTACTGGTTGAGCTATAGATCCCAGCTCGTCCTTTCGGGGGCCTATGTCACTTACGGCAGCGAGGCGTTCGGGTCCCGCACCGAACTGGAGGAACTCGTCGACCAGGACCTGGATGATATCGCCGACAGGATCGAAGGGAACTACTCCAGCATTCCCGTTACGCTGGGCCTTCGGTACTACCCCCTGGAACGGCTTTTCGTACAGGGTTCCGCCGGCGTGGTGTACAGGAGAACGCGGCAGGATGGCAACGCGGGCACGAATACGAAAGCGGGCTTTGTCACCCGGAGGGACCTGATCGTATCCCCCGGAGTCGGGCTGTTGATGGGCCGATTCAGCCTCCAGGCCCAGTACAACGTGGCACAGGACGACTGGAAGTGGTTCAGCCTGGGTTTGTCGATGATCTTCGGGAAGCTGTAGGCGGCCTTGAAACGACGATGGGTACTCGCCTCCTGTGGATGTGACTTACTCATCACCGGATACACTCAGATACCCTTCGACCCTGCCGAGACGTTTATTCATGCCGTATATTTCAGATCTCATAGACGAGAACCCGGTTCGAATCAATAAGCTCGGTACGCATTTCCTTCTACTCTGATCGCACCTCATCCCGAAACTCCTTTTCTTCTCGATCTAGGTAAGTAAGCGTCGCTATAAACAGGATATCAGACGTCAATCCCAAATGACGAACCACCCACGAAATCGGGGTTCGCCTGTATCACTTCTTCAGATCAGCCGGTGGATTGTCATTCTTCGTCGCATCTGCACTGTATTTTAAATATCCCCTTACCTCGTCTATCTTGGTTTCTACTCTGTCTAGCGAGGCATTGATATTTCTGAATTCATCCCTGAATTCAGTTCTTAACTCACCCAATGCAACATGCAAGTAAGTTAACAGTGCTATTAAAGCGATAGCTCCAGTGAAGACAGCCCCATAGCTTTGGAACCAGTTTTCTTTATCCATTTCCAACCCTCAATTTCCCTCATTTAGTCGCGTACTTGTGTTGGTTTCTTGATTAGTCGCGTACCTGTGTCGGATTCTCGAGTGTTTTTTCATGACCAGATATGCAGTTCATGGCAATCAGTGGTGATAAGATTCAATGGACCTTTGCATTGCGAATCACCCATGTGTAACTTCGGAAATCGGTAAAGCGGACATGCTGCGTTAGATTGCCAGTACCGATCAGCTTTAATTCGAGGGTACAGATGAACCGGTTCAGGGAAGCGCGAGACCGCGGCGGTAGATACCTGCTTGGGCACGTACGTGAGGATGGCGGCTTCGGGGATCCGGAACTTGGCGTGACCGAGTACTACAAGGTGCCGGCCGCTTTCATGGTCTGCGGCATGACCGGCGCGGCAAGCCGCCTGCTCAACTGGATCAGGCGGCACGGATTCCGTTCCAACGGCGATTTCGGTCCCCGTCCCGCCGACCAATTGGACAGCTACTACTACACCTACCACAATGCCTGGGTAATCAAGGCCGCGCACCGCGTGGGCGCCTTCGACCTCGCCCGCCGCGGCATGGATTTCCTCCTGGAATTCCACGACCCGGCAAGCGGGGGATTCTACGCGCATCCATCGGACCGAAACGCAGGGACCGAACAGGATCTCTGGGTCGTGAGCGGTTGCGGATGGTGCGCCGTCTATACCGGCAGGCTGGACGTGGCCAGGGGGGTCGGCGGGTGGATGCGAAGGCTGATGGAAGAACAGCCTGATTACCCCCGCGAACTGTGGACGGTCTACAGCCGGGAAAGAGGTCTGATCACCGAGGTACTGGAGGACGACGACTTCAGATACGTGTTGACGCGGGACGAATCACGGGACCAGTCCTTCTACCATCCCGGCATCGCGGCGGGATTCCTGTGCCGGCTCTACATGGCTACCGGCGAAGAGGAGTGGTTGGATCTCGCAAGGGAGTACATGCGGTTCTGCGATCACGTGGGGGATTACCACTTCGGGCTGTTACGCGCCGGCAAGGTCGGCTGGGCCGGGGCCATGCTTTATACGCTCACGGGCGAAGCAAAGTACCGCGACATGGCGGTCAGAGTGGGAAACAACCTGATGGAGACACAACTGAAAAACGGGGCATGGGCCTGGCCGGAGATGGGCCTGACCGGACCGCACAACGATATCACCGCCGAGATGGTCGTCTGGCTCGACGAGATCCACCAGGCGGTGGGCGCAGACTAGCCCGTGCCTCCCGCGTTCTCCCTTACGACAACCGCTCTGGTTGCATCTTCTTCCGCGTACACCTCGCGGTTTGTCCCCACGCGAAGCAGCGCGATGTCCCCCTGATGCAGGGATATCCCCCGGCCATCTACCGCGAGGTACAGGGTCCCTTCCAGGACCATCCAGTGCTCATGCTGCCGCAATTCGGTTGTCCCCAGCGCGTTAATGTCCCCGCATCGCTGCAGTCTCCATTCGGCTATCGGGCAGCGTGGACCCGGATCCCGGATGGGACCCGCATTGCGCTCGCCTTGAACGACGAATCCCGGAACCGTAGGCTCCGGCGGGCCATATTCCTCGACGGTCAGGTGCAGCGGCCGCTGCTTTCTCTCCAGCCGCGTCACGATGGCGTTGTTCTCGTAGGGCGTGAACATCTGGAACTGGTGCACGCAACCCATGGGCGTGTAGACCAGGGTGTTGGGCGTGATCTCGTGTCTGACGCCGTCCAGCCGGACCTCCCCGTAACCCGAGGTGAACAGCCAGATCTCGTCGTTGTCGTGGTAGTGGGGTTCGACACCAGTCCCGACCCCGCCGTCGGGAAAGTGCCGGTAGCAGTTCAAAGCGGTCCATTCCGGGAACACACCCTGTTCCCAGTAGGTCTGGTTCGCGTTCAATGAGCGAATCGTGTAACGGGGGGTGGTGATGACCATTCGAGATTCCAATTACTGGCTCAATCGCGCAGATGACCGAGATTCATAGCCCGAACAGGTTTGACTTTCAAGTGTAATAAACTCGTTTGGACAATACAAGGTTCCTGCTGTTTGACAAGGCAATCTGGATTTCACAAGGGCAAGTGGCACGCCTGTACCGATCACGTCAGACTGGTTCATAGCGGGCAGAGTCGATGCGCGTCTACCCACTTGACTCAAAAAAGCACTTTAAATTCGAGAACTGGAGTATAACAAGGACTAATAAAACATATGGCAATTCATCGAAGGGTGAACGCATCTCTTCAACATTTACGTTTGAACCCGTGACAATGCGTTGTATCACGTTTATACAAAGTTCTACGGGTCTTCAAGCCTTGAAGAGGCAAAGTAGGAAAGGGGAAACGCTTTGGATTTGGTAACAAGGCAAAAACTTGATGCAATGGAAAGACGTATTGAGCAAAACGCCGATGATGCGCATAAAAAGACCGGGATGCGGATCAGGAGTATAGAACTTCGTCATACTGATCTGGCGAACAAGGTTAATGCGGGATTCGCCCGTATGGAAAAGAGGTTTGATGACGTTGACAAGAGGCTTGATGACGTTGACAAGAGGCTTGATGACGTTGACAAGAGGCTTGATGACATTGACAAGAGGCTTGATGACGTTGCCAAGAGGCTTGATGGCGTTGCCAAGAGGTTTGATGGCGTTGACGAGAGGTTTGATGACATTGAAGGGAAGTTAGATATGCTTCTTTCTCGTTAACGATCCGCGGTAACTCCCATGTTACAGCCCATGTTTACCTTTCGATGTAATTCCGATATATCCCATAAGGATAGCGTCCACGCCCAGGGATTGGAGCTTGACAAATGAATGATGATCCACGACGTAATCAGGCAGATTTGGCTGTTTCAGCAACGGACAGACTTGATTTGCTGTTTTCGGAAGTGTAAACGAAGGATCATAGTATACGGGATCGACTAAAATCCATAGAAGTTAAATTGAACGTTCTTATTGGAGCGATTCCCGTGATTACGATAATCCTCTCGAAGATCGTCGATCATCTTTTTCCCGGTCTGAAGTAGTCGTCTGTTCCAACCTTCGAGCGCACCCATGTCAGCCGACAACCCAATTGAACGAATGGAAGCGCGGATACGGGAGGCCGGCGACCTCGCTGCAGCCTTTGCCCGCGACCCGCACAGGCCGGCCTGGCACTTCATGGCGCCGGCGGCGTGGATGAACGATATCAACGGGGCCCTGTTCTGGAAAGGGCGGTACCACGTCTTCTACCAGTACAATCCGCACGGCGCCTACTGGCATCTCATTCAGTGGGGCCATGCATCCAGCACCGACCTCGTGCATTGGGTCCATCATCCGGTGGCGCTGACACCTGATGCGGACGGACCCGACCGAAAAGGCTGCTATAGCGGCGGAGCCCTGGTCAGCAAGGAAGGGATTCCAACGCTGATCTATTACGGCAACCCCGACGGCCTCTGCCTCGCCCGCAGCAGCGACGATCTGCTGATCGAGTGGACGAAAGACCCGGGCAATCCGGTGATCCCCCAGCCTGCCGCAGGGAGCGCCGGCCATGGCCGCTACACCATCCACGATCCCTGCGGATGGTTGGCAAATGACCATTATTACGCCGCTGTCAACAAAAGCGACCCGCAAGGCCTGGGCGACGCGGCGTACCTGTTCAAATCGACGGACCTGCGCACATGGGAGTTCGTCGATTCGTTCTACCAGTCGCGCCGGGAGTGGACCGAAGGGGGAGAAGACTGCGCCGTGCCGGATTTCTTCCCGCTCGGCGACCGGCACATGTTGCTCTTCTGCAGCCATCTGCAGGGAAGCCAGTACTACATCGGTCAGGTCCGGGACGAACGGTTTCATCCCGAGATTCACGGGCGCATGAGCTGGGAAGGGGGTCATCTCGGCGGCCCGCGCACCCTGCTGGACGCCAACGGCCGGCGCGTCTTCTTCGACTGGGTCCGTGAATTGCGCGGGGACGAGCGCGAGCGCGCATCGGGATGGTCGGGCGTCATGACCGTTCCGCGCCTGTTGTCGCTGGCCCCCGGCGGTCACCTGCAGATCGAGCCTGTTCCGGAACTCGAAGTATTACGGCTGGATCCTCGTCGGCACGAGTCCATTGACATGCCCGCCGATGCTGAAGTGGTGATCGAGGGGATCGGCGGC
>LXNJ01002141.1_pt1 | contig 10992 bp, 3 predicted proteins | sample 809081 | NCBI WGS metagenome assembly LXNJ01 (sample SAMN04870510, study PRJNA318959) | sponge metagenome | biome: sponge; feature: marine sponge reef; material: water | host: Petrosia ficiformis | place: Greece: Milos, Mediterranean Sea | collected 2013-05-29 | depth 5-7 m
GGTCCCTGTCCGCCGACAGGTAAGGTTCGGTGCCCACGTACAATGCGCCGCCGTCTTTGTGCGGTTTCAGGATCACCGCGGCCGACCCGTCGCCCCACCGTCCGATGACGCGTACGTCTTCGTCGACTTCCGCCGCGCAGACCCGCCACCGGTGCGCGTCGAGCGCGGCGCCCTCGGGCAGGTAGGGCCAGCCGGCGGTGAGCAGGATCCGGTCCGGATCGTTCAGGACGGATTCCCGCCGAATGCCGAACACCCGTTCACGCGCGTCGCCGTGACGCATCCCCTCGTCCAGTCGGAAGTCGTCGGCCGAGCCCACGATCCATCCGCCTGACCGCATGTAGCGGATCATCCGCTCGACGACCGCGTCTTTGACCGTTGGACAGGGCGTGCAGAAAAGCAATTCGCAGCCGGAGAGTCGATCTCCGTCCGCAATCTGGTGATCGGACGCGTATCCCACCTCACGCCCCGTACTTTCTTCGAGGATTCTATGGGGCGTCATTACGTCCAGCCAGGGCACGCGGCTGGCGAAGGAATCGTACGAAAGCAGGCATCTGTATCCCGGTGACGGCGCATTCGCGGGTTCCTTCTCCGCCACCGATCGACTCAGCGACGCAATCGTCGCCCACTGCTCCGGATTCGATTCAGACAGGGGCCTGCCTCGAATGGCGCGGTCTTCCCACCACGCGGTATCGTCCCAGTTATGCCAGCCAACAGCCGATACGCCCGGCGCGCAAGCCGCGTCCGTCCATTCGCGCAGTTCCCGGTGCGTGGCCTGATACCTGCTCCGCGCCACCTGCGAACCGACGACCATCCAGACCTCGCTGTCCGTCAACGTCCCGGACATGCGCGCCGCCCAACGGATTGCGTGATCCATATCCGCATCCGATGCATACTGATTCGACAGGGGTCCGGGATCGACGATGACGAAATCAAGTGCGCGGACCGTATGCTGAAAGTTTACCAGCGTATCGGAGGGCAGGAGGGCGTCAAGATGGAAACCCATCGTCGTCTTCAGGTTCGATCTTACCTTCTTCACGGTCCTGACCGCCTCCGCCGTGAACGAAGCATACTGTTCCATCTGCCAGATCCGGCGCCCATGGCGGTATCCGGCTTCCGTCAAATCCATCGTAGACAGACGGCCTTCGACAGACTCCATCACGGGTTGCCATCGGTCCTCGGGGTACTCGCTGCCTCCCGTAGGCCCGTCCTCCAGTTGCAGCGCGTACAATCCCTTGCAGGGCCCGAATACTTCCGACACGCGCTTTATATAGTCAAGGCGCCACGCCCGGTTGTCGGGCAGCAGGTACAGGGCTTTCGGATTGCCGATGTGCAGGATCGACCGGATTCCCACGTCTTCCGCGGCGGCGATCATTTCTTTCATCCGGTTCTGATGGTCTTCCGAGGTCAGCTGGTTTCTCAGATCGAATCCGCCTTTCAGGACCACGAATTGAAATCCGTCGGCCTTGAGCCCGGCAAAGTCATCGCGCCATCGGTCCGCGCGGGCAAACTCGTTATAGTATGTAAAGGTATGCAGTCTGGATTTGGTGAACATGTTGGTATTCCGTCATGAATCGGCGAAGGAAATCGCGCTGTTAAATGATGGCAAAATGGAAAGGCGCCGTCTCGTCGAAATCAGAACGCCTGTCCGAGCCCGAAATAAAAGAAAGTCCGGTCGTACTTGCGTGAATTCGGCGGATCGATGAAGCTTTGACCGTGATAACCCACGTCGCCCCGGATCAGCCCTATGGGCGAATCCACCCGTATACCCGCCCCGTACCCCAGGAGCAAGTCCCCGAAGCCGAAAGACTTCACCGTCTTCCCGACCCCGCCCCAGTCCACGAAAAAGGCCATGGCAAACAGGGGAAATGGTATACGGATTTCATTCTGCGAACTGATGGCGATCAGGCCGCCGTCGGGCTGGCCGATCTGGTTTATGCGGAATCCCCGCACCGAACGGTCGCCGCCGATAAACAGTCTGCTGTCAAGGGGTACCCGGTTTTCATTGAGCGCCTTCACGTAGCTGAAGGACAGGGAGGTGGAGAAATCCGGCGCGTTGGGTATGGACAGGTATTTCCGGACGATGGCCATCAGGGTCAGTATCGAGTTCCGGTTGCGCGTAGAACTGCCGAGTAGCGGGCTGGCCAGGCTGCTCTGGAATTGACCGTAGAATCCCGTTGACGGGTTCAGGATGTCATCCCGCGTATCGTACGTCACGACCCCGGTCAGACTGCCCTCGCGCCTGGACCGTAGACTGTCCGCCGTCGAACCGCTTCGAAGGAGTTCGGTCAGTTCGTCACTGAGCGACAATACCTCGATATTCTTCAGCGTATAGGTCAATTGACTGCGGTACGTGCGGGACAGTTCGCGGTTGGCCGCCACGGATACACCGGTTTCGCGCTCGGTATGGCTGATGCGGTCCTCACGCCGTAAGAACCCCCGCAGGATGCCCGTCGTCCTGGTCCGGAACAGCCACGGCTGCGTGACCCCCAATTCGACGTGCTGGAAGAGTGAACTGATCTGGCCGTTCGTGCCGATGGTGATCCCGCGTCCCAGCCAGTTGCGGTAGGCGACGCTGAAGCTGCCCCTGAAGTGTTCGGCCGACGCGAAACCGGCGCCGAAGCTCACTTCGCCTCCGGGCAGTTCGGTGACCTCCACCATCAGATCCCGCACGGTGGAAGCGGTGTCGCTCCGCAGGGGCGAAAGGCGAACGCTGCGGAACAGGCCCGTCTGGAAAAGGCGGGTCTGGCTCAATGCGATCTTTCGGTTGTCGTACAATTCTCCCGGTTCGATCTCCAGTTCGCGGATCACCACGTTTCTGCGTGTCTTCCGCAGACCCCGGACCTGTATGGAACCTACCCTGATCGGTTGACCTTCGAAAACCAGAAAGTTGACGGTAACCGTATGATCTTCCGCATGCTGCACGATGTTCATGTCCACCGCCACGTCGAGCAGCGCGCCGGCGTCGGCGAGACGCTGAATGTAGCGTTTGTCCGCCGCGGCGTAAAGACGGAAGAATACCTGGCCTTCGTCCGTTAGCAGATTCCGCCGGACTTCGGCTTCGGACAGGTATTGGAGTCCGTTGAGATTGACCTTCCGCACGGTGTACCGCGGTCCCTCGTCGACCACGATCCGGAGTTCGATTCGTTCCCCGTCGAGGCGATCGCGAATGTGCCGAACCCTGGCCTCGAGAAATCCACTGTTCATGTAGAAACTCGAAATCGCCTCCAGGTCAGTCCGCCAGGTTTCGTTGTTTATCCGGCCGCTGCGAAGGAAACCGTCCGTTCTGGTCTCGATCAGACCGAGTATGCGGTCATCCTCGATGGCCGTGTTGCCTTCAATCGTGATGCGCTCGACGATGGGGGACTGCTGGGCGTGCGCGGGGGAAGTCCATAGGGCCGCCAGGAGAACCAGCGACCAGACCGCACCGGGATATGGCATCCGGGATGCACCGGTCCAACCCGATATGGCAGCGGATGGTTTCGAGGTAAGCCTCATATACTAAACCCTGTGAATTGCCTGACCGTCTGATCCAGTATCGTCATTTCAAGCAAGGGTGCAGGCTTACCGAAACCGGAATTTAACCCGGAGGTCGATTCCATTCTGGGGAAGTTCGCCCGATTGTTCGGAGAACGTTTCGATATACAGGAAATCCGTCAACTGGTAGCCTACCCGCAGCGTGTATTCCGAAGATTCGAACAGACGGGTGTAGCTGACCCGGGCGCGCCGGTTGATCCGTTTGCTGAGGGTAAGCTGGGCGGGCGATCCGGTCGGACCGGCGCCGCCCGCGAAAAGGTCGCCCTGGATCCGGACCTCGTCGAGATTCAAAAATCGCTCCGCCGATGCCCCGGTGGCCATCAGTATGGCCCTTCTACCCATTCCGGCCATTGCATCGGGCGTGCCCAGGGAGGTGAGCCCGGCCATGCCGAAAGTCAGCAGGGAGATGACCTCGGGACCGGCCAGCGGTCCCGAAGCCCAGACCACCGGACTGTTTTCGTCGTGCGGCGCCGCCCGCAACTGGGGCGTCACCGTCGACACCGGACCGGACGCTAGCAGCTCCACTTCATAATCGGTACCGTAAATGTCGCGCACGCGGGGAGCCCTGGCCTGTATGTTCAGGACCGGGTCGAGCTGGGCCACCGGGTTCTCGATCAACACGGTAAAGTTCTCCAGCGGCACGCGCCTGGTCAGGTCGATCCGGCCCGCGTCCAGTTCGAAGGTGGTGCCCAGGTACCTGATCACGCCGTCTTCCAGGGCGATGGCGTTTCCGGTCAACCGGGGATTCTGCGCCGTATTGCCAAAGGCCACGCCACCTTCGACGGTCAATTGGGCGATATTGTTCTCTACGGCCAGATCGGTCACGTCCACGGCGACGTCCAGTGCGATGCTTTCAAGAAAGGGATCCGGCGCGTCCTGCGGACGTATGATCGTGTTGTCGATCAGCAATTCGCCCAGATTCAGCGGATGGGTGACCACTCCGCTTACGACGAGCGGGCCGGCTGCATTGTATATCCGCGAACTATTCCGGTTTCCGGTCCAGGCAAGCGATCCGTCGATATACAGTATGGCCGAACCGAGCCGCTCCACTTCGGCCTGGCTGAAATCGGCCGACGCCTCGATTTCGGCGATGGACAGGTTATCTGTTGCGAAGTCGCCGGAAAGACGTATCGTGCCGTCCCCGGCACGGAACGCTACAGGTTTAAGGGTGAAGGCGCCTCCGTCGACGTCGACCTGGAGTTCGTCCGCCCGGAACATCGGTTCGATCTCGCGGACCCCGAGCGCTGCGTCCCGAACGGAGATTCGACCGACGGACCTGGGAGAAGAAGGCGTTCCTCCGACGGACAGCCGAATGTCGGCGTTCCCTTCGATGCGCTCCAGATCGTATGTCACGCCGCTCAGGAAGGACAGGTCGATGTCGTCTCCTTCCACGGTCAGGGCGATATCCTTGATATCGGCCGCCCCTTCAGCCCGCCCCGGGTCAAAAGGTACGGTTCCGTGCGCGGTGATGGTATCGTCTTCTTCGCGGATTCGCAGATCACGGATGCCGATTTCTCCGTCACGATACACGATATGGGCGGACACACTGTCCACGGAGGCCTCGTTGTATCGCAGTTGATCCATGGTAAACCGGGCGTCTGTGACCCGGGCGGACGCCGGGCCCGTGATTTCGATCCGGGCGTTCACGTTACCGTCCGTGGGAAGATCGAGATTCGCAAGCGCCATGACGGCGTCCATCCGGATGTCCTCGCCCAGGATGGTCAGATCGGACTCCGCCGTCCCCGTTCCTCCGGTACCATATGCCAGGCGGCCCCGCGTGGTAAGCCATCCCCGCTCGTCGCCGGGTTGGTTAATGGGCCGGATCGCGGTGGACAGGTCGTCCATTTGTATGTGCTCCGCGTCGAAGCGTATCCGGATGGGATGGGTGTTGACGAACTCGTACTGCAAACCGAACAGCTTCAGCGAATCCAGCGCCACGACACCTTGCACGTCACGCCGGTCATGGACCGAACCGTCTACGTCGATCCTGCCCCTGATGTACCCATCCAGATCGGCGGGAACCACATCGAGGAACTCCCTCAGGGGTGCCACGGCCAGGTTGTCCACGGTCAGGGACGCCTTGTATCTCTCGCCCGGCGGACTGGCTTCCGGCTGATCCACCGACGCCCAGCGCAGGTCGAGAGGATAGGTCAGGTTGATCTCCGACAGACCCAGGGGTGTCTGCACCGATAGAACGGGGACCCTCAGCAGCCGGTCTTCATAAAGCACGGAGGCCGTCACCGTGCCGAGGAGGTTGGTCCTGTCTTCTATCGCGTAACGCACGTCCGAAACGGTCAGCAGGCTGTTGATCCTGGGGTCCCCTGGGGTTCCGCCCATGGAGATCACGCCGTCCATGGCTCCACTGAATGTGCCCACCGACAACAGGAAAGGAGAGAAGAATTCGAGCTGCACGCCTTCCAGGACGGTTTCCAGGTCGACCCGGCCTTCGGCAGCCAGACTCGCCGTGCCGTTGACCGTTACCTCTCCGAAATCCCCCGTCACCCTGAATTCGTCCACGGTAATGACCTGGTTCTCGAGAGTCACCGTGGAAGGGGCCGCGAAGTAGAGTTCCCGGTCGTCCATCAGGATACCCAGCGAATCCAGGGAGACCGTTACGGTGGACAGGTCCGGATACCCGGCCAGTCCCACGGCGTGAATGTTGCCGCTGAAACGGCCGGTGCTGTCTTCGATCGGTCTCTTGGAGAGTATGGAGAGGAGCGGAGACAGCGAGGTATGCAGGAGATCGACCTTCAGATCGTAGGGATATTGCTCGGTCAGTTCGATGGATCCTTCGGCAAAAACAGTGTGGCCCGGGGTTCGCGTCATGGTGAAATCCAGCCGGTCCTTGCTGATCGTCATGTCCATGTCGGTGTCGCCCAGGTCTTCGTTCCGAATCACCAGTTTTTGTACGGTGCCCTTTCCCGTGACGAGAGGATCATCGATGGTGCCGGTTACATCGCCCTCCATGCGAAGGATGGCGTCCAGCCCCCACCCGGGTTCGTCCGGGAGGTAATCCCCGAGCCTGAGGTTATGTACGTTGAAATAGCCGGAGACAGTCTGGTCACCGGCCAAGTGCGTACTGGCGTGGAACTCCAGCCTGTCCAGCACGGCATTTACGGTAAGACGGCTTCTTTCGTCCAGAAACCCTTCGATTTTCATTTCGCCGATAGGGACCTGGGCGTATGCGAGGTCGCTGACCCAGCCGGCCAGCCGGACGGTCGGCCGCCCGAGGGTGCCCAGCAGGTAGAGGTCCAGTTCGGCCGAACCGCGGAGCTCTGCGAAATCCAGCGGCGGGGGCAGGATTCCGACGTCATTCACGTCGACCGAACCGGTCAGCCGGATGTTTCCATCGGAGGCGAGCCGGCCTTCGGCGCTTACCTGGAAAGACGCTTCCTCCAGGTCGACCTTCAGTTGGCCGCGGCGGTATCCGGCCGATGCCGTCACGTCCCGCAACGGCAGGCCGTTTATGCTCAACAGGGGGGAAGAAGCGTTCAGATCGGCCCTGCGGGGCGCGTCGTCGAATCCGTTCCCTTCCATATCCAGGTCGAATTCCACTTCGCCCTCGAGCTCGATTTCGCCGTCGACCAGGGTTGTGGGCAGCGCGGGGAGCATGATGCCGGGAGACTCCAGCTGCAGGCGGTATCCGGTAGATTCCCCGTCAAAATCGAGGAACCCCCGTCCCGATATCCATCCCGATTCGTGCTTTCCCCTGAAACGGTCGATCGTGAGCACGTTACGCGCGTATTTCATATCCACCGTGGCCAGATGGAACGAACCGTATTCCGATCGCACCACCGGCGAAGTGAACCTGGTCTCTATGGCCGGATCAGAAAGGCGGTCACGCAGCGACCCGGTCATGCTGAAGATTCCGGCCATGGTGTTTTCAAGGCCCATGATGCGCAGTATGGCGCCTGCCTGGCCGTTCGCGGCGATATCCAGGGTGGCGGGATACTCGCCTGCGGTCGAGATCTCACCGGTAACGTGATACCTGATCGGTGGACCATGGGCCGATTCCATCGTCAGGTCGTGAAGCGTAAGGGCGTCCCCTTCGAAGTAAACGGACGCCTGCAGATTCGATACGGTGTCTTCATAACCTCCTATATTGAAAGCCACCTGGCCGGCGCCGATCTCGGCGTCCACCCTGAACGGGCTGAGCACCGCTCCGCGGAAGTTGATTTCCCTGGCGCTCACCGCCGTGGAATCCTCGGGGTCGTAATAGCGGAACAGGCCGTTTTCAATCTGCAAATCGCGCAGGTCGAAGGGCAGGCCGGAAGTCCCCCCTTCCGATGACTCGGCCGCTTCGCCGTCGCGCGCAGGATCTTCCAGCAGCAGATCGAGGGAATTCTTCCCGCTGCCGGCGGCATCTTCGATATAAGCCATGCGGAATCCATCGATACCGACCCGGTAGGGCGGAGCCTGTCCAACCAGGGCGTCCCAACCGTTAAAGCGGATCCAGACTTCATCCGCTCCCGCGACCTCCCCGCCGCCGGGAGGATCCGCCAGATGAATGGATACGCCGTACAACGCCACGTGTTTCCGCGTGCCAAGCTCAACCCGTTCGATCGCGATCTGTCCGTTGAGCCGGTCCTGGACGGCCCACAGGACGGCGTGGCGGACCAGGTTCATACCCCACGCGGTGCCCAGCAGGATGAAGACAGCCAGGCTCATAGTCAGTATCAACGACGTCAACAGGCCAAGCCCTATGGTCCACTTGTTTTTCCGCAGGTTCATGATGTCATTACCGGGTAGTCAAGACCAAAGCCGCTAGTCGAACAGCTTATGGACGAAACGGGTTCTCAGCGCCCTGGCCGCCCACTCCATGTTTCGTTCGATGTCCAGCCGGAGCTGCTCGCCGGGTCCGGCCCCGTTTCCTTCCTCATATCCCAGACGACGGGCGAGAAACAGGAACTCCTGGGACCCCTTGTCCGGAAGGACCAGGTCCCTGGCGTTGCCGCGCACCATGCGCAGGGCGTTGATCAGCCTGACCAGGAAACGGTACGCCGTACCGAGCATGTCATGCTCATCGTCCGAAAGGTAACCGGCTTCGTTCAGGGCTTCCATGGCCTCCAGCGTAGTCGGCCCGCGCACCGCGGGATTGTCCACGCCGTAGCGTATCTGCAGATCCTGCACGAAATACTCGATGTCGATCAGTCCGCCGTAACTGTATTTGACGTTGATGGCGCCGTTTTCGACCAATTCGTCGTTCTGACGCTCGCGCAGATGAGTCCACGACCGGCCGTCGACGGGGGTGCTGTTGTACACGAATGCATCGCGGGCCCCTTCGACGTCGGCCCCCAGGACCGGATCGCCACCGATTGCGCGCAATTTGATCAGGGCGTGGCGCTCGTAAGGCAATGCGCCGCCCTTTTCGTTGAAATACGCATTGAATTTCTCCAGGGACGAGGCCAGCGCGCCCTTTTCGCCGTAAGGCCGAAGCCGGAGGTCGATATCGAACAGGCCTTCTCTACGGGATTCGATGGTGCCGCAGATCAGGCGCACGAGCCGCTCGTAGTACTCCGAATTCAACACGACGTGAGGACCGCTCGTACTGCCCTGCCCGGCGTAGACGAACAGCAGCTCGATATCCGAAGCCCAGCCCAGTTCCCGGCCGCCGCATTTGCCCAGCGCGCAGATACTGAAGACGCAGGGCTCGCCGGAAGGCAGCAGGGGCTCGCCGTATTGCCGGCGCTGCTCCCGGTCACAGATATCGCAGGCCGATTCCAGGACCACCTCGGCCAGCGTGGTCAGTTCGCGGGAAAAGTCCTGGATGTCTTCGTTCTTCTCCAGGATCTGGCGCATGCTGATCCGCAGCATCTCCTTGTCCTTGTACTGGTTCAGCAACTGCTTGCGCCGGACGTAGCTTTCGACCCTGGACAACCGTGCGTCCAGTTCGCTTTCCATCTGCTCCCGCGATCTGACGATGCCGACCACCTTGATGTCCTGAAGCACGGGGAACAGGTTCTTGTACTGCATCCTGAGGAAGTCTTTCCACAGGAAATCGCTCGTGCCGAAGAGTTTTGCCATCGCGCCGATTACTTCCTGTTTCTCCAGCTGGTCGAACATCTCTTCCATCGCCCGGCCGGGCCGTACGTTGGCCAGAACCTGATCGATCAGGTGGTTGAAGTGTTCCAGGGCCTGGGCGGGATTCGGCGCGCGGGTCAGCAGGTGGGTGAACTGCTTGATGAGCGTGATCACGAAACGCAGTTCATGGAGTTTCCGCGGATCGGTGATTTTCGATCCACGCCGGTCGGTCACCTCGAGCGTATCCTGCACCTGGACCCCGGCGGCCGCTATATCGATTCTTCGGATGTTGATGTTCCGCAGCGCCAGGGCGGTCGACAGGGCGTACAGAAAGGCCGGCGTGTCCCGGCCCGTGATGTCTAGACGGGTCGCCCCCGACCCGGTGTCGTTGTCGATCGTCACGTGCACCGGGAACAGGGTGGCGGTCTCCCTGTCCTGCTCGCGGCGGAGGTAGTCCACGACGCGCTCGTTGATCTTTCGCTGCAGCGGCCCGGCGCCGTTCACGCTCAGGAGACGCATGGCGTCCTTGATTTCCTGCGTTATGGCGGGCCAGTCCGGCGGCTCCTCCGACGGCGCGCACACCCGGAAAACATCCACGATCTTTCGCTGGGAACGCAGCGACGAAGAGGTGATGCCGGGCGACGCGGCCGACGTGGCTGAACGAACGCGGCGGCGGCGATGAGGCCGGGGGGACCGTTTGCCCATCTCACCGGCCGGTTCCGCGTCGGCATAGGTGAATACGTCCCCGCGGCGAATGCTCAGTCCGTTGGACGCCAGAAGTCCCGACAGGATGGAAATCTCCGAGAGGTAATCGAAGGCCACGACGGTAAGGCGCCAGGTCGATACGTCCAGCAGTTCCACGTCGACCTCCGCAGCGTTGTCCGGCCCGAGACGGCTGATCATCTCGATATGGCGGCGGATCACTTCGGGTTCGTAACGCTCGAAATAGGCCGGCGCCATCCTGCCGACATGATCCCTGACCAGGATATCCGGCAGATCATTGCCCTTGAGCCGTTCCGAAAGTTCCGCGAAAGGTATCGTATTCGTCATGCTCAGGTTCCGGGGCGGTTTGCCGGGGCATAGACCTCCTACGATACAAAATACATTCAACTCAGCGTAAAATCAACCGCAACACGTATTTGTGAGAATTTGTGCGTTGAGCGCCCGGGCGTGCGCGCGTGTACGCGAAAAAAAACACGGTCTGCCCACAATTTTCTTGACAGTCCCACAATAAGTTATATTATTCGAAGGCATATTTGAATAGCCAAACTTTTTATTGTGCCGGCAACACGATTGTTGCCATAACGAATCGGGCAGTCTATGGATGTCTGGAGAGAATTCGAGCACAACGAGATCACGCACAGCGGCGCGCACTACCTGATGACGGTCCAGCAATTGATCGAGGACCAGGGTTACGCCCGGGTATCGGACGTGGCC
>LXNJ01002142.1_pt1 | contig 10987 bp, 9 predicted proteins | sample 809081 | NCBI WGS metagenome assembly LXNJ01 (sample SAMN04870510, study PRJNA318959) | sponge metagenome | biome: sponge; feature: marine sponge reef; material: water | host: Petrosia ficiformis | place: Greece: Milos, Mediterranean Sea | collected 2013-05-29 | depth 5-7 m
CCACAGGACCAATGGCAGGACCTATACAACTGAATAGATTGCCCGAGTTCCAGACCCTATTACCCCAACCACAAGGGAATAGCGAAGGTAAAACCGTAGGGACCACCATTCCAACTTTGGAGGTCTACCATGGCGGTAACAAACAAAGGCAAACTCATTATTTCGGGAATCCTTGCCATAGCGCTGCTGGCTCTTGTGGCCTGCGGCGCGTCCGAACCCCAGCAAGCCGAGCCTGCGGAGGTAGCGCCGGCGGCTGCCCCTGCGGCCGCTTCCGTCAGCCCGCCAGAACCGGCGGCAGCGGAACCGGCGGCGGTGGCTGAGCCAGCGGCGCCAGCGGCCCCCGTGGAACCGGCAGCGATCGCCGCTACTTCTGCGCCTGCGCCTACGCCAATCCCGGTAATGGCTAGCGAGGCAACAGGTGTCCTTAACATTGCTTACACCGAGTTGGGGCCGCCCCGCTTCCTGCCAAAGCTTAACGGTTCCCCCCAGGCCTCAATAAACATGACCACGGTGTACGAGTCTCCCTGGCACAATGATCCTCAAGGCAGGATTTTGCCTCGCTTGTTTGAGGCGTGGTCGGTCTCTGATGACGGCCTGGTATGGACGTTCCAAATACAGGAAGGAATTCCATTCCACTATGACAAGGGAGAATTAACTGCGGAGGATATCGACTGGTCAGTGCTTAATCGACTCCAGGAGGACTCTATATCCCGACCCACAGGGTTGGCGGCAGTATGGCTGGCGCCGGAGGGTGGGAGCACCGTCATCGACAAGTACACGTTGGAGGTCGATACCAGCGGAAGCGGACCCAGGTTCGATATAAGCTGGTACATCACCAGCGGCAAGCTGGGTGGTCAATTGGTAACCAGCAAGTCCCACGTGGAAGGGTTGGGCCAGGAGGCAGCGGGAGTGGAACAACCCATAGGTACGGGCTCGTTCCGGAGCGTGGAGCACCGGGTTGCCGAGTTCTGGCACCTGGAGGCTGTTCCAAACCACTGGCGGAAAACCCCCAACTTCGCCGAGCTCTATATCCGGGAAATTTCAGAGGAAAGCACCCGGGTGGCCAACTTCCTGGCTGGGGAACTGGATTCAATGCACATGTCATTGGAGTCCATCTCGGAAATCGAAAAGATGGATGGAGTCAGGTTCAAGCGTCTGCAAGCAGGCGGCCAGATGTTCATAAACATTCACGGCCAGATGTACGTCGATCGAGATGATCTCCCTACACCACGCAACTCGGACTTGCCCTGGATCTCTGCCGATGCAAATACCGACTCTGAAGAGTGGGAAAGGGCCAGGAAGGTACGGGAGGCAATGGCCATTTCAATCGACCGGCAGCTGATCGTGGATACTCTGCTCAACGGCGAAGGCAGTCCGTCTTCTCTATTTGCCTGGATGGGTCACGAAAACCGATTGGGTCCCTTGTACGAAGAACTCCAGTACGAATACAACCCGGACAGGGCGCGACAGCTCCTTGCCGAAGCCGGATACCCGGACGGGTTCGAAATAAATATGGCATTGACCACCAGGCCCCTTCCTGCCGTGACCGAACAGGGAGAGGTGGTGTGCATAATGTGGGAAGAAATCGGCATCCGCTGCATTCAGGAACGGAGCCAAATGTCCGCATTCAGGCCCCACTTCATAGACCGGTCCTGGAAAGGTGTGAACACGCATGGTACGGACGCCTCACCTGAACCTCTTACCAACATAAATGGCCAGATGTCCGTAAAGTCCACCGTGAACTATGGGATTGAGCATCCCTGGCTGGAAGAAATGAAGGAACTGGCACTGGCAACCGTGGACGAGGACGAGCGGTTTAAAATCGAGGGAGAGATTGCAAAATGGATTTTTGACAATGTCGTGATCCTGCCTACGTTCAAGGTCAACCGTGTGTACCCCTTGGGGCCCAGAATTGACGATTGGGACATGGCTTGCTGCCGGACCAGGACCTTGATGGACATCGAGCACATCCCACACCGGTAAAAAGAACGTATGGCAAAGTGAAAGAACCGTTGGCCGAAAGACCCACCGCGGGAAGCCAGAGGCTATTGATTGTGCAACACAGACTTTGGCACAATGACGAGGCAGGGATACCAAAGTAGTAAAGGCTGCCGCCAACCCTTGACAGGTTGACGGCAGCACCGGCGCCGCCGTCTGGACGCTTTACAGGAGGTACAGCAACTTGCAAAAATTTCTGTTGCGCCGGTTGTTGCTGACGATTGTTACCCTGTGGCTGGTCTCCATTCTTATTTTCTTTATGGCCCGGATTTCCGGGGATCCCACCACGCTGCTGATCGACGACTACGCCAGCGCCAGTACCCTGGACGAGTTGCGTGCTTCCCTGGGACTGGACAAGTCCTACCCAGAGCAATACTGGATCTTCCTGAAGAACGCAGTGCGGGGCGACTTCGGGGTTTCCATAGTACAGAAGCAACCGGTCAGTTCCCTGATAGTTCAGCGTTTGCCGGCCACCCTGTACCTGGGTCTGGTGGCGTTTGTCTTTTCCCTGATTGTGGGCATCCCCCTGGGTGTTCTCTCTTCTCTGAAGCGGGGAAGCATTCTGGACCAGCTCGGCAAGGGTATTGCCCTGATCGGGCAGTCGGCGCCGCCCTTCTGGATTGGCATTATGCTGATGTTCTTCTTCGCCGTGCGCCTGGGCTGGGTAGCCCCATCCGGGCGCGAAGAGATTAGCAGCATCATCCTGCCGGCCATAACCCTCGGTTGGTTCAACGTGGCCGCAAACCTGCGCCTGATGCGCTCGGCCATGCTGGACGTGATGGATACGGAATATATCAAGCTGGCCCGGGCCAAGGGAGTTGGCCAAAACATCGTTATTTGGAAACACGGCCTGCGCAACGCCTTGATACCGCCCCTTACCTTTGCCGGTATCACCCTGGGCGGCCTGATCACTGGCTCCCTCGTGGCCGAAACCGTGTTTGCCTGGCCGGGACTGGGGCAACTGGCCTTCCTGGCGGTCAGAGACTCAGATTACCCGCTGCTGCAGGGGGTCGTACTGACCTTTGCCGCGGCCTACCTGGCCACCGCCTTCCTGGTTGATGTCTTTTACGCCTACGTGGACCCGCGAATCCGGTTCTCCTAACGCCCTTGTCAGAGACCCTTGGAGGATAGAATGGCCGACAATCCTACACAGGCTGTGCTGGCTCCCGCTCCGAGCCGAGTCGGCCTGCCCAAAATCTGGAGGACCGCCAGACGCTGGCCCCTGATTCCCCTGTTCCTGCTGTTGTTGGTGGTTTTTGCCGGGGTGATGGCCCCGTGGATTGCCCCCGAAGACCCGCGCAAGGGCAACCTGCGGGCCCGCATGGTGCCGCCGGCGTGGCTGGAAGGCGGCAGCACGGAACACTTGCTGGGTACCGACCACCTGGGCCGGGACATATTCAGCCGTATAGTTTATGGGGCGCGCATATCCCTGGTGGTGGCTGCGGTAACCCTGGGCCTGGGCGGTACCACCGGCACCGTACTGGGTCTTGTGGCCGGCTGGTACGGCAAGTGGATCGACGAGATAATAATGCGCATTGTGGACATCGCATTAGCGGTCCCACTGGTGCTGGTGGCCCTGGTCATGGTAGTAGCAGTGGGCCAGTCCTTTCCATCAGACCTGGGCGGTCAAACGGGCCTCATAATTCTGGTGCTGGCCGCCTTTTTCTGGGTGCGTTTCGCCCGCCTGGTACGGGGAGAGGTGCTGCAACTGAAAACGCTGGACTACGTCGCCCTGGCCAAGGTGGCCGGCGCCTCCATTCCCAGGATACTGTTCATCCACATATTCCCGGGCGTCATCAACACCCTTATCGTGCTGGCAACGTTGCAGGTGGGGTTCGTCATCCTCGTGGAATCGACCCTGAGTTTCCTCGGGGCCGGAGTCCCGCCGCCCACGCCGGCCTGGGGTTCCATGGTGGCCGAGGGTCGGGACTTCCTGGCGGGAGCCTGGTGGATTGCAACTATGCCTGGCGTCGCCATCCTGCTTACGGTGATGTCCCTGAACCTGTTTGGCGACTGGTTGCGGGACACGCTGGACCCCAGGCTGCGACAGCTGGCAACGAATTAGCGCTTATCCCCTGCGAGGTGCGGAAGGTCGCCCAAAGACAAGGACTCTGACTCCCCCTTCCGCATCCTCGTTGTCCGCATCGCCAATCGGGCCCGTTCCCGGATGGCCCACGGGTAGCTTCAGCGTCTAAGCGAGCCGCGCTACCCCTGTGGCAGGGCCAAGGAAGCCTAATCTGCCGGCGCTGCCGCCGGTGTCTCCTGGCTGGCTGTTCGCCTGGTTTCTCTTCTGCGGCTTCCTCAGTTACCTCTTCCGCCTCTGGTTCGCCTTCCTCTTCCCTGGAAGCCATCAGCCGGCGTCGCCCCGTTATTATCAGCATCACGTATCCCATTACGCTGCGCAGCACAAACTCCAGCGCTACCAGGAAGATGAAGCAATAGAAGATGATTTCCCGGTTGTTGCCGGCATCCCGTATAACCGCCAGCGACTGCTCGATGGTGAAGAATGAAGCGTCGATAATGAAAATACCCAGTACAGCGAAGGGCAGAATCTTCGCCAGGTCTCTGGACAGGTCCTCGTGGTAATAGGCCGATACCCGAATGGCGCTTACTACGGCCAGGGCGACCAGCAGCACTTCCTGAAGGGACCGGTCCTTGGATAGGAATGCCAGGATGGCGGTCAGCACCGCCAGCCAGAAGAAGGCGAAGAAAGGAAATACCAGGATGTACTTGAAAATGTACATCACGAAATGAAGGAATCCCTGGAGCGCCTCGTACCTTGAGTCGTTATAGCGGGAAAGATCGAAAGCGAACATATCCTGCGTCGCCAGGAACCGGTAGAAGTGGAATATAAAGATCGCACACAGGCTGATACCCGCCAGGTATACGCCCACGTTGAATAGAAGGTCCAGAGCCCGGTTGAAGTCAAGCCCGTTGGGAAATACCAGGTTAAAGTAGGGCTCCAAACTAATGGCGCCACCGCAATCCCTGTGGTTCGAAGAGGCCCGCCCGGTATCGGAATTACTACGGTCTTCCTTACTATGTTATGTTTAATAATGGCCTCAGTCAGTACGAATGCAGGACATATGGAAGGACTGTAGAGGCCCGATGATAAAAAGGACCGCCCATCCCTGGCTGGTCTAAGGATGAGCGGCCCATGGCAGGTTTTCTCGACTTTTTGATAGCCCCCGGGGTGCGGGACAGGTTACGATTCCACCGCCACTTCCTGCTCCAGTTCCTCAGCCTCCTCCCCGCCCTCGTGTTCCGGATGTTCCCCATCCACGCTCACTACCGTGCGGACCAGGGGAAGCTCGATCTGCATTTCGGTGTACTCTCCCGGCTCCGAGGTTACGTGAATGAATCCGCCGTGTTCGCGGACTATGTCGCTGGATATGGCCAGCCCCAAGCCGGTGCCCTGGTCAGTGGGCTTGGTGGTGAAGAAAGGATTGAAGATCTTCTCGATCACTTCCTCCGGCATGCCGTTGCCATTGTCCCGGATCCGGATCTCCACAACTTCATCCAGCCGGCGGGTAGTGAGCAATAACTCCGGCAAAAAGGCTTTTCCCTGTTCTGCAAGGGCGACCCGCTTTTCATTGGTAGCATAGCAGGAATTGCTGACCATGTTCAGGAATACCCGTCCAAGGTCTTGAGGAATCACTTCAAGCTCCCCCACTGTGGGGTCCAGGTCTGTCTTTAAGTCCAGCTGGAAATCGGGGTCGGTGGCCCGGGCGCTGTGGAAGGCCAGGCGGGAGTGCTCGTCTACCAGTCGGTTAATGTCCGTAACCTGGAATTCGCCGGCGCCCCGGCTCATCATCAACATGTCGTGGACAATGCGGTTGGCTCGGTCGCCGTGGTTCTGGATACGTTCCATGTTGTCGTTCAGGTCGTCGAATATCTCCTGGATCAACCCCTTCTGCTCTTCCGGCAGATCGTCTCCTATCTCATCCAGCACTTCCTGTAATTCCGTCAGGAGTTCCCCGGAGGACTCGGAAAAGTTCTTGACGAAGTTGAGCGGGTTCCTGATCTCGTGGGCCACGCCGGCGGTCAATTCACCCAGGCTGGCGAGTTTCTGCTGGGTAACGATCTGGTCCTGGGCCCGCCGCAGTTCTTCAAATGCCGCCTGCAGCTCATCGTTCTTCTCCTGAAGGTCGCTGGCCAGCAGTTCCACCAGGTTCAGCCGCTGCACCTCCAGAGCGTGGAGGCGAAAAACTTCAACGGCGGCCGCCATGTCCGCCACCTCGTCGTGGCCTCCCACGTCCACCTGGGCCTCCAGGTCTCCGGCAGCCATTCGCCGCATCCACGCCGACACTATGCCTATGCGCCGCAGCAGCACTCGTCCCACCAGCAGCCAGGCCACCAGGGCGGCCACAATTACGCTGGCCAAGCTGATCACGAGCAGAATGGTGCGGCCGGTCAATATGGCCTGGAGGGATGCTTCAGTGGCGGTCTGCGCACTGCCCCGGGCGGTGCCCACCAGTTCATCCACCTCTCCCACCAGGCTGACGGCAGCCTCCTGGTTGCCATCCAGCAACTCCGACTGCCTTTGGGCCAGCCGCAGTTCCTCGCCAAGGAGGTGGAAACCGGTACCCTCTGCAGTTCCCAGTTCTTCCAGCCGCTCGAATATGGGAGCGATCTCCTCGTAAATTTCGGTCCCCTCCAGCGATTCCAGGTTTAAGCCGATGCGGTTCATGGCCGCTTCAAACCGCTCCCTCAACGGCTCCAGCGATGCTGGCTCAGATACCGCAAAGGCGTTTCCCAGGAGTTCCGTGGCAATGTTGGCGTCCACCTGTAATTCAGAAAGGAGGCGGTATTTGTCAAGCTCCCTGCTGGAAGTTCTGACTGTGCGTGGGTCCGGGGGTATATCCATTTCCCGTAAGCCGGTGTTGATGTAGAAAAGCTGGTCATCCAGAGCTTCCACCAGGGCCACTTCCAGCTGCCGGCGGACATCCGCCAGATCCTGACGCAGCCTTTCCCGCTTCTCTGCCTGGACAATAAGCTCGGTGCGCTGGTTGCGTATTGTCTTGATGTTATCCGTGAGCAGGAGAGCGCCCTGCCGGATATTTTCGAACCTTGCGACCGGGTGCTCGATTCCCAATTCGGTGGAAGCGGCTTCCAGCGCCGACAATTCACTTTCCAGGGCGGTGCTGGAACCGGCAATAATGTTGGCGTAAAGCTCGTCCAGTTCGTTTATCGATTGGGCAGTGACGATCCGGGGCGCGGCGGTAACCAGGCTGCTGCTGTACTGGGCCACTTCGAAGGCCGCCACCATTTCAGGTATGCTCTCATCGTTGACGTGCCGCTGGGCCGTGGCCACCCGGTCGAAGGAAAACCAGCCCACTAATGTGGCTAACAGGGTCAGTGCGACGATGACCGCAAAGGCGACGTAAAGCTGGGTGGAAATCATGCGGCGGCTCTGGATCAGCCGCGGCACCAGGCCAGCTACAAACTCCCGTGCGGAGTCCAGTTCGTCAACCGTAATCGGCTGCCGGACCCGCCGCTTTACTTCCTGCAGCGTCCTGTCAACCGCCGACCCAGCCACTTCTTTGCGTTCCGGTTCCTCTGTCATCTTCGATTCATCTATCATGGATAGACTTCTCGCATGTTTTCGATTGCCCGGTAACTGCCATCGGGCCCAATCACGGTCAGGAATACCTTATCAGACCCCTGGTTGTCGGCAAAGCCGAATTCCAGCCCGAATTCGTCCAACTCCAGGGCCTCGAATCCGTCTATGGAATCGTAGAAACACTCCCTGGTAACGTTATCTCGGCCGCAGGCCCGCAGGGCCTCGATGGTTAGCCGGCCGGCCAGGTACCCCTCCAGGGAAACCCAGCCGGGGCTCGCTTCAGGGTCGTAAACCCCCATCGCGTCCAGGTAAGACTGAACAATGGGAAAAGAATCGTCGGTGGGAAAAGGCACCACCTGGGTCACGAAGACATTCTCGCCGTCCCTGCCCAGAAACTCGGCGAGGGCGTTGCTGCCCACGAAGGAAATCGTGATGAATACCACATCCTCCATGCCAATGCGCTTGGCCCAGGAAATAAAGGTGGCTACCGGCTGATAGGCCCCCACCATTATCACCGCCTCCGGGTTGTCGTCGCGCAGTTTTAGGAGGGCGGCCTTCACTGCCAGGGTGTTTCGGGGGTAGAACCCCACCGATACGGGCTCCATTTCCCTCCGCTCCAGCGCCCGGGTGGCCCCGTTCAGTCCCGCCAGCCCGAAGGAGTCGTCCTGGTACAGGACGGCAATGCGATCTATTCCCAGGTCCTCGGTGAGGCGGGCCACCATTTCCTCGGTTTCCTGGTTGTACGAGGCCCGCAGGTTTACTACGTTCCGCCATTTGCTCTCTCGAAGGAACGCGGCGCCCGTGAAAGGAGCGACGTAGGGGACATCGGCCTCGTATGCCACTGGTACTGCGGAGCGGGACGTAGGGGTGCCCACCGCGCCGATTAAGGCGAATACCTTGTTTGTCTCGATAAGTTCAAAGGTGTTGGATATGGCTGCCTCCGGCTCATACCCGTCATCCAGGGCCACCAGTTCCAGTTTACGCCCGTTGACGCCCCCGGCTTCATTGACTTCCTGGAAGGCGGACAGGATACCTAACTGCATATTGGTGCCCAGTTCCCATGCCGGGCCGCTGAAGGCGGCAGACTGGCCGAACAGAATCTTGTCGTCAGTAACGCCCGGATGCTGGGATGAGTCGTCGTCGCCGTTGGAGACGGAGGCAGTAGGGGTGGGGGCGCCTTCCGCTTCGTCGGACTCGCCACCGCATGCCGCAACGGCGGGTCCCAGCAACAGAGCGAGGGCCAAGAGGAAAAAGACAAGTGGGGCCGGCTTAACTAGCATAGGCTGTTTGCCAAGTGTGGGGGTTAGTCGGACTTGCGAATTACCATGATGGAGTGGTTTTTCGAGTCTTCCCGTCGATACTGGAAGCCTTCCGTCATTTCCATCACGAGGTGGATTCCCAAGCCGCCGACGGCGCGGTCCTGAATGGCGCTGTCCAACTCAGGCGCATTAGCGTCTTCCAGGGGATTGAAAGGCCGACCGTCGTCCACGAATTCAATGGTAATTGAATCATCGCTGGAAGTCAGGCTTACTACGAAGGTATGGATCCCCTCATCGTAACCGTAGTTCATGATGTTGAGGCCAAATTCTTCGAGCACCAGGTTCGTCTTGAAGGTGAGGGCAGGAGGCCAGTCTTCCTCTTCAGCCAGCTTTTCTACCGACTGGAATATGCGCTGGAGTTCCTCGAGCCTGGTCTCTACCTTAAGCTCAATCCTGGGGCTCATAGGTTTTCTCCCTGCGGCAAAGGGTCAGGCAGGTGATGTCGTCGGATTGGGGCGTATCGCCGGCAAAAGCCCTTACCGCCTCGAACATGGCCTCGTTGACCTCCCTGGGATCTTTCGCGGCGTGCTCTGCCAGCACTTGCGCCATCCGCTCCAGGCCGAATTCTTCGCCATCCCGATTCATAGCCTCGGAGACCCCGTCGGAATAGAGGAATACGGTATCCCCGGGAAGAAGGTCGAAAGTGTCCTGCTCGTAGTCCTGACCGTCCAGTACTCCCAGGGCGATGCCACCGGTTAACGGCAGGTCGATCATGGTTCCATCGGCGCGCCGGACGTAGGGAGTGCAATGCCCGCCGTTGGCGTAGGTCAGCTTCCCCGTGTTGCGGTCGTAGACGGCGTAGAGGAGGGTTACGAACATCATTGCCTCGTTGCCCTCGCAGAGCAGGTCATTGACCTCCTGCAACACCTCTCCGGGTTCGTACTTGCCGATGGCCGAACCCTTCAGCAGTGTACGGCTGGACATCATGAACAGGGCCGCCGGAACGCCCTTGTCGGAAACGTCTGCAATGGCGACGCCAACCCGGTCCGGGCCCAGATTAATTATGTCGTAGAAGTCTCCTCCTATTTCCTTGGCCGGCTCCATGCTGGCGTAGGTCGCGTAGTCGTCCTCGGAGGGAAATTCGGTGGGCAGAATGGACTGCTGTATCTTGCTGGCAACGTTCAGCTCATTTTCCAGGCTCACCAGGCGGTCCCTGGAGGAAAGGGCATCCCGCCATTCCACCAGGTGAGCCAGGGTTCGGTCTATGGTTATCTGCAGGTCATCGAAGTCCAGCGGCTTGGTGACAAAATCAAAGGCGCCGCGATTCATGGCGGTGCGGATGTTCTTCATGTCTCCGTAGGCGGAGATGATGATGGACCGAACATTCGGGTCTACCTTGGGTATCTGCTCCAGCAGGGTAAGCCCGTCCATCTGCGGCATATTGATGTCCGAGATGACCATATCAACGTCGTCTTCCTGGCGCAGCACCTCCAGCGCTTCCACGCCGTTGTGTGCGAAGACAAAGCTATACTGACCAGACCGAATTCGCCGCCGCATCCGCTGCAGAACTAGCGGCTCCAGATCCGGTTCATCGTCCACCACTAGAATTTTGAATCCCACGGGCATTTCTCCCCTTCGCTCCACAGTCTGGATCAATTGATCTGGCTTTCTTGTTGCTCCGATTCAAGTGGTAACAAGGCTGGCTCTGGTCAACAGCCTTGCTGGCGCAGCGAAGGCCACTAGCCCAGAGCGCCGATGGCCGAATCCTGGGAATCGTGAATCGGGATTATCTTGTCAAAGCCGCTGATGACAAATACCTCTCGCACGGGATCGGACAGCGAGCAAGCCGCCATTTTGGCTCCCTGGCGCTGCAGGTCCTTGGCGATCAGCAGCACTACGCGCAGCCCCGCGCTGCTGATGTAGGTCAGGTCCTCAAGATCGAGCACCACAACCCGGTCAGCTTCGTCGATTTCGGCTTTCATGGCATCCTGAAACTCGCTGGCGTTGGTGCCGTCCACACGTCCGTCGGCTTTCAATACCAGGCTGGTGCCTTCCCTGCGAGATTCTACGTTCATACAGTCAGCCTCCTAAACTACTCAAAATCTGAAATGGTCTGAAGGAGCGGCATAATCCCACTACCCAGCAACGGAAGTTGCCTTGCAAGTCT
>LXNJ01002143.1_pt1 | contig 10987 bp, 10 predicted proteins | sample 809081 | NCBI WGS metagenome assembly LXNJ01 (sample SAMN04870510, study PRJNA318959) | sponge metagenome | biome: sponge; feature: marine sponge reef; material: water | host: Petrosia ficiformis | place: Greece: Milos, Mediterranean Sea | collected 2013-05-29 | depth 5-7 m
CGCGCCGCGCCGGCCCTGCTGGCAGCGCTCGCCGCCCCCGGCGAGGACGCACTGGCGCGCTGGCTCGGCGTCCCGCTCGCGCTCGTCCCCGACCCGGCCCGGCCGCACGGCGGCTATGCCCTCGAGCGGGGCGACGCCCCGGCCCCCGGCGGCGCGAGAGGCGCATGCTCGACCCGCTGACCCATCTCCAGCTCGTCGTCGGCTTCGTGCTGCTCTTCGCGGGCGGCGAGGCGCTGGTGCGGGGCTCGGTCTCGCTCGCCCGGCGGCTGAAGGTCTCGCCCCTGCTGATCGGCGCCACCGTGGTGGCCTTCGGCACCTCGATGCCGGAGCTGGTGGTCACCCTGCAGGCGGCGCTGCGGGGCTCGGCCGGCATCGCCTTCGGCAACGTGATCGGCAGCAACGTCGCCAACCTCCTGCTCATCTTCGGCCTCGCCATCGCGATCACGCCGGTCATGGTCACGCGGCGGGCGGCGGCGCGGGACGGCGGAGTGCTGATCGTCGCGACCGTGCTGCTCGTCGTCTTCACCTCGCTCGGCACGCTGGTGGCCTGGCAGGGCGCGCTGATGCTGGTCCTGCTCGGGCTCTTCACCCTGGGCTCCTACTGGCACGAGCGCCAGCTTGGCGGCGCCACGGGCATTCGCCACCGGCACGAGGCCGAGGAGCGCCAGCACCTGCCGGGGCCGATCTGGCTCGCCCTGCCTGCGGCGCTCTTCGGGCTCGCCGCGGTGGCCGGCGGCGCCCACCTGATGGTCGGCGCGGCGACGGTCATCGCGCGCGGCCTCGGCATCTCCGAGACGGTGATCGGGATCACCATCGTCGCGGTCGGCACCTCGCTGCCGGAGCTCGCGACCACCGTGGTCGCGGCCTACCGCAGGCACGCCGACGTGGCCATCGGCAACGTGCTCGGCTCCAGCGTGTTCAACATCCTGGCGATCATGGGCATCGTGACCGTGGTGACCCCGCTGCCGGTGCCGGAGGAGGTGCTGAAGGTCGAGATCTGGGTGCTGGCGGGGATCACCGCCCTCGTGATCGCCATCGCGCTCTCGGGCGTCCGCATGGGGCGCCCGCTCGGCGTGGTCTTCCTGCTCGGCTACGCCGTCTTCGCCGCAGTGCAATACCTCGGCGTCTGACGACTCCCGGCGCGGGCGGCGCCGCGTAGACAGCCGCCGCCCGGTGCCCTATACACACGCCTCGTGCCGGGGAGCGCCCAGGTAGCTCAGTTGGTAGAGCAGCGGACTGAAAATCCGCGTGTCGGTGGTTCGATTCCGCCCCTGGGCACCGGCACTCCCCGCCTGCGGCGGCGGGCGGGCCGCACGCCGCGCCCGGCAGCCGCTCCCGTAGACGGCGCGGCTGGACGAGGCGAGGACGGACGATGACCCCGCAGGGCATGAGCTACGTGAGCGGCGCGAGCGAGAAGCCGCTGCTCGGCCTCACCATCGGCGCGCAGCTCGACCGGACCGCCGCGCGCCACCCCGACAACGAGGCGCTGGTGGTCCCGCACCAGGGGGTGCGCTGGACCTACGGCGCCTTCGTCGAGAAGGTCGACGCGCTCGCCGCCGGCCTGCTCGCGCTCGGCCTGGAGCCGGGCGACCGCCTCGGCATCTGGTCGCCCAACAACAGCGAGTGGGCGCTGACCCAGTTCGCCGCGGCGAAGGCCGGGCTGGTGCTGGTCAACATCAACCCCGCCTACCGCCTGGCCGAGCTGGAGTACGCGCTCAACAAGGTCGAGTGCCGGGCGCTGGTCACCGCCGAGGCCTTCAAGTCGAGCCGCTACATCGAGATGCTGCGCACACTCGCGCCGGAGCTCGACACCGCCCGCCCCGGCGCGCTGAAGGCGGAGAAGCTGCCGCACCTGGAGACCGTCGTCCGCCTCGGCGAGGACGAGAGCGCCGGCATGTACAACGTCGCCGAGGTGCCGGACCTCGCCGGCGCGGCCGAGCGCGAGCGGCTGGTCGCGCTCGCGGACGTGCTGCAGTTCGACGACCCCATCAACATTCAGTTCACCAGCGGCACCACGGGCTTCCCCAAGGGGGCGACGCTCAGCCACCACAACATCCTCAACAACGGCTACTTCAACGGGGTGACGCTCCGGCTCGGCGCGCGCGACCGGGTGTGCATCCCGGTGCCGCTCTACCACTGCTTCGGCATGGTCATGGGCAACCTGATGGCGGCCTGCTTCGGCGCGACCATGGTCTATCCCAGCGAGGCCTTCGATCCGCTGGAGGTGCTGCGCGCGGTGGAGGCGGAGCGCTGCACGGTGCTCTACGGCGTGCCCACCATGTTCATCGCCGAGCTCGACCATCCCGAGTTCGCGCGCTTCGACCTCTCCTCGCTGCGCACCGGCACCATGGCGGGCTCGCCCTGCCCCATCGAGGTGATGCGCCGCGTGATCGGCCAGATGCACATGGAGGAGGTCACCATCGCCTACGGCATGACCGAGACCAGCCCGGTGAGCTTCCAGTCGGCGACCGACGACCCGATCGAGCGCCGCGTCTCCACCGTGGGCCGCGTCCACCCCCACGTCGAGGTCAAGGTGGTGGACGGAGACGGCAGGGTCGTGCCCTGCGGCACGGCCGGCGAGCTGATGACGCGCGGCTACTCGGTCATGCGCGGCTACTGGAACGACGAGGCGATGACCGCCGAGGCCATCGACGGGGCCGGCTGGATGCACACCGGCGACCAGGCCACCATCGACGCAGAGGGCTACTGCAACATCGTCGGCCGCATCAAGGACATGGTGATCCGCGGCGGCGAGAACGTCTATCCGCGCGAGATCGAGGAGTTCCTCTACCGCCACCCCAAGGTGCAGGACGTCCAGGTCATCGGCGTGCCGGACGAGAAGTACGGCGAGGAGCTCTGCGCCTGGATCAAGCTGCGCGAGGGCGAGGACGCGAACGAGGACGAGATCAGGGCCTTCTGCAAGGACCAGATCGCCCACTTCAAGGTGCCGCGCCACGTGCGCTTCGTGGACGAGTTCCCCATGACCGTCACCGGCAAGATCCAGAAGTTCAAGATGCGCGAGACCATGATCGCGGAGCTCGCGCTCGCCGAGCAGAAGACCGCCTGAGAGACCGCGCGCGCCGCCAACCAGGGAGGGCCCCATGGCCAAGCTCACGCAGATCAACCCGAAGAACGTGCCGGACTACCTCACCTACGGCCTGAGCCACGCCGTGGTGGCCGAGGGCGGCAGGACGATCTACCTCTCCGGCCAGGTCGGCTGGAACGAGAAGAGCGAGATCGCGGGCCCCGACCTCGCCAGCCAGCTCGCCCAGGCGCACGAGAACATCCGCCGCGTGCTGGCCGAGGCCGGCGCCACGGTGGCGGACATCGTCCGGCTCAACACCTACGTCGCGGGCTACGTGCCCGAGGAGGGCGAGGTGGTGAACGCCGCCAACCGCAAGCTCTTCGCGGGCCTCTCGCCGCCCTCGATGACGGTGATGGGCGTCCAGGCGCTCTACGTGCCCGAGATCCGCTGCGAGGTCGAGGTCACCGCCGTGATCGGGTGAGGCTGTCGAGCCAAAAGGAACGCTATACGGAAGTGACCGGAGGGCCGTCCAAGGGCTTGTTCCGCGTGGACCCGGGCGACTCCCTTGCGAGGCGGCAATGGCCTCACGCTCCTCGGTCTCCAGATAGTCCCGATCGGCTTCCCGCTCGGGCGGCGCAGCCACCGCCAGCGCGCACCACCCTTCACGGTCGTGTGCCGGCGGCCCGAAGTGTCAGGTGGTTGCCGTCTCAGAACACTCCGTCATTCCCGGTGTCATCATCATCTCCAGTGCTCGCTCCACGAGGGTTGTTCGCATCGTCTCCGCTCATCGCTCTTCTCCCGTTCTTTCACCAGGGTCCTGCATTTTCCCGGCGTTCAGCCGATCCATTTCCCTGTGAACCAGATAGAAACGCGATCGACGGTGTATCAGACCTCCCCAGCCGGGCGCGAACACTGCCATTGCCAAGACAGCATGGAGTCCCGCACTCAAAATTGGATTTACGTCCTGAAAATAAAGGAAGAGAAGGGCGCCTGTAGGTACGAGCATGCAAAGAAAATAGAGAAACCCCGTACCGCCAGGGTATAAATAAAGACCCATCCAAGGCCTGAATGGTGTAAATCCGCACTGAGAGATCTCCGGATTTATGGTTAAAAACCAGCTATCGCGTTCCGCCTCGGTGTACAAAAAGTAGGCGTACATATAGGACCTGTGTCTCATTTTTATTTCGTCGATAACTTTAAATGTTTTGACAAGAAATACCATGATTATGAAATAAAAGGCGACAGAAAGATAATTGAATACATTTGGGAGTATATCGAGTCTGGCACTAATGAACGCAAACAGAAGCATGGCTAGCACTGCAATCATTAGTCTTTTATGCAGTTTTCTGATATTGGAAGGGAACGGCTCACTAGTAGTTCTCTTCATCAGCAATTCGGCAATTTCATGCGTGGAATAGATTCGTGAAGCGAAGGGTTTTACAATAAGTTCAAGAACAACGGCGCAGAAGGTAATGACAAGTATCCACAAAATATCAACGCCGATGAAAAGAAGATCATAAAAAATAACCGCTGAGAAAGCGCACTTGTCTAAGGCCCTCCAGAAACAGTACTGAAGACTTCTCCAGGGTCTTCTGGCTTCCACCGCCGCGACAATGTCCCCGGTGGTCATGGTTTCGAGCTCGGTGTAACGAATATCGATCAAGTTGATCTGCGTTTGAGGGTGTTCAAGACCTTGCGGAGGTCCGTGTGATCAGGGTGACTGGTGCGCGAACCCAAACGGAGCAGCAAGGCGCGTGTGAACGCGGCGGTCTTACCGCTGTGGTTTGCGCCAGCCGCTCCCAACTTCAAGAGTCGGACCGGAGCCGGCATCGCCGCTGTCGGGTCATCCCCTGACGCAACGCGGTCGCGTTCACCCATGAACGACCCGATTGGCATTTGCTCGCAGATGCAGGCCCACATGGTTATGACAAGAAGAGATGTCAACATTGCGTGTGAGTCATGAATAGGCTTGGGACTGTCGCGGGAGGGCGGGCCGGCCGCCGAAGATCCCGGCCCGACCAATTCATGGACTGCTGGTGGCGGTCTCGTCGGCGCCGGGCGAACCGTCCGGGAACGCTTGCACGGGCGTCCTGCCGTTCACGTCGCAGGCGTGGAAAAGAAGGGGCGCCGCCCGTGATGGGCGGCGCCCCTGAGGTGAGCCGGACAGGCCGGTGAGGGCCGGCTGGCCGCTGCGGGCTATACCGTCGATACCGTGTAGACGCCCAGCGTCTCGAAGGCGCCCGCCGCCTGGATGACGGTTGCGTCGTCGTAGCGCTTGCCGATCAGCATCATGCCGATGGGCGAATCGTCCGCCTTGCCGCAGGGCACGGTCATGGCCGGGTGGCCCGTGGCGTCGAAGGGGCAGGTGTTGGCCAGCATGTTGAGCGCGGCGTCGACGTATTCCTCGCGCGAGCAGTCGGGCTCGGGCAGCTTGGTGGCCAGCATCGGCAGCGTCGGCATCGCCAGCAGGTCGTATTCGGCGAGGCTCGCGTCGTAGGTCTCGCGCAGCCGGCGGCTCAGGTTCTGCGCCTTGGCATAGTAGCGGCCGTGGTAGTTGCGGTGCATGAAGTCGCCGAGCAGCATCACCAGCTTCACCGTCTCGGAGAGGTCGTCCGGCCGCGAGCGCCAGCCGCGCGCATACGCATCCAGCAGCGAGGTGTTGTAGTAGCCCTCCCAGTTGGTGCCGAAGCCGTTGCCCTTCAGCATCAGCGCGGTCGCGCCCTCGACCGCGACGCCGTTCCAGATGTGCGGGCCGTCGCGGTGCATGGGGATCGAAATCTCGTCCACCGTGGCGCCGAGCTCGGCGAAGCGCTGCACCGCGGCCCTGACCGTGCTGTCGACCGCGTCCTCGCTCTCGGGATGGCCGAAGCCCTCGCTCACGACGCCGATCCTCATGCCGTCCGCGCCCTTGCCCACGGCGCTCGTGTAGCGCTGGGTCCTGGTGCCGATCTGGCGCGGGTCGTGGCCGTCGGGGCCGGCGATGACCTGCAGCAGGGCCGCCACGTCGCCGACCGAGCGCGCCATCGGCCCGGTGTGATCGAGGGTCATCTCGATGGGGAAGATGCCGGTGTAGGGCACTAGGCCGTGCGTCGGCTTGTGGCCGTAGATGCCGGACCAGCAGGCCGGCATGCGGATGGAGCCGCCCTGGTCGCCGCCGAGCGCCATGTCGGCCTCGCCGGTGAGGACCAGCACGCCGCTTCCGGCGGACGAGCCGCCGCAGGTGTGGCCCCTCTTGTGCGGGTTCTCGACCATGCCGGTGGCGGTGGTGGCGCTGCCGCCGTCGAAGCAGAGGTAGGTGTTGGCGGCCTTGCCGACGATGGTGCCGCCGGCATCGAGGATGCGCGTCACCACGGTGGCGTCGACGTCGGGCACGTAGCCCTCGAGCACGGTGGCGCCGTTCATCATCGGGACGCCGGCGAGGCAGATGTTGTCCTTGAGCGCGATGCGCCTGCCCTTGAGCGGGCCGCTCGACTTGCCCTTGACCTCGGCCTTCCAGTACCAGGCGTTGTAGGGGTTCTCCTCGGGCGGGGGGCGGTAGCCGGGGCTGCGCGGATACTTCACCGGCAGCTTGGGCTCGTCGAGGTCGTCGAGCCGGTGATAGGACTGGATGGTGCCGGCCATGAGGCCCTGGAAGGATTCCGCGTCCTCCACCGTGAGCGTCATGCCGTAGCCCTCGGCGATGTCGAGGACCTCCTCGATCGTCGGTGTGCGCACCGTCGGAAACTTGGCCATCGGTCTTCCTCCCGCTCGTTTCTGCGCCGACGGCGAGCGCCGCCGTCCCCGCACGAGCGCCAGATATACAGAAGGCGCCCGCACCGGAACAGAGGGCGGCGGGAGCGGGCCGCCGGCATCGCCCGCCCGGCCCCGGCGGCGGCCCCGCACCGGGGCGCAGGCGTGCGCTTTACACCGGCATTGCTGCACTGCACACTATGCCGCACCGCAACACGGGAAGAGGAATTTCGATCATGGTGCAGGCTGCCGCAGCGGCCCCGGGCAGTGCCCAGCCCGGCTACTTCTTCGAGGACCTGGCGATCGGCATGAGCGCCGAGTTCCGGCGCGTCATCAGCGAGGAGGCCATGCGGCTCTTCGCCGATCTCACCGGCGACACCAACCCGCTCCACTTCGACGACGACTTCGCCGAGCGCTCCCTCTTCAAGGGCCGCGTCGTGCACGGCATGTGCACCGCAGCATTCATTTCGACCGTCATCGGCACCCGGCTGCCGGGGCCGGGCTGCATCTATCTCTCCCAGTCGCTGCGCTTCACCGCACCGGTCCGGCCCGGCGACGAGGTGGTGGCGCGGGCCGTCGTGGACACGCTGATCCCGGAGCGCTGCCGCGTCGAGTTCGAGACCTCGTGCTCCGTCGGCGAGCGGACCGTGCTCTCCGGCCGCGCGCTGACCCTGGTTCCCTCCCGCACCGCGCAGGAGGACGCGGCGGCCTGAGGGCCGCATGTCCCGCTTTCTCCGTCTCCCCGCCTTGCGCGGCGGCATGTCGGCCACCACGTCAATTACAGGCGGATGGAGGCGTCATGCCGGAAATGAGCTGGCAACCCGAGAGAGGAGCGCCCGCGGGGCGTGCGTCGCGAGCCACGCGCAGCCGGTTCGCCCTGCACTGGCAGAGCGCTCGCGAGGCCGTCGGCATCGCCGGCCGCGAGCCGGACGGGCGCCGCGCAGATGGGGAAGCAGGCTGACATAGCCGGTACAGAGGGCCCGGCGCACGACAAGCCGGGCGATGCCCGGCCCGCGTGGCCGCGCGACTGGCGCAGGGGGAGCGTCCTCCGGTCACTCGCCTACGATCTCTTCGCGGTCTTCGAATTTGCGACCAGGTGGTACTACTACCTCTTCGGCAATATCGCCTCCTTCCGCTTCCTGGTGCAGCTCTCCGCCGTCATGCTCTTCGCCTTCGGCGTCTACGGCGTGACCATGGATATCGAGAAGCGGCACATCGATCGCGGCGTGCGCGAAGCGAGCCTCTTCGCGATGATCGCACGCACCCAGGCGCTCCCCGACGGCAGCGGATCGCGGGCGCTGAAGTCGAGCGTGGAGGCGCTGGCGCGCGACGGCGTGGCGATGAAGGAGATCGATCTCAGCGGCGCGGACCTCCGGGGCGCGGACCTCGCCGGGGCGAACTTCCGACGGGCCGATCTGCGGGACGCGACCCTCATCGAAGCGGATCTGACCGGGGCCGACCTGCGCGGCGCCAGACTCGGCGGGGCGATCCTCACGCGCGCGATCCTCGCGGAGGCGGACATCTGCGAGGCCGACCTCACCGGGGCCGATCTGACCGGCGCCGTGCTCGAGGCCGCGACTCTCGAGAAGGCCAATCTGGGCGGCGCCGACCTGCTGGTCACCGACTTTTCGCACGCGGACCTGGCGGATGCGCTCGTCACCTCGGCCAACGGCGCCTACGCGAACTTCGCCGGCGCGAACCTGTCGGGCGCCAGCTTCGCCGACACCGAGCTTCAGGGAGCGGTGCTCGACGGCGCGGACATCGGCGGCACCCGGCTGCAGCAGGCGTACAATCTCTCGGACACGCAGATCGGCGGCGCATGCGTGTCTTCGCATGCCGCGCCGCTCCTGCCGGAGCACCTGGAATGGAGCGGACGGCCGTGCTAGCCGGCGCCGGGAACGGAGCGGCCGCTCCGCCTCGCGCACCGGCGCGCGGGGCATCGCGGATGGCGCGTCGGGCGGGCGCGGCCTGACCCCGGGCGGCTCCCTCCGGATGGGGGCGCCGCGCAAACTCGAAGGGAGGAGGTCTGACCATGGCATACAGGGACATCGTCGTGCATCTGGCTCAGGACGAACGCTCGGCGGCACGGCTGGATGCCGCGGTCGCGCTGGCCGAACGCCACGAGAGCCGGCTCACCGGCATCTACATGCTGACCCGGCTCCCCATCCCGGGATATGCGAGCTTCGATCTCTCCCCGGAGGTCCTCAAGCGGCTGGACACGGAACAGCGCGCGCACGCCGAGAGTGCCGAGCGGCAGTTCGCCGAGCGCCTGGCGAAATCGACGGTGCCCTCGGAATGGCGCCTCATGACGGGCGAGCCCGTCGATGCCGTCACGACCAGCGCGCGCTACGCCGACCTCACCATCGTCGGCCAGACCGACCCCGACGACAGCAGGAACGTCGGCGGGCTGGCGGACAGCGTGGTGCTGAGCGCGGGCGGCCCCGTGCTGGTCTGGCCCTATGCCGGCAGCTTCGCCCTCAGCCTGCAGACGGTGATGCTCGCCTGGAACGGCACGCGCGAGGCGAAGCGCGCGCTCTCCGACGCGCTCCCGCTGATGCAGCAGGCGGGCAAGGTGATCGTCTTCGGCGTCGACACGGGCGACGGCAAGCACATCCCGGGGGCCGAGATCGGCGCGCACCTGGCGCGGCACGGGGTGACGACGGAGGCGCGGCACACGATGAGCTCGTCGGACCTGGGCGCGAGCGACGCCGTGCTGTCGGAGATCAGCGACCTGGGCGTCGACCTCCTCGTCATGGGCGGCTACGGCCATCACCGCATGCGCGAACTCTTCCTGGGCGGCGTGACCCGCGACATCCTGCGCCAGATGACCGTCCCGGTGCTGATGTCGCACTAGCAGGAGCAACGGGTGAAGCCGGGGAAGGCGAAGGGTCCCGGCCGCCGCGGGCCACGGCCCGTCGAGCCGCTACGTTCGCCCGGGCGGGGCGGGGCGGCAAGGCCATATCGTCCCCACCCTCCCCATCCGCCCTTGATATCCACCCTAATCCTCTGTACCACCTCAATGATTCAGGAGGATTCCACTATTCTGCGTCACCCTCGATGCGCCGAGAATCGCGTTTCCAAGGTGCACACCGCCTGGCCGAGCGCCACCTGGAAGCCGACACGGAGGGCGGCCCCCTTCGCCACCGGCTGCCGGCGCACCTCTTCGGCGGCTTCGGGACGGGCCGCTGCCGCAGCCTCCGCAGCTTCAATCGCGGCGCCGGGAGGGTCATGTTGCGATGCAGCAAAATGTTAACAATCGCCTTGAGTCTGCTACAATGAGCTCTTGTTGCGGCGCAGCATAGCGCGCCGGGGCGGCTGAACGCCGCCCGCAGGGCCTCGCCAGGGAGCAGTGAGATGCCCGATCGCAGCCAGGACAGGCGACTCACCGTCCGCGACATCGCCCGCGCCAAGGGAGGCGAGCCGATCGTCTGCCTGACCGCCTACACGGCGCCCGTCGCGCGCCTCGTCGACGAGGCCTGCGACCTCGTTCTGGTCGGCGATTCGCTCGGCATGGTGCTCTACGGCATGGACTCCACCGTGGGCGTCACGGTGGACACCATGATCGCCCACGGCCGCGCCGTGGTGCGCGCCACCAGGCGGGCCTGCATCGTCGTCGACCTGCCCTTCGGCTCCTACGAGGAATCGCCCGCCCAGGCCTTCGCCACCGCGGCGCGCATCCTGGCCGAGACCGGCTGCGCCGCGGTCAAGCTCGAGGGCGGGGAGGAGATGGCGGAGACCGTCGCCTTCATGACCGCGCGCGGCGTGCCCGTGCTCGGCCATGTCGGGCTGATGCCGCAGTCGGTCAACGCGGCCGGCGGCTTCCGGGTCCAGGGCCGGACCGAGGAGAGCGCGCGGCGCATCCTCGCCGACGCGCGCGCGGTCGAGACCGCCGGCGCCTTCGGCATCGTCATCGAGAACACGGTCGAGCTGCTCTCGCGCACGCTGACGCAGGAGCTCGCGGTGCCCACCATCGGCATCGGCGCCTCCCCGGCCTGCGACGGGCAGATCCTGGTGACCGAGGACATCGCCGGCCTCGCCGGCGCCTTCAGGCCCCGCTTCGTCAAGCGCTACGCGGACCTCGGCGACGGGCTTGCGCGCGCCGTGCAGGACTACGCCGCCGACGTGCGCGCCCGGCGCTTCCCGGGGCCGGAGCACACGGCGAACCCGGCGCCGCCCAAGGCGGAGTCCAAGGCCTGAGCCGAGCGGCGGGCGGCTCGTCTCGGAAGAGCGCCG
>LXNJ01002145.1_pt1 | contig 10977 bp, 6 predicted proteins | sample 809081 | NCBI WGS metagenome assembly LXNJ01 (sample SAMN04870510, study PRJNA318959) | sponge metagenome | biome: sponge; feature: marine sponge reef; material: water | host: Petrosia ficiformis | place: Greece: Milos, Mediterranean Sea | collected 2013-05-29 | depth 5-7 m
ATCCGTCAGCGTTCGTAGGCCGGGTCCACCAAGGCCTGCAGCGCCGGTTTCGGCTTGAGGTCGCGGTCGAACAGAAGCGGGTGGTTGGAGCGCCGCACGGGGAAGTTATTGAGCCAGGATTGGCCGTCGTGCAGGCCCCAGGTCAGCACGGCGTGGACGCTTGGGCGATCCTGCGCCACGGTGAAGACGGCGCGGTAGAGATTCGCCTGCTCCGCCAGGAATCCGGCCACTTCGGCTTCGGCGAGTTCCGGTTGGCAGTCCGTCTGGTTGACGTAGCAGGATCCCGGATCGTTGTACGCGGAGACGTCGAGTTCGGTGATGTGGCTCACCAAACCGGCTTTTGCCACGGCATCGAGAGCTTCGTGAATTCCGGTGATCGCCTGGCCGCGACCCAGGTGGAACTGATGCCCAACGCCGTCGACCGGGATACCGCGATCGGTGAGGTCCGCCACCACCGCCAACACCCTTTCCAGCTTCGCCCTGCGCTCGGTCCCATAGTCATTGAGGAACAGGAGGCAGTCGGGGTCGGCCTGACGGGCCGCCTTGAACGCCCAGTCGATGTAGTCCTTGCCGGTGGCGCGGTACCAGGCGTTCTCGCGGTAGGTGCCATCGGAGTCGCCCGCCGCCTCGTTGACGACATCCCAGGCGAAGATGCGGCCCCGGTACCGGGTTACGACATCGCGGATGTAGGTTTCGAGTCGCGTGCGAATGACTGCGGGATCGCCGCCCTCGAGAAACCAATCGGGCGTCGACTGGTGCCAGACCAGGGCGTGACCGCGAACGCGCATGCCGTTGGCCTCGGCGAACGCGACGATGGCGTCGGCCGCCGACCAGTCGTACGCGCCTTCCCGCGGGGCGAGGACGTTGGCCTTCATCTGGTATTCGGAGACCACCATGCCGAAGTGCCGCGCTATCAGTTCGCCTTCGGCCGCGCGGTCGAGTTGCGCGGCTTGGACCGCGACACCCACTCCGAAGGCGTCGGCGTAGGTTTGCTTGAGCGGGGTTTCGGCCGACGCGCCGAGGGCTCCAAGCAACGCGGTGAATAGGGGCAGGCGCTTCAAGAGGATGACCTCGGGCGAGCGGGTCGACGAGCATAGCCCGGGCCGATTTGCGCGGCATCGTCTTTTTCCTTACGGTCGGCGCAAGCGAGGGGGGAAGAGAACATGCGCTGCGCCCAACGGGTCGTCTTGCCGGCCCTGATCCTGTTGTTGTATGCCTGCACGCCTGGGCCCGATTCGCCGCCGGTGGACGGCGACGTGGATTGGGCCGCCTACCTCGGCGATTCCGCTCGTCAACATTACTCGCCGCTCACCGAGATCAACCGGGGCAACGTCGACCAACTCGTCGAAGCCTGGGTATACCGCTCCGGTGAGCCGGCCGGCACGATGTACACGAGCCCGCTCGTCGTCGACGGCATCCTCTACGGCCTGTCGCCGCAACTGGTGGCGTTCGCACTAAACGCCGCCACCGGCGAAGAGCTATGGCGCTTCGACCCGGAATTGGGCGGTGCCCAGCGGGGGCTGATGTACTGGGAGCGCGGCGAAGACAGGCGCATTTTCTTTAACGCCGGCAAGATCCTGCTCGCGCTGAACGCGGCCGACGGAACGCCCCTCGAGTCGTTCGGCGAACAGGGTCGCGTCGACGTTACGCCACGGGAGGTGGAGCGAACCGGCTATCTCTCCGTGACGGCACCGGGCGTTGTCTTCGAAGACAAGCTGATTCTCGGTTTCACGACTACCGAGAACGCGGACTCCTTCCCCGGCTCGGTTCGGGCATTCAGCGCGGTGGACGGTAGCCTGGTCTGGCAGTTCGACACCATTCCCAAGCCAGGCGATCCAGGCGCCGAAACATGGGCTCCGGGTGCCCTCGAGAAGGCGGGCGGCGCCAACGTCTGGACGGGAATGGCACTCGACGAGCAACGCGGCATCCTGTTTGCTCCCACGGGCTCGGCGACGCCGGACTTCTACGGCGCGAACCGCTTGGGCGACAACTTGTTCGCGAATTCGCTAGTGGCCATCAACGCCCGGACGGGGGAGCGCATCTGGCACTACCAGGTGATCCGCCACGACCTCTGGGACCGAGACAATCCTTCGCCGCCGACCTTGGTTCGACTGGTCCGAGACGGCACGACCATCGATGCCGTGGCACTCACCACGAAGTCGGGACACCTCTATGCCTTCGACCGGGAGACCGGCGAGTTGATGTATCCCATCGAGTACCAGTCCACGCTGCCGAGCACGCTGCCCGGGGAGATGCCGGCACCGCTGCAGCCGGTCTCCACGGTGACCATCAGCCGCCAGGAGTTCGAGATCACCAATCGCAGCGAGGAAGCCGCGGCGAGCGTCCGCGAGAAGATAAAGGAATGGGACCAGCGCAAGTGGGCACCGCCCCGCGTGGGAACGGTGCTGTTCTACCCGTGGTACGACGGTGGCGCGGAGTGGGGCGGCTCGGCCTTCGACCCGGCCACCAACCGGTTGATCGTCAATTCCAACGACGTGGCCGGCATCCTCAACCTCACCGAGATTCCGGCCGGTTTCAGCGCCTGGGGCACCTATGCGACCCACTGCGGAAGCTGTCACGGCATGGAACTCGAAGGCACCGAGACCGGCCCGGCCTTGGAGGGCATCCTCGAACGAATGAGCTACCAGGACGTCGGCGAGGTCATCGAGAAAGGCGCCGGGCGCATGCCGGGTTTCGCCCACCTCTCGGACTTGGCGCGCGAACGGGTGCGCGGTTATATCGTGAACCCCAAGCGGGTCAAGGACGAGCCAACCGAGGAGATCGGCTACGCCCACTGCTGCTACGTGTACCTGCGCGACCACGAACAACTACCGGGCAACACGCCGCCGTGGGGTACGCTCAACTCCATCGACCTCGCCACGGGCGAGACCGTATGGCGGGTACCGTTCGGCAACTACCCATCGCACCCGGATCTCGGATTCGGCGCGGTCAGCTACGGTGGACCGGTGGTCACGGCATCCGGTCTCATATTCATTGCCGCGACCCCCGACCGGAAGATCCGGGCCTACAACTCCGACAACGGCGAGGTACTCTGGGAGGCGGACCTCACGGCCGCCGGGTTCTCGACACCGGCCGTCTACAGCGTGGACGGTAAGCAGTACGTCGTGATCGCTGCGGGGGGCGCCCGGATGGGGCCGCCGTCGGGATCGGAGTACTTCGCGTTCAGCTTGCCCGACTGAGTGGCGACGTGAACGGGTTGTCGATCGCGCCACGGTAACGTCGACCATGCCGCGAGCGCTCAGGATCGGGATCGTCGCCGGCGAAACGTCGGGCGACATCCTCGGTGGTCGCTTGATGGCGGCGATCCGCGAGCGCGCGCCGGATACGGAGTTCACCGGGGTGGGCGGTGAGACCATGTTGGCCGAGGGGTTGCGAGGTTTGGCCCCCTTGGACGACCTTGCGGTCAACGGCTTCAAGGACCCGATGCTGAGACTGCCTAGCCTGGTTCGGCTGCTGCGGCGGTTGCGCAAGCACTTCGTCAGCGAACAGATGGACGCAGTGGTCGGGGTCGACTTCAACGTCTTCAACCTGATGATGGAGCGCCGGGTGAGGAAGCGCGGCATCCCCACCGTGCACTACGTCAGCCCATCGGTGTATTTCTGGCGCCAGGGCCGCGTCAAGCGCATCGTCAAGGCGGCGGACGTCGTGCTCGCACTGTTCCCTTTCGAGCCGGCGTTGTACCACGACAGGGGCGGTCGCGCGGTATTCGTCGGCCACCCGCTCGCGGATGACATCGGCGAAGAGGACGGTACCCAGGCGGGCAAGAAACGCGCCCGGAAAGCGCTGGGGGTTGTCGATGATCGGTTTGTGATCGCGCTCTTGCCGGGTAGCCGGGCGTCCGAGATCGACTTCCTCGGCGGCTTGTTTCTCGATACCGCGTCGTTGCTTGTCGACGAGTTCGACAATCCCTTGTTCGTCCTGCCGACACCGACCCGCCAGGTGCAGGAAAAGGTCGCCGAGGTGCTCGCCACGCGCCAGGTGGGGCGTGGCCTCGACCTGAGGATGATCGACGGACAATCCCGGACCGTGATAGCGGCTGCGGACCTCGTGCTGGTGAAGTCGGGGACAGCCACGTTGGAGACGCTGCTGCTGCGCCGCCCGATGGTCGTGGCATACCGCTTGGGAAACCTGACGGCTTGGCTCGTCCGGCGCCTGCAGAAGTCCCCCTACGTGGCACTACCGAACATCCTTGCCGGGCGGGAACTGGTTCCGGAACTGCTCCAGGAGGACGCTCAACCGGCTCGGCTGGCCAAGGCCCTCGTCGACCAGTACAAGCGATCCGAATCGGACGGCGACTACCTGCGCGCCTGCGCGCGATGGCACAAGAAACTTCGCCGGGATGGTGCTGGCAAGGCGGCCGAAACGGTGCTGGCGCTGATCGACGGTCAGGAAGTCGGGAACGCCGGTTGAGTCCTTGTAGCGTATTCACGCCAGCCACGGGACCCGTCGCCCTCGGAGGCGCAATGGGCCTTGTAGAGCGAACCCATCGCCGCGCCGACATTTTCCTCGCCGGAGAGCGACATCGGCCACCCCGGGCATTACAATCGGTGTCGATAAGTCCACGGAGGGGCGATGGGGGATCTGTTCGGCGAACTAGGCGTAGGCGCGAACGGAGTCGGGGTAGCCGGCGTCGACGAGGCGGGACGCGGTCCGCTGGCCGGACCGGTGGTCGCGGGCGCGGTTGTCCTCGACCCGGGCCGAGAGATCAAGGGACTCAAAGACTCCAAGGAACTCACGCCCGATCAACGCGTGGAATTGGCGGCGGCAATCCGCGACCGCGCGATGGCTTGGGCACTAGGGCGTGCCGAGGTCGGCGAAATCGATCGCATCAACATCCTTCGGGCGACACTGGTTGCGATGCGGCGAGCGGTCGACGCACTGGCTGCGGATGTTCGCCTGGCCTATATCGACGGCAACATGGCGCCTGCGATCGACGGTTGCGCGACGGTCACGGTTGTCGGGGGCGACGCCAAGGTGCCGGCCATCAGTGCGGCGTCCATCATCGCCAAGGTCGCCAGGGATGCCGAGATGGTCGCCGCCGCCGAGCGCTTCCCGGGCTACGGTTTCGAGTGTCACAAGGGCTATGCCACGGCACGGCATCTCGCGGCACTGAAGAAACTTGGCCCGACGCCGCTGCACCGGCGATCCTTTGCGCCGGTGGGCGAAGCGGGTGCTCAGCCGGCGCTATTTTGACGAGGGGCGCCCAGACGACACGGGCAACAGGGCATTGAGCGAAGTCGACGACATCGAAGCCGTCGGGGCGGAGCAAGCTGAACGCAGGGATTCTGCGAACGGCGACGACACCGTTGCCGCGCCGTGTCCGCTCTACCAGACCGGCGACGAAGTCGAGGTGGGCGAATTCGTCCATCTCGCCGTCCACAGCGAATACTCGCTGGTTGACGGTTTGGTCAAGGTTAAGGATCTGGCTGAGCGGGTTGCCGAACTCGGCATGCCCGCCGCCGCCCTGACCGACCGCGCCAACCTGTTCGGGCTCGTGAAGTTCTACAAGGCCTGTCGGGACGCCGGCGTGAAGCCAATCGTGGGCGCGGAACTGGACTACGAGGACGGCGACCGCCCCGGTTGCCGATGCCGTTTGCTCGTGGCGTCGAGGACCGGCTACGACAACCTGCTCAGCCTGGTGTCCGTCGCCTACACCGCTTCGCCTGCCGACGCAGCCAAGACGGTCACCGAGGGATTGGGCAGTCGCCATCGGGTGGCCCACGGCCGCGTTGCACGCCAGGCCGTACTAGCCGCCGCCGACGGACTCATCGTGCTGCTCGGGACAGAGAGCGACGTCGGCGTCCGGATCGCCGCCGCCGACGCTTCATCGGCCGAGCGGCGTCTTGCCGACTGGCAACAGGCATTCGGCGATCGGGTTTATCTCGAAGTCGCCCGCATCGGACGGGAAGGAGAGGACCGATTCGTTGCCGACGCCGTCGGCTTGGCGGCGGTTGCGGGAGTGCCCGTCGTGGCCTGCAACGAAGTTCGCTTCCTGGGGCCGGACGACTTCGAGGCCCATGAAACGCGTGTTTGCATCCAGGAAGGCCGGGTTCTCAACGATCCACGGCGAGAACGGCACCACAGCGTTGAGCAATATCTGCGCTCACCGGCCGAGATGTGCGAGTTGTTCGCAGATCTCCCGGAGGCCCTGGCGAACACGGTGGAACTCGCCAAGCGATGCAGCCTGGAACTTGCCCTTGGCGAGCCGCGCCTGCCCGAGCCGCCGATCGGCAAGGACACGACCTCGGAGTCGTTGCTGGCAACGAGGGCCCGCGAAGGCCTCGAGCGGCACCTCGGGGACCTTGCGGGCTCGGCTAACGAAGTCGACCGGCGTCGCTACGAGGATCGCCTCGACTACGAACTCGGCATCATCACCGAGATGGGGTTCGCGGGCTACTTTCTGATCGTCGAAGAGTTCGTGACCTGGGCCCGTGCCAACGCCGTGCCGGTGGGATGCCGCGGTTCCGGCACGGCATCATTGGTCGCTTTCTGCATCGGCATAACGGAACTCGATCCGCTCAAGTACGACCTCCTGTTCGAGCGCCTGTTGAATCCGGAACGCGTATCCCTACCCGATTTCGACGTCGACGTCTGCATGGAACGCCGGGGGGAAGCGCTGGCCCACGTGGCCGACCTCTACGGGCACGACGCCGTCAGCCAAATCGCGACCTTCGGCACGATGGCAGCGCGGGCGGTTGTCCGCGACGTGGCGCGGGTCCAGGACAAGCCCTTCGGGCTCGCCGACCGTTTGTCGAAGATGATTCCCGCCGAAGTGGGCATGACCTTGTCGAAGGCGCTCGACCAGGAACAGGAACTGGCCGACTTCATCGAGCGTAACGAGGACGCGCAGGAAATCATGGACATGGCCCGCAAGCTGGAGGGTACGGTCCGCAATGTCGGCAAGCATGCCGGGGGCGTGGTAATCGCCCCGACCACGCTCACCGACTTTGTCCCACTCTACGCGGATCATTCCGGGGGTACGGTCGTTTCCCAGTTCGACCTCTACGACGTCGAGGAAGCCGGCCTCGTGAAGTTCGACTTCCTGGGGCTGCGGACGTTGACGATCATCGATTGGGCGGTTGCCGCCATCAACGCCGGGCGGGAGGAACGGGGCGAGGACGCGATCGACGTCGAGAACGTGCCGCTCGACGACGCGGCAACCTACGAGTTCCTGAAGACCGCCCACACGACGGCGGTGTTCCAACTCGAATCGGCGGGCATGAAGGAGTTGGTGGCGCGACTCAAGCCCGACTCCATCGAGGACATCATCGCCCTGGTCGCGCTGTTTCGCCCCGGACCGCTGCAATCGGGGGCCGTGGACGACTACGTGGAGCGCAAGCACGGCCGCAAGGCCGTCCGCTATGCCCATCCCCGGCTGGAGGGCGCCCTGGCCAGCACCTACGGGGTCATGCTGTACCAGGAACAGGTCATGACCATGGCCCAACTCCTCGCCGGGTTCACCCTCGGCGAGGCGGACTTGCTGCGCCGCGCGATGGCGAAGAAAAAGCCCGAGGAGATGGCCAAGATGCGTGCCACGTTCCTCGACGGGACGACGAAGGAAGGCGTCGATGCGCGCGTGGCCAACGACATCTTCGACCAGGTGGAGAAGTTCGCGGGCTATGCCTTCAACAAGGCCCATGCCGCCGGATATGCCCTTTTGGCCTTCCGGACGGCGTACCTCAAGGCCAACTACCCGGCGTATTTCATGGCTGCCGTTCTGTCTGCGGATATGGACAAGATCGAGAAGGTCGTGCCGCTCGTCGACGAGGTTCGACGCATGGAACTCGACGTGCTGCCGCCTGATGTCAATCGCAGCGGCTTTCGCTTCCGGGCCACCGAGGGGGGCATCCGGTATGGCCTGGGCGCGGTCCGGGGCGTCGGTGCCGGCCCCGTCGAGACACTCGTTCAGGAGCGCGGTCGCGACGGTCCATTCCGAGATCTCGACGACTTCTGCATGCGCGTGGATCCGCGGCGCGTCAACAAACGTCTGGTCGAGGCCCTCGTCCGGGCCGGGGCCATGGACTGTTTCGCCTTGCCGGACGAATCAATCGATACGACGCGCGCCAGGCTACTCGATGAATTGCCCGATGCGGTGCAAGGCGCGGAGCAGTCGGCAAGGAACGCGGAACTGGCCATCGACGACATGTTCGGCGGCGTCCCGAAACCGTCGAAGATCACGAATGGGCGTCAGGTCAAGTCCCTGTCCAAGCACGACCGCCTGGAAGGCGAACGAGAGACCCTCGGCTTGTTCCTTACCGGGCACCCGGTGGACGAGTACCTCTCGGAGATCCGTCGATTCTGCCGAATCCCGATCGCCGCGCTTCGACCCAGCGACACCCATCAGACCGCCGCCGGGGTGGTCGTGTCCAATCGTACGCGGCGAGGACGGCGCGGCGCGATGGGGTTCGTGGAAATCGACGACAAGAGTGGCCGCATCGAGGCAAACCTGTTCGGCGAGATCTACGACCGCTACCGTGCCAAGTTGGAGAAACACGCCATCCTGGTGATTGAAGGCACGGTGCAAAGCGACGAGTTCACACAAGGTCACAAGCTACGCGCGGAACGGGTGATGACCTTGGCCGAGGCGCGCAACCGTCTCGCCGGCAGGATTCTGCTGCGTACCGCGCGGCAAGCCATCGATCCCGACGCGGTTGCCGACTTGAAGACAATCCTCGGCCGGCATCGCAATCCAGACGGTTGTTCGGTGGCCGTCGACTATGCCGGCGCGGGTGCGCTCGGATGCGTCGTCTTGAGCGATGCCTGGCGGGTCGACGCCACGGATGCACTGCTCGACGAGTTGCGCACCACGTTCGGCGAGGATGCCGCCGTCCTGGACTATGGATCCTGACGGCGTCGAACGGGCTCTCGCCGAGAGCCGAACCCTCAACGCTTTTCTCGATGGAACACGCGCCGAGGGACGCTTGTGGGTGGGTTTCAGCGGCGGTGTCGACTCCACCGTCCTGCTGCACGCCTTGCGCGACGTTCCACGCGCCGTAGCAATCCACATCGACCACGGCCTGGATCCCGCGGCATCGGAATGGGTCCGGCATTGCGCCGCAGTCGCGCGCGAGTTTGGCGTGCGCTTCGAATCGCGTTCCGTGCGCGTGGACTCGCACGGCAGCCGTGAACAAGCGGCGCGCGCGGCACGCTACGCGGTCTTCGGCGAACTGATTGCGCCGGGTGATGTGCTCGCGCTGGGCCATCACGCCGACGATCAGGCGGAAACCCGGGTGTGGCAATTGTTCACCGGACGCGAGCCCGGCGGCATGCCCACGGAACGCCGCCTGGGCGCAGGCTGGTTGGTCCGTCCGCTAATCGGCGTGCGGCGCCGGCAGATCCTCGGCTACGCGCATCGGCACGACCTTCGCTGGATCGAGGATCCCGCCAACGCCGATCTCGGTTTCGACCGCAACACCATACGCCACGGCGTTTTGGCGCGACTCGAGGAACGCCATCCCGGTGTCCTGGAACGACTGTCGGCACCGAGGCGCGCCGCGGTCGAATGCCTGCGGCCGTTGCCGGTCGACGAGGCTACCGATCGGGGAATCGAGGCGTGGCTACTCGCCGCGGGCCTCCCAACGCCCTCGAAGGCGGTCGCGGAGATTCGCCGTCAGAGCGCTGCGGCCGAGGACCGCAATCCGCGCATACGAGTTGCTCCGGGTACGTGCGCTTGTCGCTACGAGGATCTCTGGCACATCGTCGCGGATCGCGACGAGTCCGCGCCGAAACCGGATGGCGCGGTGGTGGGTGACGACATCGCGCTACCCGACGGCCTGCTGCACTGGCAGCCGGCGGAGTCGGGATTACCCCCGGGGCGGTCGCTCTCGATTCGTCGACGCCGGGGCGGCGAACGCATTCGACCCCTTGGTCGCGGCCGCACCAAGACCGTCAAGGCGCTGTTCCAGGAAGCGCACATTCCGCCTTGGCGGCGTGCGGACTGGCCGCTGCTATACGAGGAGGAAGAACTCCTAGCCGTGCCCGGCCTGGCTCTGGCGGCGGAGGCGGTCGTCGCGAACGGATGCGAACCACTGTGGTTGCCCCGGCAGTAATTGAGGATCCGTCCACGGCTACCTATGCGCTAATCGGGTTCATGGAGCTACCCGTTTCGAGGGATCGTCACGTTCACCGAAGATCTGTCGTACGCCCTGCGCGCAATTGGCAAGGGCTCACAGGTGGTGCGGCTGGGACCCGATGGACGCCGCGTCGGCCGAGGTCGGTGTAGACTGGCCGAGGCATGGGTCCGGGGCACAGGTTCGGGCACGGGATGGTCGACAACGCAGCACACAATCCGTTTGCTCCCGGGAGCGGCCAGTTGCCGCCCTATCTGGGCGGAAGGGAGGATCAGCAGCAAGCGCTTCGGCGCATGCTGTCCTACGTCGAAGCGGGGCGGACCACGCCGAGGGATGTCGTGCTGATCGGTCCGCGCGGCAACGGCAAGACCGTGCTGCTGCGCTGGTTCGAGACGACGATCGGCGACGAATCGCCCGATGTGGACGTGGTCTGGCTGACGCCGAGCGCCATACGGAATCTGAACGATCTTGCCACCGAACTAGCCCCCCCGCACCGTTTTCGCAGGTTGCTTCCTTCGCAGTTGTCGGTGTCCACCGGCGTCGGCAAGCTGGGTTGGGAGATTGGCAACGAATCCCGGCCTTTGGAGCGACTGCTCGTGGCGCGCTGCCGGGCGAGGCCGCTCGTGGTCCTGCTGGACGAAGCGCACACGCTGACAAAGGACATCGGACAGCCGCTGCTCAACACGAGTCAACGGGTACGCGCCGAGGCGCCTTTCCTGCTCGTGCTCAGCGGGACGCCGGGACTTTGGACGCACCTCTACACGATGGATGCCAGTTTTCGGGACCGATGCGAGCGCCCCATAGCCGGGCCGGCGCTTCGCTTCCGCTGTGCGCCGACTCCGCCTCCGGCCCAGCCACACCGACCTGTCCATGGAACAAACGCCAC
>LXNJ01002146.1_pt1 | contig 10975 bp, 10 predicted proteins | sample 809081 | NCBI WGS metagenome assembly LXNJ01 (sample SAMN04870510, study PRJNA318959) | sponge metagenome | biome: sponge; feature: marine sponge reef; material: water | host: Petrosia ficiformis | place: Greece: Milos, Mediterranean Sea | collected 2013-05-29 | depth 5-7 m
CCGGCCAAATGCCAAAAGCGTATTTGGCGTTGATTCCAAAATATGAACAATTGTGAAAAACAACAAAACTTTCACTTAACTGGCACAAGTCGTTATAATCATGAAATATTCCGATATTTGTTGAATCTCATCTATCATTATTTGGTAATGGTTTTAATTTTAGAAGCAACCACTTTGCGCACCATGCTTCGCCGATTGCACCATCTATTGAGGCTTTTTCAGCATAGGAACGCGACAGTTTTATCTCTGTGTTAGTTGGCACTATGGCTTTTTGAATTGGAAGTTCGGTGATGTTTTCAATTGCCTTAATGTACATCACATGGTGTGGGTACATAGTGTCTCGGAGAAAGGTTTCTTCCAGTGTGTAATCAGCACCATCACCACCAGATTCACCATTAGGACTCCGAAGACTGAACAATATTGTACGTAGAATAGGAGAACAGGATTCTAATTTTAGGTGTCCTGCAACAAGGATTGCTGGAGTAGAATAATCACCGATAAATAGAGCAATTTCATCTGCAATTGCTTCCTTATTGGTTTCAAGCCACTCTAATTCCTGCGCGCTGAAATAACGTTCAACCGGATCAATTGTCCAATCATAATATGCTAACTTTCTCGCGATCCGAAAACCTTTTACAGCGTCAGACGATTTAGTAGAATTTGAAGGCACCGAACACCCGCTTAGCAATAGATAGAGAATTGGAAGTGCGAAGAGTGTATATTTCATTACTTTTCCTTACATTAAAGGGGTACGAATTACAGTCTCAAGTGTATGCGCGCGGGGTGATTGCGATACAAGAAATAGAATAAGATCCGCTACATCTTCGGGTTGTGTTAGATGCTCAATTACATCGTCAGGGTGATTATCGCGGCGCATTTTGGTATCAACCGGACCGGGACAGACAACTGAAGATTTTACACCGTGCGGTCTGCCTTCATTGTTTGTCGTTTCAGTAAAACCGATGACAGCAAACTTTGAGGCACAATATGCACCACCGTTGACATGACCATATTTGCCCGATACCGACGAAACATTGACAATATGCCCATATTTCTGTCCACACATGTGGCTAAAGACAGCTTGTGTGCAGAGAAAAACACCTTTGAGATTTACTGCCATTGTCACATCCCAATCTTCTTCACGTATCTTGGGTATCGGATTGTGGATAGCCACACCTGCGTTGTTGACGAGAATATCCACCTTGCCGAAGATGTCAAGTGTTTCGGATACCATCCTGTCAACATCGGTTTTACGTTGAACATCGGTTGTGATGGCGAGCGCGCGTCTGCCGAGTTGCTTTACCTCATCGGCAACGGCAGCGATCTCATTTTCGGTCCGTGCAGCGAGAACAATATCTGCCCCTTCTTTTGCTAATGCCAAAGCAGTAGCACGACCGATACCGCGTCCGCCACCTGTAATTATTGCGATGCGATTTTCAAGTTTCAATGGTTGTTCCTCATGGTAGTAGGCACACGTCGCCGAATGCCGTAGGCACATTCACAGCGTTGATTAGCGTTTGAATTAGGTTTTAACAATCACCTCAAGAAAGACAAATCGGGTTTACAAAGCACCACATGTTGTCAATCAGGTTTACGATATTTGATATTGTTTCAATTTTTCTTTATCAAACAGTATGCCGTGCCCGGGACGATCAGGCGGAGAAAAATTCCCATCTTTGAGAGTTAAAGTATCGCACAACACAGGATCAAGTGAAGGGATATATTCCACAAAGAGTGAATGTGGAACGGCAGCAGAAAGATGCACGTGTAAATCCATCAGAAAGTGGGGCGAGACGGAAAGACCGAAGCATTCAGCCGTATGCGCAACCTTCATCCATTCAGTGATACCACCGACACGTACCGCATCGGGTTGTAAAATGTCTGCCGCGCCTTGTGTGATGTATTCCTGAAACACAAATTTATTGTAAATCGTCTCACCTATAGCAATGGGGATAGTTGTTTTTTCTCGCAATACGACATGACTATCAACATCATCCGCCTCAATCGGTTCTTCAAACCAGAAAAGGTCTGCTTCTTCCACACGGCATGCAAGTTGAATTGCCTCCCGTGCATTCCACTTCATGTTGGCATCAATCATAAGGTAGGGGTCTTGCCCGATTGCTTTTCTGACAGCGAATATCCTTGCTACGTCTTCGTGTAGACTGTCGCGCCCGACTTTGATCTTTATACCTTTGAATCCCTGCTCCACAAATTCTACGGATTGTCTCACAAGTTCATCTTCTGTGAGATGTAACCAACCACCATCTGTGTTGTAAACAGGTACAGCACTTCTCGCCCCACCAAGTAGTTGATAGAGGGGTAATTCTGCTCGCTTCGCCATGAGGTCCCATAAGGCAATATCCACTGCTGCCATTCCTAACCCCACTATACCACCTCTGCCTACCCAATGCGTTTCCATCCACATCCGATTCCAAATTCGGTCTATGTTGGCAGCATCCTCTTCCAGAAGAATAGGTGTGAGGTAGGCGTCTATAATCTGTTTAATCGCTTCACCACCTTTGCCGATTGTATAAGAAAAGCCAGTGCCTATCACACCGTCTGCATCTTCAATCTCAATAAACGGAAATTCCATTGAGACGAATGCCTGAATAGCGTCGGTGCGTTCGACTTGTGGTGGAATGTCGTAAAGCGAGGTGCGAACCGCTTTAATTTTCATTGGATTTGCCTATTACTTTAATTTTTCGATCATTGCCTGCAACTTTTCGATACAGATACGTGAGGCTTCTTCTCCTGCTTCAGAAAAGGCTTTTCCACCCGGTTTGTTGAGAAGGTCATCGTCAATTTTGAGAGAAGGCCGCCAGTGTGTTTCAAGACAGAGATGTCCTTCATAACCATCATCAACGAACGCTTGCAGCTGCCCTTGCCAGTCAATAACGCCGTCACCGACAGGGACAGATTCCATTTCACCTGTATCCGGATTTGGTGCAGCATCCTTGAGATGTGCATGGACCATTGTCGGTTTCATCTGATTGTATGCATCAGGATATGGTGTCACGCCGCCCTTTGCGTGTGCTTCATTGGCGGGGTCCCAAATACCGCGAATGTTCGGAGAGTCAATTTCTTCAATGAATTGTGCGGTGAGTTTGGCGGTACTGAGTGAGGTGGTAGATTCATTTTCCATACCGAGCACAACGCCTTCACCATCAATTATTTTGCGCGGTTCATCGTAAGAAGCGATGATTTCGTCCCAACGTTCCGCTGTTTTACCGGTATCCCAAAAAACAAAGGTGCGAATCAAGTTTGTGTCAAATGCTTTTGCTGTACGGATACATCCTTTCAGAATGTCAAGATGTTCTTTGCGTTCCTCCGTGTTGTCCATATCGCATTTGAAGAACGGGGATGCAACACCGATTATCTCTATGTCTGTGCCGTCAAGTAGACGTTTCATTTCGTCTATATCGGTATCAGTGAGTTGATGCGGAAGTTTGTCCCATACCGAACGAATCTCTATGGAGTCCAAGTTGAATTCTTGGACAAAATTGACTACGGTGGCGAAGTCTTGTGAAACCTCGTCTCCGATAACACCGATTTTAAACATATTTATATCTCCTTTGAAACTTTTATGATATATTAGCACAGCAGGGGATAATTCGCAAGATGGATTTTTGATGTCTGAATCGCGGATTCGCTCGAATTCTAAGCGTATCGGCGTTCGTAGTCGCGCAATTCATTGTGCCTCTTACATTGTTGATTTAATGTGTCAAAACTTGCTACGGCACGCGGCGCCTGCCTGCTACCATGTCGGGTGTCGTAAGCTCTACCCATAGGTGTAAACTTAAGGATATATCCTCTTGTGGGAGCGAATCAACGCAGCATGCGCGTATGGCATGCTGCCAAATCAACGCCAAATGCGCTTTTTGGCATTTGTCGGGTTTTCAACCCCGATACACTGATATATAATCGGGCTTACAAAGCCCTCCCACAATGTAAGAGGGAGATCGGGTTTACAAAGCCCTCCCACAAGAGAAAATCCAGCATTTTTTTCTTAAGTTTACACCTATGGAGTAGAATTTGCGAAACCTTACGCGCTTTATCGGACTTAAAGAGCTATCCTACAAGAAAAAGTCGTAATGAGTTACGACTAAACGTGTTTCTTCCTTATCCTGATTTTTAACTTGTTTTTGAAATGTAAGTATGTTATTATATTATTGATGTCCACCATCAAACACTATAAGGTCGTTGAGGAAGCAGCTTATGTCAAGATGGGTTAGGACGTAAGCGTGTTGACCAAAAAAATGTTATATAGTCGCAAAAAGAAAGCAATTGGAGCAGATATATTTTTTAGACTAACAACGTCAGAAATTGACACCTATCCCGCAGGTGTGAATGTAACTTGACCTTTGTAGCGGGTAAATTTAGGAGAAGCATTTGCTGGCATAGATGCCTGCGTTCAAAATGCTGTAAAATAAATGAGATCAGGATTGTGGATCCCCGAATATGATACCCCTGAATTATGGCATAATGAAATTTCCAGACGCAGTTTTTTCAAGTATGGCGTAAGTAGTTTTCTTGGGCTCGTTGCAATGCAACACTTTGGTTCTGCAGGGAACGCACAATTAGAACAGGTTATCCCACGTGCGAAACATTGCATCGTAATGTTTATGAGCGGTGGCCCAAGTCAGTTAGATACCTTCGACCCAAAAGACCCGTCAGTAAAAAATAGCGGTCCTTTCATGCCGATTCCGACAAGTGTTAAAGGTGTTCAGTTTTCAGAACATCTCCCACTTGTTGCTGAACAAGCACATCACTTGTCTGTTATTCGATCAATGGTATCTCGCGAAGGCAACCATGAACGCGCACGTTATTTACTACATACCGGATACGCACCCGGCGGTGCAGTCCGACACCCCACCTTGGGTTCATTGACCTCTTATTATCTTGACGACGACGAATCTCAGCTGCCAAGTTGTGTGAATATCAATTCGCCAACATACTCTGGTGGTTTCCTTGGTGCTTCTCACGACCCGTTTGTTGTGAGTAACCCGCTGGAAAAAGTGGAAGATATTGAATATCCAGCACAAATGGATAAGTACCGTTTTCGTGAACGTCTCAAAATGCTTAAGAACCTTGAAGAAGATTTTATTTCCAAACGCCCCGGGCACGGGACAGAAGCACACGAAGCTATCTACAAAAAAGCCGACGAACTTATTAACTCACCCAACATTAAAGCGTTTGAACTTAAGGAAGAACCTAAGGAAATACGCGAAGCTTACGGCATGAATCAATTCGGGCAAGGTTGTTTGATGGCAAGACGTCTTGTTGAATCTGGCGTTAAATTCGTTGAGATCACGCTTGATGGTTGGGATACACACGAAAATAACTTTGAAAGAACTAAAGAACTCCTTGATGTAGTTGACCCAGCGTTCGCTATGCTGATCAAAGACCTGAGCCAACGTGATTTGCTTGACGAAACCGTCGTTCTATGGCTTGGAGAATTCGGACGAACACCGCAAATTAATATGAATGATGGACGCGATCATCATCCAAACGGTTGGTCCGCTGTGATAGCAGGTGGAGGGACACGTGGTGGACAGGTCATTGGAAGTACCAATGAAGATGGGACAAAAGTGATCACTGATCCGATAGCTGTGCCGAACCTGTTTGCTTCACTCTGTTTTGCTTTAGGGATCAATTATGAAGAAGAAAATTACTCTCGTTCTGGTCGTCCGATACGGGTTGTCAATGAAGGCACAGTAATTAAAGAATTGTTTGTTTAAAAATCGCATCCGTCAGGTGTCTGTCAGATAAATTTTCATTTACGGAGCATTCAATATGGCAGATACCTGACATAGGTGTCTAAATGCGAGTTATCGCAGGCAAATTTAAGGGTAGACGCTTAACTACACCTAAAAACCTGACTGTTCGGCCGACAACAGATAGAGTCAAAGAGTCTGTTTTTAGTATTTTACAAGAAAAAGTGATTAATGCCAGATTTCTTGACTTATGTTCTGGTACTGGTAATATCGGTATTGAGGCACTTAGTCGTGGTGCAAAACAGGTAACCTTCTTGGAACGAAATCTGAAGTGTCTCCGATTGATTGAACAGAATCTACAAGCATGTGGTTTAGATGCCAGCAATCCACAGGTCCAGTTGATTCAAGCGGATGTTGTAAAAGGTATTAATACGCTACATAAGCGATCAGAGGCATTTGAACTTGTTTATTTTGATCCACCTTACGATGCGGAACTTTACAATAAATGCCTTTCACACATATCAGACACATGCATACTTGAATCTATAGGAATACTTCTCGTAGAACATAGTAAACATACCTTACTACCATTGAATTTTGGATTACTCACATGCGATAGACAAAAACAGTATGGGGATATATGTTTAAGCTTCTACCGTTATCTGTAGGTGTGCATTCCTAATTATAGGTGAGTTTTATAAACGCGCCGGGCAACCGTGTATCATTAATTGTAAAATCTACCATAAATATCCTACATTAAAGTCGTGTTTACTTGCTTGGAAAAGGAAAACGTGCATGAAACTTGAGGACTTAGCCATCTCGCGGCGTGGAAAACTCGTCGTAATAAACCATCAAAAGTACCAAATTGAATTTAATTTGTCTAAAGGAACATGGAATTATAGCGATAAAAAAGGCAAAAGAGTTATTAAGAACGCATTCACATGGATAGAACTTAAAGATGGAACTACGTTGAAAACCTCAGATGCTGGATTACGGGAGTTTCATACTGAACCTGTAGAAACAGATGCGTTTGGAACGTATCAAACCCTACGGTTTTCTTATGAAACCACAACAACCAACGAGCATCGAGAAAAAAGTGATTCGGACAGTTCACAACAGTCATCTGATTCTCCACCTAAAAAAGGTGATTCATCTGACGCAACCGGTGTACGCATACACAACTACCTTACCTGCTACGCCGACCAACCCTATATTATATTAAAAGTTGGTGTTGAAAACTTAAACCTAACCCCTATCTGCTTAAAAAATATCACTCTAATTGATGTTTCTACACAACAAGGCGCAATCCAATTAGGTGGTCATCCATCTCAATACCATCTCTACCTAAAAATGCCTCCGATATCCCCCAGTCCAGGCACCCATCGTAAAATCTATGATGGATTTAGTTTGAATGAAGATAATATCTTACAACCGTGTCAAGATGCCCTCCTACACGACACCGATAGCAAAAAGTCACTTGTATTCGGGTTCATCACGACAAACAAGTGGTGGCCCCGCATGCAGATCGGCTATCAAGCTTCTAAACGTAAATCTCAGCAAGGTTTAACGACTTGGGCACTTTACCATGACTGTGAACATAAATCGTGTCAATCGGGGGAGGAAGTCACATCGGAGATTGGCTATCTTGATTTTTCGGATACTGCTTCCTCATCTTATACGCGTTATACCGAACGTCTCGCTGCTGAAAACGGTGTGCAAATACCACCAGATTTATCAGAAAATAGTTCCGATAACGTAACATCCACAAGCCACATTGATCAGAAAACTTTCTCTGGTTGGAGTTTATCATCGGAAAACATTGAACAGGAACTGTGTGCGAATAGCATCACTGAACAAACCCGTTCAATTGCCCAAAATCCTTTATTTAAACCTACACTCACCGGTGGAATAGACTACATTCATTTGGAAGCAGGATGGCAGGCAAATCCTGGGTATTTGTCGTTGGATAGAGAACGTTTCCCTGAAGGTATGGCACCTATAGTTGAGGAGATTCACGCGGAAGGGTTTAAAGCCAGCATCTGTATTGACCCATTTGGCATTGAACGGAATTCAGAATTAGTCCAAAAGTACCCTGAAGCGTGTCTACGATCTAAAAACACAGAACAAACACCATCAAAAGGTGGTAAATCCCGAAAAAAGGATGTTTCGGGTAAACCCGTTGAGTTACATCTTCCGGGCAGAGGGGCGGCTCTGGCAATATTGGATGTTTCACATCCTGAAACGCAAGTACACGTCCGAAAAATAGTAAAACAGTTAGTAGATGAATGGGGATATGACTTGATTAAAGCGGATTTGTCAAGTTATACAAGTGGCATGATGTCAGTAGCACCGAATGTGACTTGGCATGACAGCTCCCTTACTTCAGTTGAATTGTACCGCTTAGCCGTTCGTTTGCTTACAGAAGCAGTTGAAGCAACTCAAAATGATGTGATACTGGCAGGTTATAACATCATTGAAAGTGTTAGTATCGGGAGTTTTTCTCTTAATTACCCACTTTTGCGCCAGAAGTATGTAGACAACAGTGACTCATGGCATCAACAAAATGGGATAAAACATAGGTTTAGCCGCTATGCTGGGTATCTTGCCGCGCGTAACATACTCTGGAACCACGCATACGGCGACTTAAACGTAGATGCGCCTCGTCCGATAAACGAGTCAATTGTTGAGATGACTGCTGCCGCATTGAGTGGTGCCGCAGTTTCATGTGCGAATACCCCAACAACTTTTTCTTCACTACGCGCTGAATTAATAGCAAAATTATTCCCGCTTTCTGGAGAGGCAGCCACCCCGATTGACCTTTATGATGAAGCTTTTCCACGAATTTTACGTCTATCTATTGAAAAAACACACGAATCTTGGAATCTTGTTGGCATATTTAATTGGAAAGATCAACAGGACGATATCCATCTGAATTTAGCAGCCATCGGACTTAATCCAGACAAGGACTATCTCGTTCATGATTTTTGGATGCGCCAATACTTAGGCGTTGTTTCTAAGAATGTCACTTTGATGAATGTCGCACCACGTTCAGCCAAATTGCTATGCTTACGTGAAGAACAACAGGTGCCCCAACTGCTTTCTACAGACATGCATTACACCCAAGGCAGTGTTGAGATATTGTCAGCAGGGTGGGATAGCCACAGTCAAAGTTATCTGCTCATCTGTCAACCGCCTCGGCAGGCAGAGGGAACATTTTTTATTCATGTGCCGGATGATTATATTCCGATGGGTGTATCTGCTTATGGAAGTGATTATCAATACAAGTGGGAAAAACCTATTTATCAATTAACTTTTGGTGCAACCGAGTCGTTGATCCACGCGAGTATTCAATTTACGAAGACTTCAGGTGGTTCCCAGAAAACTTGATACACAATATTCTGGATAGGTGTTCTAACTGTGCGCGCTGAGTTATGGAAAATATTTCGACTCGCCACACACAAATGCAACGTCTCAAAGAGCGCACAAGCGTTTGTACGGATTGCGATTTGGCTAAAACCCGAGTGAACGTCGTCTGTGGTCGTGGAGAAGTCAACGCAAAATTAGTTCTTGTTGGCGAAGGTCCATCTGCAGCCGATAATCATACAGGATTTCCATTTTCAGGTCCAGCTGGCAACATGTTAGATGAGGTGCTTGTTGCAAGTGGATTAACACGCAGCGACATCTGGCTAACAAACATTATTAAATGTCGTGCAGTGGGAACAAAAGAAAGCGCGTTGAAAAACCGTCCACCGAAAGCAGCAGAAATTAAGGCGTGTTCAAAATGGCTTGATAGTGAATTAACCTTAATCCAACCTTCGGTGGTTTTATGTTTAGGTGCTCCGGCTGCAAAAATGCTCATTCATCCGCGCTTCCGAATTACAGAGGAGCGCGGTGTTTGGTTTACGGATACTCGTTATGCCCCTTTTGCAATGGCTACGTTTAATCCAGCATACATTCTCCGACAAGAAAGTGACAATTTTACTACGACGCGTCGAACCATCATAGACGATATTAGTGAAGCAAAACGTAAACTGGACGAGGCTAAAAATATTCCGAGATCAACGCTTTTTTAATAGTAGTAGGCACGCTCCGCGTGCCGTAATCAAAGGATGTGGTAATTGACATACATAACGTGTCGTAACTATAATGAATTCTAAAAAACAAATTGCAATAGAGGCAGTTCTTAAAGCGGGAGAACTTTGTCAACAGGTACAGGATGAGATGGTATCAACAGATGCCATTCAAAAAAGCGACCGTAGTCCCGTAACCGTTGCCGACTTCGGATCGCAAGCACTGATATGCAAAGCGATTGGTGATGCCTTTCCTGCAGACACGATTATTGCTGAAGAGGACGCTCAGTCCCTAAAACACAATACCACACTTTTGGATCGTGTCACAGATTATGTTAAACGTTTTGTGAAAGGTGAAGTGCAAAATCAAAACGTTTGTGAATGGATTGATAGAGGAAGCGGTGAAATTGAGGAAAGTTTTTGGACACTTGACCCAATTGATGGTACCAAAGGGTTTCTTCGCCGCGATCAGTACGCTATCGCATTAGCATGGATTGTTGAGGGTGAGGTACAACTTGGCGTTTTAGGATGTCCGAATCTGCCGCATCGCTTAGATGTCACCAATTCTGAACGCGGATGTCTCTTTATCGCTGTTCGCGGTGAAGGCACAACTATATATACAACAAAAGGTACACTATTAGGAGAAATAAGCGTTTCGGAAAACGCATCTCGGTTAGCAGAAAGTTTTGAATCTACACATGGGGACAGCAACACACATACTAAAATTGCAAACGAATTAGGACTTAACAAACCGCCTCTACAAATAGACAGCCAGGCAAAATATGGAATTGTCGCACGAGGTGAAGCATCTCTCTATATTCGTCTGCCTAATCCCGCTTATCCTGATTATCGTGAGTGCATTTGGGATCATGCAGCGGGACTTATTATAGTTGAGGAAGCAGGCGGAAAAGTAACAGATGCAAACGGAAAAAAGCTTAACTTCCTTAGTGGTAGACGCATGACCGAAAATCGTGGCGTTGTAGCAACCAACGGAACGTTACATGAACAAGTTTTGTCTATCCTATCTTCTATGTAAAAAACGTGAGTTTGAAATAACGATTCAAGTGAAGGTTGGGTAGTACGAAGCGAAATCCATAAATCAACGCTATGAATGCCTTTTGGCGGAATACGCTTTTGGTATTCCGCATGATTCAGCCAAATCAACGCAGCATGCGCCAAATCAAGAAATCA
>LXNJ01002147.1_pt1 | contig 10974 bp, 8 predicted proteins | sample 809081 | NCBI WGS metagenome assembly LXNJ01 (sample SAMN04870510, study PRJNA318959) | sponge metagenome | biome: sponge; feature: marine sponge reef; material: water | host: Petrosia ficiformis | place: Greece: Milos, Mediterranean Sea | collected 2013-05-29 | depth 5-7 m
AGCGGCGTCCTGGAGCAGGACCAGTTCATCGGCTCCCATCGCAAGCGGCTTCTTGATGACGTCCAGGGCGAAGTCCGTACCGCAGGAGAGCACGGTGATTCTCGCGTCCCCGTGGGCCTCCTTGATACGGAGGGCGGCCTCAACGGCCTGCTCGTCGTATCCGTTAACCACAGGAGGGATATTGCCTGCGGTGGAGACGGCGTTGTCAGCGACGTTGAAGGCGGAGAGCGGGGTTTCGGGGTCGAGCACTTGTTTGGCAGTCACCACTATGTGTAGGGTCATGGGTGCCTGACCTCGCTGTGCTCGGTGTCGATGTCAGAGCAGATTGAGAAAGAAAGCACAATCGGATGGTAGCACCCACCATCCCACCCCCACAAGCCCGCGAGCGCGCTGCTCGCCGATGAGAGGTTCGCTTGAACACCCTCTGCCCTCGATGCAATACGCCGAACGCGGTACATCATCGCTTCTGCGTCTCGTGTGGGAGCGCCCTGGTCCCGTCGGGACAGTTCCTCGACCAGCCTGGGGACGTGGTGCGCCGGGCGCGAAGGCGCTCGGCTAGCCAGAGCCCCCCACGCATCCGGGGCCGGGTGGGCACGCTGGCAAACTCCGGGTGGGCGTCAGCATATCTCGGCCTGGGGTCCAACCCACAGCAAGCGAGAGTCCTCATTGGCCTCGGGTTCATCCTTCTGCTTGCGGCCCTGGTCCGGACCATCGGCATAAGCGACAACCCGCCCGGATTCTTCACCGATGAGGCTTCGATCGGCTACAACGCCTACACCATCCTCAAGCACGGCGTGGATGAGCATGGAGAATCGTGGCCGGTGCTGTTCCAGGCTTTCGGCGAGTTCAAGCTCCCGGTCTACATCTATGGGACCGTGCCATTCGTCATGGTATTGGGGCTGACCGAGTCTGCGGTACGGCTCGCCTCAGCTACATTCGGCATCGCCACGATCGTGACCATCTTTCTGTTGGCAGGCGCCGCGTTCCAACAGCGCGCCGCGGCGCTCGCTGCAGCCTTCTTCCTCGCAATCATGCCGTGGCACATCCATTACAGTCGCACTGGCTTTGGCGAATTGATCAGTTTCGTCCCCTTCATCACCCTGTCCCTCTATCTGTTCATACGGGGGATACGAGACGACGGCCGCCTCCTGGTTCTCTCAGGGGCAGCCTTCGGCATCACGCTGTACACCTATCGAGCAGCCTGGGTCGTCCTCCCTCTGCTTCTGATGCTGATCATCATCCTCTATTGGCGCGAGTTGATGGACAGAAGGAAACACGCCATCTCTGGGGCGGCTGTCTTGGCAGTCATATCCATTCCGATACTGCTACACCTGATGTCGGACAGCGGCGATCGTTCACAGGATGCGGGGATACTGAGACTTGGCTTGAGCACGGGTGAGACGATCAACCTCTTCGTGAAGCAGTATCTCTCGCACTTCTCGCTGTCCTTCCTCTTCTTCGAGGGCGATCAACACTTCATCACCCGGCATTACCTTCCAGGATCAGGGCATCTCTATCTCGTGCAATTGCCATTGATCATTTTCGGTTTGATTGGGGTGGCGCGCGATCCGACCAGAGAGAAGGTGCTCATCCTTGGCCTCCTGCTCTTCTTCCCATTGGGCGGCGCCTTGAGCACTGACAGCCCGGTGAGCAGCAGGTCCATCCTCGGTACCGCGGCGATGGCCCTCCTCTCCGGCTACGGGTTTGTGGTTCTGGTCAAGTGGGTGACCAGCATCGACCACGCCCATGCCAGGATAGCCACCGTAGGCACAGTTGCACTGGTTATCGTTCTCTCCTTCTATGCATTCGGAGACTATCTTGGGAAGTACCGGGACTACCCGAACATCTCAGCAGACTACTGGGGATGGCAGGACGGACCAGAGGAGATCGTCAGGTATTTCGAATCAGTTGAATCTGATTATGACCAGTTGATAATGACGGGGGAGTTCAACGCTCCCCACATGTTCTTCTGGTTCTACGCACCTGAGGGCTGCGCCAAGTGCATGGTCGGCGAGGCCGACCGATTCGATCGATCTCAACGGCAACTGTTCGCCCTGAAGCCGCACCAGCTAGCGGAGATCAATCCTTCCTACATCATCTCCACCAAGCACACGGTCGAGTATCCTGACGGCAGCGTCGCCTTCCGCCTCGTCGAGATCGTGGACCCTGGCTAGCCGCAGCGGGCTTCAGTGGTGTGCCCGAAGGTACTCGATCATCTCCATCATGACCTTGCAGTCCACCTCGTTATAGGCGGCGATTTCAACCATGAGCCGCATGTCTGCGAGGCGAACGCCAAGCTGGGCGGCTTCTTCGTCGCAGCGCCATGCGCCCACCATCGCACCCATGCCGTCCACCTTGGAGCTGCCCCAATCAGTCGCGATCAGGCCGTGCTCGCGAAACGCTCGGGCGAAGGCCTTGAGTCCGAAGCCCATCGCGCCGCGGATGACGACCGGCTCCTTCCGAACGACTCTGCGCAAGAGGTCGAACCAGTTGACGACGGGCCAGCCCTTATTGGAGTGCCGCTTCCGCGCCGAGTTGTATGCCGTCTCATAGTTGACCTCTTCGGCAGGCGCCCAGTGGAAGAGGCGTGGCTCGGCTGCGGCACCGAGCCGGGTCTGCGTCGCCCGCATATGGGCGAGCCATGCGTCTATCGCGCGCGCTTCGCTCGACTCGTCCAGGCGATCGGCGATGAACTGTTCGAACTGCCACTTCCCATCCTCGATGTGGCCACAGCCGATCATGAAGATGATGGTCTGGCCGCCGCGCTCGGGGAACGTGGAGAAATCGTCGTTCAGGTCGGTCACGTACTCGAAGTCCACGAAGAATTCGAGCGGAGGCTGCTCACGCCATTCACCTTCCGCAGCGCGGACGTGCGCTGGCCGGACGACAGGTCCCTCGTTCCGATGGACATCCAGGATCGCCTCAAGGACTGGCTGATAGGTCTGGCCGGTAACACCGAGCGCCTCAGCGGTCGCACGTGGGTCCCGCCAGGAGGTGATTCCCGCGCGCACGGCTCTGTTGCGCTTCTCGGGGCCGACCTGCCAGAGTTGAGTGAGGTCGTCGAGTTCCTCTACGATACGCTTGCCAGCGTTCTCCCACGGCCAGTCCGCACCAGAAGGCCACAGTTCCGGCACTGTAGGTGTGGGCAGCGGATGCCACTGCGCACCGTCAGAGCGCAGCCTGTGGACCCACGCGGCAGCAGCCTCCACCTGCACTTGCAGCTCCGCGCCCATGGGTACCGGACCAAGACGATCCATGGCGTTAGTCCCGCGTTCCGGGCTCTGGTCCCAGCCCCGCCCCAGCAGGAAGGCGCGCCGCGGGGTGTAGCCTTGCAGGCGGGAGAGCGCGTCGTTGTAGACATACAGCTGGGCCTTATACGCGGGCGCAGAGCCGCCGTTGCCAACCTCGCCTTGCCTGGAAAGATGGATCGTAGTGAACTTGGCGTCCACAACGACGTAGTGCCAGGAACCTTCGAGGTCCGGCGCCGCAGTCGTGGCTTCTCCCGGCGCGAGGTGTCCGGGAAACATCGCATCGAAGACATCAGAGCGGAAGAGGAAGTCGGCGGCCCCGTAGGTCCTCGATTCCGGGTTCCAGAGCACGGCCTGGTGAATGATGGGACGTCCGTCGGCAAGCGCCTGGAACGTCTGTTGGGCGACTTCCAGCTCCCGCACGTCTTCCGGTTCATGGGAGATCGTGGTGAGCTCGTGGAAGGAAGCCAGGTGCCGGGCCACGGCCTCCTCGAACCTGCTCCCTTGCGCCATGATGAACGGAGCGAAGACGAGTCGCTCGTCGTAGCCATCGTATGTGCTGTCACGCTTGAAGCCGTTGTCTTCGCCGTACAGGTTGAGCCAGTCGCCCAAAGTGTTCCTGAGAAGATAGCCCCTGAGCCGCGTGGCTGAAACCCAATCCCCCCATGCTTCCGGCGAAGCAGGGGCGACACACATGCCAGTATCGTTGTGAGTGAGGGCGTCGATTCCCACGACGGGAGGTTACCAGTCCGGAAGGGTTGCCGTTGCTGATGTGAGTTGCTGCTGACCTTCCGCCCTGGCGATGAAGAGGGACGTCTGGTTCTCGGGACCCGACGGGAAGACGAGGCTCCCCTCTGGCCCCCACTGCACGGAGAGTTCGTTCACAGCGTTCTGGGTGACCATCTCCAAGCCGCTTCCGTTCGGACTGATCGTGTAGACGTCGGCGTTACCGGAGCGGTCGGAGATGAACGCGATCCTGCTGCCGTCACGCGACCAGGCGAGACCATAGTCATCGGCGTTGTGCTGAGTGATCCGTAGTGGCTCACTAGTGGGACCGAGGGCGCTCACACCGACTACGTAGATGTCCTGCTGCCCGTCGTTCTGGGTAGAAACGAAGGCGAGGCGCTTGCCATCAGGCGACCACGCCGGGAAGTGATGTGGGCCGGCAGTGAGCTGGACAATGTTCACATTAGAGGGGTCGCGCAGGAAGATTCCGCTGGACTGGCCTTCCGCGTCGAGTTTGGCGAAGACGATGAGGTTGTCGGTAGGAGACCACGCTGGGTCTGTCTCGCCGTCGCTTCCGAACAAGACAGGTTCGCCCGCGAGCGTAGACAGGTCCACGTGCTGGACGGTGCGCTCTCCGTCGAAGTTCTCTGAGGTATACGCGATGCGCCTGCCGTCAGCTGACCAGGAGACCTGAGACTCATCAAAGACTGAATTGGTGATGCGTACGAAGCTGGGAGCATCTTCGGAGGCGACTGCGACGTATACCTCAATGTTGCCGTCGCGATTGCTGAGGAAGGCGATGCGCTGACGGGCCGGGTCCCAGACGGGTGCAAAGTTGTCAGAAGAAAGTCCAGGGGCATCATCCGTGAGTATGAAAGCGTGCGCGCCGTCCGGGCGGACTACAACAATATCCCGCGCGCCGGGAAGTCCCGACGTATAGGTGATGTAGTCCGGCTGGGGAAACACGGTGCATGCAGGCAGCGCCATCCCCAAGAGGAGGACGGCTGTGAGGACGGCGATAGGAGCGAAGGCGAAGTGATACCGCATGAGAGAAACCGTTTCTAAGAATACTACGGGCGGCAGAACGGGTGCGATGTCTTAGCGACGGCAGTTGTGTGGAATCCGCCGCTGCCGGACCGCCTTCAAAAAGGCAGCCACGGGGGCTCCGAAACGGGTGCAGACCCTCGTGCCCTGCGCCCGGGAGAGAGTATCCCATAGGCCAACCCGCCGATTGTGCCGATCGCCGCGCCCCCGGCAACGAGGGCGATGGGCAGCCATACCGGCGGATCGGCGAACTGGTCGGGGCAGGTCAGCGTTACGTCGCCTCCGGCCTCAGCTACCTCGATAGCCTCGATGCAACGCTGGGCCTCGGCCACGAACACGGACTGCAGGAAGAGCGCAGGAACCCCGCTGAGACCTGCTCCCGCCAGACCAACGATAATCGCGAATGCGACCCCCCGGTAGAGCCGCCGCCCGATGCCTGGAACGGGGCGCGCCTCAGCAGCCTCCGTCATCAACCGAGCACTTTCCCCCGCTCGGCAGGTGGCAGCTTGGTGGCGGCCGTCTGGAGGATGAGGCGCGGGCTCTGCTCCCTCCACTCCACGAGGAACTCGACGACGCGGTCGGCCTTCAGGCGGGTGGCTTCCATGAGCATCGTGCCCACTCCGCGCTGCACCTCCTCGCTGTCGTCGCGCATCACCACCTCCGCGACCTCGAGGGCGTCGGTCATGAAGCGTCCCTCACGAACGAGCGGGCCGAATGCTGACACAGCAGCGCGCCTCTTGGAGGGGTTCGAGGAGCGCGCCCACTCCCGCATCGTCTTGACGAGCGAGGGCTTGGCGGCGAGCGACGGGCTGAGGCAACTCGCACCGAGGGCGTCTGCCGTCTGGGGGGAAGTGAGCGTGTCGCCCCAGGGTTCGATGCGTTGGAAGTCGTCGCCGGTGATGAGGCGCGCCAGCGCGCCGACTATCTGTGCGCCGACGAGTCCCTCCTCGACGTTGCCAGTGCGGAAGAGGTTGTCCGCGATGGCGAGCGTGGCGGGGAGGCCTGCCGCACGCAGCCGCCGGACGAGATCGAGGCCGATACGGTAGACCTCGGCGGACGGCACGCCGTAGCACGGCACATCCCGGCCTGCGTCCCTGCGGATGCGGTCGGCGACGTCCTTGCGTCCGGCCTGCCGCAACCGGCGGCGGACCTCATTCGCGCTGCCTTCCACGAGCGCGGGATCGGGAGGAGGCGCGGGGGGCGTGCGTTGATAGCGTCGGTTGGTCATGGTGTGCGGCCATTCTACCCGACGCCGCGCAGTTGGGTGCGGTCACGTCGAAGCCGCACGGCAACGGCCCGCTACGAAACAGCGGGGGCAGGAGTTCTCTCCTGCCCCCGTGATAGTCCGGTACGTGAGCCGTGCTACCAGGTAGCCGTCTGAAGATTCCTGATCTTCTCGTCGTGCACCCAGTTCTCCTCCGGCGAGAGCAGGACGTCGCCAGCGCGCAGGTAGTAGACGCTGCCATTGGAGGCGGCGTACGGCTCTTCGCCGTCCTGGAGCGCGTTCGCCTCCTTCAGCAGGCGGCGGCGGGACTTGATGATGCCGATGTCCGTGGTACCCAGATGCTCCTTGTTGCGGGGCGTGATGTGCCCCATGCCCTCCTGCACCGAGAGGTCCTGCTCGCCCGTGCCGGTGATGCCGGTGAAAGTGAGGCGCTTCTGGTAGTCCCGGCTGACGAGGTAGTCGTTCTCCTTGTTGCGGAGCGGGAAGTGCTCCGCGAAGACAGGGACGGAGTCGGCGGAGGAGCCGATGCGGAAGAAGCCGGGCAGCGACGCGGCGTGCAGGCCGGCGCCGTTCCGCCATTCCTCGATGGAGCCTGACGGGAGCGGGTCCGACAGGTTCCACACGTACGTCCAGCGCATGTTGTGATAGTCGTCTATGGGGACGAACGCGTGGAAGAACTTCTGCGACGAGGACGAGGGCGGCATGGTGTAGAAGGGCAGCAGGAAGAGGTTGTAGCGCCAGTAGAACTGGCCTTCGCCCGTGTCGCGCCTCGCGCCGGTGATGACGCCGTAGTCGGTGTCCTCGGCAAAGAACTTCGGATGCTGGTCCCGGGCATGGTACTTGTCACGCAGGTTCTGAGAGCGCGCCCACTGCGAGCGCCAGGCATCGGTCATGTGGTAGGCGTCCAGCGTGGCGTGGAGGTAGTTGGAGTGGGCGGAGTCGATGCCGCCCTCGATCGCCTGTGCGTAGTTGGTCTGCTGCCAATTCCAGGAGGCGAACCGGTGGGACTCCGGCATACGCAGGTACTCGAAGTCCGGCATCTCCGGCTTGAGGTCCTTCGGGCCCATGTAGGCCCAGAGGATGCCTCCCACCTCTTCCACCGGGTAAGCAGCGATCTTGATCTTGTCCTTGTAGGAGCTCTCGTCAGTCTCGGTCGGCATGTCGACACAGTTGCCTTGCGCGTCGTACTTCCAGCCGTGGTAGGTGCAGCGCAGACCGTTGTCCTCATTGCGTCCGAAGAAGAGATCTGCCCACCGGTGGGGGCAGTTGCGCTGAATCAGCCCCACCTTGCCATCGGTGTTGCGAAATGCGATGAGGTCCTCACCCATCAGTCGGATGCGGACGGGCTCGCCGTCGGCTTCGGGTACGTCGCTGGAGAGCCGGAAGGGCAACCAGAAGCGGCGGATGTAGTCGCCCATCGGCGTCCCGGGGCCGACCTGAGTCAGTTTCTCGTTCTCTGTTATCGAAAGCATCGTTCCGTTACCTCCTGGTGAGGACCTTGTCGTGTGTCGTCAGGCGTTCCCGCCTACTCCCATGGCAGGACGGAGACGTGGATGGCGTCGTCCACGCCCTCTCCGGCGACCGCGCGGATAGCAGTGTGGACGTCCACGAGTCCGAACGTGTGGGTGCGCATCAGTTCGAGCGGGAAGCGGTGGGATGCGATCTGGCGCAGCGCCATTTCAACCGCCTCGAAACTGTGGCCGCGCGCGCTGGCAAGGGTCATGTACTTGCGCGTGAGCCTGCCGATGGGGAAGTCCGGGAAGACTGGCACCTCCGCCTGTGCGACCATCCTGCCACCCTTGCGCTTGGTCGCCTCGATGGCCAGGAGCGTGGGGGCCTTGCCTGCGTGTGACGTGCAGTCGACCACGACGTCCACACCGGCCTCCGGACCGCCGCCAGTAATCTCCCTGATGCGCGACAGCGGGTCTTCCTCGTCTATGTCGATGGTGAAGTCCGCGCCAAGGGCGCGCGCGACCTCCATGCGTTTAGCGTCCTTCGGGCCCTTGCCGGTGACGATGATGCAGTCCGCTCCCGCCTGCTTCGACGCGACGACGCACGCGAGCCCCTGCTGGCCGGGCCCCTGGATGAGAACACTCTTGCCGTAGCCCACCTGACCTTCGATGAGCGCCCACTGGATGCCATTGCCCATCGGCAACGCCATCGCCGCCTCTTCCGCGGTGAGGTTCTCCGGCACCTTGTGCAGCGGGGCGTTCGGCGGGACGTAGAGGTACTGTGCGTAGCCACCCCAGAGCGACGGCGTGACCTCCACGGAGGTCGAGCCGTAGCGGATAGCGGCGGCGTTCGCGGAGGCGTCGGTGGCGAAGCAGTGGCGGTACTCGCCGACGCGGCAGAACTCGCAGCGGCCGCATGGGAGGTACTCCTCGAGGGCGACCATGTCGCCCTCCTTCACGCCCCAGCGTTCGCCGAAGACGTGGCCGACCTTCACGAGGTAGCCGACGTTCTCGTGGCCCATGATGATCGGGCCACCGTGCATCTCCCGCTCGTAGCCGCCCACGTCGCTGCCGCAGACTCCCGCTGCCTCGACCTTCAGGAGCGCGCCATCGACCGGGATATCCGGCAAGTCGAACTCCATCTGCTCGGTCTGGTTAGGGCCCACCTTCGCTGCGACCAGTGCTTTCTCAGCCATCGCGCCTCGCCTCCGTTAGATATTGCGTTCTTCACTCTTTGCCCGCAGCCGCACGTGGATACAGACGCGGACAAGATACCCCCAGCGCCCGAGAGGGTCAACGTCTGGGGGGCGCGGTCCTAGCCAGGACGGGAGTCGGGCAGGGTGCGACCAAGGGGGCCAACGCGAGTTGGAAACTGGCCCCCTTGGTCGGAGATCACGAGTAAGCCGGACTGCCGATCTGGCCCTCTTGGCCCCCTTGGTTTGGGGTGTTTCCAAGGCCGTGGCCTGCTTCCCGCGACCAAGGGAGCTAGGGGGCCATGTTTTTCAATAGTCTGGGCGTTCATCAGGTGTCTCATTCTGTTTCATTACGGCTGCTGAGGGGAGCGACCAGTGCCATTCACCTGCGCCGTTGGGCCCGCCCGCTACGCTTGCGCGGGTGGCTTTGATGTTGCATGCAAGACGTGCGCGGCGGAGGGTGCGCCTGGCGATGCCCTGCATGGCGGCTTCGCGTTCGATGGCGGAAGCGGGGCGAGGGCCGTTGGCGAGGGCGCGGGTGATGAATGCCTGCGCGGCGCGGGTCTTCGCTCGGTGGTCGCGGCTGGGGTCGGCGAGAGCGTGGAGGTGCGCAGGAAAGACGGGTTTGCGCCACGCGACGGCGAAGGCTTCCGCAGGGGGGAGGACGAAGGGGATGGCGGGGGCGTCGTCGCTCATGGCGGGCCGGAGGGGGATGAGGAAGCGGCGTTCGCCGGGCTCGACAACAGCGGTGGTGAAGACGACGGAGGCCTGTGCGAGGCGGCGTTGCATGGCGGTGACGGCCCGGGGGTAGCCGGGCGCAGGGTTGTGGGTGAGGGCGATCACGGCTGCGCCAGAGTGAGCAGCGAGGGCCCTGAGCATGCCGAGGATGGTGGCAGGTTGGGCGCGGTGCATCGAAGCCAGGTCTTCCGCCTGGTCGACAATGAGCAAGGCAGCGCTTCCGGCTTCGATGAGGTTGGCGAGGCGTCCCATGACGTGATTGAGGCTCGGCCATGGCGCCGCGAGCCTGGGCGCGGCGACCGTTGGTTCCTCGAACGTGAAGAGCTGCGTGGGGCGTCCCGAGCCAGAAGTCTTCCGGGGAGCGGGGCGCTCCTCGTCGTCCCAGTCGTCCTCCTCGACATCGTCCGGCTCGTCCGGGTCCTCAGCGGGCGGTTCGTCCGGGTAGTAGTCGATGGGGTGCGTGGTTGAGAGGAGGTCGGCGAGGTAGATGCGGTCGAGGTCCGCGCCGAACAGGCGGAGGGTGGGCAGGATGTCGGCCCTGGGGTTGCCGTTGAGTGGAGCGAGGACGACGGGGGCTGCGGGGAACGGGGTGTCCGGCTGATCGGGCGCGGGTGCGCCGCGTGAGACGCGTGCGGCGATGTCCAGGGCGATGGAGGTCTTGCCGGACGAGGGGTACCCGGCGATAAGGGTGAGCTTGCCGAGGGGGATGCGGTTGGGCCAGAGCCAATCGGGAGGTTGCTGAATGAGGAAGTTGAGTGGCTGGAGCCCGGCCTCCTGCGCGCCGGACGAGGTGAAGAGGTGCGATTCCGGCAGGAGGCCGCGCTTCGCCAAGGCGTTGAGGATGCGGCGCCTCGGGCAGCGCGTGCATTCGAACGAGAAGCCGTAGCCGTGCTCGTAGCGGATGGTAAGTGTGGGCACTTCGGCGTTGCCGTGGGAGGGACAGTGGACCTTGTAGCCGTCTGCACACGAGCAGCCGGAGACGCCGCACCTGAGGGCGTGCTTGAGCCGGAAGCCGTAGTCCCTCTCCTCCGGTGAGAGTTCTTCGGGCGAGACGCGACGGACGGGCGCTGGCGCGGGTTGGGTAGTCATGGGGACATGGTAGGGAGGGGTGTGGCGCCCGTGCAACGGGCGCGTGTCACGGAAACAACCCTCACCCCCAACCCCTCTCCCAGAGGGAGAGGGGGTCGAGCACTCCCGATAAGATGCTGCGCGCTACAGCGCGGCTTTGCTCAGCATGACAACCCTCCGCGTGCCCCTACCCCACTCTTGTTCACCCTCACCCTCACGCCGCCCCGTGTGCGCTCCGCTGTCTGCGCATGCGCGCGGCGCAGCCGCGCGGCTGGATTCCC
>LXNJ01002148.1_pt1 | contig 10969 bp, 6 predicted proteins | sample 809081 | NCBI WGS metagenome assembly LXNJ01 (sample SAMN04870510, study PRJNA318959) | sponge metagenome | biome: sponge; feature: marine sponge reef; material: water | host: Petrosia ficiformis | place: Greece: Milos, Mediterranean Sea | collected 2013-05-29 | depth 5-7 m
GACCCGGTTCCATGGCGACGTATCTGCTCGTCCTGTTCGCCATGCGTCTCGGCAAGGTCAGCTATATTCTCGCCGTCAGGGAGTTCTCGGTGGTCATCGGCGCCTCGCTGGGTGTTCTCTACCTGGGCGAACGATTCGGATGGGACAAAGCAGCGGGTATCGGTGCCATCGTGGTGGGTCTGGCGCTGGTCAAGCTGGGCGGCTAGCCAATCGTCCGGTCGCCCGGAAGCAGCAGAAAAAGCGATCAGCTCTCAGCCGTCAGCTTGAACCGGGAATTCAATCACCTCACGCCAGCGCCGTGAAGAGGAAGCACCGGAACCGGCGCAGCGGGGCGGGTTGATCCGCGGCTCAAGATAGCCGCGCCGGCAGGCGGCGTCAAGCGCATATGTCCGCTGCGCGGATGCCGCTGGAACGGGAGATTTCGCTTTACAGTCCAACGGTCGGTCCGTATCATTACAGTCCGTTGGAAGAGTCGCTCTGCAGGCGAGGCATGGTGTCCCGTCGCGGAAATATGTCACCATTCATCCGCCGATTCATCCCGTCTGGCGGCGTTGCCTTCACTCGGTGACCTTGTGCAGGTCGCCTCGCTCAGGCGTCTTGCCAGCCCGGCGACTCGGCGGCCGAATTTCGGCAATCTATTTCCGCGACAGAACACTGCCATTGCGGCCGAAGACAAGGCGCGCGGCCGACTCGAATCCTTGGAATCGGGGAGGGTGCGCAACGCCGCAATTCGGTCGAAAGGGCCGGACGCCTGTCTGCGTGCACCGCACAGGCAGGCAGCCCGGATGGGCTTTTTCAACGGGCTGACAGGGCCGCTGATGCTGACGATCCCGCAACGTACGACGGCCGACCTCACCGGTGGTCGAATCCCTCATGTCGAAAGACGCGTTACACGTTGTCCCGTTTTCCCGGCTGACGCTCTTCGGATTGGGCGACAAAGAGGCGTGTCTGTCGCGTGGAGCGCAGATCTTCTCCCGCGCATTGCGTCTGTTCGGATCCAGGGAAGATTTCAGTTTCACAATTGAGAACCCGGTCCATCTGAGCGCCTATCTCAGGTCGCATCCCAATGCTGCGGCGCGTATCCGCACCGTGGTTTCCGAGGGACGCCTGGAGGTGGGGGCCGCCTGGACACAGATGGACCACCGGCTGGCCGCCGGGGAAGACCTGGTCCGAAACCTGCTATATGGAAAGGCCTTCGCCCGCGAGGCGCTTGGCGTGGAACCGACGGTTGTGAATCTGGGTGAAGGGAGCGGCACGACGTCGCAATATGCGCAGGTTGCGTACAAGTGTGGGATCAAACATATCGTACTCACCGGGACCGGGTGGAAGCAGCCCGTTCTGTTCCGCTGGCGGGGACCGGATGGATCGCGGGTGGTTTGCTGGAACGCAACCGGGGGTAGCCGGTTGCTCTGGGAAGCCGTTCGCGGAACGGCGCAGTCCAGGCGCGCCCCCAGAGCGGAGATTGAACGTCAGCGCGAGATGCACGAGGGGCGGTTGCCGCTGCATTGGGGAGGGCCTATGGTTCAGCCCTGCGAAACGGCCCTCGAGGAATTGCTCCAATGGGCGGAGGACGAAGCGGTCCACATAAGGCTTGGGACGCCTTCCGGAGTGATCCCGCAGTCACGGCCCGAAGAGGGACTTCGGGAAGTCGACGGCGCGAATCCGCCCGGTGGGTCCCATCTCGAGCCGATATTCCCGGGAACCGCGCCCCTGAACGACCCGGCCGTATGCGGACTGTCCCGCGCGGAGCAGATGTCGGCAATGGCGGAGATGCTGGCTGCGTTCACGTATCCTGGCGACGTCTTCGAAGCCGCATGGTTGCGGCAACTGGAGTCAACGTCGTACCGTTACGACGGCGCTGCGTCGATGGAGGGACTGGAGCGGAGGCGGCTCGACCAGCAGAACGTGATTGCGACAGCCGCAGGTATTGCGTGCGAAGCTGAACGGATGATTTCGGCACGGGTAACGCCCCGCGACGGGCCGGAAGGCAGGATGCCCATCGTGGTATTCAACGCGCTTTCGTGGGCGCGAACCGATCTGGTGGAAGTGCATATTACGTTTTACGGGGCGGTGGAGGGGACCGATTTTTCCCGGTACGAAACATACAAGCTGGTTGACGCTTCCGGTCGAACGGTGCCGTTCCAGGAACTGGCGGGCAGACAGACCGAGACCGCCGAGGTGCGTCTGGTCTTCGTGGCGGACCAGGTACCGGCCAACGGATACGCCACCTGGTATCTCGTTCCGGGGGTTACGGAAACGCAGCCGCTTGTGGGCATCCAGACGCCGGAGATGATGGCGCCGGGGCTGATGGCGCCTGAATTTCCGGAGCCCAGCTTTGTCCTTGAAGACGTCGAGGATCGCGTGTCCGAAGCATTCGGGAGCGTGCGTATCGGCCGCCGTTTCAGGACGGCTTTCGTCGACCTCGAAGTTGACGAAATCACCGGACGCGTGCGCGTGTCGGACCGAAACGCTGGCGTCGCGCTGGTCGATGGAATCCACCTCATCGGTACCGAGGAATCGCTGACCGACCCCTGGGCCACCACCGGTCGACGGTTCGAGATGGCGGTTGAACGCGTCGATCTCGAGGAGAGCGGCGAGGTGCGGGCGACGTTGCTTGTGGCCGGAAAACTGTTGTCGTCTCCCTGTGAGATCCGCTACCGGGTTTACGGCGAACTGGACAGGGTGGACGTGGATCTCCGGATCGAATGGCGCGATCCAAAGCCGGTACGGGTGCAGATGGTCTTCCCGGTCGCCGCCGGTAGGATACGCTATGGGACGCCGCACGGCTATCAGGAACTCGAGGGAGACCGTGGTGATGGCGATTCGCCCGGCGTGCAGCGGGTCTGCCAGGGATGGGTCGCCGTGGACGGCCCTGAATGCGGCCTTGTCGTTGCTTCGGACCGGAAAGCGTTTCAGTTCGGCAACGGCGAAGTGCGCGGGGAGGTCCTGCATTCCGGCCTCGATCCGGCGTCGTATTCCTACAATGTCATCTGGCGCGGGTTTCCGGACGCGGTGACGTGCAGGTATTCTCTTCGGGCATATCCGGGCGATTTCGCGCAGGGTAATGCTTTCCAGGACGGTTGGAACCTCCGCCAGGGGTTGAACGCCAGGGTCGTGTACGACCTGGTCTCGGAGAAGTCATTGCCGGATCGGATACAGTTCATCAACCTCGACGGCCCAGGGATTGTATGTACGACCGTAAAAAAGGCGGAAGACGGCGAGGGACTGATCTTGCGTGCTTACGAAACCGCCGGTAATACCTGTGAAGCCCGGCTGATCACATGCCGCAACGTCGACTCGGTTCGCGAAACGGACCTGATGGAACGAAGCGTTCGGGATCTGGATGGCGACGCCATCGGGTTCGCCCCCTTCGAAATCAAGACCCTTCGGGTTGTGTTGAACTGACGTCTGCCGAACAGCCGGTGGCCGGGCGCGCGTTCTCCGCACGCCCGGCATGGTGCGACGCACATCTTGCCGGTCTGCTTTCGTTCAGGCCCCCGCGGAGTGTACGAAAACACTGAGGAGGTGTCTCTCATGGCGAATTTCGAGGTGCCGGTACGTTTTTACAAGGACTATCCCGGCGGGTACGATTACGGGTACGAGGACCTGGCGTTGCCGCTTGAGCGCAGTTGTTTCCTGCTTGTGGACGTGGATGGCAGCTATTCGTTCAAGGGCGAAAGAGTGCCTCATCCGACAACGCAGAATTACATTGCGCCGGCCCTCGAGGCGGCACGGGCCGTAAAGATGAAAGTCGCGTACGTCCACAACGACCTGAGGCTGGTGGCCGATCCCGGTTGCATGGCCGGCCAGTTCTGGAACAGAACGAAGATTCCCAACGGTGACCTGATGGAAAGCTGGACCAGGAGACCGGACTATGAGCCCGTTTACGTGGATTGCGTGGCGCCGCGCCCGGGCGAGCCGAATTTTCCCAAGTGGATGTGGAGCGGATTTCGCGATACGTTTCTGGACCAGAGGCTGCGCTCCTGGGGCATCGAGAACCTGTTTGTGGTGGGCTACAGCCGGAGGGCCTGTCTGCACTACACGTGCGCTGAGGCGATGGGCCACAACTATCGCGTGATTCTGCTGCGCGACTGTTCAAACCCGCCGGGAGAAATCGAGTTTCCGGATACCCTGGACGACAGCCTGCCCGAGGGGGGGTGGGTGAACCGGATGATGCTTCGCCAGTTCGAGCACCTGATCGGGTTTACCACAACGTCCGCCGAGTTCGTGGCCTCGTGTAAACAGGTGGGGGAATCGGCATGAAGATCCGTGACATCGACTCGATTCTGATCAACTCGCCCGGGCGTAAGTGGACAATCGTCAGGGTGCATACGGACGAAGGACCGGTGGGATTGGGTGAGGCAACCTACTCCCAGAAAGAGCCGGTGGTGGTTTCGGCGCTGGAACATATGAAACAGGAACTGGTCGGCGAAGATGTATCGCGGATCGAGTATCTCTGGCACAAGATCTACAGGATATCGTCACTCAGCGGGATCTGGCGGATGGTGGGTCCGGTCTGGATGAGCGCCCTGAGCGGAATCGATCAGGCGTTGTGGGACCTGAAGGGGAAGGCGGCGAACCTCCCGCTGGTCGAGTTGCTCGGCGGGAAGTTCCGGGACAGGGTCCGCGTCTATACCCACTTCGGTGGAGCGACGCCCGAGGCGTCGGCACGGCACGCCCGGTTCTGGGCGGACCGGGGTTACCGCGCGCTGAAGACCGGAGCGCGATCCAATACGGGGCGGCCGTTCGAATTCTACCTGGACGACGGCGCACCGGACGAAACCGCGGCCTGTTTCGCGGCCGCCAGGGAAGCGGTAGGTCCGGACGTCGACCTTCTGGTTGACTGTCACGGGCGGTTTACGGTTGGCGGGGCCGTCCGGCTGGCCCGCGCGCTGGAGCCATATGGACTGTTCTGTTTCGAGGACCCGGTTCCTCCGGAGGATCTGTCCGCGTATCCGAAAGTGAGAAGCCAGACATCCATTCCGATAATGGGCAGCGAACGGCTCAACACCAAAACGCAGTACCGGCAACTGCTGGAACTGGATGGAATTGATATCGCACAGCCGGACCTCATCTACGCGGGCGGGATTACGGAGGTGAAGAAAATCGCGGCGATTGCCGATACCTATCACGTTCCGATTTCCTTTCACAATACGAAGGGCCCCGTGGGTATTCTTGCGGCGGCGCATCTGCTGGCTTCCATCCCGAACGAAGCGCCGATGGAGTTTGTGACCGGAATCGAATGGCGGGATGAGATTCTGGTCGAACCCCTTAAGATCGAAGGCGGCTGCCTGGTGGTGCCGGACGGGCCGGGTCTGGGCGTGGAATTGAACATGGAGGGTGTGGAGAAACATCGGTGGCGCGAGGGAGATCCCTATTGAACGGGGAACGGATGCCTGACGTCCTCGCGTTCGTCCCGGCGGCGGCCGGCTGTCGGAACCGTCGTTCAATCGCATTCCGGAAGAGCACCGACAATGCTTGACGTTCTGATCCGAAATGCCAGACTCGTCGACGGAACCGGTGCAGCCCCCTTCGCGGGCGACGTGGGTATCGAAGGGGACAGCATCGCGGCCGTAGGGGATGTTTCGGGCCCGTCCAGGGTCGAGATCGACGCCGCAGGGTTGACGGCGGCACCTGGTTTTATCGACATCCATACCCACTCAGACTACAGCCTGCTGATCGACGGGAGGGGCGAGAGTGCGCTCTATCAGGGCGTGACGACCCACGTGTGCGGAAACTGCGGCATTTCGGCATTTCCGGTGGGGGGAAACGGGTTCTACTTCGGCCCGTTCGACTCGGCTCGACTGCGGTCTGAAGTCGCCGGGGATTGGGCCTCCGCGGCCGGGTATTTCAACGCGCTGGAACGCCAGGGCGTGGCCATCAATGCCGCGTTTTTCGCGGGCCATGGCGCCGTCCGGCACACGGTGATGGGGCAATCCACGCAACCGCCCGCCCCTCATGAGATGGCGGGAATGAAAGCGCTGGTGGATGCCCAGATGGCCGAGGGTGCGCTGGGACTGTCCACCGGGCTGACCTATATGCCGGGCAGTAGCGCGAAGACAGACGAAATCATCGAGCTGTCGGCCGTTACCGCCCCGTACGGCGGCATATACGCGACGCACATGCGCAACTATACGGCGTCCATAATGGAGGCGTTGGAGGAGGCGATCAATATTGGGCGGGAGGCGGGCGTTCCCGTGCACGCCTCCCATATAACGCCCTGTCCGCCGGCTACGGGCTCAGCCGCCCGCCTGCTGGAACGCATCGAACGCGCGCGGGCGGAAGGGCAGGATGTAACGGCGGAAACGGAGTTTTATGCGACCGGATCCACGTCGCTCAAGTCTCTCCTGCCGCCCTGGGCGCTGGAGGGTGGAAACCGGAGGATGGTGGCACGATTGAAGGAGGCCCGACAGCGGCGGCTGATGTGGCGGGAGATTCAGGAAAGCGGATCGGAACTGGGCGGGAGCACGAAGACGGTCCTGATGCAGCGCGGTCTCTGGGACAAACTCTGGCTGGGAAACTGCGCCGTGAACGCGCCGCTGACCGGACGGACCTTCGCTGAAATCGGTCGCATCCGGAATACCCACCCGTTTGACGCAATCTGCGACGTTCTGGTCGCTGAGGGCGGCGCCGCCAGCTTTTACGGAGAGGACAAGACCGACCGGGACATCGACTGTCTCGCACAGGGAGAATATTGCGGCGTGGGTTCGGATGGCCTGGCAATGGCCAATACCGGTCCCCTGGCGGACGAAAGGGAACATCCCCGATGTTACGGGGGCATGGCGTATCTGATCCGGACGCTGGTTCGTGAACGGGGGGTGCTGTCCCTCGAGGCCCTTGTGCGAAAGCTGACGCGGTTTCCGGCCGAACGGATGGGGTTTGCGGACCGGGGTCTCGTTCAGGAAGGAAAAAAGGCCGACCTGGTCCTGTTCGATCCCGAAGGCATGCTGGACCGGGCGACGATTCAGAATCCCTGTCTGTATTCGGAAGGGGTCCGCTGGCTTTTTGTCAATGGCGTCGCCGCAATTGAGCACGGCAGGGCAACGGGAACGAGAGCCGGCAGGGTGTTGCGGCGAGGGCTTTCCCGAAACCGTGGTCAGGGGTAGCACGGGGCGGGCGGACGCGTAGATATCCGAGAATCGGAGAGTTTCGCGCGGCCATCTGTAAAAGGAGTCAATTTTACAAACGGGTTGTCCAGGTATGGGATCAGGAACCCACACGTCACCAGATCGCGAACTATTGCCGCCGCCCGGATCGAAACGCGAATGTCGGGGTTACAGTAGTACCCGCGTACCGGCGTGGATCAGGATTTTCTCGGGCGTCATGCTGATTTGTGCTGTTTGGGTCGACGGTGCAGAAGCGGCGCCTCCGTCCACCTATCAGGATAGCGTGAATTTGCTGCTCCCCGAGGTGCCCCTGAATTCTTTCCTGGTGAAGTATGGAGATTCGCTGTTCATTCCGCCCGAAGGCAGGGCCCGGATTCTGAGGGACCGCTACGGCGTGCCTCATATATACGGCAAGCGGGACGTCGACGTCGCGTTCGGTTTCGGTTACGCGCAGGCCCAGGACCACCTGATACCCATGTTGCTGAACTACCGTGCGGCGGCGGGGACCGCATCGGAAGTGCTTGGCGTCGGTCACCTGGAGAGCGACGAGCGGGCGCTGCTCTGGCGAATCCGGAGCGTGGCCGTTGCAGGATACGGCGGGCTTCCGCCCGAAATCCGGAATCTGATCGGCGCGTTTGCCGACGGCGTAAACCATTACATCGATGTCTACCGTGACGCGCTGCCGGACTGGGTCGCCCACGTCGGCGGCACGGACGTCGTGGCATTGTCCCGCTGGCTGGTCATGTTGTTCGCGGAGCAGGCGGGGTCGCCGGAACTGGCGGAAAAAGGACTGACGCCGTTCCTGAGAACTCCCGTAACGTCGAATCTCTGGGTCCTTGGAGGTTCGCGGACCACTGCCGGAGACCCTGTTTTCGGGATGGATCTGCACCTGCCGTGGCAGGCGCCCTTTCAACCCTACGAGGCGCACCTTGTCAGCAGTGAGGGGTTGAACGTGGCCGGTGTGACCATGTTCGGCATTCCGGTCATTCTGGCCGGCCATAACCGGCACATGGCGTGGTCGCTGGCGGCGAACGAGGCGGACGTCTTCGATCTGTACGAACTGAAACTGGATTCGGCGAACCGGAGACGGTACGTGTTCGAGAAAGAAAAGCGGCGCATGTCGTCGCAACGCGTACAGATCCGGGTCGGGGAACCTCATGGCGTCCGGGTGGTGGAGCGTGAGTTGCTCTATTCCCACCACGGCCCGATCTACAAGGCCGGTAACGAATGGGCCTATGCGGGCCGGTGCAGCGCTGAAGAGGTCGTCAATACCATAGGTCAGCTCTATGCGATCAATCGGGCCCGCGACCCGGATGCGTTCGAGAGCGCGTTACGGGAGCTCCAGCTTCCCATGTTCCACGTCCTCTACGGCGACGTGGATGGACGGATGTTGTATGTGTACAGCGCGCGCAGCCCGGCCCGGGCCGAGGAATTCGATTGGCGGCGCCCCGTTCCCGGCTGGGTTCCGGATACGGAGTGGCGGACCATCGTGGCATACGACCGGCTGCCGCGAATCCTGAATCCGCAGGCCGATTTCCTGCAGAACTGCAATGTTTCGCCGGATTTCGTAACCCATAACAGCGGGCTCAGACCCGCGGACTTTCCTCCTTTCATGGGATGGGGCGGGCTGGACCACCGCGGCCAGCGTCTGCTGAGCTGGCTGTCGGGCAACCGGAAAGCCACGTTGCGCCAGCTGAGGGAACTGGCCAGAGATCCGTACCTGATCGCGGCAGAGGAACTGAAAGGCATCATTCTCGGGGCGTATAATCGAACGTGGTGGGAAATCTACGACCCGGAGAGGCAACTGGCCTTCGCCGTGGAACTTCTGCGCGGATGGGACAATCGTGCGTCGGTCGGCAGCCGCGCAACATTGTTGTTCACGGAATGGAAAGCGAGGTATGACCGGCTTGGTTCGGATTTGCCGTCCGAGCAGCTGGATCGACTTCCCGTATTGGAGAAACTGGCGCTTGACGCATTGAGAATGACGGTAGAGCATCTGATGGCGACCTACGGCCGGCTGGACGTGCCCTGGGGCGAAGTGCACGTGATTCAGCGGGGCGAACGACGGTTTCCGGTGGGTGGTTCGGCGCCCGGCACGCAGGCGTTGCATACCACGTGGTCGTTGCCCGATGGGGACGGTCTCTTCCGCGTCGAGGGCGGATCGGCGTATACAATGGTGGTTGCGCTGGCGGACCCCATTCGATCCTGGAGCCTCCAGTCTCACGGCAACAGTGAAGATCCGGAATCCGACAACTATCACGACCAGGCGGCAATGCAGGCAACGGGCGAGCTCAAGCGCTTCCTGATTGACAACGAAGAGATCCATGCCGACCTCCGGTCGGTGGTCACCGTGCCGCTCGAGCAGGCAGACGTCGTCCGAGAGCAGTTTCGCATCCGTTGGAAATTGAAGTCGGCGTTGGAGGAGACGGTCGAAGCGGAGCCTGATGACGGAGGCGGATGAATCGTGTTGCCCAGCATGCGCCTGGAGGACAAGGTCGTGATGGTGACGGGTGCCGGCTCCGGCATCGGCAGGGCCGTGGCCATAGCGGTTGCAGAGGCCGGGGCGCACTGTGTACCTTGCGAATTGCCCGAAAAGAACGAAGACGTGGAGGGCGTCTGCGCCGAAATCGAACGTCTGGAACGCCGGGCGCTTCCCGTATCCCTGCGTCTGCCGGACCTGGACAGCATTGACCGGGCCGTAGAGCGAGCCGTGGCGGAGATGGGGCGGATTGACGTGCTGGTGAACAACGCCGGCGTGAATATTCCCAGAGACGCGATGGAGGTGGACGAAGCGGACTGGGACGCCGTGATGGACGTGAATCTGAAGGGGCTGTTCTTCATGTCCCAGCGCACCGGACGCAGGATGGTGATCGCCGGCGGCGGCAAGATCGTCAATATCGCCTCGCAAAACGGAGTGATCGGGTACTATCAACGCGCGGCCTACTGTTCGAGCAAGGCCGGTGTGGTGAATCTGACCCGCGTGCTGGCGCTTGAGTGGGCGCCCCACGGCATCACCGTGAACGCCGTGGGCCCCACGTTTATCCTGACGCCCCTGACGCAGTCCACATTCGACGATCCGGCGCTTCGGGAGGATCTGTTGAAGCGGATCCCGCTGGGGCGGGTGGGGCGGCCCGAGGACGTCATGGGCGCCGTGGTTTTCCTTGCCAGCCCGGCCGCGGACCTGATCACGGGGCATACGCTGCTGGTAGACGGAGGCTGGACGGCGGTTTAGGATGCGGTTTTTGCCGGGCAGCGTGTGAGCCCTCGATGACTGAACCCCGTTGAACTGGACGGACGAATGGATTCGCTTGGGATATCCGCGGTCTCCGTAGTCGGGGCCGGAACCATGGGCGCCGGAATCGCCGGCATGTTCGCCCGCGCCGGATGTCATGTCCGTCTTGTCGACCTGAGCGATGCATTGCTGGCTCAGGCAATGGCGCGTCTGCGGCTGGGACAGGAGGCGCTGGTTGAAGCGGGCCTGCTTCTCCCGCGAGACGCCAACGCCTCGATAGCGCGGGTGACGACGACAACGGATCTGGCCGAAGCGTGTGAGGGGTCGGATTTCCTCCTGGAGGCGGCGACCGAAGAACTGGCGTTGAAGCAGGCGTTGTTCGCGTCATTTGACAGATTCTGTCCGCGTGAAACCGTTCTTGCCACCAATACCTCGGGCCTGTCGGTGACCGCCATTGCCGGTGCGACCGGTCGTCCGGACCGGGTGGGGGGGATGCACTTCTGGAACCCGCCGCATCTGATTCCCCTGGTGGAAGTGATTCGCGCACGCACGACCTCCAACGAAACGGCTGAACGCCTGAAAGCGGTCGCCCTGAGTCTGAACAGGAAGCCGATCATGGTACGGCGGGACA
>LXNJ01002149.1_pt1 | contig 10968 bp, 7 predicted proteins | sample 809081 | NCBI WGS metagenome assembly LXNJ01 (sample SAMN04870510, study PRJNA318959) | sponge metagenome | biome: sponge; feature: marine sponge reef; material: water | host: Petrosia ficiformis | place: Greece: Milos, Mediterranean Sea | collected 2013-05-29 | depth 5-7 m
CCACGGTGCCGGCTGAAGCCGGCGTTCCAAGCCGCTTCTGCGGTCCTGCCCGGTCCGAGATCCGTTACTCAACCAAGCCGCATTTTCACAGCAACTGGGGGCGAGGCCCACTTCTCCCGGTGGGGCCAGCTCTCCCGGTGGGGCCAGTTCTCCCGGTGGGGGCCCGGCTGACAAGGCGCGTGAGGGAGGAATACCGGATGTATTTCGACCGAAACGCAACGCAGAGCGCCTCGGCGCGGTCAGCCGGGATGGATCGCCCGTCGAGCCCCCACCGGGAGAACTGGGCCGCGCGGGTTTTGCCACAGGCTGTTCAAGCCGGGATGGATCGTCCGTCGAACGCCGCGGGCGGTTTCACCACAGGCTGCCGGGGCGCGCAAAACCGGCCCGCGCCCCTTTCGTTACACTCCCGGCCCCGAAGGTCTGGAAACCCATGCCCATCTACGAATATCGCTGTGACGAGTGCGAGCAGGTATTCGAGGCAATCCAGCGCATCAGCGACGAACCGCTCGGTGCGTGCCGGCACTGCGGCGCCGCCGCCCGCCGGATCGTCTCCAGCCCGGCCATCCAGTTCCTGGGAAGCGGTTGGTACGTGACCGACTACGCCCGAAAGAGCGGGGAAAAGGGGGCAAACGGCAACGGTGCTTCCGCAAAGGCCGGATCATCGGGAAAACCGGGCTCGGGCAGCAAGGCCGACAAGGGGGATGGGGCCAAGAGCACCGGCCGGGCGAGCGGGGCCAAGACTTCCTCTTCCGGTTCCGGAAGCGAGTCGCGCGCCGGCTCGCCCAGTGCCCGGTAGCGGACCCCGCCGGCGAAGCGCCGCCCGGTGGGGAATCGGCGCCTTGTTGTTGGCCGCCGCCAACGCCCCCGCCCTACCGCTCCAGGACGGCGCCGAAGCCGCGCGCGAGTGCGAGGCGGCCACCCAGGCGTCCGACTGGGACACCGCGGTCACTCGGTGTGCGGCCGCGATCGAGGCGCTTCCCGACACCTACGGCATCTATTACTTCCTCGGCCTTGCCCATCAGCAGCGACAGGAATGGACCGAGGCCGCCGTGGCATTTGAATCATTCGTATCCGCCTCCGAAGCGGAGCCGGAAGGGCAGGCGCACCTGGCCGAGCAGATCCGGATTGCCGTCCGCGGTGCGGCGCTCGCGCGGATTCGCGCCGGAGACCGTGCCGGGGGCCTCCCACTCCTGCGCCACGTCGCAGAGGAGGATCCCGCGGATGCCGAGGTCGCGTTCTTCCTGGGGGTAGCCCTTCTGGAAGAGGGCGACCGGCAGGGCGCCGAGGCGGCTTTTCTGGTGGTGTCCGCCGAAGCGCCCCAGATCCGCGAGGCGCACTTCTTTCTGGGACAACTCCGCTACGAAGCCGGAGACTACGAAGCGGCGCGAACCCACCTGGACCGGTACCTGGACGCGGCTCCCGGCGGGCCGCTTCGCGCGGACGCCCATTGGATGGCCGGATCCATGGCGCTCCGGAACACCGAGTCCGGAACGGCCGACCCGGAGGGCGCCGAGAATGACGCGCTCCGGCACTTCGGCGCCTTCCTCGAGGTCGAACCGGAAACCGCCCGTGCGGCGGTTGCCCACTACTTTGTCGGGACGATCGCCGCCGATCGTGAAGAGTGCGATGCAGCCCGCCGCCACTATCGGGACTTCCTGAGAATCGCCCCGGAGCACGAGCGCGCCTCCGATGTGCAGCGCTACCTGGAGGAGGGTTTCGGCTCCTGCGAGGCGCCTCCGGGAGAGAAAAACTCTGGCGGAGTCCGAAGAACAAGCGGGCAGTTCCCCGACGCTGTGCCAGCAGCCTGTGGCGAAACTCACCCGGCCCAGTTCTCCCGGTGGGGGCTCGACGGGCGATGCATCCCGGCTTGAACAGCCTGTGGCAAAACCCCCGCGGCCCAGTTCTCCCGGTGGGGGCCTCGGCGCTCGCGCGGGTTTCACCACAGGCTGTTACCGCCTCGCTTCGCGGTGCTCTGCGTTGCGTTTCGGTCGCAATACACTCGGTATTCCTCCCTCACGCGCCTCGTCAGCCGGGCGCCTCACCCGTCTCGGCGCTCACGCGAATTCCACCACAGGCTGCTGGTTTCGTAAACTTCCCGCCGGCCGCGGCCGCCCCCGGGCGGTGTTCGCTCCGGAGCGTGCGGCCTGTTCGTCAAGGAGACTCTTGTCATGCCCATCCGATTCCTCGCCCTGTCCGTAGTCGCCGCGTTCGGCGTTCTCCTGGGAACCGCCCAGGAGGCGACGGCCCAGGATGTGGACCCCCAGAAGGCCGCCGCCTGCTTGCAGGCGGTGGACAGCGCCAACTACGAACAGGTCCTCGCCGCCTGCCCCGAGGTACTCGAGGTATTGCCCGAAGACCACCCGTACTACGCGCACTGGGCGCAGACCGTGAACTACGCGTACAGCCTGCAATGCCAACCGGCATTCGAAGCGCAGCAGTGGGACAGCGTGATCGCGTACTGCCAGATGGCAGTTGACGCCAACCCCGGGGCATTCATCATGAACTACTTCCTCGGCATCGCCCACCAGACGAAACAGGACTGGGAGAACACCGCGGTCAGCTTCTCGGCATTCCTCAATGGTGTCCAGGGAAACGCCGAAGCGGCGTCGCAGCTCTCGGACCAGATAGCCACCGCGCAGCGCTCCGGCGGCATCGCCTACGCCCGAGCCAACGCGCTGCAGGACGCCATTCCCCTCCTGCAGGCGGCCTCAAGAGCGAACGGGACCGACGTGGAGGTGCACTTCCGCCTTGGGCGCGCGCTCTTGGCCACCGGTGAAGAGCAGGGCGCCGAGCGCGCACTGACGGTCGTACTCGACAACAATCCGCCAGGCGCGATCAGGGCTCCGGTTCTCTTCCTCGCGGGGCAACTCAACTACAACGCGGGCGACTACGCCAAGGCCGACACGCGGCTGACCGCTTTTCTGGCGACATCCCCGCAACAGGGCGGTCCGGATGCCCACTACATGCTGGCGCAGGCGCTCCAGGGCACGGACGAGGATCGGGCCGTTACCCACTACCAGGGTTTCCTGTCCGGATCGGCTGCCGGAGACGCGCGCGCCGTCGACGCCAATTTCGCCCTGGGAACCATCTTCTACAACCGTGACGATTGCGGGAACGCCGAGCGGCACTACCAGGCGTTCATGGAGCTGGCTCCCGATCATGCGAACGCCGCCCAGGTGACCGAGATTCTGGCGTCGATCGCGGAAGGCGGCTGCGAGGGCGGCTGAGCCCGGCGGTCCTGCGGATTCCGCCGAAGAGCGCTCCTCACGGGCGGCGAATCGGCAGTGTCCAATCGCTATTCCATCGTTGTGTTTCCCTTTGCACCCGCATCTGCTGGCTGTGCTAGGCTGCCTCGTTCCAATAGTGGGGACGGGGTACATGGGGGTATAGCCGGCTGTCGCCGGCCTCAGCGCCCTACCCGCCCTCGAGGAGGTTCTGTCATGTCACTCCGGAGCAACATCGGACTCCCGCTTCTGCTCGTTGCAACGCTCGCTCTTCCGGCTCTCGCATTTTCCGCCCCCTCCGCGTCTCCGTTCCTTCAGGAGGACCCGGACGAGGTTTGCGAGGCGGCCATCGAGAGCCAGGTCTGGGAGGACGTGATCGCAAAATGCGAGCCGCTGCTCTCGACTCATGACGAGAGCCACCCCTCGTGGGAGTTCTACCAGCAGAACGTGGAGTACGCCCACACGACCATCAACTACCAGAACCAGCAGCAGTGCCTGGAGTCGGCGCAGTCCGGCGCCTGGGACACCACCCTCACCGCCTGTCCGGCAGTCATCGCCGCCAATCCCGACTTTCTCCAGGGCCATCTCTTCCTCGGCTTCGCCAACCAGGCGAAAGGAAACACCGCCGAGGCGATCAGTTCCTTCGAGGAATTCCTCGACGCCACGCGCGCGAATCCGGAGATGGCCGCCCAGCTCGGCGAGCAGATCAGCATGGCGCGGCGTACGGTCGCGATCACCCGCCTCGAGATGGGTGACCGGGCGGCGGCGATTCCCCTGCTTCGTGAGGTAGCCGAAGCGGACCCGTCCGACGCGGAAGCCCACTTCCGGCTCGGGTTTGCACTGCTCCAGGAGGACGACGACACAGGTGCCGAGGAATCGTTCGCGGTCGTGATAGCCCTGAACCCGGATATCCCGCAGTTGCCCCAGGTCCTCTTCCTCGCCGGCCAGCTCGCCTACAACGCCCAGGAGTTCGCCGCGGCCGCCGAGCGTTTGAATGCGTACATCGAGCGGGAGCCGGAGGGGCAGTACGCCACTGACACCCACTGGATGCTCGGGTTCATCGCGGGACGGAACACCGACGAGAGCGGCATGATGCGCCACTACGGCGCGGCGCTCGCCGCGGATCCCAACAACCCGAACGCCCGGGACGCGAACTACTCGCTGGGCGTGATCGCCTTCAACAGCGGCCAGTGCAACACCGCGGCACGGTATTTCAACGCCTTCATGCGACTGGCGCGGGGTGACTCGCGGGCGGCGGATGTCGAGGACATGATCCTCGACATCGAGGACGGGGTCTGCGAAGGCGGCTTCTAGCCGTTCTTCCAGCTTCCCGCTGAGGCGGGCTGGCGCCCAGCGCGCTGCGTCCACAAGCGCGGAGCGCTTTCCGGGTTACGCCGGACGCCGCCTCGGCTGCTCCCTCTCTACCCGCAGGTAGCGGGGCAGCAGCGGCGGATCCATGAAAGCGATCCGCTGCCGTTCCACGAACCACAACCGGGCGAGCAGGACGTTCAGGTAGCGAAGTTCGTCCAGCGAGTAGCGGATGTCACCGCGTTCGTACCGCCGCAGCCAGTGGCCGGGCAGGTCCCTCGCAATCTCGAACCAGTGGGAGTCGACGCTGGCCGTCGCCCGGCGCGCTGCTTCAACCGTATGCGCCACCAGGTGAAGCACCGAGTCCGGCTCCAGGAGGCGACTGCTCGCTGCCACCGAGCGTATCCCGCGCAGGAGGTAGATCAGGCACCAGCGAACCTCCGGGGTGAGCGACTGCGGATCCGCGAGCATGCGCGGCGCGAGAAACGCGGCCGCTCCCTGCTGATCGTCGAAGAGCAGCCGGTAGAGCTCGGCGCGGAGGATGTCCCTTGGCATGACCGGCTCAGCGCTGCCGCTCCCGGCTGACGCCAGCGGAGGGAGCGGAGGCGCCGGTGGTCTCGACCGGCGTCCCGTCATCCTCCAGGAAACCGTGCCGCCCCTCCGGGCCGATTCGGCGGGTGTTGTACTCGGCGCGCCAACGCGCCAACTCTTCGGAATCCGGGTAGGCGCCCTCGGGATACGGATAGCTCGGCATCCCGTGGAAGGGCAGCGGATCGATCGTGTGGGGCCGGGCGGAGTTCAGGTCCATGTCCTTCCCGAAACCGTCGGCGAAGGCAAAGAAGGAACGGCGGGTTCCGGGAGCCGGCGCCGGGATTTGGCGCGCGTCGAAGCGGAGTGACAGCTCATCGCCGTGCCGGGCGATGACGTAGCGGTCGTCGATCTCATCCAGAAGCGGCAGCACGTCCCCGTAGCGGGTGTATTCCCCCTCGTGCGCGCCCCAGATGTCCCGGGGCGCACGCGTTTCGTAGCGGTATTCCGTCGGCGGGATGCCGCGCGGACGATGCGGTTCGGGGTACCCCGCAAATCCCATTTCTGCGGTCTCAGCGTCCAGCCGCCACTCCTGGACCGGGGCATCGGAGACCTCGGCGATTTCGATCCGGTCCCAGTAGATCCGCATGTTCGTCCGGATCCGCAGGGGACGCCCGCTCTCGACCGCGATGTCCCGAAGCGGCACCACCATCGTCTTGGGCAGGCCCGCCGGAAACCCCATCCGGTCAGCCGCGATCCGGAACCCGTCGCCGTCCGCGATCTCCAGAAGCGGCGGCTGGGCCTGGACACCCGCCTGGGAAGCGGCGAGGTTGGAACTCGAGTCCGCATAGTCCACCCACCCATAGAGCAGCAGGACCTGCGGTACCCCGGCCCGTATCCCGTCAAAAGTGAGGGTCAGGTCGTGAGGCTCCGCGTATCCCTTGAAGGGAAGGAGGGCGAAGTCGTCCACATAGTCCCGGTCCACTCGCGTGAGCTCCGCGGTCACGTCCCGAGCGCCCGCCGCAGTCGTGGAAGTCGCGTGGGACGGAGCCCGCCGGTTCCGGACCGCGATCAGTCCCGGGTCGGGATACGGCGGCCCAGGCATCAGGCGTTCCCGCGGAAAGACGTCCACATCCTCCGGGTGGTCCACCACCCACAGCGCCGCCCGGTCGTAGAAGATGACCTCTTCGAGCTGGTTCACCCACCGCATCTCGTAAGCCCCGTTCCTCGGAACCAGGGGAAACGCTTCCATCTTCACGACTTCGGCGGTATCCGGAAAGTTGTACGTATCGGGGGCCAGGAGGTTGCCGAGCGCGCTGCCGCCCAGAAAATCGGTCACAAAGCGGATCCGCTGCCCGTCCCACGCGTAGAGGACGGGGCAGGACGTGCCCTTCCGGTTCAGTTCCTCGACGGACGCCACCGCCTGCGCCGGCACGTCCAGCTCGACCTGCTTCACCCCTCCCGGCCAGAGGAATCGAACGTAATCGGCCGCCAGCGCTCCGCCCATCCCGAAGTGCACGGGTAAATCGCTCTGCGAGAGATACCCCGAAGTGGTCCGCACCTGACGGCGCTGGCTGACCCCGGAAACCCGGACCTCGATCTTGGCGCCAACCCCGTCCAGATTGCTGCGGAGGCCGCGGGGGCGGACCGCCATCCAGTTCCCGGCGCCCGTCTGGTCGTTCCGGAAGGCAAAGACGCGGCCGCGCGTGGTGCCGACCACGGCGTCGAGGTCGCCGTCCCCGTCCAGATCTCCGGTCGCGAGCGCCCGCGGCTCTTCGCCGGGGTCGAGCCCCGCGCCGACCGTTCCGGCGCGCGAAAACCCGGCGGGGGAGTTTTCATAGACAAAGAGAGGCCCACCCGCCTCGGAGGTGACCATCAGGAGATCCAGGTCCATGTCGTGGTCGGCGTCGAGGAAGGAGACCCCGTACCGAGCCCCGGGAACGCCGGCGCGCAGCAGGAACGGGGACCCGATGTCCGGAGAAAACCCGTCGGGTCCGGATCCCCGAAGCAACATGTTCAGCGCGCCGCCCTCGGCGGAGAGCAGCAGGTCAAAGAAGCCGTCCCGGTCGTAGTCGGCAGCCGCGGCTCCCCGCATCCGCGTCGCCGTCTCGACGCCCCAAGCCGCCGAGCTCTCGGTGAACGTTCCGATGCGATCGTTCGAAAAGACCTGGACCGGACTGCCGTCATTCACCACCAGGAAGTCCACGTCCCGATCGTCATCCCAGTCGGAGAACAGCGAAAAGAGGCTGCGCCGCGCCGCGCCGTCGGTCCGGGTCTCGACGGCCACATCCGTGAAACTCCCGTCCCCGTTGTTCCGATAAAGGCGGTTCGGGGCCCCCGGAAGATCGTCGGGAACCCGGAAGACCTCGGGGAGGGAATCGAACGCCGCGAGGGAGACCGGAGCGTAGTTGGAGACCTGGATGTCGAGGTCTCCGTCGTGATCGAAATCGGCGAAGGTGGCGCCCACCGAGATGTCGTCATCCTCGGCTCCTGAGGCTTCCGACAAGCCGAAGAGCGGCCCGCCTTCCCCTGACCGGTTGAGGAACAGCGCGTTGGGCCCCACGCCAGCGACGTAGACGTCCGGATCTCCATCGAGGTCCACATCACCCACTGTCACGCTGACCGTGCCACCCGCTTCGAGTCCCGAGTCCTCCCACGGCTCGAAGCCGTCTCCCGTATTCCGAAAGACGGCCACGGTCCCGTTCCGCACGAAGAGGATTTCCGGCCGGCCGTCCGCGTCCAGATCGCGGACCGCCACGCCCGAGCCGAGTTGGGGCAGCAGGTTCGCCGCCACCCATTCGGCCGAGTAGTCCTCCGTTCTGAGGGTCGCGGGAGGATCGGGCGCCGCTTCCGCCGGGGGCAGCACCAGGTTCCAGTCCGCCGTGGTCTCCGAGAAGCGGACCTGCCCCGTCACTGGAGGTTCATCCTGGCTTCCGTGCAAGGGCACCGGACGCTCTTCGACCGCCTCCGCGTAGGGCCCGAGCTCGGTGTACTGGAGCCCCGCCGAAACCCCGCCTCCGGAGAAGCTGTTCTTCAGTTCCTGAAACCGCATCAACTGGGCGCGGCCCTCTTCCCGGCGACCGGCACGCACGAGCACGTTGCCCAGGCTGAAGTGCGCGGATTCGTGCTCCGGCTGGAGCTGGATGGCGGTGCGCAGCGCCGTCTCAGCCTCCTCGAGACGGCCGGCCGCCGCGTAGGCGGCACCCAGGTAGTACTGCGTCATCGCATCGTCGGGGTCGGCTTCGGCGACTCGCCGGAACGCGGTAAGCGCGGCTTCGGTGTTTCCTTCGAGTTTCTCGACAAGACCCAGGTTGTAGAGCGCGTGCAGCCCGTCGGGATCGAGAGCGAGGGCTCGGGCGAAGGAAGCTCGAGCGGCCGCGAAGTCGCGCTCGTTGAACCAGGCGATTCCAAGATTCACATGGGCGGCGGCCGACTCGGGTCGAAGCTCCACGACCCGCGAGAACTCGGCGGCCGCATCCGAGAACCGAAACTGCTCGAGCAGTGCCACCCCGCGGCTCATCCCGGCATCCGCTGCCTGTTCCGGCGTCTGGGCTCCGACCGAAGACAGGAGGACGGCGGCCGCGAGCGGCAGGAGTCGCCGGAGGCGCGGCGGGCCGGACCGAATCATGGACTCCCCATTATGACCAAAGCACGCGATTTCAGATCGGCGGGGCCTCCTTCACGCGGGACCCGGGCGAGCGGGAGCGGGCCGTCCCCCGCGATACGGTTCCGCGCGGGAAACATGATCCAACTCGTCGAAGCCTCGAAGGCCTTCGGAGAACAGGTGTTGCTCCGCGAGGTGTCCTGGCGGGTCGGCGAGGGAGACCGCGTCGGCCTGGTCGGGCCCAACGGGTCCGGCAAGACCACTCTCTTGAGGATTCTCGCGGGCCAGGTTCCTCCCGACTCCGGCAAGGTCGTCCTGGCCAAGCGGAAACGCGTCGGCTACCTGCCCCAGGAGGGACTGAGACTCGAGAATCGCAGCGTCTTTGACGAGGTGCGCACGGCCTTCGCCCGCCTGCTCCGCCTGCGCCGTGAACAGGAAACCGTGGCGGAACAGCTCGCGGGGACGCCCGAGCAACCGGCACTCGTCACCCGCTACGGAGAACTGGAAGAGGAGTGGCAGCGCCGGGGCGGGTACGAAATGGACATCCGCGTCAGCGAGGTCCTGTCCGGTTTGGGATTCGCGGCCGAGGATCACGATCGTCCGGTAGGAACCTTCAGCCAGGGCTGGCAGATGCGTATCGCGCTCGCCAAGCTGCTCGTCGAGGCCAACGACCTCATCCTGCTGGACGAACCGACGAACTATCTGGACATCGAAGCCCGAAGCTGGCTGCTCGGGTTCCTCGCCCGGCACCGGGGAGGCCTGGTGGTGGTGGCGCATGACCGGTATTTCCTCGACTCCGTGGTGACCCGGATTACCGAGATCGGGATGGGACGCCTGGGGAACTACCCGGGCACCTACAGCCGATACGAAGTACAGCGGGCCGCCGAGATCGCCGACCTGCGGAAGCGGGCCGCCGAGCAGGCCGCCGAGATCGAGCGAACCGAGCGATTCATCAACCGGTTCCGCTACCAGGCCAGCCGGGCACGGCAGGTTCAGAGCCGGGTTCGAATGCTGGAAAAGATCGAGCGGATCGACGCGCCGCCCGAGCCCCGGCGGGTGGCGCTGAGGCTGCCGCATCCGCCGCGCTCCGGACGGGTTCTGGTCACGCTCACCGGCGTCTCCAAAGCCTTCGGCGACAACGAGGTCTTCCGCGATGTGGACCTGGTCGTGGAGCGCGGCCAGCGCCTCGCGCTCGTCGGGGCGAACGGCGCCGGGAAGTCCACCCTCATCCGGCTGATGGCCGGCGAGGAATCCCTGGATTCCGGCAGCCGGGAGCTCGGTCACAACGTCCGGATCGCCTACTACGGGCCGGACCGGCACGATCTCGATCCCACGCGGACGGTGCGCGAAACCATGGCCGACGCGGCGCCGCTCGCCATGCTCGCGGAAGTCCGCAACATTCTGGGTGCGTTCCTGTTTTCGGGAGAAACCGTCGAGAAGAAGACGGCGGTGCTGTCCGGCGGCGAACGAAGCCGGCTGGCGCTGGCTCGTCTGTTCCTCCGGCCCGCGAACCTCCTCCTTCTCGACGAGCCCACCAACCATCTCGATCTGGATGCGAAGGCGGCACTCCTGAACGCTCTTTCGAACTATCAGGGCACGATCGTCTTCGTGGCCCACGACCGGTACTTCATGGACGCCCTGGCCACGCGCGTCGCCGCCATCGGCGGTGGCGGAGCGGCTCCTTACTGGGGCAACTATTCGGACTACCTGGCGAGAATCCGTCCCCCGGAACCCGCGGCGGGACGCCCTCCAGAGCCCGCTACCGCGCACGCGGCGAAACGACCGAAGCGAAGCGCGAAGCGGCCGGGCAAAGTCGACGAGCGCCGGCCGCCGGGGAAGAATCGTTTGCGCCAGTTGCGGCGCGAATGGCGCGAGGTATTCGAGGCGATCGCGGACACCGAGGCCGCCGTCGAGAGCCTGGAAGCGCGGATGGCGGCTCCCGGCTTCTTCGGGGATCGCGAGGGATCCCGCGAGGTCACGGCCACCTACGAGGATCTGAAGGGCCGGCTGCCGGCCCTCTACGAGAAACTCGAACGGCTCGACGCGGCGGTCCAGGAAAGCCCCGGCCGCCCTTAACAGCCTGTGGTGAAACCCGCGTGAGCGCCGGAAGGCCGCGCGGTCCAGGCGGGATGGATCGCCCGTCGAGCCCCCACCGGGAGAAACACCCATGCGCGTGTCCTCCTGCGCACCCCGCCCGGCATGAAGAGCGGCATCCGCGTTTGAAGCCCTTGAAGCCGACGAGCGTGATTCCGTTCGCGGCCTGCGGCCGCGGTGCCGGCTGTTTCCGGAGCAGAGCGATAGCTC